>Ga0208373_1000490_pt1 | contig 68084 bp, 65 predicted proteins | sample RifOxyC2_FD_184036 | JGI IMG/M metagenome (GOLD analysis project Ga0208373, IMG submission 184036) | Soil microbial communities from Rifle, Colorado - Rifle Oxygen_injection C2 (SPAdes) | ecosystem: Environmental > Terrestrial > Deep subsurface > Rock core/Sediment | place: Rifle, Colorado...
TTGGAGTTAGCTTATTTTGAAAAGTGCGATAGCAGGATTAAAGCATATGAAAGAGAGCTTTACCTAAAAACCGGCTTGGGCCGGGAAGAAAAGAAAAGTATTTTAGATAAATATCGTTCGGGGATCGCCTGCCTGCCGGCAGGCAGGTCTAGCGGTAGGACACTAGGTTTTCCTGCCTGCCGGCAGGCAGGGGTCCTAGCCTCGTAATGATTAGAAAAAAAGCGATTTATGCAGTATTATGTTTATATTCTTATAAGTCATGTTAAGCTCCGCTGGTCTTATGTCGGCAGTACTTCCAATTTAATTTCAAGATTTCAAGACCACAAGTATGGTAAAGTGCAATCAACCAAAGCTTTTAGGCCTTTGGAGTTAGCTTATTTTGAAAAGTGCGATAGCAGGATTAAAGCATATGAAAGAGAGCTTTACCTAAAAACCGGCTTGGGCCGGGAAGAAAAGAAAAGTATTTTAGATAAATATCGTTCGGGGATCGTCTAGCGGTAGGACACTAGGTTTTGGTCCTAGGAACCGGGGTTCGAATCCCTGTCCCCGAGCCAAATTTTATGTTGCGGGTTTATTGCCTCGTCGTAGCCTCGAAAATATTTTGAACTATTTTTAAAAGCATTGAGTTAAAATTTAATGTTTTTAAATTTTTGGAACAGTTTATTCCACAACTGTTTCCGTCTCTGCGGTGAATTGTCTGAAAGGATTGTTAATAATCGGAGCGTTAGCTGGCGCAGGCGGCTGGGCTTGCAGTAACTCCAATAATTGGTCGGCTTTTTCCGTTTCCACTTCATCCAGGGCAACTTGCTTTATGTAAAGACGGATTTTTTCACCCACGCCCTTGGTTTTATTATAGTAATTGATTGAGTTAACGTAAAAATAAGCAATAACCAAGATCAGTAAGATTATAACCGTAGGGTAAAGCAGTTTTTGGGGATTTATTTTCATTTTTTTCATAACTTTAATCGTTGGCCTTTAACCAATAAGTGTAACCGAGCAATTTAACCTCCAGCCGGGCATCGCCGCTTTGTTTTACGTCAATATTCTGAATGGTCAGATTATAGGGCATTTGGTGCAAGGCTTTTAAGTATTGCAAAAAATTATCAAAGGTGCCGCTAATGACAAAATTAAAAGGGACCTGAATAATGTGGCCGCTTAGGGCTGTATTATTGACGCCTAAATCCAATTTTTGGTTCAAAGAAAATTTATCGGCCAGCTCTTCCAGTTTGGTTACGAGCGAAAGTTCATCCCCGGTTTCAATGAACAGCGATTCGTATTCGGGCAGCTTGTCGTAATAGCTTTGATAGGCCTGGGAAAATTTTTCCACGCCTGCCCCGGCGGTGTACTTAGATTCCAGCGCTTCCGCCTCCGCGGTCAGGGTCAGGTTAATATTTTTTAAACTATTATAATTGGGGCTGACTAAAAGTAACACCACCAAAACTAAAATAATGAGCAAAACAGCGTATTTAATCAGGTTGACTATTGGTAATTTAAAAGTCATTTGAGCGATCCTTTAATAGTAAAAGTAATATCTTCTTTTTTTAAAATGTCGGTCAAGGGGAAATCAAGATTGGAAAAATAATCCGAAGCCTCCAAATTGCCGCGAAATTTTAGATAGCTGTCCCTGGTTTTTGCAAAACCGTGCAAATTAAACTGCTGGGATGTGCTTTGGCCGTTAAATTCCAGGATGGCCACGTCTTCGGGGGTCAGGCCAGATAACACTTTAAGCAACTCCGTCCAGTTATAATTATCGGACTGAATCGCATAAAGCAGGTTAATTTTTTCATTAAGGTCCGACACCTTGTCCGTTAAAAAACGGTTATCGGCGGCCGACTTTTCGCGGTCATAATTTACCTCGTCGTTCAAGACGCTGATAAAATTGTTAAAGGGTATTAGGATGATGGAAATTAAAATGGCGATCACGACCGTTAAACCTAAGATATTCTCTATGTCAATATAAAGCTTATGCTTTTTAAGGTAAGTTTGCTGTTCGGGTGAGATGAGATTTAATTTGATCATGTCAGCTGAGATAAATATGGCGTAAGGCCAAACCGATGGCCGTGGTAAATGACTGGATTTTACTTTCCGGCAGGCGGATTTTGCCGGCGGAAATATTCACCAAGGGATCGGCGTAGGCAACTTCCATGTTAACGGACTCTTTTAAAAATAGGTCTAAGCCGGGGACTAAAGAGCCGCCGCCGGTTAAATAAAGTCGCTTGATCGGTTCCGGCACATCATAGTGCTCCTGGTAAAAATAATTAGCTTCGCGTATTTTTTGCGCCAATTTGTCTGCCTCCGGCCTGAGGATTTTATAACAGCTGCCTCCGGCCAAATTTTTATTTAAGCCGATTTTGATTTTGGCGTCTTCAGCCTCGCTCAGCGTGATTTTAAGCTTGTTCTTTAAAACTTTAGTCAGATCATTGCTGGAAAAAGTCAACGAGAGCGAAAAGGGGATGGCGTTATTTTCATAAATAATCAAGCCGGTCCGGGAGGCACCCATATCCAGAATCATCACTGGCTCTTTAATTTTTTGCTGAACGGGAAAAAGACTGCGGACGATGGCCGCTCCTTCAATCTCCAGGGCGGCCGGCATCAAGTTCGCTTTTATCAAAACTTGCTGGTAATTGTCCACGATTTCTTTGGGGCAGGCGCCGATTAAAACTTTTGACCGGTCACGGCTGACGTATTGCCAGTCCAAATAAACTTCATCAAGGGGATAGGGGATGTGTTTTTTTGCTTCCTGGACGATTTCCTCCAGAAGATCCTTGCCTTCTGGATAAGCCAAATTGATCAGCTTGATAAAAGTTTTTTGTTCCGCCAGGCAGGCGATTACCTGTTTTAATTTTATTTTCTGTCCATGCGCCTGGTTGAATAACTGTAAAATGAGTTTGACCGCCACATTCACCTGTTCTATTTTACCGTCTTTTAGCAGGCCTTCCGGAACTTCCAACTCGCCATAACTGATTAAAGTGATTTTTTTGCGGCTTTTGCGCAACTGAACCAAACGGAATATTCTTTCGCTGATATCAAGGCCAAGGCTTTTATTTTGAAAAAAATTAAGGTCCATTTTTATATTATAACATAAGGTCCGGCTAATTTCATGCTTAAAGTTAGTATTCCTCTTCCCAGTGCTCAATATTAATAATCGGCGAGGCTAATGGATTACCTAAAGTCGCGTCGATTTTTGGTTTATCGTAAGTAAAATTTAAATCGTCCCATAGATTAAGCAGGGAAAAATTACGGCAAATAATACCGCCGTTAATAACGAGATCAATGTTTAAAGCATCTATGGTAACGGTGTTGTAAGCGTAAATCAGGCCGGAGACCCCGATATGATCGGCGTAGCTACCAAAATTAAGGTTTTTTTTGGTCAAAATGCCTGAGGGGTTGGAACCGGCCGCGCTGACGCTGAGAAACGGCCCGCTTTTCCAAAAGGGCCAGAATTCAGTGCCAATGCTGATGTTGCCGTCGGCCACCAGCACGCCGCTAACATTTAAGACCTGCCCGCGGGGAATGACGATATTGCCGGTAACGTAAGTAATGCCGCTTAAAGTCAGATTGGGCTGGCCGACCATTAAGTTGCTGAATTGATTGGCCGTGTAAACATTGTCCGCCCGGCTTAAAAAGGATGCTGGATCAGCGGAATCAAAGTCGATTTGCGGCATTTCCACCTGATCGGCAGGCGGTGGAAAATTAGCGGCATGATAATCGCTGGCGTTGATGCTGGAGTTCCAGGAAGTGGTAATATTGTTGACGGCGTAGGCGTCTAAACCAATGTTAACCTCGCTAAAAAAAGTCGCTTCAATGTTATTATTGGCGAAAATCCCGCCATTGGTAAATTCCAAGCTGGCGCCGCTAAAGCCTATGTTATGGTCGGCAAACAGCAAAATGTCGTCTAAGGGCTCGGGATTTAAGGCCTGAAAAATTTTGGTTTTAACAACCCGCTGCGCCTGCGACTCGCCTGAGTCGTTGAGGCCGGTGGTGGTGATTTCCGCTTCCCCCAAACCCGTGTTGGCGACGGTTACGTCATAAGAAACGCCGTTGTCAAAAATGTCTTCGCGGGTGATGGTCGCTCTCCAGCCGGGATCGGTTTGGAAACTGTTATTCCAGCCGGGATCGTTTTTTATTTTCCAAATCGCTTCCTGAATGCCGGCCTCGGTGGAGTAATAGGTTTGCGTGGAGAAATTCTGGCTGATGGAAATCTTGGAATCCGTGGTGACAAAATCCAAAAAATAAAAAGCCAGCAACAATAATACGCCCAAAACCACGGTCACGGAAACTAGAATAAAGCCTTGCGGCGTTTTGTTCATCATAAGTTTAACTGCGGGTATTACGGCCCCAGACACCGGTGTAAAAATGCTCCGTCAGATCAAATTTATTCAGCCAGATTTCCAGATAAATAACTGGATCTCCGTAAAATTTCAGGTCGGAGATATATTCGGCGATAATTTTATTTTCTAAAGTAGTCTGAATAGGCGGCTGGCCAAATTCGTCTTCTTCATTCCAGACCACGTAAGTGCCCGGCTCTTCGGCAAAGGCGTAAACCAGGCGTTGGCGGTATAACGAGCCATCAATCAGGTAATATCTCAAATATTGGATGTCCTCAAGGCCATGGCCGTCCTGAAACTGAATTTCACTGGCGGGCGGAAAGCCTATTTCAGATTTAGTAGGGGGGAGCGCCGTGGCAATCTCCGGAGTTTGCCTGAGTTCCCTGGTCAGACGGTCCAAAACTACCCGGGCGTTTTGCACCAGTTCCAAGCGGGTGTCGCCGATTTTGAATGATTTTTGCGAAACCAGATAAATATCATAGGTCATTAAAAAAATCAGCATAGTGACGGAAATGACAATCACCAGTTCAATGACGCTGAACCCAGCGGACGGTTTGGTAATTTTAACTTTTTTGTGCCAGATAACAGTCATCGTCTAAAGCTTAAAAATCGTTAATTAACGTAACCAGGCTGGTAGTGGACCGCTGGCTACTAAAGGGGCTCAGCCAGCTGACGTAAACTTGAACTTTTTTTAAGCCTAAATCCTGCCCGACCGTTTCTAGATCAGCGTTGACGTAATTGATGACCGTCAGTCGGGTAAAACCGCTAAAATCCTCATCAATAGCGCTGAGGCTGTCTTCGGTCACGCTACCGGGGTTTAAATTTCCGTAGCTCTCGCTGATAAGCTCCTCCATCCTGGCCTGGGCCAAATTGGTGGCCCGCGTGGTATTTTTTGCCTGTTGGCCGGCTTTTAAGCCTAAAGGAAAGAGCTGGACTATGGCTAAAACCGCCACCGTCAGGATGGCTAAAGCGATCAGTGTTTCAATCAAAGTAAAACCAGCCTCACTCAGGTTGGCCAAGGTTAATTTAGGCTGACGGTGAAGATGGTGTTTTAAAAACCTGCCTTTAAGGTGCTTCATAGGTTTGCCAGGTAATATATCCCGATGGCTTAATGTTAATGACAGTCTGATTTTGGGTTGACTGATGAGTCAGATAAAGCTGTCCGGCGAAATCCACCGAACCGCCGGCGTTGTACACTATTTCGTCATCAAGCAAACCGATTTGACTGGCAAAAAAAACATCTTCAGCCAGCTGTAAATCTTTGACGGTCACCTCAGGATCGCTTTGTTTAACCAGGTGGTAATCCGCGCCTAAAATGTCAAAGCTCAGGGCGTGCTTGACTTGTCCGGTAATGGCCAGCTGTTGGGCCAATTTTAAATTAACCACAAATTCCTTGGTGGCATTTTGGAGCTGCAAATTTTTGGTGTACTCGCTTAAAGAGGGGAAAGTGGCCGCTGAAACAATAACCATGATCCCTAAAACAATAAGCAGTTGCGCCACGGAAAAACCTTTCATAAAAAGCGTGTAACATGTAACCTGCCCGTCACGACAACGAGCCGGGCGGGTAACTCTTCATTCTTAAACTGATATCAAAACTTTTGAGTCAAAGAATACATTGGCATAATGATGGCGATGGCCATGATGGCGACGCCGGCGCCCAAGATCAACATCAATACCGGCTCAATAATGGAGGGCAGGGTTTTCATAATCTGATCAATCTCGTCTTCGTAAAAACTCGCCAGTTCGGCCAGAATGCTGTCAACCTGGCCTGTCTCTTCGCCCGTCATAATCATCTGGATGATAACCGGCGGAAATAAGCGCGGATATTCGCTCAAAGCGTTGGCGATGGTACCGCCTTCCTTAAGTTTTTTGGCCGATTCAACTAACGCCTGGCGGTAATGGCGGTTGTTCAAGGTTTTTGAAGCGACCTCAAATGTTTTGATGATCGGAATGTCCGTTTTAATCAAGGAACTCAAGGTTCTGGCAAACTTAGCGATGTTGATTTTACAAACAATCGGCCCGCAAATGGGCAATCTTAAAATCAGTCCGTGGAAAATGTACTTGCCTTTTTTTGAACGGATAAAAGCGATAAATGAGATGATAACCGCCAAAGCCAAAGCGGCGCTCAACAGGCCGTGGCTGATGATAAAATCGGAAGTATTGATCAGCAGTTTGGTGGCCACGGGCAAATCGGCGCTAACCTGATCAAACAGGCTGGTAATTTTGGGGATGACAAAAATTAACATGCCAATGCCGATTAAAACCATGGCAATTAAAACAATCACCGGATAGGTCATGGCCGATTTAATGCGGCTCTTCAGCTCATTGCCTTTTTTTATCTGCAGATAAATCTGACCCAAAACCTCATCAAGTTTTCCGGAGATACTGCCAGCTTCCACCATATTAATGAATAATTCGCCAAAGGTGCTCTTAAACTTGCCTAAACTGTCCTGAAAGGCCACGCCTTTTTCCGTATCCTGGTATAAAGAAGTGATGATGCTCTTGAATTTTTTGTTGCTCATCTGCAGAGCCAGAGTCTTCAACGAGCGGTCCAAAGGCAGGCCGCTTTTGGTCATAACCTGTAAATTTTGGACAAAAAACTGTTTCTCTTTGGAAGAAATTGTGTTAAGTCCTTGGGTCAGTTGAAGCAAACGGCTGAATTTACCCTTATTTTTGGCAATCAGGTTTTCCTCTGATTGTTGAATCCGCTTTAGATCTAAAGCCATAAAAAAAGCTAATAATTATTCCTGGGTCACTCTTAGCACTTCCTCAATGCTGGTCAGGCCTTTTAGAGCTTTCATAAAACCGTCCTGAGTTAAAGTCAGCATTTTATCGCTGATGGCCTGTCGGTGGATTTCTTCAGCCGTGCCTTTGCGGGCGATCAGTTCGGCGATCTTGGGCGTCATGTCCAAAACTTCGTAAATGCCGGTACGGCCCTTATAACCGGACTGGCCGCATTGCTTACAGCCTTTACCCTTGTAAAATAAAATTGACTCAAACGTGCTTTTTTGTTTGGAAATCATGCCTTCTTTGACCAAAAATTCCTTGATGCCGTCCAGATCAAAATGAAGCTTGAGCTGATCAACGACTTTTTTGTCAAGGTTATAGCTGATCATGCAGTGCTTGCAGATTTTCCTGACCAGGCGCTGGGCCACGATGGCAATGACCGTCGTGGCCACCAAGAAAGGCTGGACGTTCATATTTAAAAGGCGCTGGGGTGTGCTGGCGGCATCGTTGGTGTGGACCGTGGACAAAACCAAGTGCCCGGTCATGGCGGCGTTAATGGCAATCTCGGCCGTTTCCTGATCCCTGATTTCGCCGACCATGATGATATTAGGATCCTGCCGCAAGAGCGCCCTCAAACCGGCCGCGAAAGTGAAGTCTATTTTGGGATTGACCTGGCTTTGATTTATACGCGGCATGCGGTATTCAATGGGATCTTCCACCGTGGAAATGTTAACTTCTGGCTTGTTCAAAACGTTCATAATAGTATATAAGGTGGTGGTTTTGCCCGAGCCGGTTGGGCCGGTCACTAAAATCATGCCGTGGGGTTTTTCAATGCTTGTTTTTAAAATTTCAAATGGCCTGGTCTGCAGACCCAAATCCGTCAGATCCAGTTTTTTTTGCGCTTCGTTTAACAGCCTTAACACGACTTTTTCGCCGTCAAAAACGGGAATGATGGAAACTCTAAAAGCCACCTTGTACTGCGGGCTGGAAATTTTAAAACGGCCGTCCTGGGGCAGGCGGTGCTCGTCAAGCTTCAAGTTGGACAAAACCTTGATCCTGGCGACTAAGCCTGATTGGACACTTTTCGGCAGAGTCATAACGTCCCGTAAAATGCCGTCCAAACGGTATCGGATGACCAAGTTTTTTTCGGTCGGCTCAATATGAATATCCGAAGCGTCTTCAAAAATGGCGTATTCCAGCAGCGTATCCACGATCCTTACCACCGGCAGATCCTGCGCCAGTTCTTTTAAATCCTTGTCCTGATTATTCACGTCTTCTTCGCTTTTGCTGATATTTTGAAACTCCGCTTCCAGGCTTTGGTGATACTGCTTTAAAGCCTCCTTGATTGAATTCGGGGTGGTTAAGTGGATGACTAGGTCCGTTTCCAGCTTTTTCTTTAAAAATTCTATTGTCTGCAAATCTGTCGGATCGGTGGTAGCGATGCTGATACCTCTCTCATCGCGGTTAAAAGCGATAATTTCGTGCGTTTGGGCGATCGGCTCGGGAATCAAAAATAAAATATCCTTGCGGATAGTCTCATTTTTGAGATTAATCAATTCCAGATTGTAAAATTTGGCAATTTGGGCGTAAAGTGCGCTTGGGTCAACTAAATTATTTTCCAGCACGTGAGCAAACAGGGAAGATTGATTTTTTTTAGCGTCTTTTTGGGCGGCCTTTAAGGTTTCCTCATCAATCAGGCTGTTAGACGTTAAAAGTGTAACCAGTTTTTTATCTTCTATCATAAGTCAAAATTTTTTCGGTTTTAAAATTGTTGACATTCAACTTGTTTAATTATAACATATATACCACAATTCAAATAGACTTTAACTGGTTAAAGCTGGTATAATGCCTTTTAGGATGATCAATTCATTTGAACAAAACCTCAGGGATTTTTTGAGCAAGCCGATTTTGTATCTGCCGTTTTTTTTAGCCTGCTTTTTAAATCTGCTACTCTGGCTGTTTCTGCTTGTCCGTATTCAGCCTTCGGCCGCCTGGATTCCGCTTCATTACAATGTTAATTTCGGCATTGATTTCCTCGGTCCGTGGCTGTACATTTTTCTTTTCCCTTCGGCCGGCTTCGCCGTGATCGTTCTTAATCTGATCCTCGCACTTTCCTTTCAGATTAAGGAGGTCTTACTGACCAGACTGCTGGTTTGGTCGGCCGTTATTGTCCAGTTGTTCATCATTTTGAGCCTGTTTTTTTTGGCGCTTAATAGTTTTTAAACAAGCATGATCGCGAATTTTGCCATTATTAAAATTTTTCTTTTGACCACTGCGGCATTTGTTTTGGCCATTGCCTTAACTCCCTGGCTGACCCACTATCTGTATAAATACAAAGCCGGCAAGCAGATCAGGAGTTCGGAAATGGCGCCGATTTACTTTCAGCTTCACCAAAAAAAAGCCGGCACGCCCACCATGGGCGGCATCATCATCTGGTTGACGGTTTTGCTGATCGCCGTCATTTTGTTTTATTTGGACCAGCTGACGTCTTTGACTATTTTTCATAATCTTAATTTTTTGACCCGCTCGCAGACTCTTCTGCCCTTGGGCGCTTTGGTCGCCTCGGCCATTATCGGCTTGGTTGATGATTGGCTGGGGTTAAAGAAAGCCGGCCGCCGGGGCCAAGGCTTAGGCGTCCGACACAAACTTTTAATTTATACCGCCATCGCCGCCGTTGGCTCCTGGTGGTTTTATTTTAAGCTGGATTGGGATCTGTTGCACATTCCGTTTTTGGGTAATTTTGAAATCGGCTGGTGGTACATTCCCATCTTTATTTTTATAATTGTGGCCACTTCTTTTTCGGTTAATGAAACAGACGGCCTGGATGGCCTGGCCGGCGGCGTCTTACTGACTTCTTTTGGCAGTCTGGCCGCTATCGCCTTTATTTTAGGCAAATACGATTTGGCCACTTTTTGCGGGGTGATCATCGGCGCTTTGCTGGCCTTTTTGTGGTTTAACATCAATCCGGCCAGGTTTATCATGGGCGATACCGGTTCCATGTCTTTAGGCGTAACTTTGGGCATCGTGGCCATGCTGACCAACACCGCTTTACTGTTGCCGTTGATCAGCATCGTGCTGGTGATTGAATCACTATCAGTCATCGTTCAATTAATTTCCAAAAAACTCCGCCATGGCAAAAAAGTCTTTCTCTCGGCGCCCATTCACCATCATCTGGAAGCCAAAGGCTGGCCGGAACCGAAAATTGTCATGCGGTTCTGGGTGATTTCCGGCGTTTCTGCCACCATCGGGCTGATTATCTTTTTACTGGATAAAGTTTGACCTTTTTAAACCAGAAAATTTTATGAACCTAAAGGATTTTAAACATCAAACTATCCACCTGATCGGCTTATCCGGCGCTGAGGGTAGCAGTTTGGCGCTTTTTTTTATCAGGCAGGGGGTTAAAAACCTGATTGGCCATGACTTTTGCCGTCCGGGCGATTTTAGCAAAAATTATTTCAAATACCATCAATTCCAGAGCCGCGAAAAATCCCAGCAGCAAATTAAGCAAATTAAAGCGGCGTTCAAGATCAATTTTAAAAAATCGTATCTTCAAGGCCTGGGGCGGAACGATCTGATTTTCGCGCCTTCCTCGTGGTTTCGTTATGCGGAAAATAAAAAACTGGCGAAGCATCAATTTTTTAATTGGTATAACCTGGTCGGGGAGATATTTCGGGGAAAAATTATCGGGGTAACCGGCACCGCCGGCAAGGGCACCACCACGCATCTCATTACGCTGATGCTTAAAGCCGCCGGCAAAAAAGTCTATCTGGCCGGCGATGCCTGGCAGATGATTGACCTTGGCAAAATTTCCAGCATGCCTAAAAATTCCTGGCTCGTGCTGGAGCTTTCAAACCGCACCCTGACCTTTGCCTCAAAGACCCGTTTCAGTCCGCAGCTGGCCGTCATCACTAACATCAGTAAACACCATATTGACGATCACCATAACTCCTTTGGCGAGTATATAAAAACCAAAAAAGAAATCGCCCGCTATCAGACCAAGGTAGATTATTTTCTGTATAATTCCGCCGACGCGGAAGCCGGCAAGTTAAAACGTTACGGCCGGGCCAAACACCTGGCTTTTTCCCAAACGACAGCGAAAAAGTTATGGTTGAACAACCGTTTTCTGATCGGCCAGCATCTTAGGGCTGACGCCGCGGCCGCCATTAAAGTCGCCAAAATTTTAAAAATACGAGATGTTCAGATAAAAAAAGCTTTGGCGACCTTCCGTCCGCGTTCAGGCCGGATGGAACCGGTAGGCGCCTTAAACGGCATTTTTTTTGTAAATGACGGTGCTTCCACCCGGCCATCAGCCAGTGCGGCCGCCATTGGCGCCTTTTCCAAAAATAAAGTGCATTTGCTGCTGGAAGGCTCCCGCAAAAAGCCGCACCGATCTTATTATCTTGACCTGCTAAAAATCATCAGGGATTGCCGGGTAAAAAACGTTTTCATCAGCGGGTCAATCACCGGTTTTCTCCTGCCTTTGCTTAAAAAAACCGGTGTGCCGGCCTTTGCCTCAAACGGCTTGGCGGAATCCGTCTGTCGGGCCTATCGGTCGGCCAAAAGCGGGGAGATTATTCTGCTTTCCCCGGCTAATGAAAGCTTTGGCCAGTTTAGTGATTATCGCGAACGCGTCGCCTTGTTTAACGCCACCGTTAAAAAATTAAAATGAAACATGACAGCTGGAAGCAAAAAATCCAAAAACTGCTGTATTATCCCTTTGTCCATCTTAGGTATCAGCACCGTCCAGATTTTATTTTTATCATCGCGCTAGGCATCATCTGTTTTTTGGGCCTGCTGATGCTGTCTTCGGCCAGTTCGGTCCAGGCTTTCCAAAAATTCGGGGACAGCTATTATTTTTTAAAACATCAGCTGGTCAGAGGCTTTATTCTCGGCTTGATTTTCTTTTTTATTTTTTCACGGATTGATTATCACCAATGGAAAAAGTGGGCCTTTTGGATGTTGCTTGGTACCATGGTCTTGCTCATCCTGGTTTTTATTCCCGGCATTGGCGAAGACTACGGTAAGGCTCATAGCTGGATTGTTTTAGGCACTATAAGTTTCCAGCCGACGGAAATCGTTAAACTAACATTTTTGGTCTATCTAGTCACCTGGCTCTCTAAAAAAACCGAGCAGGAAATAGGGGATTTTGAATACAGCTTTTTGCCCTTTCTGTTTATGATGGGCGTGATTGTTTTCTTAATTTTAGCCCAGCCGGATCTTGGCACGCTCATAGTTATCATCGCCATTGCTTTCTTGGTTTATTTTGCGGCCGGCGCGCCCTGGAATCATATTTTAGGTCTGATCGCCGGCGGGTTGATTATTCTTTTTATTGCCGTGCAGGTAGCGCCTTACCGCTTGGAGCGCTTGACCGCCTTTTTTAACCCGGGTATTGATCCTCAAGGTACCAGCTATCACATTACCCAAGCCAAGATCGCCATCGGTTCCGGCGGCATTTTGGGCCTGGGTATCGGCAAGTCCAGGCAAAAATTCAATTACTTGCCCGAAGTTGCCGGTGATTCTATTTTTGCCGTCATTGCCGAAGAAATGGGTTTTATCTTCGCAGTTTTATTACTGGCGCTTTTTGTGACTCTGCTGATACGCGGCCTTAAAATCGCCAAAAACGCACCCGACAGTTTTGGCCGGCTGCTGGGGGTGGGCATTATCAGCTGGTTTTCTTTTCAGGCTTTTATTAATATTGCCGCCATGGTCAATATTGTGCCTTTAACGGGGATTCCTTTGCCCTTTATCAGCTACGGCGGCACCGCCATGACTGTTTCTTTGCTGACTGCCGGCATTTTGGTAAATATTTCCAAACAAACCAAGCTTTAATTTTCAGAAATACTGAAAAAATCGGCCGAAGCCTTAATAAATCCGGCTTGATTTTTGCCCTCTTTTGGGCTACGCTTTAAAATATGAAATTAATTCTAACCGGCGGCGGCACCTTAGGCTCTGTCAGCCCTTTAATCGGCGTCTGGCAGGAACTTAAGCGCCAGACTGAGGTGGAAACGCTGTTTGTCGGCGGCAAAAAAGGGCCTGAGGCCGGCTTAATCAAAAGTTACGGCTTTAGTTTTAAAACGATTAGCGCCGGCAAATTACGGCGCTATTTTAGCTTGAAAAATTTTTCTGATATCTGCCTGTTTGTTTTAGGTTTTTTTCAGTCGGTTAAAATTCTTAAAGAGTTCAGGCCGGAGATAATTATTTCCGCCGGCAGTTACGTGGCCGTGCCTTTAATCTGGGCCAGTTGTTTTTTTAAAACGAAAGTTGTAATTTACCAGCCGGACTTAAAAGTCGGCCTAGCCAACCGCCTGAGTAAAAAGCTGGCCGCCTGGATCTTTGTTTCTTTCCCGGAAACGGCCAAGCATTTTCCCCCAAAAAAAACCGCCGTTGTCGGAACCGTCTTAAGGCAGGAAATCGGCCAGCCGTTTGTTCAGCCCGCAAATAAGCGCCCGTTGCTTTTATTTTTAGGCGGCGGCACGGGTTCCGCCACCATCAACCGCCTGGCCGCCCAAGCTTTGCCCGGTCTTAAGGATTATGATATCTTTCATCTTACCGGCCAGAACAAAAACCAGCCGGCCGGGGGCATAAACTACGGCTCGGCGGAATTTTTAGCGTCCGGGTATGAGCAAAAACTTTTACAAGCCGACCTGGTTATCAGCCGCGCCGGCTTTTCAACCTTAATGGAGCTGTCGTTTCTGGCCAAGCCGGCCGTTTTGATTCCATTGCCCAATTCGCCTCAGGAACAAAACGCCGAATATTTTTGCCGTCGGCAGGCTGCAGTTTGCCTGGAACAAAAAAGCCTGACCGTTGCCAAGCTTATTGAAACGATCGGCTCGGCACTTGAACAAAGCCGGTCTTTGAGCAAAAACATCCATAAAATTTTTTCGCATGACGGCGCGCATTTAATCAGTCAAAAAATATTAACACTCAATAATCATGAATCTAAATAATCTCAAAAAAATTCACCTAATCGGCTGTGGCGGTAGCGGCGTTTCGGCCGTGGCCAGAATGATGCTTAAACTGGGCAGGCAAGTCAGCGGTTCCGATCTTTTTCGCTCAGACATCACCGATAGCCTCCAAGCCCTAGGCGCCGATATTGTGATCGGCCACGACGTCAATAAACTGTCGCCCAAGACAGACTTGGTTATTTATTCCGCCGCCGTGCCGCCAGACGATCAGGAACTGAGCCAGGCCAAAAAACTTGACCTGGAAATATTAAGCTACGCTGAATTTTTAGGACTGTTGTCCACCGGTAAAAAAACCATCGCGGTTTGCGGCACTAACGGCAAAACCACCACTTCGGCCATGTGCGGAAAAATTTTAGCCGAGCTTGGACTAGATCCCACGGTCATCATCGGCTCGGAGCTTAAAAATTTTCAGGGCAATTACCGCGCCGGACAATCTAAATATTTTGTTTTAGAAGCCGACGAATACAAGGCCAATATGCTTAAAATCAAGCCCTGGTCCATCCTCTTGACCAGCATTGAAGAAGATCATCTTGATTTTTACCAAAACTTAAGCGACATTATCAGGCATTTTCAGCTATTTGTTGACCAGCTACCCGCGGACGGCTGGATGTTTTACAATGCCGATGACCGCAATATCATCAAGTTAAAACTGCCGGCCAGGGCGTTAAGTTGTAGCCTGCGCCGTCCGGCTGATTATTGGCTGAAATGCTTCCAAAAAAATCCCGGCTGTTACCGCTTTACAGCCATGCATCTTTCGGAAAACCTGGGGCAGTTTACCGTAACCATTCCGGGCGAGTATAACGTTTTAAACGCCCTGCTGGTTATCGCTTTATGCCATAAACTAAAACTTGATTTGAACAAGGCGAGGCGGGCGGTGGAAAATTTCGGGGGACTGAGACGGCGCTTTGAGGTGCTAGGGCCGATGAAACAGGCGCAAGACGTTTTAGTCGCCTCCGATTACACCCATCATCCCTCGGCCATCGCTAAAACCTTGCAAGCCGCCAAGGATTTTTATCCGAACCGCCGTTTATTCCTTGTTTATCAGCCTCATCAGCACGACCGCACCAAAAAATTGTTTGAACAGTTTTTAACTTGTTTTGTCAAAGCGGACCTTACCATTCTTCAGGAAATTTATGACGTACCCGGCCGCCAATACGCCGAAGACAAAACCGTCTCGTCAAAAAATCTGGTTGAGGCGATCAATCAGCCAAACATGATTTATTCGCCGGATGCTGTTGCGAGCAAAAAATTAATTTTAAATCACCTAAAGCCCCAAGACCTGCTTCTAATTATGGGCGCGGGGGATATTGACCGGCTGGCGCGTGAGCTGGTTTAAATAAAATTGGGCCTAAGCTACCTAAAAATTTTTACATGGATCGTGCCTACAAACAACTGAAAAAAATCAGCGGACTGAGCGTTAGCCAAAACGAACCGCTGAAAGACCACACCACTTTTCAAATCGGCGGGCCGGCGTCCCTTTATCTTGAAGTGCGTGAGCCTCAGGCCTTACCCGAGGTGCTTAAAATTTTAAGGACGGAAAAAATCAATTACCTCATACTCGGGGGCGGTAGCAACCTCTTAGTCAGCGATCAGGGTTTTAAAGGCGCGGTCATAAAAAAATTTCCCCGGCCCTTAAGCATCAGTGGAACCGCCGTGACCGTTGATGCCAGCTACAGCCTGGCCGGCTTGATTATGGCAACGTTGGACAGTCGCCTGACCGGCCTGGAGTTCGCCGCCGGCGTACCGGGCACGGTCGGCGGAGCCATCAAGGGCAATGCCGGCACTTACGGTGAGGCCATGGATAAAGTGGTCAAAACAGTCAGTTACATCAACAGCGATTTGCAGCCGGCCATTTTGGAAAATTCCGGCTGTTGCTTTGCCTACCGCCACAGCATTTTTAAAGAGCACGACAACTGGCTGATCACGGACAGCGTGATCAAGCTGGAACAGGGAAATATAGAGGCCAGCCGGCGCCTGATTGAAGAACGAATCGGCTACCGTATGCGCACCCAGCCTTATGGCAAACCTTCGGCCGGCTGCACCTTTAAAAATATTATTTATACCGAAAGCCTGGCCGCCAAATTAAAAAACCTGGGCTGGGAACTGCCGGAAAAATTCAAAAAGTATAAAAAAATACCAGCCGCCTGGCTGATAGAAAACTTAGATCTTAAGGGCCGGGCCATCGGCCAGGCCAAAATCGCCGACGAACACGCCAATTACATCATTAATCTGGGCGGGGCCACCGCCGATCAGGTGGTTCAGCTGATTAGCCTGATTAAAATGAAAGTCCGCGATGAACTGGGTATCCAGTTGGAAGAGGAAATCCGCTACCTCGGCTTTGAACCTTCTTAAAATTCAGTCTTGGCCTCGTCAAATATCCTCAAATAAAGGGGAAGTTGAACCGCCGGTGACTAAAAGCTCTACCACTTCGGCCACGTTTTTAGAAACATCCACCACTTTAAAACCCGGCAAATCCAGATATTTTTGCTCAATCAGATTTGAATTGGTGGTGATAAACTCTGTTAATGTGCCTTGGGTGAGCATATCTGCCAGCGCGGTATAAGCGTTGCTGGTCGGATCAAAATGAGCGGCAAAAGCGTAGATTTTTTCAGCGCCGCGATTTTTTAAGGCTTCGGCCGATTTTTTTAAAGTCGCCAGACTTAAGGCCATATCGTCAAACAGACCTATTTTTTTGCCGATCACTTCGCCTTCCAGCCGATGACGGCTGATTTGGCTGTCGGTTGAATTATGATTGTGATCCTTAAAAGCGACAATGATCGGCAGGCGCTTGTTAAAAAAACTCTCCACTTTAAACGCCCTCCTGGTTGAGCTGTAATCGGTGGCGGCAATCTGATCAATGCCTATTTTTTTGGCTTCTTCAATCAAGAGGCGTAAAAAATAAAAACGGCGGCGGCGCCTGGGATAAAAAAGTTCCAAATGGCTGGATTGGTGCGGATCAAAAATATTGACTGATTTAGGGCGCATCTGGGCGATGCGGCGGCTGATCCAGGCGGCTGTAGATACCTGGCCGGCGGAATGGGCGACATCGTCTTTGCCGCAAAGCCAGGTGACAATAATGTGAATTTCCGAAGCTGAGCCGCAGGCGTCAAACATCAGTTCCAATTCTTCAACCGGCGAACCGATTTGCCGGTATTGCAGGCTGGTGATGATGACCACTTTTTTGTGGGCAAAATTTACATCCTCGGGCCGCTTGCAATGGGGGTAGCCGTTGCCCCAGTTATCCGTTTCCAAAATCACCGGTTCCACGCCCAGATGGGCGGCGACTTTTTTTACCAGCGGCTGGTTGTAACTGCCGGTAACCACGGCAAAATCGCCGGGATTGAGCGCATGCTCATTGATCATATAGATTATTTTTTAATGACTTGCCTATACTCTAGCAAAATTTGTGAAAAAATTCAAAGCCAAAAATTCAAAGCCAAATTCCAAAGCCAAAAATTCAAAGCCAATTCAAAGCCATTGCCAAACACCGCAAACTCTGGTATTATGGACAGGCAAAAACCGCAAAAATATGAATCTTTTGAACAAAATTTTCGGCGACGGCAACGAAAAATATTTAAAAAGCCTGCAGCCGCCAATTGAAAAAATTAACACTCTGGAAAAATCATACGCTGATTTATCTCAGGCGGATTTAAAAGCCAAGGCTAAAGACTTAAAGCGTGTTGTCGCCGGTGGAAAAGCCTTGGACGATATTTTACCCGAAGCTTTCGCCCTGGTCAGGGAAGCGGCCAAGCGTACCCTTAACCAAAAGCATTACGATGTCCAGCTGATTGGCGGCTTGGTTTTGCATCAGGGCGGCATTGCGGAGATGAAAACCGGGGAAGGCAAAACGTTGGTGGCCACCCTGCCGGCGTTTCTTAACGCCCTCGCCGGCAAAGGCGTTCATGTTATTACCGTTAACGATTATCTGTCACGGCGCGACATGGTCTGGATGGGTCAAATTTACAACTATTTAGGCCTGTCCGTCAGCTGTCTGCAACACGACAGCGCTTTTTTGTATGACGAAACATTCGCCGCCGATCAAAAAAGCGAAGAAGAGCGCGATCGCGGCGTGGTGGTGCCGGAAAAATTTTTAAAGCCGGCTAGCCGTAAGGAGGCTTATTTGGCCGATATTACTTACGGCACCAACAACGAATTCGGTTTTGATTACTTAAGGGACAATATGGTCCAGCAGGCCTCCGGCATGGTCCAACGCGGGCTTAATTACGCCATTATTGACGAAGTTGATTCCATTTTAATAGACGAAGCCCGCACCCCTCTGATTATTTCGGCGCCGGCCGAAGAGTCAACGGATAAGTACTATCAGTTTGCCAAGCTGGTCAGGATTTTAAATGAAACCGCAGATTACAATATTGACGAAAAGTTGCGGGCCTGTAGCTTAACCGAAGAGGGAATTACCAAAATAGAAAAATCTTTGGGCGTGGAAAACATTTACGAATCCCACGGCTTAAGCATTGTCCATCATCTGGAAGAAGCCCTGAAAGCGGAAACTATTTTTAAGCGCGACCGCGATTACGTGGTCAAGGACGGCGAGGTCATTATCGTGGACGAATTCACCGGCCGCTTAATGTTCGGCCGGCGCTATTCCGGCGGCCTGCATCAGGCAATTGAAGCCAAAGAAGGGGTTAAAATCCAGCGCGAAAGCGTGACCATGGCCACGATTACTTTTCAAAACTATTTTAGAATGTACCCCAAGCTGGCAGGCATGACCGGCACGGCCGCCACTGAAGCGGAAGAGTTCGCTAAAATTTACAATCTGGACGTCACGGTCATCCCCACCAACAAGCCGATGATCAGAAAGGATTCAAACGATCGCATTTATAAAAACGAGGCGGGCAAATTTACCGCCGCGGTCAAGGAAATTAAAGAGCGGAACCAAAAAGGCCAGCCGGTTTTAATCGGCACCATTTCCATAGAAAAAAACGAGCTGCTTTCTCAATTTCTGAGCCGCGAGGGCATCAGGCATGAACTGTTGAACGCCAAAAACCATGCCCGTGAAGCGGAAATTTTGGCCCAAGCCGGGCGCCCGGGCGCCGTTACTCTGGCCACCAACATGGCCGGGCGCGGCGTGGACATAATTTTAGGCGGCAATCCGGTTAATCAGGCCGAGCAACAAAAAGTGATCGCGGCCGGAGGTTTGCACGTTATCGGCACCGAACGCCACGAATCCAGAAGAATAGATAACCAGTTAAGGGGGCGTTCCGGCCGGCAGGGGGATCCCGGCTCCAGCCAATTTTTTGTCTGCTTAGACGATGATCTCATGAGAATTTTTGGCTCCGACCGAATGAAAAGCCTGATGAACACCCTCAAAGTTCCGGAAGACCTGCCCATTGAAAACCGGCTGATTTCCAAATCCATTGAGTCAGCGCAAAAGCGAGTGGAAGGCAACAACTTTGACATCAGAAAACACCTGGTGGAATATGATGACGTTTTAAACAAGCAAAGAACCGCCATTTACAGGAAACGGCGACTGATTCTTGATCTGGCGGAGGGTCAACATAAACTAAACGCCAACCAGCAACCAGCTGTGCCAAAAAATGTTCTGGAGGCAGACGCTAAAACAGAACAGAACGAGCCGGCCAAATACCGCGACACCCGCGAAATTGTCTTAGATTATGTCAACCGCGAAATTGAACAGATTGTTGACGTTCACTTAGCCGAAAACAGCGAAAGTCCTGAAAAAATTTTTGAAAGCCTGGAGACGATTTGCCCATTCAATCAGCCGGAAAAAGATTTAATCGGCAAAAGCCTGGCTAAAAATCCGGCGGCGGTTGTCAATCAAATACAGGATTTAGCCAAAGAAAAATATGTACAAATGGAAGAGTCCATTAGCCATCTGCCCCAGCTGGTGAAGCAAAAAGAACCATTAAGGCAACTGGAAAAATATCTTTTACTCAGAACAATAGATTCCTTATGGATTGAGCATCTGGAAGCGATTGAGCATTTAAGAACTGGCATCGGCTTAAGGGGCTATGGCCAGCGCGAGCCTTTGATTGAATATAAAAAAGAATCGTTTCTTTTGTTTCAGCAGCTCTTAAGCCTGATTCAGGAACAGGTGGCACGCTCCATTTTTAAGATGGGTTTGGCGGCCACCGTGCCGCTGGCTAACCAGCCGCGGGGAATTCAACAGATAAAATCCAGCCTCAGCCAATTTAACCGTCCGGCCGAAAAAAATCAGGCAGACAACTCGGCTCAAGGGGTCAGCGGCAAAATTAAAGATGTCAGCGGCCATAAAATCGGGCGCAACGATCCCTGCCCGTGCGGCGCGACCAAGGCGGACGGAAGCCCGGTTAAATACAAGCATTGCCACGGCCAGTAATTTTTTATCGTCTTTTAGACTTATGGACAATAATCGCTTAAAACTTGGCCGATACCGGCATTACAAAGGCCAAGACTACAAAGTCATCGGCCTGGCCAGGCACAGCGAAACTCTGGAACAATTGGTGATTTACCAGGCGCTGTACGCCGATCAAGGCTTATGGGTCAGGCCGCTTAAAATGTTCAAGGAAAAAGTGGAAGTTGACGGTAAAAAAATTCCCCGCTTCAACTACCTGGGCAACTAAATCGGACATTATGAAATACAATAAACTGGTCAGGGATAACATCCCTGAAATCATCAAAAAAAAAGGCGGCCGGCCGCTGACTCATTGTGCCGGCGACCGGGAATATTGGATCATGCTTAAAGAAAAACTGGCCGAGGAAGTCAAAGAATTTGTTAACCATCCGGTGATGGAGGAACTGGCCGATATTCAGGAGGTGTTGGAAGCGATCAGCCATTATAAAAAATTTGATCTTAAAAAACTGTCCAAGATCAAAAAGGCCAAAGCAAAATCCAACGGGCGGTTTACCAAAAAAATAATTCTGGATGAGTCATAACGGTAAATACCATTTTAAACAGCTAACTTAAAACCATGGCAACTCTTGAAGAATTACAGCTTGAAATTGAAAAAGTTAAAAGTCGCAACCGGCATGTGGAAGCTGACAAAGCCTGGGAAACGTGCTGGACCAGAAAAATTGTCATCTCGTTTTTCACCTATATCGTCATCGTGGTATTTTTTTATTTCGCCCGTCTGCCTCAGCCTTTTATCAATGCCGTTGTTCCGGCTGTAGCCTTTATTTTGTCCACGCTGACAATCCCGCTTTTTAGAAAATGGTGGCTCAAAAAAAGATAAATGTAAATTCGCACTTCTTAAAGCCTCGTCCAGTTCAATGTCTGAGCGTGCCTCGTTTGATTTCCAAAAATAGAAAATGCCGCCAGTCGCGCATTACGTTTTGCGGCTTATTTTTTAGACCAACGTCGGATTTTTTTGACTTCCTGATAAATCAAAAATCAGTTATAATTGGCTTAAGATATCTGTCCGAATAAAGCCTGATTAAGCATCAATTATGGAAAATTTACGACCTAAAATTGGCGTTGGCGTTATCGTCATCAAAAACAGTCAGGTATTAATGGGGCAAAGAAAAAACTCTCACGGGGCGGGTAGCTGGTCTTTTCCCGGCGGACATCTGGAATACCGGGAAACTCTGGCAGGCTGCGCCAGCCGCGAAGTTAAGGAAGAAACTGGTTTGGAGATCGCTAACGTTCGCCTGGCCACCGTCACCAATGATATTTTTGAAGCCGAACAAAAACATTACGTCACCCTTTATCTTTTGGCTGATTATACCGGCGGCGCGCCCACGGTCAGAGAGCCGGAAAAATGCACCGGCTGGCAATGGTTTGATTGGCACGCCTTACCCAAGCCGCTGTTTTTGCCGGTGCAAAATTTGCTTAAAACTGGCTTCAAACCCTTTTAAATCATAACTGTTTCTACCAACATAAAGCCTGACCGCCCGCCACGACAACAAGACGGGTAGTTAACGCGTTACAAATAATCGTTAAATGATGCGCCTACCTTTGTCATTTTAACCGCGGACGGACTTTAGCGAGGCGGAGCGCACCTACCTCTGCGCCAAGCCGTTGTTTTGCTCCGGCAAAGGCAGGAAAAAATCCTTCATATCCTTTCTTTTAATTAAGGAGTTTATCCGCCCGTTCGCCATTAGGCTCACTCGGCGAAATGACAAACAATTACTTAGCCCATTTAACCTATAACTTAACGCTTAACTTTTCTTTTTTCTTAATTCATCATGTAACGCTTGACTTGTAATGAAGCTAAAATTGCTTTTAACCCTGCTTACTTTTTTAATCCCGCTACAACTGCTGGCCCGGACGGAAAATCCGGAAATCAGGGTTTTTGATTTTGAGGGCACCCTTTTAAAAACGATCAGCCTTAAAAATTACGGCTGGACCCAAACCGGAGACATTAAAGTAGCTGACCTTGGAACAGACGGCGTGCCGGAAATAATTTTGAGCGCTCCGGCCGGCGCCAAACCCTATATAAAAATTTACCGCTTGGACGGTAGCCCGATTAATGAATTGCTGATTTATCCCGAGGCTTACTTGGGCGGGATCAACTTGGAAATCGCCGATCTTGACCAGGACGGCTATAAAGAAATCATTACCGGCGCCACTTTTGGCGGCGGGCCGCATGTCATAATCCTTGACAGTCAGGGGCAAGTTATTAAGTCTTTTTTTGCTTTTGACCTGCTGGATAAGGGGGGAGTTAATGTCAGCGCCGGCAATCTTTACGGCGATGACAATCTGGAAATCGTAGTCAGCTCCAACGCCCATAACTACGTTAGGGTTTTTGATTCCGGCGGTAAAATCCTAAACGGCTTTGAGCTTAAAAACAGTTTTACCAATGGGCAAAAAATTGCGACTTTTGACCTGGGCTTAGACGGCCTGGCCGAAATCATCACATACTCTAACGCCAGCGACCGGCCATACCTTAATCTTTACAACAACTACGGCGAGAGGCTTAACTCATTTTTGGTCTTTAACGAAAATTTTAGCGGCGGTTTTAACTTTGACTATCAGGGCTACCAGCTGTTTTTAGGCGCCGGCTTTGGCGGCGGGCCCCATCTTAAAATCGTTGACGGCTACACCAACACCATCAGCCAGTTTTTTACCGCCGAGCAAAACTTTTTAGGCGGCGTAATGTTCGCGGTTTATAATGATAAAATTTATACCCTGGCTGAACGTTTTGCCACGGCCGTTATGCCGGAGAGCCAATATATTTTAATTGATCTTTCCGAACAAAAATTAAAATACTTCCGCGACGGATTTGCCATTTTTGACGAATCAATTTCTTCCGGCACGGATTTTTACCCCACACCCGTTGGCCAATATCAAATTCTCAGCAAATCGCCCCTGGCCTATTCTTACACCTACGGCCTGTACATGCCCTTTTGGATGAACTTTTATGCCAATTACGGAATTCATGAACTGCCTTACTGGCCTTCCGGCTACCGCGAGGGCGAAAGCCATTTAGGCACTAAAGTCTCTCATGGCTGCGTCCGCTTGGGCCTTGGCGCCGCGGAAAAATTATATAACCTGGCGACCATCGGCACTAAAGTTTATATTGAGGAATAGCCGGACTGCTAAATGGCCGATGCCTGATTTTGCTCTTGAACTTTTTTTTTGTTGTGTTAATATATTCATAAGTTATGCCCAGAAAAACCAAAATTGTCACCAGATCCAGGGTTTGGCTCACTTTTGTGGGCATTTTAGTTTTGGCGATTTTTGCCGGCCTGATTGATTATCCCAAACTGCCGACGGATTTTCCCGGGCAGTCCTGGTTCAGTAAATTCACTCCCAAACTGGGCTTGGATTTGCAGGGCGGTGCCCATTTGGTTTATCAAGCTGATGTTTCGGACATTCCTTCCGCTGACGCCGCTTCAGCCTTGGAAGGCGTCAGAGACGTTATTGAACAGCGGGTAAATGCTTTTGGGGTTTCCGAGCCGCTGGTGCAAACCGGCAGTAATAACCGCCTCATCATTGAACTGGCCGGCGTGACCGACGTTAATCAGGCCATCCAGCAAATCGGCGAAACGCCGCTCCTGGAATTCAAAGAAATGTCAGAACCGCCGGCGCCAACGCCCTTAACGGCCGCAGAAAAAGAAGCCGCGGTTAAACACAACGAGGAAACCTTAAACACGGCCGACTCCATCATTCAGCAGCTAAACCAGGGAAGTGATTTTGGCGAACTGGCCCGCCAGTATTCCGAAGATCCCGGGTCAAAAGACAACGGCGGCGATTTAGACTTTGCCAAACGCAATACTTTTGTGCCGGAATTTGAAGAAGTTTTGTTTGATCAGCTTAAAATAAGCGAGATCACCCAGGCGCCTTTAAAAACTGAATTCGGTTACCATATTATCAAAAAACTGGACGAGCGCGGACAAGGAGAGGATTACGAAGTCAAAGGAGCGCATATTCTTTTAACCATTACTAACGAAGTCTATCAGTCGCAGGACAATCTAACCCTGGATTGGAATAATACCCAGCTATCCGGAAAAAATTTAAAACGGTCCGCGGTGGAGTTTGATCCCAATTCCGGCCAGCCGGTTATTTCCCTGCAATTTGACGATCAAGGCCGGGAGCTTTTCGCGGCCATCACCAAGCGCAATTTGCAAAAGCCGGTCGCCATATTTTTAGACGGCCAGCCGATCAGTATACCCACCGTGCAGGAAGAAATCACCCAGGGTAGCGCCGTGATTTCCGGCAACTTTAATCTGGTAGAGGCCAAACTTCTGGCCCAGCGTTTGAACGCCGGCGCCCTGCCCGTGCCAATTGAGCTTATTAGCCAGCAGACAGTCGGTCCGGCTCTGGGCAAAATTTCTCTGCAAAAAAGTCTGATTGCCGGCTTTTTAGGCTTAATCATCGTCTCTTTATTCATGATTATCTTTTACCGCCTGCCCGGTCTGATGGCGGTCGTAGCCCTGTTTATTTACGGCTTGGTCGCTTTGGCGATTTTTGAACTGTGGCCGGTCACCCTGACTTTGGCTGGCATTGCCGGCTTTATCCTGTCTGTTGGCATGGCGGTTGACGCCAACGTTTTAATTTTTGAAAGAACCAAAGAGGAACTCCGAAACGGCAAGCCGATCGGCACAAGCGTTGAAGAAGGCTTTAACCGCGCCTGGTTTTCTATCAGAGACTCCAATTTTTCCAGCATCATCACCTGCGTTATCCTAGCCTGGTTCGGTTCCAGTCTAATCAAAGGCTTTGCCGTAACTTTGGCCATCGGTATTTTAATTTCCATGTTCAGCGCCATTACTGTCACCAGAACATTTTTGCGTTTAATGGCCGCAAAATACTTTGAGGATCACCCGTTCTTATTCGGGGTAAGTAAGAAAAAAGATGTTTAATATCATTCAGGCCAGAAAAATTTGGCTTTGCCTTTCCGGGCTACTGATTGTAGCCAGCGTTTTGGCTTTGATTTTTTGGGGCCTGCGTTTGGGCATAGATTTCACCGGTGGCAGCCTGTTGGAAGTGGAATTTTTAGAAAGCCGACCGGCCAGCGAAACTATCCAAGCTCAGCTTGACGAGCTTAAGCTGAAAACACTCCAGCTCCAGCCTACCGGCGAAAAAGGCCTGTTAATCAGAACTACGGCCTTAAGCGAAGAGCAACACCAGCTTATTTTGGAAAAAATAGACAGCTTGTTTGGGGAAGAAAATACCGCGACCGTTTCCGAGCCAACGGCCGGGCAAACCGAAAAAACAGTCACCGTGCCTGCCTCAGCCATCGGCCTAACAGGCGAGGGGACGGAAAACCTAAGCGTGGATATTTCCGGCACCAATCTGGAACAGCTGGGTCTGGAAGGCATTGGCGTTAGCTCGGCCAGCGCCAGCCGGAATTTTACCGAGCTGAGGTTTGATTCTATCGGCCCGACCATTGGTAGCGAACTTAAACGCAAATCTTTTTACGCTATTATTGTGGTTTTACTGGCCATTATTTTATATATCGCTTACGCTTTCCGCAAAGTTTCCAAACCGGTTGAATCCTGGGTCTACGGCCTGTCCGCCATTATCGCCTTGGCCCACGACATCTTTATTATTACTGGCCTTTACGCTATTTTCGGTCACTTCTTTGATTTTCAGGCGGACGCTTTGTTCGTGACCGCCCTGCTGACTATTTTGGGCTTTTCCGTCCACGACACCATTGTCACTTTTGACCGCATTAGGGAAAATCTGCACCGCCACCAAGACGAAACTTTCATGGCCGTGGTCAATCGCAGTGTTAACGAAACTATTGTCCGTTCGCTGAACACTTCGCTGACCACTTTATTTGTTTTACTGTCCGTCTATCTCTTTGGCGGCGACAGCATTAAAAATTTTGTCCTGACTCTGATGCTAGGCCTGATTATCGGCACCTATTCTTCTATTTTCATCGCCAGCCCGCTTTTGGTTATTTGGAACAAGCTTAAAAAAAACTAGACTTGATTGATTAAACTTAAGCTTTCGGTCTGACTGGAGGCTTTTTTGTTTTAATTTAAATAATCAACTGAAATAGGCAAATGATAATACCAATTAACCGGATTTTTTTGACTTTGTGTCAATATCTTGACGTATACTATCATTTATGCTATACTTTGAATAATCTTAAAAATTGCCGCTATATTGGCCAAAAATATGACATACGAAGAATCAATTCTGGATAAAATAATTTCCACTCAACAGGCGAATATCATTAACGAATTTGACCCCAAAGAAATCGTCATTTCTTTGATTCAACCTTTATCCAGCAGGGAAATGGAAGTCATTACCCTTAGGCACGGGCTTGATCTTAAAGGCAAAAAAACCCTGGAGAAAATCGGCAACCAGTTTAATGTCACCCGAGAGAGAATCCGGCAGATAGAAAATTCCGCCATCAAAAAAATCAAGAAAAGCCCGGAATTATCGGAAAAAATTGGCACTGTTAAAAATGTTTTCCAGCAAACTTTGGAAAAACACGGCGGCATTATGCTGGAAGAATTGCTACTGGAAAAAACCCTGAGCAACGTTGGCGTTAACGAAGAAAACAAAATCTATGTCAGCTTTATTCTCTCGCAATTATTGAGCGATCAGCTGAACTATGTTCCGGAATCGGACCAGCTTCACGCCGCCTGGAAACTGCCTTCAGCTTCGGTGGAGAGCCTGATCAGCCTTTTAGAGCTCACCCTAAAAACCATCAAAGAGATTAACGAGCCCGTGCCCTTGAGTGATATCCATGCCAGACTAGTCAATAACTACAAACACCAATTGCTGGAGGAATTGACGGAAGACATCCTGCTCTCTTATTTGCACTTAAGCAAGTACACTGAACAAAATCCCTATAAAGAATGGGGTATGGCGGACTGGAACACGGTCACCCTCAAAAAAATCAGCGATAAAGTTTATTTGGTCCTTAAAAAGGAAGGCCAGCCTCTTCATTTTACCGCCATCGCCGATAAAATTAATGAAACGGGTTTTGATCAAAAAATCGCCAACCCCGCCACGATTCACAACGAACTTATTTTGGATGACAAATACGTTTTAGTCGGCCGGGGCATGTATGCTTTAAGCGAATGGGGCTATAAACCAGGAACGGTGGCGGAAGTCATAACTGATATTTTAAAAAACAGCGAAAAACCTCTGAGTAAAAACGAAATCATCGCCAAGGTTCTGGAAAACCGCCTAGTGAAAAAAAGCACCATTATTTTGGCTTTGATGGACAAAAGCCGCTTTACCAAGACCGCTCAGGGGCACTACGCCCTGGCCGCGAATGCAACAGGGGATTAAGCTTTAAAATTGAGTTGTCAAGGCCGTAAATTTACTCTAAAATAAATTCAGCTGCCCTGAAAAATATAATTTATCGGTTCTGGGTCCGCTGACGGTTTTTTTAAAAACACCCTAAAAACAAAAATGGAAATCACTATTGATCTAAGCCGACTCGTTTTTTTAAGTTCAAACAATCCAGCCCAATTAATCTGGTATATTTTCAGCCACGGCGGGTGGCTTATTTTTGTTATCGGCCTGCTGATCCTTATCTTTTACGTCAGGCTGATATGGCAAAGAAAAAAGTACGTTAAAAGCGTTGAACAAACCCTGCTGGCCATTGACATTCCCAAGGATAATGAGCAAAGCCTGATCGCGGTTGAACAAATTTTTGCCAGCCTGGCCGGCATCAAAAGCGGTCCAAATCTCTGGGAAAAATATTGGCTCGGCAAAGTCCAGCTTTGGTTTAGCCTGGAAATAATTTCCTTGGAGGGCTATATCCAGTTTTTGATCCGCACCCCGGTGATTTACCGCGATTTGGTGGAATCGGCTCTGTACGCCCAGTACCCGGAGGCAGAAATTACCGAAGTCAACGATTACATCAAACTTATTCCCGACGACGTCCACGAAATCAGCTCTGAACACAACATTTGGGCGACGGAATTCACTTTGGCCAAAAATAGCGCCTATCCCATTAAAACCTACAAATTTTTTGAACATCAGTTAAGCCAGTTGTTCATTGATCCTATGTCCGCTTTGCTGGAAGTTATGAGCAAGCTGGGCAAGGGGGAACAGCTGGCCATTCAACTGTTGATTGCGCCGGTCGGCGATCACTGGAAAGATAAAGGCCATGAGATCGTCGCTCATCTGATTGGAGAAAAATCTGACGCACCCAAAAATTTAGGGGATAAAATCGTTGACAGTTCGGTTAAGGGACTGGAAAAATTCAGCGAGGCCGTCATTAAACTTTGGGGCGATATCAAGGATGAGAGCCAAGAGGACAGCGCTAAAAACTACATTCAATACCTCACGCCCGGAGAAAGATTCGTGGTGGAGCGCATTCAGGCAAAATTGGCGCAAATAACTTTCGCCAGCAAATTCAGACTTTATTACCTGGCGCACAACGAGGTTTTTTCCAAAGGCAAGGGCGTTAACGCCATTTTAGGCGCAATCAACCAGTTTAACACCTCCGATCTCAATGCCTTTAAAAAAAACAAGCGGACCGTAACGGATGTTGATTATTTTTTCGTCAAATCAAGGGTTTCCAAACGCCAGCGGAAATTCGTTAAATATTTTAAAATGAGATCATTGATGGACGGCGCCACGCCTTTTATGCTCTGTACGGAAGAATTGGCCACGCTTTACCATTTCCCGACGATTACCGTCAAAGCCCCGCTGATCAAAAAAGCCGAAGCTAAAAGAGCAGAACCGCCGACCGCTTTGCCGGTGGAGTTTATGTCGGGCAAAAATTTCTTTACGCCTAAGGAGGAAAAATCCGCCGAACAGCCCCAAGAAATTGAAACCGTCGGAACAGAACCGACTTATAAAATCGCGGAGTCGCTTTCCGGTTATGATTTTGACAACAACTATTTTGAGGAGGCTTTTGCCAAAGACGAATCTTCAATTAAGCCGAGGCAAGACACGCCCTCAAGCAGTGACTCCGCTCCGGAGCCGCCGGACAATTTGCCCCTCAGCCGCTAAAACGCTTAGTTTATGCCCCAAGAGGAAATAACAATTTTCGCCCAAACTAATTTTAGAAACCAAAAAGCCAAGTTTGGCATAAAAACTGACGACCGCCGCCGGCATTTTTACGTTTTGGGCAAAACGGGCATGGGTAAAACCAACCTTTTGGAAACCATGATCATCCAGGATATCCAACGGGGGAAAGGCGTGGCCGTGGTTGATCCTCACGGCGAATTGGTGGAAAACATCCTCAGGTTCATCCCCAACAGGCGGATTAACGATGTCATTTACTTTAACCCCTCGGATATCAATTTCCCCATCGCTTTTAACGTGCTTGAGCAGGTCAGTCCGGAACACCGGCATCTGGTCGCCTCCGGTCTGCTCGGCGTCTTTCAAAAAATTTGGGCCGATTCCTGGGGGCCCCGCCTGGAATATGTTTTAAACAACGCCATTTTGGCCTTGCTGGAATACCCGGGTAGCACTCTCTTAGGCATCATGAAAATTCTGGTTGACAAAAATTTCAGGCAAAAGGTGGTCAGGAATCTTTCGGATCCGGTGGTTAAATCATTTTGGGTGGACGAGTATTCCAATTATCCGGACCGCTTCCAGTCCGAGGCGATCGCGCCGATCCAGAATAAAGTCGGCCGCTTCCTCTCCTCCTCCATGATGCGCAATATCGTCGGCCAGGTTAAATCAACCATTGATATGCGCAAAATCATGGATGAAGAAAAAATTCTCCTGCTGAACCTGTCCAAAGGCAGAATCGGGGAAGACAACTCAGCTTTACTAGGCGCCATGATGGTGACCAAAATGCAGCTTGCCGCCATGAGCCGGGTGGAAATGCCGGAAAGCGAGCGCCGCGACTTTTATTTGTACGTGGATGAGTTTCAAAACTTTGCCACCGACAGCTTTGCCAACATTTTATCGGAAGCGCGCAAATACCGCTTAAACCTTATTTTGGCCCACCAATACATTGAACAGCTGTCCGACACGGTGCGGGCGGCGGTTTTTGGCAATGTCGGCACTTTAATCTGCTTTAGGGTAGGCGCCGAAGACGCTGAATTTTTGGTTAAAGAATTCACGCCCCGTTTTGAAGAAACTGATCTGGTCAATCTGGGTAAATACAATGTTTATCTTAAACTGATGATTGACGGCTTAGCTTCGGAGCCTTTTTCTGCCACCAGCCTGCCGCCGGAAACGGCGCCGGAAGATTATGCCGAAGTCGTGGAAAAAGTCATCAAGGTCACTCGGGAACGCTATACCACCAAACGGGAAATCATTGAAGAAAAAATCACCCGCTGGAGCGGCCTTAATCACGATAAAGAAACTCCGCTCAAAACCGAAAAGCGAATTTTTCCGGAAAAAAAGCCCTGGCCGGCCGCCAAAACCGAAAAACCAAAAGAGGCAAAAGATAAAAAAACCAGCCTCAGCGTCATCTGCGACTCTTGCAAAAATTCCACCACCATTAATTTTGTTCCCGACCCGACCAAGCCGATTTACTGCAAGGACTGCCTTAAAAAAATCCGCCAGGCCAAAATCATAGCTGAACCAGCTGGGCCGTCTTTGGCTGAGCGCGTTTTAAGCCAAAACACCATTTCCCTCAAACAGGCGCTTAATCTGCCGGTTAAAGATTTTAAAAACCACAAAAATAAAAACGAAGCTTACGACTCCGGCCGCAAGATTGAGCCGGGGGAAACGGTTAATTTTTAAAGCAATCTTTAAGACGCTATGATAAAAAACCGGGCAGTGGCGGCGCTGTTAAAAGCCTGGACTTTGTTACGCCAAGCATTCAACCGCCAAAAAATTTACGAAATCCTGCCGGCTTTTTTAGTTTGGCTGACTTTTGTTTTGGCCATCGTGGTTTCGTTCGCCAGGCCGCTGTGGGTCATTGTTTTTATTATTATTTTTGATTTATTATGGCTGATCAGGGTTTATTACCTAGTTATCCATTTGCTGGCCTCGTGGATCAGGTTTAAACACGACGCCAAAATTTCCTGGCTAGATGAGCTTAAAACCCTGCCGGACAAAAACTGGGAAGACTATTGCCACCTGATTTTTTTGCCGACTTACAAAGAACCTTATGAAGTCATAGATAAAACCTTTGACGCCCTGGCAAAAGTCAATTATCCCACGCATAAATTTTTACTGGTTTTGGCCGGCGAGACCAGGGATAGAAATAATTTTTTAGACGTTGCCGAGCGCCTGAATCAAAAATACGGCCATAAATTTTTAAAAATTTTGGTCACGCTCCATCCCCAAAATTTAGCCGATGAAATTCCCGGCAAAGGCTCAAATATAAATTACGCCGGCCATCAGGCGCAAAAACTGATAGACGAGCTTAAAATTCCCTACGAAAAAATTATTGTCTCGTCCTTTGATATAGATACCTGCGTTTATCCCGACTATTTTGCCTATTTAACCTATAAATATATAACCCATCCCCAGCCGGAACACGCCAGTTTCCAGCCCTTGGCCTTTTATCATAACAATATCTGGGAGTCTGACCCGGTTACCCGGGTAGTGGCCAATTCCACCACTTTTTGGCTGATGACGGATCTGGCCAGGAACGAACGGCTGTTTACTTTTTCTTCACACAGCATGAGCTTTAACGCCCTGGTTAAGGTGGGTTTTTGGGAAAAAAACATTGTCACCGACGATTCCCGCATTTTTCTGCAGTGCCTCCTGCATTACAACGGCGACTACAAAGTTGAACCCCTGTACATCCCGGTTTCCATGAACACGGTTTATATGGGACACTTTTGGCAAAGCCTTAAAAACCAATACAAACAGATGCGGCGCTGGGCCTGGGGCGCGGAACACATCCCTTATATGCTACTGAATTATCCCAAGCATCCCCGGATGCCTTTTAAAAAAAAGTGGTACTACCTCTTTAACCAGCTGGAAGGCGTTTATTCCTGGGCGACCGCCCCTTTATTGATTTTTATCCTCGGCCGGTTGCCCTTGATGCTGGCGGATAAATCCGAGCAAAGCACTATGGTGGCTCAAAACGCCCCGTTCATTTTGGAATACCTGATGAATTTCGCCATGATCGGCCTGATTCTTTCGGCGATTTTCAGCACCCTGATTTTGCCGCAAAAACCCAAAAATAAAAGCTGGCTTTATTATCCCATTATGGTTCTTCAATGGCTGCTTTTTCCGGTAACCATGATCGCTTTCGGCTCATTGCCCGCCATAGACGCCCAAACCAGGCTGATGATCGGCGGCAAAGCCCGTTTGGGTTTTTGGGTTACGGAAAAAAAATCACTGTAGCCGCCGGCTTCTCTCCTGTGGATAAGTTAGCGCTGTCATTTTATCCGCGAATTCATTATAATGTAAGCTAAAGATATCAAAATTCTTCTTAGTGATTTGATTTAATCTGAGCTAAAATAGGGAGAAATGAAAATGATTGTTTCAGTCATTTTATTGATGTTTACTTTAGTCATTAATAATGCGTAATTTAGGTTACGTTTTTTATTTTTTAGATAACTATCGGTTAAGCCAGCTTAAGTTAAGCTTTTAAAAGGTCGGTAAGCTTAAAAACTTAAAGAGCTTGGCTGACTTAACTAGTAAATCCAGCATGAAAGTGCGGGTATAATAACTATTTTATATATTTTATATATTTATAGTTTAAAAAAGGAAAACTTCTTATGAAAAAAATTTTATTAATCTCCGTCTTGTCTTTATGCGCCATGACGGTAGTTGTGGGTTACGCGGCCGCGGCCACAACTATCAGCACCAGCATTAATACAGGCGGAACTTTGACGGTTGGCGCTGATGCCGCCGGCACCGACGTGCTCTTTTACACCGACGTATCCGGCGAAGAGCTGTTGTGGGATGCCAGCGAAAACATGCTGACCATTGACGGCGCCAACGGCGCCAATGCCTTGCAGGTTACCGATGGCAACGTGGCTTTTAGCGATGATTTGGCGGTAACGGCTAACACCACGGTTGGTGGTACTTTAGGCGTAACAGGAATCACAACCTTAACAGGTAATCTTAATATTAACGGTTATGCCACCACCACGGCGGCCAGCGGCAATTTTGCCACTCAAGGCACCTTAACTGTTGTAGGCGCAACCACCATGACGGGCAATTTCTACGTTAACGGTTATGCCACCACCACGGCCTCAACCGGCGCCATTGCTACGGAGGGCGCGCTAACCGCAGACGGCACCGTCACCTTGGCCACCACTACGGTCAACGGCTTTTTCACCCTTAATGGCGTCAGAGACGCAGGCACCGGCTATGATAACTTTATGACAGTCAGCGGTGATATAACCGGCACGGTTGGTGGAGCAAAAACCCGCGGCGTGCTTGTTGATTTGACCCGCCCGGCCACGGCCGACAGTACCGAAGGCGACATTGAAGATACCGGCATTATGGTCAGGGTCAAAACATTGTCAGATTCAACCACCGCCGGCAATAAATTAACCGGTTTGGACGTTGAATCCAAAGCTGATAACCCGGATGGTACCATTACCAACGTGCAAGGCGCGGCCATAACGGCCAAAAGCGACACTAGCGCTGGTTCTGTGGCCTCAATGTGGGGCTTATTAGTCAATGTCCAAAATAATGCCGCCGTCACCACCGATTTAATCAGCGGAGATTTCCGCATGTTCAGGCAGGCCGCCACTGAACCGACTAACGAATTTGTCCTCAGGGTCAGGAACGAAAACACTTCCGGCACCGGCGTTGATGCCGGCGTGCGCATTTACAGCAACGGTTCCAATGGCGTTGCTTCAGCCGCTTTTGACTACGCCATTGATATGTCCAGTTCCACCATCAATACGGCTGATATTCGCTTATCCAATGGCGCCTTAATTGCTAATGGCGACACCGACACTTTAACGGTTACCGAGGCTGTCAGTTCTTTTGTCGGCGCTATTACTGTTACTGGTGATGTTACCGTTAACGGTTACGCCACCACCACGGCGGCCACCGGCGCATTCGCCGCCCAAGGTTCTGGTGCTTTCGGTACCACGACGCCGACTTCCAAGCTTGATATCTTTTCAACCGGCACTTCCACGATGATTATTGACAGTAGCACCAAAGGCGGCTGTCTCTGCCTTAAAGACCTGGATAGCGCCGGTTACACTTGTATCGCGGCCAATGACGGCGTCATAAGCTATGACACCTATGCGACTGAAGCTTTGGCGGCTGCTTGCGGAGATTAACCCCTAAATTAACTTATTGTCTTTACCTTATCAAAAGGTCGAGAAAGATAATAAATGTAATTTAGCTTCTTTATTAAGTTAATTTAGGACGCATCTTATGAAAAAATTTGCTTTAATTACGCTGGCGATCGTGCTGGCTTTAAGCATAGCCTCACCGGCTCTGGCCACTGATCTTGTTCTGCAATCGGGCAGTCAGATAACCGTTGACGATATGACCTTTACCATCAACGGCTCAGTGGACTCCATTACGGTTAATGCGAGCGATTTCACGGTCACTATCACCAACAGTTCGGCCACCATCGTCTCCAATGACAAATATACCCTAAGCTCCACCTATGGCGTCTTTGACTGTTACACCGGCTACTCCCAGATGTTCCTCCAAAACAGCGGCACGGTTACCCACACAGTCACGCCTTCTAGCACTGTTTGCAACACCACCTCTTACACGGGCGGCGGTAGCAACAGCGGCGGTACCAGTTCGGGCGGCGGGGGAGGCGGAGTTTCACCGACTTCCGGAGAAACCACGCCCGTTACCACTACTACGCCGTTGACCAGTTTAGACAATTATGCCAGCGGTGGTGGAGAAGTAACATTAGCCAACCCGGTCAGCCAGAGCGTTTTCGCCTCCACCGAAAATTCCGTTGCCCTGAGCGATAATTCGGTCAATTTGAGTCTGCCGGCCGGAGCGGTCAGCGACAGCGGTTCCCTGAGCATCACGCCCGAGGCCACCTATGCCCAGCCCAAAGCCGGTTACGCGGCAGTCAAATCCCAGGCTTTTGAAATTAGCCTGGAAAACAGCGCCGGCGCTGAGGTTACCCAGCTGAACGGCACAGCGACCTTAACTTTCAGCTACACCGACGAACAAATCTCCGGTTTTAGCGAAGGCACGCTGGTCGTCAGCTATTGGGACGAAAATCTCGCCCAATGGGTAGACCTAACAACCACGGTTAACGCCGCTGGCAATACCATTACCGCCACCACCAATCACTTCACCAAATTCATCATTCAGGCTAAATCTCTGACGGTCCCGGCCGGTTCTTTGGTGAAAACCGCCTCTAACCCCGCGGTTTACTACATTGGGCATGACGGGGAGCGCTACACTTTCAGCGACGACAAAGTCTTCTACAGCTGGTATACAAACTTTGACGATGTCATCACCATCACCGACAGCCAGATGTACGCCTTTCCCCTGGGCGGGAACATTACCGTCAGGCCGGGAACCAAGCTGATCCAATTCGTCGGCTACACTCTTGAAGGCCAGATGACGGTAGGCGACCCCAAAGTTTATGCCGTTGAACCGGGCGGCGTCAGACGCTGGATTGAAACAGCGTCCATCGCACAAACCCTCTTTGGCAGTAACTGGGAACAAAAAATCTACGCCGTACCCACCACTTTGGCAGGTTTTTACAGCTTGGGCAGTTCTCTGGCCGAACCCGTTTATCCTTCGGGTGCCGTGGTCAAAGAAACTTCCAGCAATAAAATCTATTACATCAACGCGGCGGAAAAACGGCTGATAAACACCGGCGGCCTTTCGGCCAACGGTTTTCAGGCACTGCATTACAATTCTGCCACCAGTTTAAGTAGCTATGCTCTGTCTACTGATTTAAACGACTATCAAAACAGCATTAGCTGGACTGGCGGGAAATAGAATAGGTTTTGCCAATTTAAAAAACAACCGTTGGGTTTTCCGGCGGTTGTTTTGATTCTAGCTAAAAAAATAACCGTTGATAAACTCCCGTGCCAACATAGCCCGCTTGCCCTCCGGCTGAAGCTCGTTAATCAGCAGAGAGTCCTGACCGCACTTGACCAACAGCCGGCCGTTAATCTTCTGAAACTCACCGACTTTGCCCGAGACTTCGCCGGCGGCCAAACTAACGGACAAAAGTTTGACTTTTAACTTTTGCCCGAGGCGGTTTTTTGATCCGTCCGCCTTGTGTCCGGTAAAATAAGTAAAACTGCCCGGCCAGGGAAAATAAGCTCTGATTTGACGTTCTATAGCCAGGGCGGTCTGACGCCAATTGATTTGACCGTCGGCGCGTTTTAAAATTTTAGTAAAAGTCGCCAAAGACTCGGCCTGTGCCAGAGGTTGAATTTGGCCGGACAAATAATCAGGCAAAATCCGGCAGAGCAAGTCCGCGCCGCTTTGGGCCAAAAGGTCATGCAAGCTTATAGCGGTATCGGAATCTTTGATCGGCAATCTTTGGCTTTGGGCCACGATCGGTCCGTGATCCATTTTTTGATCCAGTTTGATTAGGGAAACGCCCGTAAACTCATCACCGTTTAAAATAGCCGATTGCATGGGGGAAGGTCCGCGATATTTTGGCAAAAAGGAGGGATGAACGTTCAAACAGCCCAAAGGAAAAAGATCCAGAATCCTCTGCGGAATCAGCCTACCATAAGCCACCGCCACGCCAAGATCGGCTTTAGCCTCCTGCAACCTTTCCAGGTTTAAGCTCTGGCTGACTTTAAGCCCCAGCTGTTTGGCGGCGGCTTTAACCGGCGGCGGTCTTAAAGCCAGCTGGCGGCCGGCCGGTTTATCCGGCTGAGTAACAACCTGCACCAAATTAAAACCGCGCTCAGATAGCAGTTTAAGTGAGGGCACGGCGAATTCCGGCGTGCCGAAAAAAATTATTTTTGCCACTTGGTTAGACATTACCTTATTTTATATCGGCTAACGTTCATTCAGTTTAGCCCGGGCGATCAAGGCTTTGACTTTATCTTCGCCCCTGGTGTACTTAAAAATCTTATCAATGAATAAAACGCCGTTCAGATGATCAATCTCATGCTGAATAACCGTGGCCAGCAGGCCTTCCGCTCTGAACTTCAGACGCCGTCCGTTTTTATCCTTATAAGCGATTTTGACCCAAAACGGCCTTTTAACGAGGCCGTAAATTCCGGGAAAGGATAAACAGCCTTCATCAACCGTATTTTTTTTAAACAAGGCCCGCCAGCAGATTCTAGGATTGATCAAAAATTCCGGACCGCCTTTCATTTTAATGACAGCCACCCTCAGTTGGCTCTTCACCTGGGAAGCGGCCAGGCCGATGCCGTCCTCTTTCAACATGGTTTCAGACAGCTCCGTTAAAAATCGCTGAAATTCAGGTTCCTGGATCTTGGCGACTTTTTTGGTGCGTTGCCGCAAAATTTTGTCTGGATACTTGATAATATTTAACATTTTTGCTGTTTTTTAATTATTTGTTATAATTCTACTACAGATTCAAAATTTATTAAAATATGGGGTTTAGTGACTTTAAAAAAATCGGGGAAATTTTATCGGCCAAACAATCGGTCAGGTCGCCGGCTTACGCCTGGCAGGAGCTAGCCTTAACCATCATCAGTGAGCTTAACGTGCCGCCATTCAAAAAAAGCGCTGTTTTTAAAATCTGCAAAGATTACCCCAAACCTTTTATTGAGCGCTGTTTAAACGACACCAAGGAACTGGCCAAAGGCCAGCGCTGGAAATATTTTTTCAAGCTGATTAGCCCTAAAAAACTGGGTTAAAAAATTTCCGCGGCCTTAAGCGGAATTTTTTTATGATATAAAAAAAGATGTAGTCTGCCCGCCCGTTAGTCAAAAATCATGTGCCTCTTTCTTGTCATTTCGGCCGAGGACAAACTTTAGTGAGGACGAGTGCCTGCCTGCGCAAAGCTGTTGCTTCGCTACGGCTATAGCAGGGAGAAATCCCTCGTGTCCTGGCTTATAATCAAGAGATTTCTCCGCTCGTTCGCCATTAGGCTCACTCGGTTGAAATGACAAACAATCACTTAACCCATCACGTCGGGCACGCTATAAGACAAAATTAGCCACAAGATAACCTACGCCGAAAGGACCTTCGTAGCTTAAAATCTGCGGCTGATAATTAAGTTCACCTAAAATGCCTAAAAGTATCAAAATGGAACGGTAGCCGCATTCGCCAGCCTCAGCCAGCAATTCCTGCTTGATTTTCGCAATCGCCTGATGATCTTTTTTCTTCAGCAGGTCAATCAACAACCGGTCAAATTCCTGGCCGCGGGGCGAGTAACCGGCCGGAGCGTCTTCGGTCAGACGGTGCGAAAGATCGCCTGAAGCCACAACAGCAATGCGCTCGTTGGATTGATCAATAATTTTGCGGATTTGCCCGCCGAACTCCAGATGTTTGTTTCTGGGTAAAAAAGAATAGCCGATGGGAATGACTTTAAGCTTTTTTAAATTCTGGCTTAAATAAAATAAAGGCACGCCGGCGCCATGATCCAGCTCATGATCGGTGGTTAAAACCACCGGCAAAACCGCTTCCGCCCGCTCCCGTATCTGATAAGCCAGCCCCAGATTATTGTTAAACTCCATCTTGGTTGAAAGATCGCCGAACTGTTCAAACTTAGACGTCAGCGTGGGTGCGTGGTTGATGGTAAAAGCGTCGGCTAAAAGCTCGCTGTGGGGAGTAATGACGATGACGGTTTCGGGATTAGCGTGGTATAAATTTTCTTCAAGCTCTTTTAGTCCCTTAACGGTTTTTTCAATCAAAGCTAAATTTTCCCGGCCGATTTCCGGAATAAGCAAGGGGGGATGGGGGCAGATGGCCGCAAAAACCAAAGGCATATTTAGTAAGGTTTAAGACTTATAACTGACGCGTGATGGTTAATTAATCATAACACAGATAAATACGGATGAAAAAAGGCATATCGTGGGGCGTATCTGATGTCCAGTTCACAAAGTGATTTAAGCTGGTTAACCTTCTTTAAAAGGTTATTCGGTATAGATTTCTCCATATTCCGGCAAACGCCTCAGCCTTTTTAAAGGATCTATTTGAACCAAATAATCTTGTAATTCCTCCATGAGTTGTACAAGTACTTGTTTATTATCTTTGTATTCAACAATTTTTACCATAACCTTTTAAATACGAATTTTCGTAATGTCAGGCAACGGGCGTGTGTCTGCGACGTTGTCTAAGCCGCATGGCCATATAATTGCCCCGAGCTTGTCGGGGGCTACCGCCTAAGCAGACAAACAATTTGGGTGAGCACTGAGCGATCTTGAGTGAGGAGCAAAGCGACGAGTCAAAAAGGAGTTGAAAAGCACATATTAGGATGTAATTAGTGGTTTTTCTTTGCATTCTCATATGCCGCATGCCCGCCAGCCTTCATGTCTTTTGCTGGATATTTTTTAGCGTTATATTTAATCTTCTTTAACGTTGAATCAAGTAAGTCAATATCATTTTCTTGGCAAAATTCAAGCAGATAGATAAAAATATCCGCAACTTCTGCAGCAACTTCATTTTTGTTTTTTTCGGCTACGCTCTTGTTTCTTTCAACATCAGTGCTATCCCATTGATAATGCTCTAAAAGTTCAGCGGCTTCTAAAACGATTGATTTTGCCAAATCTACCGGGGCAAGACCAAGCCAGTCACGTTCTTTCCTGAAAAAATGAAGTTGCTTAACCACTTCCTCAAAGGTAATGTTTTTATTGGACATATAAAAAATAATAAAATTTATTCCCGATGGCAGACAGACAATGAAACTGTCATAAAACCGCCAAAAACTTGAATGATTACTGCACTTCCAAAAGCTTTGACTCATCTTCTATTAAATCCAGGGCCGGTGTGGAAGTGGCCAGGGCTTCCAAGGCAGAACCGCTCGGATGAACCAGCAGCGCTTCGCTATTGGTTTCAATAATATTCTGCCAGGCATAGCCGCGAGAAACAAAGGCGGCTTCGTCTTTAATGTGGAGTTTTTGGCCGTCCGAAATAACATAAACCTTGCCGTCATTTTTCGCTTTAACTAAGGTGCCGTCTTTAAACCTTACAGGCGAACCCTTGGGGTAACGCTCCAGCTCGTCCATGTGCCCCAAGAGAATCGGCTGGCCGGGATAATTAACCTGCAAAATTTCCCCGGCCACAATCGGATACTTAACCCCGTTTTGCACGTAATAAACGCCGGAAGTTTCCACGTCCCTGATCAGAGCGCCGGTCGGGTAGCTGCTTTTGAGGGTCAACTCGGCTCCAATCTCAAGCCCGGCCGCGTCCTCTAAGGTGATCTCAATCATTTCCTCCGGATTAAAGCCCAGGGTTCTAAAAACCTCCATATCCGCGATATGCCTGAGTTTATCATCCACTAATAAATAAATATTACCGGTAGGATCATGAAGCAATGAATACTGGGCAAACTTTATCTCCGGCCCCTCGGCAAAAGAATCTATTTCCGCCTGGGGCACCGCGATTATATTTTTAGGATCAAAATGGCTGATTAACGAAGTAAAGGAGGCAAACTTGCGGCGCTGGCCGTCGGTAATCAAGTAAACATCATCGCTGTCAGGCGCTTTGAGCAAAGTGCCGTTAGCCCGGAAATGAGAATTTTCAAACCAGGCATTCCAAATTTTCCAAAAATTATAATTAGCGCCGATGCGGTAACCGTCAACCACCGTATTGCCCTGATAAGGATTGTAGGTGTAAAGGGCGGCCGTGGCCTTGGTTTGCGGCGTAATGGTGATTTTATCCTGTGTCATTTTGGACACGCCCAAGCACCATTTGGTAAAAGTACAGTAAAATCCGGCCTGGTGCTTGCCGTAAGCGTTCAAATCCGCCATGTATTCTTTAAATTTTTTAGCGGCGGACTGCACTTGTTTGGTAAAACCTTTGTAAACATCCAGGCAGATTCCCCCGTAACAGCTGTAGCCGGTCGCCCAGTTGTACTGATTGGCCGAAGGCTCGGTATCGGTTACCAAGCTTTGCTCTTTTTGCAAAAGGGTTAAAAGAAAGCGGGGATTAATCAGAAACTCCTGGGCCGCGTGCCAGATGGTGTAATAAGCGGCCATGCCGTTGGCCGGATCGGTATAGCTTGCTAAAGCGCCGCCCTGGACCTGGAGAAAATCCCTGATTTGCTCAATGCTCATGGCCCTGTAATCCAGCATCTCATCGTCGCTCAAAAGATAGTGAGGATTAAAATCAGGATTATCCTCGTATGACTCAACGGCCAAGGTCAAATTAAAAGGCAATGATATGGCGATCAAGGAAATTAAAAAAGTTTTTCTGGCGTTCATGGTAAATAAAATAAGCAAAAGCTAAGCCTTAACATCTCCTCCAGTCTAACAAAAAATCACTCAAATTTCAACGGTAATTGATAACCGCACTTATGGCATTGACCCGCTAAGCTGTAATTGGTGATTTCATAGGCGCGGCGCCTGATCACCAAGGCGCGGCAACAAGGACAATAGGTGTTTTCCCGGCCGTCATTAAGTAAATTGCCCGTGTAAACATAGCTCAGCCCCGCTTTCAGTCCGGCCTCATAAGCGGCGTCAATCAAGCCGGCGGGTGTGGGCTGATAAGACTGGAGCAAATAAGAAATCTCCGGAGAAAATTTGGAAATGTGCCAGGGAACGTCAGGCGAAAGTTCGGTGGCGATAAAATCGGCAATGTCCCCAAGCTGATCCAGCTTGTCTGTCTGGCCAGGGACCAGCAGGGTGGTCACTTCCAGGTTGACGCCGGCTTTAGCCAGCCGCTGTAAATTTTCCAAAATCGGCGCTAGATGACAGCCGCAATTTTGCCAGTAGATTTGCTCGTCAAAAAACTTTAAATCCACATTAATGGCGTCCAGCCAGGGGAGTATCTCGTTCAAGCAGTCTTTGGACATGTAGCCATTGGAAACCCAAATATTTTTTAGGCTATGTTGGCGCGCCAGTTTCATGCAGTCCAAAGCGTACTCAAAAAAAATCGTCGGCTCGGTGTAGGTATAGGCAATTGACCGGCAGCCTGATTCTACGGCTTCGGCCACCACCTCTTGTACGCTGACATCATCACCGGGAAACAAAAAATTGTTTTCTTGTCGCACCCCTCTCGTTCCGCTTGCAAAGTCGGGCCGGGGATTTTTTGATTCTTTAATTCCCTGGCTAATCTGCCAGTTCTGACAATTAGCGCAACACAAATTGCAACCGACCGCAGCGATTGAGTAGGCGGCCGTCCCCGGCAAAAAATGAAACAGCGGCTTTTTTTCCACCGGATCAACCGCTCTGGCAATCAGGCGTCCGTAATTCAAACTGACTAACAAGCCCGCCTGATTCTGCCTGACACCGCAAAGACCCCGCTGATTCTCGCTCAACCGGCAAAAATGGCGGCACAAACAACATTGGACCAAACACCTGGGTAATTTTTTGTATAAGCCGGCTTCTCTCATAAGTCTATTATAGCAATTGAATCAGAGTAATAAAAATGCTAAAATAGGACGGAGATTGGGTGAGTTGGTCATTAGGTAGATCAGATAGATTGATTGATCAGGTTGATTGGGAGATTAGGTTGTTAGCTAATTAATTATCTAACATAGCCCAACCGACCCAAGCCACCAATGAACCCGTTTCCGTGTAACTCATAACGCGTATCGCGGATCATGCCCGCCCGCCACCACAACAAGTCGGGCGGGTAACCCGTAACAAATAATCAAAAAATCAATTTCTTGCTTTAAACTAAGGGATTTCTCCCTGCCATAGCCGTAGCGAAGCAACAGCTTTGCGCAGGCAGGCGCTCGTCCTCACTAAAGTTTGTCTTCGGTCAAAATGACAAACAACTAACGTAACTCTTAACGCTTAACTCATCATTCTAATCCACCCATTCACCCAATAAAAATGAAACGAATTTTCCTCGGTATTGATTTACCTCATGAGTTGAAAAATAAAATAGAAAAGCTGAAAAACGAATATCAGCTGAAAAATCTGCCGATTAAATTGGTTGAGCCGGAGAACAGCCATATCGCCTTTAAATTTTTGGCTGACCTGACAGACGAACAAATAGCCCGGGTGGCGGAGACTGTCAGCCGGGCGGTGGAAAACTTTAAATGCTTTAACGTTAGCATCTCCGGCTGTTTGGCTTTTCCTAACTTTGAGCATGCCAGAGTCCTGGCTCTAAAAGTCGTCAGCCCCAACTTAAACGGCCTGGCCACCAAACTGTTCAGCCGCTTTAACGAACTTGATTTTATTGAGCCGGAACAAAGGCCCTACGCGCCTCACGTGACTTTGGGCAGAATTAAAGATACCTTAACCCTCAGCCAGCAGCAAAAAATTTCCCAGCTAAAATTCGGCGCGGAATTCCTGGTTGACCGTCTCCAGCTTTTTCACAGCCAGTTGACCGCTGACGGTCCCGCTTATGCTGTTTTAAAAAACTTTCAACTTAAATAATGAAAGCCAATATCCTCGGCGTACAAATCGACGTGTTAACCAAAACAAAAGCGCTGGAGCAAATTGAGCGATTTTTAAGCTCGGACCGGCAACACCAAGTGGTCACGGCCAACCCGGAAATGGTATTACAGGCCTGGCGCCATGATGACTTTCGCCGGCTGATTAACAACAGTAGCCTGGTGGTGGCCGACGGCATCGGTTTGCTCTGGGCCGCTAAATTTTTGGCGCTGAAAAGCTCAAATTTCATTATCTCGCTCTGCCAGCTGATCATCAGCAGCCTGAGCCTGGTCATTAGCCCGGACTATTGCCGCCAGGTTTTGCCGGAAAGAATTACCGGCGTGGATCTGCTGGAAAAAATCTGCGAACAGGCAAGCCGGAAAAATTGGAAAGTTTATCTTCTGGGCGGGGCAGAGGGCATCGCTGAAAAAACGTCAGCGGTTCTTAAAAAACGTTATCTGGAACTTAAAATAGTCGGCGCTGATCATGGTTACGAATTACTAATAACCAATGACAAATTACAACCGGACGAAAAAAACAATCAGCCAATGGTCAGCCGCATCAATCAACAACAACCCGACATTCTCTTGGTCGCTTTCGGCGCCCTTAAGCAGGAGTACTGGATTAAGGAAAATCTGAGTAAGCTGACGAGCGTTAAAGTGGCGATGGGCGTGGGGGGCGCCTTTGACTTTATTGCGGGCCGCGCCAAGCGCGCGCCGGAAATTTACCGCGAGCTGGGCCTGGAATGGCTGCACCGTTTTTGCCACCAGCCCTGGCGGGCAACAAGAATGTTCAACGCCACTCTCAAATTCATTTACCGCGTCAGCAAATATAAACATCACCTTGGTTGAATATGACGGAAAAAATCACTTTGGTTGACGAAAACAACAACATCACCGGCTACGAAGAAAAATTAAAAGTGCATCAGCTGGGACTGTTGCACGCGGCTTTTTCCATCTTTATCTTCAATGACAAAGAAGAGATGCTGATCCAAAAAAGGCATCCGGCCAAATATCATTCCGGCGGCTTATGGGCCAACAGCTGCTGCAGTCACCCCCGGCAAGACGAAATCATTGATCAAGCCATCCACCGCCGCCTGCGGGAGGAACTGGGCTTTGATTGTCCGCTAAAAAAAATCTTTGACTTTACTTATCGGGTGGAATTTGAAAACGGCCTGATTGAACACGAGCTGGATAATGTTTTTCTCGGCCGGTTTAACGGGCCCGTTCACCCCAATCCCCAAAAAATACAAGACGTCAAATGGCTTAAGCTGGATGACTTAGCCAGCGACATTAAAAACCGTTCGGCACAATACGCTTACTGGTTCAAGCGGGCTTGGCCGCGGGTGATAAAGTTTATCAGTCATTATGGCACTCTATAAGATTTAATCGTAATGTGATAAAATCTATAAGCTGGCGGAAAAACAAAATAATTTTATCCGGCCGGGTTAGCCACTGATTACAAATTTCCTAGATAAAAAAAGAGGTTTCCGGGAAACCTCAAATATTCGGTAACTTAGCCTGACTGACTCTCCTGGTCACCATCAGGAAAAATCGTCAGTGTTAGGCACGCAATGGCAACAGCTATAGTTGCCAAAATGTGCCAGAATATGCTGGCGTCAAACAACCAGCATATTCCATTATATACTAGTGCCAAAAAAACAAATATGGCACTGTAGACAACATTCCTCGTCATACCACCCCCTATTTTCCCGTGAACCAGATAAATATAATTTACAAAAATAAAACAAATATGTCAATCAAGCGTTAGCAAATAAAAACAGCGCATTCTCAAGAGGAACTTTCCCGTATCGCCCAGCAGAAATATGCACTGCCGAGAATAGGGGAATCAGAAAAAGCGCTGAATAAATTTAACAAAAAAAAGAAAGCTTCAACTGCCTTAAATCCATTAATTTTTATCTTCAGCCTCTGCGGCTTAAAGCATAAAAAAAATGAGACCGGGCAACCGATCTCATGAATCCGAAGAAGTCAGCTCAGGCGCTGACCGCCCATAAGCCTGAGCAAACCGTCCCTGAGAACTTCCAGACACATTAAACCAAAAATTTTAAAGTAAATCATCCCACCTCCTTTAGGCTAAAAAACGTAACAATATCTAATTTAGGCCGGCCTTGACTTAAATGTCAAATTTTTAAAAAAAATAATCTTAAAAATTTAACCTGATTTTAACCTATCAGCCAATTGATTAAAACCCGTTTCGCGCCGTCGCCGACCGGTTACCTTCACATCGGCGGCTTAAGAGGCGCCCTCTATCCCTACCTTTTCGCCAAACAGCATAAGGGCAAATTTGTTTTACGCTTGGAAGACACTGATCAATCCCGGTACGTTAAAGGCGCCGTGGAAAACATTATCCAAACCCTGCAAAAAATCGGCCTGGAATGGGACGAAGGGCCTTATTTGGATAAAACCCTTAACATTAAACAAAAAGGCCGATTTGGCCCATATTTTCAGTCTCAGAGGCTACCAATCTATCAACAATATGCCCAAAAATTAATTGACAGCGGCCAGGCCTATTATTGCTTTTGCAGTACCGACCGGCTGGAAAAATTGCGCCAACTGCAACAAGGGCAAAATCAACCATCCAAATATGACGGCTGTTGCCGCAGATTAACCGAAAAATACAAAAGCGCCAAATTCAAAATTCAAAATTCAAAATTACTCGTTAATGACCGGCCGGCCGTCATCAGGCTTAAAATTCCCCAAAGCGGGGAAGTCAGGTTTAATGATTTAATCAGAGGGGAAGTTAAAATCCAGATGGAAGATATTGACGATCAGGTGCTGATAAAATCAGACGGTTTTCCCACTTATCATCTGGCCGTGGTGATTGACGATCATCTCATGGGCATCACCCATGTTATCAGGGGAGAAGAGTGGATTTCTTCCACGCCCAAGCATATTTTGCTTTACCAATTTTTAAACTGGGACCTGCCTAAATTCGCCCATCTGCCCCTGCTGTTGAACAAAGACCGCTCAAAACTGTCCAAACGCCAGGGCGACGTGGCGGCGGAGGACTATCTAAAAAAAGGTTACCTGCCGGAAGCCCTGCTCAATTACGTGGCTCTGCTTGGCTGGCATCCCTCAGACGACCGTGAACTTTTCCGCCTGAAAGAGCTAATTAAAAATTTTGATTTAAGCCGGGTGCAAAAAGCCGGGGCGATCTTTGACTCAGACAAACTCAACTGGTTCAACTGCTTTTACATTAAAAACAAGCCGGACAAAGAGTTATTGAGACTCGCTAAAAAATTCCTGCCGGACGTGCCGGATAAATTGCTAGATAAAATTCTTAAAGTGGAAAAATCCAGGCTCAGCTATCTGGCGGAAATCTGCGACCGCGCCGGCTACTTTTTAAACTTGGCGGATTATGAGCCTGAAATTTTAATTTTTAAAAAATCAGACGGGGGAACGGCGCGGCTGGCCCTGGAAAAAGTTATGGATCGCTTAAACGGCCTTAAAAAATGGCAGCCGGAAAAAATCAAACAGGCTTTGGCGGCGGTTGTCCAGGAAAACCGGCTAACGAACGGCGACGTTTTCTGGCCGGTCAGAGTGGCCCTCTCCGGCCTCAAGCAAAGCCCGCCGCCGGAAGAGATCATGGCCGTTTTGGAAAAAGATGAAAGCCTGACAAGAATCCATTCGGCCTTAGATAAACTAAAAAAATGAAAAAACGATCATTCTTAACCATTCTCATTTTTTTGACCATTGGCCTCTGTTTAGCGCCGCTTAACTTAAGTTTGGCCCAAGATAACCTAGGCGTTGCGTCTTTGACCGAAGAGTTGGACCCGGCCATACAGGAGCTTAAAGACGAAATCAGCAAATACCAAAGTCAGGTGGAAAAACTGAAAAAACAGCAAAATTCTTACGAGGCCAGCCTTAAAATCAAGCACCAGCAAATTAATAATCTTAAAAACCAGCTGGGCATCCTTGATGACAGCATCGCCAAGCTTATTTTGGAAATTCAAACCACTCAGCTGCAAATTGAGCAGACTAATCTGGAAATCCAAAACCTGAACCTGCAAATTGAACGCCAGGTGATAGAAATACAAAATTATCAGGCCAAAATGGCGGGCGTCCTCAGAACGATTGATAAAAAAGACCGAAAAAAAAGTCACCTTGAGGCTTTGGTCTTACAGGGCACTTTGGGCAGTTTTTTTGAAGAACTAAACCAGCTCCAGTCTTTGGAAAACACCCTTAATAAGGGGCTGAACGATTTAACTCAGCTCAAAAATGAACTGGAGGGAAAAAAATCCAGCTTAGAAACCAGAAAAGATCAGCTGAACAACCTCAAGGATAAACTGCTGTCACAATCGGAAAGCCTGGAAGGGGACAGGAACGTCAAAGACAATTTACTGGACCAAACCAGGGGCGAAGAAGGCAAATTTCAGCAATTACTGGAACAGCTGAAAGCGGAGCAGTCCGAAATTGAATCAAGCATCCAAAATCTGGAAGTGGAAGCCAGACGGAGGATCCTGGAAACCGAAGGCATCCTGCCTTCAGACGCCGGCTTTATTTGGCCGGTGCCGTCCAGAAAAATTACTACCAATTTTCACGATCCTGATTATCCTTTCCGCTACATTTTTGAACACCCGGCCATTGATATCGGTTCAACGCCCCAGGGCACGGCCGTTAGGGCCGCCCGTTCCGGCTATGTTGCCAGGGTAAAATACGACGGCAATTCCAATTATGCTTATATTCTTCTAGTCCATAACGGCGGACTGTCCACCGTTTATGGCCACATCAGCAAACCTTACGTCACCGAGGATTCTTTCGTCGTCCAGGGCGAAGTCATCGCCTTATCCGGCGGCATGCCCGGCACCACCGGCGCCGGCCGCCTAACCACCGGACCGCATTTGCATTTTGAAGTCAGGCTAAACGGCATTCCGGTCAACCCGCTCCAATATTTGCCATAAATAAAAAACTTGTTTTTTGTTTTTTGTTGTTGTTTTTTTTTGCCGTTTGTTTAATAAGCGCAAATAAGGCATTTAAAACAAAAAGGGACAAGTTTTTTATTTTTCAAAAAATGACCAGATGACCATAATTAAAGCAAGCGTAATAACATACGCCCAAACGCTCACTTCGTTCTGGATCATCACCAGAATAACTATCACAGACATTAATAAAAAAACAATCCTTTTACCCATATTTACTTCTTGTTTTAATCGTTTAAACTAACAAAAAATGGTATTTTTGTCAACAGCCAAAATTTAGCCTGTCAAAATTTAGCCAAAATTTAGCCTGTCAAAATTTAGACACAGACAAAATTTTAGACTAAATTTTAATGTAAACGAAAAATAGAAATATCATAGACAAAATTTTAAAAATTACCGCAAAGGGTGAAACTTAGTATGGACCTCTTGAGCGTAACGATCAGAAGCGTGAACGTACCGAGTGGTCGTATCCAAAGACTCATGGCCTAAAAGCACTTGAATGGCCGCCGGATTAGCGCCTTCCTCGGCCAAATAGGTGGCAAAACCGTGCCTTAACGAATGAGCGGAAATGGGAGTATTGATTCTTAAAATTTCCCGATAATGCTTAATCCTTGCCTGAAGATAATTAGGTGAAATTTTCTTATTTTTATCAGCGGCGTTACGTCCCCTTAAGGGCGTGTACAAAAAATCCGAATGATCTTTGGCTTCGGCCAGATAATTTTTAAGGTGAGCTATGGCTCTGGGAGTCAGATAAACAAATCTTTCTTTTTTGCCTTTGCCCATAATAAATATCTTGCCGGTGTCGTCAATCTGGCTCTTTTTAAGATTAATCAGCTCGGAGATCCTCATGCCGGTGGCAAAGAGCATCTCCAGCATCGCCCGATTACGCAAGCCCACCGGTTTATTTTTTTCCAGCTTGAGTGGTGATTCAATCAATTTAACCAGATCATTAAATTCCGCCACCCTAGGGTGTTTTCGTTCGGTTTTAACCAGCTTGATCGCTTCTGGTGAAATGGGCGACTGATAGTCAAAATCTATTAAAAATTTCAAATAAGAACGCAAGGCCGAAAGAATCCGGTTAATGGAATAACTGGCCAAACGCACCTGGCCTTTGTGGTGCCTGGGCGTCTGGCGGTCGATAGAGGAGAGGTAAGCCTTATAATTCAAAATAAAACGCTTATCAAGCTGGCTGAATTTTACTTTAGTGTTGCTCAAAAAATCCTGAAAAATATTCAAGTCGCGTTCATAATTATAAACCGTTTCCGGGGAATAATAATTTGTCTGCAGATGCAATAAAAACTCATCCAAAAGGGGGAGTGAGGCAGTGGCCGATTGTTTTTTGGCTTTTTGGGGCTTCAGCATAATTTAACTGAGTGTAAGGGATATTATACTCAGTTTATCATATTTACTTAAAAAGGCAAACAGAGGCCTTTTTACTTATAAATAACCTGGTTATCTAGGCGCAGATTAATATAATCAACCTTGTTCAAATCTATTTTACCCGCCTCCAAGGAACGTTTTAGCTTATTCAACTGCTGATCCAAACCTAAAGCCGGCGTCAAATGGATTTCAAAGCCCTGTTTGGTGCTAAGCCTGATAAAATTAGCCTTGGTGCTGTCCACCCGGAATGAATCAAGCTCAGTGGCCGGCAACCCAAATTCAGCGAATTTTTCGTAAGCCTCCGCAATAAAGTTAATCATGCCGGAATCCAGCACCCGGTCGCCGACCGCCACCAGCGACTCGGAATTATCATAAATCACCGGTAAGCCGACGTTGACCATTTCCCTGGCCGGCACTTCTTTGAATATTTCCCCGTCTAGATTAAAAAGATAAATGACTTCATTCGTCACCCAGATGAATTGTCCGGCTCTTTCGATTAATTCAACCAATAAAGTATCGGGCGGAATTTTTTCAACGGACAACTCATCCAGCAAATACTTTTTTTGAAAATCCCGCTGCAATTTCTTTTCGCTAAAAAAGAAATAATTATCCTGCGGAAAAACCAGCCAGCTGTACCGCCGGATAGACTGCCAAATGACCTCTTCTATCTCCGCAATGGGCGCTTCAACATGACCGCTGATTACCACGTGCTTAATCTTAAAACTTTCCGAATAAAACAAAAGATAAACTAAAAAAATGATCAAAACTATGCCCAGATACCTTAAAACCCGGCGCCTGAGGCTCACCGCCCGCTCGTGCAGGTACTCGTAGGTTCTTTTGCTCCTGGTAACTCTGCCCGCTGACTGGCCGCTGGACCTGGGCGTTTGCGCTTTACTGGTAAACTTTGACCTGGAGTAATCTCTTTTCATGAAAGTTAATAGTTAGCCTGCCAGCCCGCGTCAATATCATCAAACGAGGTTTTTAAGGCGTTTTTTTCCTGATGCCTGGCCAAAGCCAGCTCAATCAGCCGGTCAATCAATTTATCGTAAGGCAAACCGCTGGCCTGCCATAATTTGGGATACATGCTGATTTTGGTAAACCCCGGCACGGTATTAACTTCATTGAGGTAAATCCGGCCCGCGGGATCAAGCAAAAAATCCACCCGGGCCATGCCGGACAAATCCAGGGCCTTAAAAGCTGTCAGTGACAACTCTTGAATTTTTCGGACGACCGGCTCGTCCAATTTCGCCGGCACTGCCAAACCGGCACCGTTCTCGTCCACGTACTTGGCTTCATAAGAATAAAATTCGTGATGCGGGATGATTTCTCCCGGGACCGACGCCTCTGGCTCATCATTGCCCAAAACGGCGCATTCAATCTCCCGGTTGTTTTCAATTGATTTTTCCACGATCGCCCGGCGGTCATATTTAAAAGCCTCGGCCAGGGCCCGGGCCAGGCCGGCCGGGTCTTTAACCTTGCTGATGCCCACGGATGAACCTAAGTTGGCCGGTTTAACAAATACGGGATAAGTCAGCTCCGCGGCGACGGTTTTTAATACCTCAAGCTCACCCGCCAGCCAGTCTTTTTTTAACACAAGGACAAAGTCGGGCGTTAGTAAACCCGCCTGCCTGAAGAGATTTTTCATGATCACCTTATCCATGCCCACTGCCGAGCCCAAAACGCCGCAGCCGACGTAAGGCAGATTGGCCATTTCCAAAAGCCCTTGGAGTTTGCCGTCTTCGCCGTAAGTGCCGTGAATCAAAGGAATAACCACATCCAGGGCGGTTTCAGCAGCCAGGCCGTCCGGCTTTAAGGAAACCAAAGACTGATGATTGGGATCAGGCAACAAAATCTTTTCGGCTAACTGCTGGTTGGACATACCGGCTTTTAAAGATTCAACCGTGCCCGGACCGGAAATCCATTGGCCGGTCTTGGTTATGCCAATCGACACCACATCATATTTATCTTTGTTCAAAGCCTTGATGACTGAGGAGGCGGAGACCACCGAAACCTCATGTTCGCCGCTCCTGCCGCCCATCATCACCCCCACCCTCAATTTTTTAGGCATATTTTATGTGTCGTAAAATATTATTAAGGTGACCGCTGACAATATCATTTAACCGCCACCCGCGGCAGGCAAGGATTAATCCTGGTCACCACTTCGTAATTAATCGTCTGTAGCTTTTGCGCGAATTCGTTGGCCGTTATCTCTTCCCTGCCCTGCTGGCCGATTAAAACCACTTCATCTTCAATCTCAACCCCCGCTATATCGGTGACGTCAGCCATAAACATATTCATGCAAATCCGGCCGATAATTTTGGCTCGTTGCCCCCTGACAATCACGTTACCCAGACTGCCCATGCCCCGATCAAAACCGTCCCAATAGCCTACCGGGATAACGGCAATCTGGGAATCGCGATAAACCCGCTCGCTGCAACCGTAACCGACTGGCTGGCCCTTTTTTACCGGTTTAATCTGCGCCACCACGGTCTTCCAGCTTAAAACCGGTTTTAAGGTCAGGGATTTGCGCTGACGGGCGGCGACCAGCTTGGTTTCGTTGCTGCTCCAGAGGCCGTAAACACTGATGCCGCTTCTAACCATGTCAAAATAAGTCTGCTGATACAAAATGGCGGCCGCCGAACAAGCAGTATGCAATAAGGGAATATGAATGTGATGGTCGCTTAAAAGCTTGGCCGACTGCTTAAAAAGACTCAGTTGTTTAAAAGCAAAATCATGATTCAAGGTGTCCTCAATGTTGGCATAATGCGTATAAAGGCCCTCAATCACCAGGTTTTGCCGCCGGCGGATATAGCGGACAAAATCCAAAAGATTTTCTGGCAAAATGCCCTGCCGGGCCGTTCCCGTTTCCAGCTTAAGATGAACCTTGACCGTCTTGTTCAATAAGCCCAGACGGCGGATCGTTTCTTTATTGTAAACGGTTAGGCTGACGTTGGATAATTTTTGCAGGCGCTGAAGTTCGTTAAGCCTGACATAGCCTAAAATCAAAAGCGGCAGCTTAACTTTGTTTTTCCTCAAAATTTCCGCTTCCTCCAGCGAGTTGACCCCCAAAAAATCCACGCCGTTTTTTTCGACCAGGCCGGAAATCAAAACCAGGCCATGACCGTAAGCGTTAGCCTTAACGGCGACCAATAATCTGACCCGGGGGCCGATTATTTTTTTAAACTGCCGGATGTTATGAATTAAAGCTGAGCGGCTGATCTCCACCCAAGCGTTAGCCTTTACCATGTTTTATAATTTTTTTGCCTAAAAATTTCTGCAGAACTTTGGGTACTCTGACCGAGCCGTCGGCCTGCTGGTACTGTTCCAAAATCGCCGGAAGCAGACGGCTGGTAGCCAGGCCGGAACCGTTTAAAGTATGGACGAATTCATTCTTGCCGCTAACCGGATTTTTGTATCTGACGTTGCCCCGCCGCGCCTGAAAATCAAGAGCGTTGGAAACGCTGCTGACTTCTTTGTAAACGTTCATGGAGGGAATCCAGACTTCCAGATCCACGGTTTTGGCCATGGCCGCGCTGGCATCGCCGGCCGCAAGCTGAACCGTCTGATAATGAAGCCCCAGGCCGCTGACCAGCTCCTCGGCGTATTGCAAAAGTTCGGCGAAAGCCGTCCATGAATCCTCCGGCCTGACATAATGGAACATTTCAATTTTATTAAACTGATGCCCCCTGATCATGCCTCGTTCTTCGGTCCGGTAGCTCCCGGCTTCGCGCCTAAAGCAGGCGGAAAAGGCGTAATACTTTTTCGGCAAATCCTCCGCCGCCAGGATTTCGCCCCGGTGATAGTTGCCCAGCATCATTTCGGCCGTGGCGTTAAGGCAGGTCCCGTCCTGGGTCCAAAAAAGATCGTCCTTGAATTTAGGCAAATGCCCGGAGGTATAGGCCGAGGCCTCGGTCAGTAAATAAGGCGGAATCATAAATTGGTAATCCTGATGGCGCCGGTGGTAACCGATAAAATAATTCAGCAACGCCCATTCCAGCAAGGCACCCTGGCCGGTATAAGCCCAAAAACCCGACCCGGACATTTTAACAGCCCGCTCGTAATCTATCAGGCCTAAAACGGTAGCCAGCTCAACATGGCCTTTGGGCACAAAGCCAAAGGACGGCTTTTTGCCCGAGGTTTTGATAACCCGGTTATTCTCCGCTCCCCCGGCCACCACGTCATCCGCCGGAATATTGGGCAAGGCCGTCAGTAGCTGCTTGAGCGCTTGTTCCACAACCTTAAGCTGATTGTCCAGTTCGGCGATCGTTTCGCCGGATTTTTTAAGTTCTAAAATGGTCTCCGACGTAGGTTTGGTTTTGGATGATTTGTTCCGTAAAGCCTTAAGCTCGTCGGCCTGTGCGATTAAGCCGCGGCGCTCATCGTCCAAACGGATGATCTCGGCCAAATCCAAATCATCGGGCTTCAGCCGTTTTAGCAAAGCCCGCTCCACCGCCTCACGGTTGTCTCTGATGTTATTAATGTCCAGCATAAGTGATTAATTTAACAAATATTTTTTTAATTCCTGAATGTTTTTAAAACGATGGCTGATGGTCAAAGTTTCCTCCTCAGTCAGGTCTTCCACGTGCTTGTTGAACACGCCGGAAACAAAGCAGGAACGGTACGGAAAACCCGCCGGAAAAGTCTCGCGGATGTCTTCGGTCACACAGCCTTCTTTGGTGTTGCGGATAAGGTAAACGCGCTCGGGGTCTTTAATAAAGCAGGTGACCGCCACAAAGCGGGCCGTGCGCTGATCTTGGGGAATGGCGGGAATAACCTCGTGCAAACGGGCGACAATCTGCTGATCCGTGGCCTCAAAGCCCAGCCAGCGCCTTGATTTTACGCCCGGCTCCTTGTTTAAATAGTCTATCTCAAAACCGCCGTCTTCGGCAATGGTCGGCATTTTAGCCAAGCCATAATAAAAAAAGGCTTTATCGCGGGCATTTTCTTCAAAAGTATTTTTGTCTTCCGTAAATCTTTCAGTAATGCCCAGATCGTTAAGCGTCATAAAATCAATACCCAAGCCGTCTAATTTCTGGGTATATGACTTAATTTTAGCGGGATTATGGGTTGCCAGTAATATTTTCATTTTTGTAATTTGACTTAGGCTGTAAATTTTTATAAGAATTCCGGATAAACTCTATAAACCTAAATCTTCGGCAATATTTTTCATCGCCCGTAAGCCGATCTCGGCAAACTGCTTAAACTCCAGGCCTAATTCTTCAATGGACTTCAGGCCTGTTCTGGAAGCCCCGGCCGCGAACCGGCTCTCCTTTAATCTTTTAACGATTGATTTAACTTCAACGTCAGCCAATTTTTTAGACGGGCAGACCAAAGCCACCGCCGTAATAAAACCGGCTAAAGGATCAACCGCGAATAAAACTTTGTCCAACAAAGATTCCCTGGGCAGGCCGTGCATTTCATTATGGACTTTGACCGCCTGAATTATTTCAGGAGCCAGGCCGAGTTCTTGCAGGATTTCCGCTCCCTTTAAACTGTGTTCCTCAGGTTTATCTTTGGTTTCTTCGTAATCAATGTCGTGCAACAGACCGGTTAAACCCCACAGCTCCGCATCCTCTTTAAAATGATCAGCTATGGATCGCATAATCGCTTCCACGGCCAGACAATGCTTGATCAATTTTTCGCTCTTGATCTTTTGTTTAACTAAAGCTAGGGTTTCTTCTCTGGTCATGTTATGAATAAAACGTGGTAGTGATATGCGAGTCGCGTCATTTAAACAGCTTTAAATCCTTAGTTAATTTTTTAATCGAATTCAGCGGGCCAAAAATCAACACGCCTAAAAATTCCACATCAGAAAAATTTCGCTCTTTCGCCCAGTCAATAATTTTTTTATCGTCGCTGGTTTCCAGCATCGGCCGGATAAACTCGGTCACGTCCAGATCCAAAGCTTTGGACTTATTTATGAGAGAAATTATCTCCTGATCGCTTTTGGCGGTTTTAATCATGATGGCCTGTTCAATATTCAAACGGATGTCCTGGCCGTCTTTGGTTTTAATCGTATCCTGAACGAATAATTCTTTGCCTAATCTTCCGGCAAAAGAAGCGTTCAAATGAGCCACCGTGTTCATTAACTGCCAGCCGGACATTTTAGCGCCTTGATTTAAAACGGCAACAGCCATCATAGTTTGTTTTTGAACGGCGGGCTTAACCGTTTGACAAACAGGCCTTAAGGTGGGAAATAAAATCACCTCTTTGATATTATGGGTCTGGGTTAAAATATTCACCAGCCGGTCAATGCCCATGCCCAGTCCGGCCGTGGGTGGCAGGCCGTATTTTAAAGCCTCCACGAATTCGTCATCCTTTCCCATAGCTTCATCGTCACCCTGGCCGGCCAGTTCCTGCTGAAACTTAAAGCGCTCCGCCTGGTCCACAGCGTCGTTAAGCTCGCTAAAAGCGTTCATCAACTCAATGCGGCCGCCGACGATTAATTGAAATCTTTCCACGTAATTCGGCCGGTCTTTTATTTTTTTGGCCAATGGCGAAAGCTCAAGCGGATGGTTGATGATGTACGTCGGATTAATTAATTTAGGTCTAACAAATTTCTTGTAAAGTTCGTCAGCCAGCTTGCCTTTGCCCCAGCCCCGGCCGACCTTTAAGCCGCGCTCTCTGGCCTCTTTGGCCAAACTGGCGGCATCATGTTCGTCCAGGTCAATTTTTATCTCCTCAAGCAAAGCTTGGCGAAAATCCACTCTGGCATACGGGCCGGCAAAATCAACGGTCTGGCCGTCGTATTCAACTTTAGTTGAACCGCAGATTTCCTCAACCAAACGCGCCATGAATTTTTCCATATACGCCATTAAGCCGGCATAGTCCTGGTAAGCCCAGTAAAATTCAATCTGGGTAAATTCGGGATTATGGGCGTAATCAATGCCTTCGTTCCGGAAACAGCGGGCTATTTCAAAAACCTTTTCGTAGCCGCCGATAACCAGCTCCTTTAAGTAAAGCTCGGGCGCCACCCTGAGATACATGTCGGCGTTTAGCGCGTTATGGTGCGTTTTAAACGGCCGGGCAATGGCGCCGGAAGCGACCGCCTGCAAAATCGGCGTGTCCACTTCCATAAAACCGTCATTCTGGAAATAATCCCTGATAAAACGAATGACGCGGCTGCGTTTTTTAAAAATTTCCTTAACCTCGGGATTGCTCAATAAATCCAAATAGCGTTTTCTGAACCGGGTTTCCACGTCAGCCAGGCCGTGCCATTTTTCCGGCAAAGGCAATAATGATTTGCTCAACAGGCGGTAACTTTTAACCAACAAAGTCTTCTCCCCTCTTTGCGTGCGGAAAAGTCCGCCGCTGACCTGAATAAAATCGCCCACGTCAATCGTCTGAGTAAAAAACTTATACGGCTCCAGGCCGGTTTCATCGCGCTTAAAATAAGCCTGCATTTTGCCACTCTCGTCTTCCAGATGCGCAAAACAGGAACCGCCGTGCAGCCTGATTGACCTTATGCGTCCGATGACCGTCACCTCATTCTTTAGCTGGTCAAACCGCGCCAAAACTTCGTCCAAAGAAAGCGATCTTTGGCAGACGCTCGGGTAAGGCTCAACGCCTGACTGGCGGATTTTAGCCAGCCGCTCAAGCCTGGTTTTATATTCAGTCGCCTGATTCGGCTGTCCGGTATTTTTTGCCTTTTTTTCTTCCATATTGTGGTAATTATACGTAAAAAACCGGCTGTTGACAAGTTATGCCGACGGATTTTTAAAGATTTGTTAGGTTAACTTTAGAGGCTCGCAAACTGATCGAATGACATAAAGTATTTGAGCCTCCGCTCCCAAACGGGCGACCGCCGAATTTTGGCGGTCAACATGTTGTATGGTCCACGGGAGCAGGATAAGCGTGCCCGGCGCTACCGGACAACTTTCAAGGCGACCAATGGTCGCCAAACTAGGGGGTGTGTCATTATGAGCACCCCCTTTTCTCTTTGCCTAATCTTTGCTAAAGGCTACCTCCCTGGGTAGCCTTCTTCTTATCCGGCAAATCTTGACCATAAAACTTTAAAAAGTATTTTAACCAGCTGATTAAATGAGTCCGGCTGGATTTTTTAAAGACGCCGGAAAAGCCAAAGCCTTCAGCCGATTCGCGGTGATGGTAATGAATCACTTCCGCTTTGGCCAAATACCAGACCTGCCAGCCTTTTTCCCAAAACCGGCGGCACCAGTCCAGATCTTCCATGTACATAAAATACCTTTCATCCAGCAAACCAACTTCAGCCATTGCCTGGCGCCTGACCATTAAACAGGCGCCGTAAAGCCAGTCAACCTGACTGTTGGCTTCATGATTCCAGTCTCGCATTAAATAATTATCAATCCAGGCCAGGGCGTTTTTAGTTTTACCCAAAAAACTCCGCCGGTAAAAAGGCAAACGCCAGTCCGGCCAGCGACTGCAACTGTATTGCAAGCTGCCGTCGGGGTTGATTAATTTAGGACCTAGCATGCCCGCCTCGGAATGACTCTTCATAAAATCCAACATGTTTTCAATAGCTTTAGACAGCACCAAAATATCGGGATTTAAAATTAAAATAAAGTCGCCCTGAGCCTGGCGGATGCCTAAATTATTGCCTCCGGAAAAGCCCAAATTTTTGCCTGACTCCACCAGTTTGATATCAAAATAATGCTCCTTAAGATACGCAACGGAATTATCCTGCGAGTTGTTGTCAACCACAATCACTTCGTAAGCCAGGCTTAAATTAAGATCCTTAACGGCTCTCAAGCAATTTTTAACCAGGCCCAGCGACTTATAATTTAAAATGATGATTGATAAATCCATATGAAAAAAATTCTAAATCCTAAACAATTATTTTTAGAAGACAAAGCAGGTTTAGGTCGTTATAATTTAGTCTTTGGGTCATTGTTTAGCATTTAGAGCTTAGGATTTAAGGTTTTTACCTTTATTTACCAAATTGCCGATAACTTAACACTTAACCACTCTTTCTTCTTAATTCTTTATTCAACGCTTAACTCACTCAAACCACTTGGCGATCTCGCCGGCCTTGACCTTGATGATGTGTTTAACAATATAGCGACGCTTAGCTTTTAACTTGGGCCGCTGCTTAAAATACAAGCCCAAACCGTGTAAAGTTGACTGCTCAAATAATAAAATATAAACCAGCTTTTTCAATTCATACCAAAAAATCGGCCAAAAATATTTAAAAAGATTGGAAAAAAATTCATTTTTAAACAAGGTCTGCAAATGATTTTTGTAGGAATAAAGCTTGACCATCTGATCCTTGGACCGACGCAAGTCCGCCGCCGCCTGATCGCTCAGGTCGCGCTGGCCCCTAACCGTACGATTGTGGTAAGCCACGGCCACCGGCAGGCAAAAAGACTGGTAACCGGCCAGCCGCAAGCGCCAGGCCAGATCAACGTCCTCTTTGTAGGAAAAAAACAGCTCGTCAAAATACTCCTCACGCCCCAATGAACCCGGCAGTTTAACCGACTCCAGGGCGCTGCGGCGATAGACAGGCACGGCGCCGGAAACGCCGAAAACTTCCCACGCCGGTTGCTCGGCAACGGTGTCTGTTTCGCCCTGGCCGATTTCCACCACCCGGTGATTTTTAAACACCCGCAGGCCCAGACTGTCAATCACGTCCGTCTTTTTATTATCAGAATAATCCCAAATCAATATTTTGCCGCTGATAGCGGCCACTGCCGGATTTTCCTCAAGAAAGTCAATCAGGCGCCTAAAATAGTCTGGCTCCAAAACGGAGTCCTGGTTCAAGAGGCAGAGATAGTCGCTCCGGGACCAGGCAATGGCCTGATTATGAGCCTTGGCAAAACCCACGTTTCCCGAATGCTCTACCACCTTGATTTGCGGATATTTTTCCTTTAAATATGGCACTGTCCGGTCGCTGGAGCCGTTATCTATGACTAGGACGGCAAAATCCTGAAAAGTCTGATTAACTAAAGACGACAGGCAGAAAGGCAGATATTTTTCCGCGTTGTAGGTGACCAGACTAACGGCTAGTTTTGTTTTGGGACGTTCCATAATTTTCTGTTAACCTGTAAAAAACCGCACTGACAATTAAAATATAACCGATGCCTAAAGGATGATTCAAATAAGGGCTAAAGACGGAAGTGGCGGCCACAGCCACTAAAGCCACCAGCAAGCCCACAGCCAGCCCGGCGTTTTCAGTACGGCCGGCGATGATCAACCGTCCGTCTTTAACCACCTTAACGAATAGCGCCAAATAACTCAAGAGCCCGAGCAGGCCGATTTTAAGCCAGATGTCCAAATAGCCCCATTCAAAGGCATAAGTGCTGTAACGGCCGTCCTTAAACTCCTGCCTGATTCTGGGATCGTTGGAAATATAAGTGACCGCCCGGCCAAAACCGGCGCCGAGCAGAGGTTCACTTAAGCTGGCCCTAAATAACGGCTGTAGCTGGGCCAAGCGTGACGAACCGGCCGCTTCGGTGGTCGGATCATGCAAACGGTCCTGGATCAGATTTCCGTTAAAATTCAAAGTAATCAAATTTAAAAACATCACCTCCGCCGTCGCAATGACCAGCCAGGCTAAGCCAAGCTTAAAAAAATCAATCGGCCGGGGACGTAAATAAAAAATGTAAGACGACAACAGCAGACAAACAGCCACGGCCAGGCCGACCCAAAAACTCCTGGAGAGGCTGGCCACAATGGCCGTGCTGCCTAAGACGGCGTTTAAGCGTAGCCACTTAACAACTGACCGGTTTAAATCCAGCTTCCGGGCGAACAAAATAAGGGCCAGCGACACAACTAGGGCGATTAAAACGTAAACATGCGCCTGAAAAAATATACGGTAAAAATTGCCGCCGACGTAGGTAATCTCCCCCACCCCGCTTTGCCTGACCCACCGGTAAATTACGTCTAAAGGCAGGCTGAACTGATGGGCGAAAATTACCAGCAGGAGCAGAGTTTTCAGGGACAGATAAATGGCTGCGGCGAATAAAAACGCTAAAAAATTTCTGATCGCCGTAGTCCGGCTAAGCACGGAAAAAAAGACGGGCAGATAAAGAAAATACAGCCAGCCGTTAGCGTCAAAAAAAACCTGCCCAAACGGCTGGTGCGCCAGGCCGTTCAGGGCCGCCAGCATAACAAATAAGCCCAGCCCCAAATAGTAAAATAAATAGCGATTAGAGCCGCGAAAAAAAAGAAGATGCTGGTCGCGGCAGGCCTTAATAAGCCAGACGGCCATGACGGCCAGAAACAACCCGATTCTGAGCGACAGCCTGAAACCGTCAACCTCCGCATAAAATAAATAACCCTTTGAGCCTATGAACAGTTCCGTCAAGACCAGATAAAAACCGTAATCCAATTTAATCCAAGACAGCACCAGGGCCAAAACCACCACGGCCGCAAACACGGCGACGTTAAGCCAAAAAAATTGCTGCGCCCAAAACGACAAAAGCTCAACAATTATTATTGCCAAAAAAACGGTCTTAAAATTTTTGCCGAACAGGTCATTAAGCATTTTTGAATCTCCCTAAGGAAAAAAGCAGGCTCAAAGGGGTCAAGAGCAAAATTAACACATAAGTGAACAAACTCTGGTGCTTTAAAACATAGCGCAGGCGGCTGCGGCAAAAAATCCATTGATTTTTAAGATTAAGCGACTGCTTAAAGCTCTGGCCGCCATAATGGATCAGCCTGACCTCCGGGGTATAAACCACCTTAAACCCGGCCTGGCGGGCGCGTTGGCAATAATCAACTTCCTCAAACCAGATATAATAACTTTCATCCAGATCGCCGATGGTTTTAATCAGATCGCCGGAAATTAAAAAGAAAGCGCCCATCACTTGATCCACTTCAGCTCTCTTGGAATAATCAAAATCCGCGGCGAAATATCTTTTCAGACGCCAGAGGTGGTGTAGTTTGAAAATCATGAGCACATGATCAAGCAAGGTGGGAAAAGACCTGACCGAAAGCTGGGTTGACTGATCGTAATTAAGCAAATGCCCGCCCAGGATGCCGAGACGCGTATCCTGCTCCATAATTTCCTGCGCCCGCTTAAGGGAATTGTCAATCAGCTTGGTATCGGGATTGAGCAATAAAATGTTTTTACCCCTGGCCTTTCTCAGGCCTAGATTGCAGGCCCTGGCAAAACCTAAATTAATCCGGCTGTTAACCAGTCTGACCTGCGGAAAATTGCCCGCCACCATCTCCACGGTGCCGTCGCCGGAATCGTTATCAATCACAATAACCTCAAAATCAAGATTCCGGGTCAGCGAAAAGATGGAAGCCAAACATTGCTCCAGCAATTCTTTAACTCTCCAGGAAACTATAATGATTGACAGATCCATAAATGTGATAATAAGCGGCGACTGAACTATAATTTTTGTTCGATTAAATCAAGCATTTTATCCACCCGCTTCAACCAACTGTGTTCTTTAATGGCTTCCAGCCGCTCCTTGACTGCCCGTTCATCCTTGTCTTTAAGGGCCTGATTCAAATACAGGTTAAACTGCTTAAAGTCGTTGGTGATATAAAGTTGCTCGCTGAACAGATCCACGCCGGCGCCGGAGGTGGAAACCACGGGCTTGCCGCAGGCCAGATATTCATACATCTTCATCGGATTGGTAAAACGGATAAAACGATCTATTTTATGGGGAATGATGCCGGCGTCAAACTGCTGGATATACATGGGAATCTCCTCGTAAGATTTTCGGCCCAAAAAATGAACGTTAGGAAACTTTTGCAATTTTTCCATGATGCGTTTATACCACACCGGCCCCACCAGGGCAAAGGATTTATCGGGATTTTGCCTGGCCAGATATTCAAATAGATCCAGATCAAGCCTGTCCTGAATCGTCCCAACATAGCCAATGACCGGCCTGCTTAAGTTGCCGATATCGCGGTTGATAATCGGATATTCCTGCTGATAATGCTTGAGATCAACGCCGTTAGGGAACCAGTGAACATGATCCTTGTTCTCAAAAAGGCTCTCCAGCTCTTGGGAAACGGTAAAAATCAAGTCAGCCCGGTCATCAATAGTCCTGTAATTTTTCTTGAGCACGGACGCCTGCTTTTTATAGGAAGAATGTTCAGACCAGTTGTCCACGGCGTCAAAAACAATCAGACGGCCTTTTAACTCTTTCAGATAGCCAACCGTTAAGGGATAGTAAGACCAGACGACGTAATCGCTCAGGCCCTGCTCCTGCAAAAAACGCCTAAGACCGGCATAAAATTTAGCCTGGGAAAAAATGGGCCAAACCGAAGAATAAACCGTCAGCCGTTCATTAACCGAAACCGCCCGGGTTAAAAGTGATTTTTTCAGCACTTTGCCCAGCGGCCGGCTGAGCAGATTTTCCTGGTAATTTCTGACCGCCCGCTTTAAAGTGTGCGGCAGATAATCAACGGCCACAATCCGCCCGACACGATCGTCATTAAGCAGGCCCCGTAAAATATGGTAGTTGCGGTTCTGCACCCCCCGTTCCCATTCGGCATAGGAGGACATATTAAACATCACCAGATTGATTTTTGCTTTTATATTTGACATAATTTGACGCCTTAAAACTGTTTAATCCGTTCGGCCAGTAATCTTGCCTGAACGGGCCAGTTAAACTCGCGCGCGACCCTTAACTTGGCCGTCTGGGACAATTTAGCATAAAGCGGCTGATCCGTCAGGAGTCTTAGAATCTTCCGGCTGATATCCTCCGAACTCTCGGGATCGGCCAAGAGTCCGGTTTGACCGTCTAAAACGGCCTCCTTGGCCCCGCCGCTTCGGCCGGCCACCGCCGGCAAACCGAACTGCGCCGCCTCCAAATAAACCAAACCAAAGCCTTCAACATCGCCATCTATGTTCCGGGCCGTTAAAACGAATAAATCGGCCAGCTGGTAATAATAAGGCAGGTCTTCGTTGCTGACGTTAGCGACTATTTTCACCCGATCGTTAAGCTTAAAATTGTCAATCAGGCTCTGAAAATAAGGCTTCTCCGGACCGTCGCCGACGATCAGGTAAACCAAATCTGGCCTCTGCTTAAGCAAAAACAGCATCGCCTCAATCACCTTATCCTGGCCTTTCCTTTTAACCAGCCGCCCGACGGTTAATAAAACGGTTTTGCCGGATAAAGATAATTTATTCTTCAGGGCGAAAATTTTTTCACTGTTATCCATGGGTCGGTCCAGCACGGCCGCGCCCGGGTAAATCACGGCTATTTTATCTGCCGGTAGCTGCAAATTCAATAGCTCTTTTTTGGTAAACTGGCTGTTGGCGGTAATGAACTCGGCGCCGGCCAAAACTTTCAGCATCAGCTTTTCCTTGCTCAAAGATTTCTGCGGCAACATAATGTCCAGGCCGTGCGTGGAAACAAAATATCTGATTTTATAAAACTTTTTCAAGAGCCAGACAGCGGCGCCCACCGGCAAAACGTCACCCACCCAAAGCCGGTCAATTTTTTCGCGCTTGACTGTCCGCGCAATCAGCCAGGACAGTTTTATCCAGCGCGGCCAAAAAACTGACGACAATAAGGGACGCCTGATAATTTTAAAATTCTGCCGTCGGTCAAAGCTTTCCGCCTGCGGCTGAGGCATGGTTAAAACCACGCCTTCAAAATCAGCCTGGTGCCTAAGCAAGTTATAATAGTAATTTTCCATGCCGCCCCGGCGCGGCGGAAATTCAAAAGTGACCAGCAAGACCTTCATAAAATCTTAAATGGCTTATTAATAAGGCCTGACGTTTTTTAAAAATATCATAACGATGCATTGTCATAGGCCTGAAAATTATGACCTTTAGCCTGAACGATGCCTGCCAAAGCTCCTGACGATCAGCCGCAGATCTTCGCGGTCAAAGCCCCTCATCAGGTACAAAACGCCAAAATAAACCAGGCCGCCCAAGGGAATCAGATAAATAAAATTGATAAAATCAATCAGAAACTTAATTAAAAAAAACATGGCGGCCCCGGCCAAGGCGACGCGCCAAAGTTTGCCCATTAAAAAACCGCCGCTCAAAGGAACAATCTTGCCGGCTATGTAAAGCTGCAATAGAAACATTAGTACCGTGCTGACGCTGGAAGCGACGGCCGCGCCGATATAACTGAACCGGGGAATTAAAAGCAGGTTTAAAATGATATTAATGGACATCACCAGTCCTATATGAACGGTATTTCTGGTTTGGCGGTTACAGGCGTTTAACAAGGAACCCAATGGAAAATTAAGAAATAAAAAAACCAGGCTGACGACTAAAATCTGCAAAGGCAAAATGGAAGGTTCATACTCCGAGGTATAAACTTTAAGCATTAACGGCCGGGCTAGGGCAATAACGCCCAAACAAAGCGGCACGGAAATTATGCCCAGATAAACCAAGGCTTTCTCAAACGTTTTTTTTAACAACTCGGGCGCTGTCAGAAAATAGGAACTAAAAGCCGGATACAATGAGGCGACAAAGGCCATGGGAATGAACTGCAGGGCGAAAGTTATTTTGTAAGGAATGCTGTAAAACCCCACGGCCGTTTCATCAATCATTTGGTTTAATAAAACGGTGTCAATATAGCCGTAAACCCGAGTAAAAATCGCAGCCAAGGCAAAAGGCACGGTAAAAACCAGCAACGATTTGAGCAACAGCTTATCCGGCGAAGCGAAAAAACGCAGCTTAAGCTTTGACTTAACCAGCCAGCCGGAATAAACGAAATTAAACAGGCTGGCGCTCAAAATCGCCAGCATTAAAATGCGTAGGTCATGGGTCAGATTAACCGCGATCACGCCGAAAACGAAAACGACAATCTGAAAAATAATCGTGCCAAAACTTTCAAATTTAAGGTTTTGCCGGGCGCGCAAAAAGGCGTAAAAAGTCAGGGTAAAGGAATCAAAAACCATAATCACGCCGGCCAGATAAACCAGCTGGCGCACCAAGGCCGGGTTGTCTAAAATATTGATCAAAAGAAAAACTGCCGCATAAGTCAGAAGGGCCAGCGGGACTTTGATGGCCAAGGCCGCGGTTAGATAATGCTGGCTTTTCTCTTTAAACTTGCTGACTTCCCTGACCAAAACGTTAGCCAGGCCGATGTCAACCATGACCGAAAAAATAGTGGTAAAAAACAGGGCAAAAGTGTAATTACCCAAAGCGGCGGCACCGATCTGCACGGCGATGTAGGAAAAATAAACAAAAGAAATAACTTTTTGAATCACCAGGGCCAAAGTGAAATAACTGGTGTTTTGCGCGATTTTTTCTTCGTTATAAGCCATATAAAACTATGTAATTATACCAAAATTAGGGCTTTTTGGCAAAAATAGGAAAGGCTGGAAGTTTAGGCTGGTGACGATTTTGGGGCTTGAAAAAATAGTGGAAATATAATATGATTGGCTTTATGAAAAACTTTTGGCAGAGCCTTCCAAAACCGATTCTGGTTGTTTCGCCGATGTGCGGGGTAACTGATTTGCCTTTCCGGCTGATTTGCCGCGCGCACGGCGCTGACGTGGTTTACACGGAAATGACCATGGTCCAAGCTTTGGCCCATAAGAGCCAAAAGGCTTTAAAGCTTTGCGAGGTTTCAAAAAACGAAAGTCCGGTTGTAGTCCAACTAGGCGGCAATGATCCAGAGTTATTTTTTAAGGCCGCTAAAATCGTGGCTGAAGAAATCCGCCCCGACGGCATAGACATTAACTTCGGTTGCCCGGCCAAAAAAGTCGCGGGCCACGGCTCGGGCGTCGCCCTCTTAAGAGACCTTAATAAGTCTTACGAAATCATTCAAGCGACCATTGAAGGCGCGGCCGGCCTACCCGTTTCCCTAAAAACCCGCAGCGAAATCAAGGCAAAAGATCAGACTAAAATCGTTACCAGCCTTGATCTCCTGCAAAAAACCAGGGATTTGCCGATTGCCGCCGTCATGATCCACGGCCGGAGTTTTGAGGCCCCCTGGATCGAACAGGTTGATTATGATTATATTAAAAAAATCAGAGAAAATTACCACGGCATTTTAATCGCCAACGGCGGCATAGACAGTCCGGAAAAGGCTAAAATGGTCCTGGCCACGACTCAGGCGGACGGCTTGGCGATCGGCCACGGAGTTTACGGGCGACCCTGGATATTTCAGCAAATAAAGGATTATCTTAAACACGGACGATACAAGCAATTAAGCTGGCCGCAAAAACGCGCCATTGCCCTAAAACACGCCAAGCTGGCATTTAAAACCAAAGGCATACATGGCCTGGTGGAGCTTAGAAAACAGCTTCTGTGGTACGTTAAAGGCCTGCCCAAAGCCACCGCTTACCGACAGGATCTGGTCAGACTGACAACTATTGATGAAATCAAACAAGCTTTGAAAAAAATAAAATAACCTGGATAAATCAAAAACCCCGTCATTCGACAGGGTTTTAAATTTAACTTTAACGTTTGGCCCACTGTGGCGCTCGCCTGGCCCGCTTAAGGCCCGGTTTCTTGCGCTCCTTTTTACGTGAGTCTCTGGTTAAAAAGCCGGCGCCGCGCAAAGTTTTGCGGGAAGTTTCATCCAGTTTTAACAAAGCCCTGGCAATGCCGTGGCGGACGCTTTCGGCCTGACCTCGGCTGCCGCCGCCGACGACTTTAACGGTAATCTGAAATTTTTTAGTTAAGCCCAAAAGTTCCAGCGGTGCGATGACAATCTGCCTAAACTCAAAGGTGGGAAAATATTTGTCAAAATCCTTGTTATTGACGATGATTTCCCCCCCGGATTTCTTGGTGTATAATCTGATGCGGGCGATGGCGGTTTTTCTTTTGCCAACGGCGTAGATGTAATCGTGCTTGGCCGCGGGCTTTAACGGCGTCTCCTCGGCTGCCTTAGCAACCGCTTTAGGTTTAATGGTTTTAACTGTCTTGGTGGGCATATTTATTCGTGATCAGACTTAAAAGTTAGTCGTTTAATCATTTCCGACCTCAGCTTGTTCTTAGGCAGCATGCGGTAGACTGCGCGCCGCAAAACTTCGTCCGGATTATCTTTAAACAATTTTTTTAAACCGAGAGTTTTTAAGCCTCCGGGAAAACCGCTGAAGCTTTGATAAACTTTTTGCTCCAGCTTTTTGCCGGAAAATTCTAACTGCCCGGCGTTAATTACTTCAACGTAATCGCCCTCATCCGCATTAGGCCGGTAACTGACTTTATGCTTGCCCATGAGTAAAATGGCGATCTCGGCCGCGAAACGGCCGGGCACTCTGCCAGCCGCATCAAACTGA
>Ga0208373_1000492_pt1 | contig 67994 bp, 62 predicted proteins | sample RifOxyC2_FD_184036 | JGI IMG/M metagenome (GOLD analysis project Ga0208373, IMG submission 184036) | Soil microbial communities from Rifle, Colorado - Rifle Oxygen_injection C2 (SPAdes) | ecosystem: Environmental > Terrestrial > Deep subsurface > Rock core/Sediment | place: Rifle, Colorado...
CTCTAGATTGTTCACTTAGAATCCTCATGCCCAAAAAAGGAAACCCCGGGCGCAGCATAGCGGAGCCCGGGGAGGAGGTCATTTTGTATAAAATTATTTGGATTTAACTCAATAAAATGCTATAATTTCCAAATGAAAACATTTATTTGGATAGGGGCAATTATAATAATATTAGTAGGTTTAATGATTTGGGGAGTAAAGGGGTCTAGTATTGACACTAATTTTGAAGTGGGCAAGGTTAGTCCAGTGGACAATGTTAAAGGCAATGCCAGCTCAACTGTGACAGTGATTGAATACAGCGATTTCCAGTGTCCGGCTTGCCGCACATATTATTCGGTAATGAGACAAATGATGGCTGAATTTGGTGGAGAAGTCGCATTCGTTTACCGCCATTTTCCTCTCAACGGTATTCACGCCAATGCCGAATTGGCCGCCAGAGCAGCGCAGGCTGCCGGCAAGCAAGGCAAGTTTTGGGAGATGCATGACTTGTTATTTGAAAAGCAAGACGAGTGGGCCAAGGTGGCAAATGTCCAAACACTTTTTGAATCTTATGCCAATCTCCTTGGTATTTCGATAGAGCAGTTTAGGGTTGATTGGACATCGGGGGAAGTTAAAGATTTTGTTAAATCTCAAAGGGTTCATTCTATACAAATAGGCTTGCAGGGAACACCGACATTTTTTGTTAATAGTGAGAAGATTCAAAACCCATCATCGGCTGAACAGTTTAGGTCAATCATCCAGGCGGCTCTACAAGGCAACTAATTATTATTCACAATTTTGGCTTGGGTTTTTCCCCCTTACCTGTAAAATATAGATATGAACTATTCTGAAATTTATTTCGCTATTGCCTCAGTTTCTACTATTGTTGTGGCCGGCTTGTTACTCCTCGCACTTATGTATGTTTTGGCTATACTCAGAGATATCAAAAAACTCTCTAAACTGGCAAGAAAAGAGTCCGAATTTATTGCCAGAAGTTTTGCTAAGGGCGCTAGTATTTTAGGTAATGAACTTTCTAGTGAGGCAGCCGGTTTCGTCAGAACCCTTTTCACTCTTCTAATTTCTCAATTTGTAAAACCCAAAAATACAAGAGCAAAGAAGGAGAAGATTCCAAATTTATAATATAAATATGCCAAAATTATTAAAATATTTTTTATACGTTTTAGCCGGAGTAGCGGTGATTTTGATAGTATTTAAAACATTTAATGATTCGGTTTCAAACAATTCGGCAAATGCTTTTGAGTGGGAAAAGGAAGTCAATATTTATTTGAGCAATAGTAAGATGGGCTCAAATGATGATTGCACAAAAGTTTTTCCAGTGGCTCGTAAAATTATAAATGCTGAAACTTTTGGTCCGGGGGCTCTTGAAGCTCTACTTAAGGGTCCGACTTTCGAAGAAGTGGCAGATGGTTACAGTACGACAATAAACGATAATATTTTAGTCCAAAGATTTGAAATACTGGAGAAGGTTGCTCATGTAGATTTTGACTCTCGATTTAGTGAGGGAATGGGTGGGTCCTGTAGGGTGCAGGCGATAAGGTCACAAATAGAGGCTACACTAAACGCTTTGCCAGACATTGATTCAGTTGTAATCTCAGTAAATGGCGAAACTGAAGGAATCCTAGAGCCATAATTAAGATTAATTTGATAAGTATTTTTTCAAATCCGAAAGCTTTGCCTTCAAAAATTCTCTTTTGAGCACTAATCCTAATTGTTCTATGATATCCAAAACATCATTTTTTTGATCTGTTTTCTTAAATAGAATAATAAGAACACCTAAATAATTCAAAAACTTGTTATCATCAGCTGACTCAGAAATGACGCAATTAACTACTTTATTTTTTTCTCCATTTAATAAGTATGATTCCATTTTTTCTAGAATCTTTAGCCACCGCTCAGATTTGAGTATTTTATTTTCAATATCCAACCACTCCTTTGCGCCATCAATCTTTTCTGTCTTATTTAATTCTTCATATCTTCTGACAATTGCAATATCGTCACTTTCTTGATCACTTTTGTCTCTTACAGATCGGCCAAAATCTATAATGTATGGATTTCCATCTTTACCTATCATCACATTTCTATCGTGCAAATCATTGTGAAAAATTCCCTTTGCTTCAAGCAATTCAACGGCATTTTTAATTTTATCAAGAAAATTTTGGTCAATATGAAAATCTTTTTTCTTTAAATATATCATCAATTTCCTCATATTTTCCCTTAACGCATAAAGTTCTCTGAAATCTCCACTGTCAGCATTTTTTGCTTTCTCAAAATTTAATATACCCCCTATCAAGGAATGTTTTTGTTCAAAACTCATATTTGCAACCATCTGCTCGTCATAGCCGTTTCTCGAAAGAATAAAATTATAAATATAAGTGGCTAGATCTGTTCCTTCTATAAAATCCATCAGTATCAACTCTGCTTCGTTATCAATAAATGGGGCGTAACTTCTCAGATATTCTCTATCGTGCTCACTTAATTGTTGCAATTTCATAACGATCGGCTTGGGAACATGAGCCATATCATCATGGCCAGCTAAAATTTCATAAGCCTCTTTTTGTATTTGGTATTCTTTTGCTCCATCTCCGGGGCGGTATATTTTGAGCATTTTAAGAGCGTATTCATCGGCAGTTATTTCTATACCGTTCTGTCTCATTGTTTCTGTATCTTCTGGGCCGAAGTTAGATATATTTACTTGTAGGATGATTCCATCTCTACCGCTAGCTACCACAGGTGAGGTGTGTAGCATTTGTTCAAAAAAATTATCCAAATCCTCAATTTTTTTGTTTGGACTTTCTTGAAAACTATTTTGTATTCCTTCCATATTTATTTTGTATCAACTTTAGGGATAAAAAGCAAACCGAGGAGAATGAAGGTGGCGAGGAAATAGAATGAGATGGAATATGAAAAAAAGTAAACAACTGGCCAAGAGATAAGCGGGGCTAAAACATAAGCAAACGAACGAACCATCCTGAAGACGCTTATTTCGCTTACGTCTCTTTCTTTAACATGTTTGAAAAAGTAAGTTTCGGTCGCAACCTCCGCTAAACTAGCACCAACACGAGTGGCAAATAAGACTGTGGCCCAAATCCAAAATACAGGATGAGAAAGAGAGGGGATGATGAAGGTCGCGGCAGACATTATAAGGATGCCGACTACGAGTATTTCCTTTTCACCAATTTTTTTGTCTGCTAAGTAACCTGCGGGCCACTGGAAAATCAAAAAAGGCAAAAGCATTAGGGTAAGCATTAAACCGATTTTGTCCCAGCCGAAACCTATTTGTTTACTGAGGAGGAGAGGCAAGTAAATAACCATCCAGGAATAAAAAAAATTAAGTACAAACTGAACGAGTGCGATTCTGAGTTGGTCCTTGTTTTTCCACAAAAGTTTAAAACCAGAAAACATTTTTGTTTTGGTAAGGTCAGGATTTTTCATATTTTTAAATGATAGGCCAACTATTGGCAACAAAACAATCATAAAGAGTCCAGCTAAGAAGTAGACAGGACTAAAATTATTTTGACTTATGAGCAATGCTAAAGCTAGGGGTGATATTACCCAGGCAATATTTGAGAAGGTTAAAAGAGCGCCTCGTTTATTGCCAGTGGTGCTTTCAACCTTTGTTTCCTGTTCGAGACATAGGTCAAGCCAAAAATATAATACTGAACCTAGTCCAAGTTGGATAATGAAGAGGGGGATAATGAGTGAGGCAGAATCAAAAAATCCCATACTAATAATCACCAGTATTTCAATCACAATGAAAAAAAGAAAAGATGTAATATTGCCATAGCGTCTTAAAAGATAAGGTGCTAAAAGAAGAAGGCAGATATCCAGTAAAGCACCGACAATGTATAAAACATTTAATGTTCCGATACTGACAAATTGTCCCAAAAGGGAAGAGTTAACATAAGAGATTAGGGCAAAATGGGCAGACATGAGGAATCCCATTAAATAAACAGTCCTCAATCTCCCTTTTGAATTCATAAAATAATTGTACCACAAACCCCACCCCTAATTGAGTTGTTTAAACTCCAAGTATGACGGGGATGACGATTGGTTTTTTGGCGGTTTTTTGGAAGAGGAAGCGAGCGACGGCATCGGTCACGTTGTTTTTGATGAAGTCAAAGTTGATTGGGCGCATGCCCCGAGTATCATCTTCAATCGATTTCTTAATGATTAAGCGAGTCTGTCCAAGCAGTTCTTGAGATTCTCGTAGGTAAACAAAACCGCGAGAAATAAGGTCAGGAGATTTTTTAAGTCTTCCAGATTTCAAATCAATAATAGCAACGATGACAAACATACCATCATCAGCGAGCATCTTTCTGTCTCGCATCACAACCTCTTGCACATCAGAGACAGCAAAACCATCTACCATAACAGGGGAGGATGGTGCCGTTTGTTTTAACAGCACAATTTTTTCGCCGTTGTCTTGAATCTCAATAATACTTCCGTTATTTGGGACGACAATATTTTTATCCGACATCCCGATAGTTTGAGCCAATTCCTCGTGAACTCTTAGCATATAATGATTACCGTGAATCGGTATGAAAAACTTTGGTTTTATTTTTTTGTGAAGCCACTCTAATTCACCGCGGTTCCCGTGTCCGGTAGAGTGAATATACACGTCAGATGTTCGGTAGTGAATTATTTTAGCTCCTTGTCTGGCCAAGTTGTCTTTGAGTTTTTGCACCGCTCTTTCATTGCCGGGGATAATGGAGGAAGAAAGTAGAACAGTATCTCTTTTACCTATTTTTACGTATTTATGACTTTTGTTAGATATGCGCATTAAGGCTGCAAATTCATCCCCTTGAGCACCTGTGGCCAAGATCACCACTCTGTCTGGCGGATAAATGTCCATATTCTCTACAGTAACAATCGTATCCTTTTTTACTTTGAGTCGACCGAGTGACATTACAATTTCAATATTTTGCTTCATGCTCCTACCTTCGACTACCACTTTTTTGCCGCACCTTTCAGCCGCTTCAATAATAGCGATTACTCTTTCCAGTTGAGAAGCAAAAGTCCCGATAATTAATCGACGTTTGGTATTTCTTATAATTTCCTCTAGATTTTGACAAACCAATTTTTCGGGAGTTGAAAATCCTGGGTTGTCTACATTGGTCGAGTCCATCATAAGCAAAAGAACTTTTTCTTTCTCAAATCTTTTGTATTCCTCTACCTCTCTTTCTGTTGGGATACCGTTTTCGTGTTCTAGTTTTATGTCTCCGGGAGTAATTATATCTCCATAAGGAGTTTCTATTATAATACCCATGGCATCCGGGATAGTGTGAGTAACATTAAAAAATCTAACTTTTAATTTACCCAAAATAATCACATCTTCTTTTTCAACCACTTTAATATCAAGCGGTGGTAAGTGCGGAAACTCTTCCTGCCTCTTTTTAATCATGATGGTGGTTAGAGCTCTGGAATAAATAGGTGGGTTGCCTATGCGGTACATTATGTAAGGTATACCCCCGATATGGTCTAAGTGGCCGTGGGTGATGACCACCCCTCTTATTTTTTCTTTTCTCTCCTCCAAATATTTAGTGTTGGGCAAGATGTAATCCACTCCTGGAGTGTCTTCATCTTTAAATTGGAAACCAGCATCAATAATCAAAATATCGTCTCCAATTTCAACAGCGGTCATGTTTTTACCAATTTCTTCTACGCCGCCCAGTGGAATTATTCTTATATTTCCAAGCACCTTTGGCAGAGATAAGGTTTCAGTGGTCTCTTTGGCTATTTTTTGGTTTTCAGCATGACCAAACCTGGAATTGGAATTTACAAAGCGTTTTCGAGAAAATGATGAGCCAGTACTCCTCCGAGCCTTCGGAGCAGGTGATTGGCTACTGCTTTGGACAGGTGTCCTTGTTTGGCTGGGCAATGCCCTTGTCTTTAGAGGAGCGTGGAAACTCCTAATTCTGTTTCTATTTTTATTTTGTTCCGTCATATTTAATTTGAGAAAATTTTCCAGACTTTGTCTGTTTCTATATACCATTTGCTAATAAATAAGAATCTTTCATTTTGAAAAGCGACATCTTTTGTTAGAATATTTTTTACATTTGGAGCCGAGGCGTAAAGAGAATATGGAGAAAATAAGAATATAGCAGGGACATCATCTTTGATCTCACTTAGTATTGTCGCTGTTTTGGCTTTTTTTTGCTCAAGATCAGTTTCTTTTTGGATTTCTTCAAGCATCTTATCAACGGTGATGTTGGTATAAAGGGAGATATTGAGCCCGGGGTCATTCCTCTCCGATGAATGCCAAAATGGATAAAGGTCGCTATGAGATCCAACAACTTCTCCGAAAAGGAGAGCGTCGTATTTTCTTGATTTTATAACATTCTGACTCAAATCGCCAGCCTCAAAAACTTTTATTTCAACATCGGCGCCGATTTGACCCCAACTTTCTTTCAAAATTTCAGCTGTTTTTTTAAGCTCGGGTGTGTCTGAGGTCGTAATCGAAAATCGTAGGACAATGGTTTCTGTTTTGGTCTTTTTTTCCAAAATACCGTTTTCGTTTTGTTTCCATCCAGCATCTAGGAGGATTGTTTTGGCTTCTTCAATATTGCCGTTTGCCTTTGCTAAATCTGTTTCGGTTGAATCAGGTGTCGGACCGTTGATGACCCGACCAAAACCTGACAGAGCTTCGTCCACAATTCTGTTTTTGGGAGTAGCGATACTCAGAGCCTCTCTAACTTCTTTGTTCAAAAATACTGGCGCCACATTTTGATTGAAAAATACTCCAAAAACTCTTGGTAAAGTCGTCTCTTTGACCAACTTTTTATCAGCAATGATTTGTTGGGCCGCCACTTGGCTTAACCCGGCCATACTCTGAACCTCTTTATTGTTAAAAGCCTTCAAGAGAGCAGTTTCATTTTGGAAAAATTTGAAATTAATTGATTTGATATTTGGGCGACCGAGAGCGTATTTGTTCCATGCACCAAGGGTGATTGTGGTGGGTATACCCCCAGAATTTCTAGTGATTTTTTCAATCTTGTATGGACCAGAACCAATCGGGTCAATGTTAAATTGACTGAAAGGGAATTCTTCAGAAGAAGCATTTTCCCAAATATGTTTTGGTAATATACCGATGGTGAGAGCGTTTAGAAAAGGAGTATAAGGCTTGCTAAGTGTAAACCTAATTTCTTTATCATTTATTTTTTCTACCAACACACCTTCCCAAGTGGATTTTTTGGGACTTTTAATAACTGGGTCTAAGATTTTGTTAATTGTGAAAATGATATCGTCAGCCGTCACTCGTCTGCCATCATGAAAGTAGGCATTGTCTTTAATAGTAAAATTATAAACAGTGCCGTCGCTTACTTCAAAGTGCTCAGCAAGGTCAAGTTCGTAATCGCCATTTTCACCATTTTTTAACAGGCCAGAATAAATTATAGAAGAGAGGTCTTTGTCGGTATCAGAAATAGCTAAAATGGGGTTGATGAAGCGGGGTGAGCCGATAAGACCCTCAGTAAAATTACCGCCATAGCTTGGAACCTCAACTAGAAATGTGTTGTTAAGGCGAAACAATAGAATCAAACTACTTATAACCACAACAAAAGAAACAATATAAAAAAATATTTTTTCTGAAATACTCATTTTTGCTACTACCTTTTCAATTTTTGTTAACAAATTAAAATGTCGTAGGTCGACAAAAAGGGCACTAAAAAAGGATACTATTTTGTTTTTCCCGTTAGAAGTAGGAAATTTCATTATCGTAATTCGAAGTTTATTAATTAATAGAATTTTTCATAAATTATCCCGTTTTTTATTTCCGCGACTTCTAACGGGATTTTAGGTAGATATGTTTAGTGAAATTTTAGTATATCAAATTCAAGAGAGTTGAAGCAACAAAAAGACAAGCGACGATGATAGTACCTCTAAAAATCCAAAGTTCCGGACCGCGTCTAGTTCGTGAGACGCTATCCATCCCACTACCGCCAAAAGCGGCTCCCAAAGAGCCTTCAGATTGCTGAATCAATATAAGTACAGTGAGCACAACCGCCAGTATTATTTGGATGTATGACAGCATTTCTTTGTTGAGGATAGTGTAGCATATTGGCAATTTCTTGCAAATATTTTTTGCTTCAAACTCTTGCAATAGTATGAAAATATACTATAATACTGACGCTTATCAGATCTAATAATTATATTAAAATATGAAAAAAATAATGAAAAAGAAGGCAAAAATCGTAAAGAAAAGCAAAAAAACAGTCAAAAAAGTTAGTCCTAAACAGGATTTCGGTATCAAGCCGTTAGCTGATAAGATTCTGCTTAAACCAATTTTGGCAGAAGATTTAAACACTACTTCTTCGGGAATCATTATTCCTGATACAGTTAGCAAAGAGAAACCCGAGCAAGGTATTGTTGTGGCGGTCGACGATGGAGTGAAGATTCCTCTTTCAGTCAAAGTGGGCGACAAAGTAGTATTTTCCAGATACGGTTATGATGAAGTTAAGCTTGATGGAGAAGAATATTATATTTTAAAAGAAGAAAATATATTAGCGATAATTAATACGAAGTAGCGAATTTATTAACGAATAACTACGAATAAAAATGAGTAAAATAATTATATTTAATGAAGAGGCAAGGAAGGCTTTGAAAAGAGGCGTTGACGCTGTCGCTGATGTGGTGAAAATAACGATCGGTCCTCGTGGCCGAAATGTCGTGTTGGACAAAGGTTATGGTGCGCCGACTATTACCAATGACGGGGTTTCTATCGCTAAAGAGATTACACTTTCTGATAAATTTGAAAATATGGGCGCCGAGATTATCAAAGAGGTTGCCAACAAAACCAACGATGTAGCGGGCGACGGCACCACTACTTCTGTCATTTTGGCTCAAGCGATCATAGGTGAAGGTCTGAAGCACGCAAGTATGGGAGTCAATGCCATGAGTTTGCGCATGGGTATTGAAGAAGCGGTGGCTAAAGCGGTGACGACTTTGGTTCAGATCGCTAAGCCGATTAAAAATAAAGAGGAGATAAGGCAAGTGGCCAATATATCATCCGAATCTGAAGAGATTGGTTCTATTATTGCTGAGACGATAGAGAAGGTTGGTAAAGATGGGGTAGTCACTGTTGAAGAATCACAAACTTTTGGAGTAGATTCTGAAGTGGTGGAAGGTTTGGAATTTGATAAAGGCTATGTTTCCCCTTATATGATTACCAATCCGGAGAGGATGGAGGCTGAATACAAAGATGTACCAATTTTGCTTACTGACCGTAAGATTTCTTCGGTTAAAGAGATTTTGCCACTGCTTGAAGCATTGGCTCAAAGCGGCAAAAAAGAATTGGTGATTGTGGCTGATGATGTAGACGGCGAAGCACTCTCAACTTTTATAGTTAATAAATTGCGTGGTGGATTTTCAGTTTTGGCTGTCAAGTCTCCGGGCTATGGTGATAGGAAAAAAGAAATGTTGGAAGACATTGCAGTCACTATCGGCGCTAAAGTTGTTTCTGAAGATTTGGGAGTTAAATTAGAGAGCGCGACCGTGGATATGCTTGGCAAAGCATCAAAAGTTTTGTCTACAAAAGACAGTACCATTATTGTTGGAGGCAAGGGTGGCAAAACTGCCATTGATAACAGAGTCAAAGCCCTCAAAAAACAAAAAGAAACCTTGGATTCAAAATATGATAAAGAAAAAGTGGACGAAAGGATTGCCAAACTCTCAGGGGGAGTCGCGGTCATCAGAGTGGGAGCAGCGACAGAGACCGAAATGAAATATTTGAAATTAAAAATTGAAGATGCGGTTGCGGCAACGAAGGCGGCTATTGCTGAAGGTATCGTCGCTGGTGGTGGGAGTGCATTCATCAGAGTTATAAAGAAAATGCGCGGGGAAAAAGCAAAAGATTTTGCTACTCCAGAGATTATGCTCGGTTATGAAATTGTTTTGAAAGCCTTGGAAGCACCACTACGACAGATAGTTTTAAACACAGGCAACGCTGATGGTTCGGTGGCAGTAGAAAAAATAATGTCATCTGATAAGGAAAACGCTGGTTTCAATGCTATGACCGAAATGTTTTCAGACGATTTGATCAAAGAGGGAATTATTGATCCGGTCAAAGTCACGCGCACCTCGCTTCAAAATGCCGCCTCTGCCGCTGCAATTTTACTCACTACTGAAGCTGCTATCGCTGATAAACCAGAACCTCCAAAACCTCATAATCACGGCGGAGAAGAGATGGGATATTAAAAAACTCGAACAGCCTCCCTAAACCTAACCTCCCCGCACTTCGTGTCGACCCTCCTTACTTTAAGGAGGGTACCGTGCAACTAGTTCTATAGTTCAGAGAGAATAATAAATAACAGTCACCCCTTCCTTAAGGTAAGGAAGGGGAAGGGGGAAGGTTAGAATAAGAAGCTGGCAGGAGATTAATTATAATCATAAATCAAAAAATGGCTCAACAAAGCCATTTTTTGGTGCTTAAAAAAAGAAAATGCAAAAAGGGGTTGACAGATTCTGTGGATTTGCTATAATAGTAGGTAGATGGCGCGTTATCAGATGTCCGCGCTACAGCAAGAGCCCCAGCCGCCGGGGGGACAACAAACCCCCGACGCGCTGGTCAGTGTATAATGAAGACCGTGTTCCGTTAAGCTAAGCCCCTCAAACCATAAATTTGAGGGGCTCTTCTTTTTTCCATAATTAATTTTTTATGCTATGATACTTCTAATTATAATTAATAGTGAAAAAAGTCGCACTCCAATTGACGTATCGTGCGACATGATTTCGCAAAATCATATGACATTTTCAACCGTTGTTTTAATACTTGTAGCCATTGCCGTTTTTTGGTTTATTTTTGCTTATAACAAATTTATCCGTCTCATCACCAGAGCCAAAGAGGCTTGGAGTGATATTGAAGTTCAAATGAAGCGCCGTTATGACCTCATTCCAAATCTTGTTAGCACTGTCAAAGGTTATGCTACTCACGAATCAACGGCTTTTGAAAATGTGACCAAAGCTCGAGCGATGGCGATGGGCGCTGGCTCACTCGCCGAAAAAGCTGGAGCGGAAAATATGCTCGGCAATGCACTCAAATCCCTTTTTGCGGTGGCTGAAGCTTATCCTGATTTGAAAGCTAATCAAAATTTTTTGGAATTACAAAGAGAACTTGCTGATACAGAAAATAAAATCCAAGCCGCTCGAAGATTTTACAATACCAATGTTCGTGACCTAAATATTGCGACCGACACCTTTCCATCAAACTTTGTCGCCAAGACATTTAGTTTTTCTAAAATGGAATTTTTTGATTTGGAAGGCAATGAAGCGGCTCGTGAACCAGTTAAAGTTCAGTTTTAATTTTTAATTAAAGTCGCACTCCAAAGGACGGTATCGTGCGACATGATTTCGCAAAATCATATGGCAAAAGAATATGTTCCATTTGAAGTAGTAATAACGGCGATAATTGCTAATAAGGAGGGCAAATACCTTATTACTCGTCGTTCTCCAAACAAAAAGCGATTTCCAGGGATGTGGACAGTCCCAGGAGGGCATCTGGACCCCGAAGACTTTATGGGCTATCCCAAAGAGACTGAGCATTACTGGTACAATGTTTTGGAAAAGGCCCTAACTAGGGAAATCAAAGAGGAGGTTGGGCTTGAGATTGAGCATGTGCGTTATGTGACATCCTTGGCGACTGAACACAAAGACGGTGCGGCTTCAGTAGTTATCTCTTGTCTTGCTGATTTTAAAAGTGGTGAAGTAAAACTGCAAGAAGATGAGACCGATAAATGTGAATGGGTTAGTGCCACTGAGGCCGAAAACTATGATCTTATTGACGGTATTCTTGATGAACTTAAGATGGCTGACGCCCTGCGCAAAGGTGAAAAGTACGAGTGGAAGCGTCACTAGAAAAATAAGAACCCGTCAAAACTTGGCGGGTTCGTTTCTGTTTTGACGCATTTGATACTTATGCTAGAATGAACCTCTTGTAAGTTGTAAAAAAATTATAAATTAATTTAAATAATATGAAAGATGTAAAAATATATTCAACGCCGACTTGTCACTTCTGCCACTTGGCCAAAGATTTTTTGAAGGAAAAAGGGATAGCCTACACTGAGTATGACGTTTTGGCAGATGTGGAAAAAAGGCAAGAAATGTTTGATAAAACTGGTCAAATGGGTGTGCCGGTTATTATGATAGATGGTCAAGTTATCATCGGTTTTGATCAACCTCAAATTTCTTCACTTCTTGGTGTCTAACCCCCTTAATCCCTTACAGGGACTGTATACTTTTTGGATATTTTAATTATATAAAAATATCTCAAAAAGTCTTGCAAATGCTCCGCATTCTCACCCCTTACCTTAAGGGGGAAATCGCGCAACATAAATAAATCTGAGAGTTGTAAATATGTGTTTCCCTCTCCTTAAAGTAAGGAGAGGGAAAGGGTGAGGTTAGAAATGATGGTAGATATTTAATGAGGTGATATAATTAACCAATGCAACCCGAAGAAAAAGAAATGCTTAAAAAGACCCTTGAGCTCGCTCAAGAGAACAATAAAATGCTGCATTCACTTCGTCGCAGTATGTTTTGGGGTAGGATATTCAGAGGGATTTACTGGGTGATTTTATTGGGCGCTGCGGTGGGTATCTATTACTACATTGAACCTTATTTAGACAGCGCGGTTAATGCTTATGGCAACGTAAAGGGTGACCTCAAGAGTTTTGGTGATATGTTCAAACCGAATTGAAAATTTTAAAATTTTAAGGTTCTCCCTTTGTAATTCAATGCTTCTTTCATAAATTTCTCATCATTTTTTGTGCTGTGTTCAATCATATGACAGTTTGCACATAGCAAAATACATTTTTGCATTTCATTTTTAATTGAGTCCCAGCTTTTATTTGCTACACTTCCAATAATAAAATCTTTTTCCTTAGTGTTTTTGTGATGAAATTGAAGAGCGGCCTGATTTCCGTGCCAGCCACATTTTTGACATTTTCCTCCGAGGAGTTTAATGGCTGCCGCCTTTGCTCTAAATCTTCTAATTTTTGTATTACACGATCCACACCTCGCTCTATTTCTATATTCATAATTTTCAAACTTATTTCCGCATAATCTGCAAATTGTTTTCTCTTTTATCATACACTCAGTATAACATACTATGCTATACCAGAATAAGGTATTTTGTTGATAAAGTTAATATTTTTGCTATTATAGTTAGGTAAATTGTTAAATGCCGAGGTAGCTCAGTGGTAGTAGCGCTTCCCTGAAGAGGAAGATGTCGGCGGTTCGAGCCCGCCCCTCGGCACATTTTTTTGGTTGTGACGTTAGTGTATGGCTGATCATTCGGCTGTTTTGCTGATTAGTTCGTTAATTTTGGCTAATGTAGTCTCACCGATATATCCAGTGCCTCGAAATAAATTCCAAGGAGACAAAATATCCTTACCATATTTTTCTTGAAATCTTATAACGGCGGCGCGGGTTTTAGGTCCAAAAAAGTCAGTTTCTTTGCCTGGTGAACCAGCCCGTTTTTCATCAAGTCGAGTGTCTGGATCTTGATTTAGGAATATTTGCAAACGTCTAACATTGGGATCTACCATTTTATATCTAAGAGTTTTGGTAAAAGGCCCTTTAAGCTGGTTTTGGGTTTGTGAGGTTTCAATTGGTGTTGAATTTGTGGGGGTGACAACTTGGGTATCTATCGGTTGTGGAATTAGACCCAAATCAATAGCTCTTTGTCTTGAGTGCCCGCCACTCGTATTAACACTCGTATTAACTGGAGTTGGGTCGGAAGAAGGTTGCTCATTTGAATATGTTACATTTATTTCACTAAGCTGTACAAGTTGGGTACCATCAGAATTTAAGTAAGCTTTGAATACAAATTGACCATTTCCAATAGGAAAAGAAGAAATATTGCTATTAATTTCGGTAGCCGTATTGGTCTCGCTGTAGCCAGAGCTTGTGGTGGTCCAGCCATCGTCATACCAATACCAGGTAGTTCCGTCGTCATTGGAAAGCTGGTATTTGATTGCTCCGCCATTCGTGTTAGCGCTTTCAGTAAAACCAGAAAGGGAAGTGACAGAAAGAGCGGAAGAAGGAGTCACGGTGGGTTGGGAGGAATGATAAAGCGTCTCTTCTGAAGCCAGTGAATAAAAAGTGGAGGTTGAATTTTGGTTATTATAAACAGTCAGAATATCTGCTGCCGACAGTGCAGTTTCTGATAGTATTGCCACTTCATCAAGTGATCCAACTAGCCAATTTGTATCCGCGTGTGTGCTATAACCAATGGTGAAAATCCTACTAGAGTTGCTGCTAAATGCTTCGGTCGATGGGTATGAAGTGGGGCTAATCACTCCATTATGGTAGGCTTTTAGTCCACCATCATCTTTGTCGTAAACCAGCGCTACATGTTGCCATGTGTCTGCTGTATATGTTGCGCCAGGAAAATTTCCACCCAGGCTGGTTCCGCTTGAAGTGCGTATAAACCCGTTTAACGTACCAGAAACAATACGAAAAATTACGCCGGAAACTACGCTGATGGAATGCCAGGAGTTGACTATGTATCCGCCACTTGCGTTGACCCATGCCATAATAGTGAGCTTTGAATCTCCACTAATGTTAAGTCCGTTAAATGATTCTCCTTTTGTTGTACCTCCAACATATGTTTTAGCGGTACCCACTTTTGTTGAAGCGCCATGACTTTGGTGGTTTAAATGCGCGTATTTTCCGCTCCGGACCGACTGAGGCGAAGCTTGTTCCGTAGCATCCATATTTCCATAGTAGACATAGAGCGCGGTATTCGCGCTACTTGAGATTGTGGGTACGCGTACATGTACATCTGTCGCTACATTTAAAGTTTGAACAGCGCCTGTTGTCAAAGTTTCAATGGTGCCACGAAAATCAACATAGCCAACATATCGTTTTGGGTTTACCCACAATAGCGAAAGTTCTGCTCCGCTTGTGGCATTGCGTACCGAGTAAGGTCTAATATTAAAACCGCTGCTCTTTATTGTTTCTGATGTCCAGCTTAAGCCGTTGTCTGCAGTGGTCCACTTTTCAATAATCCATTCTGAAGTATTCTGCTGGCGACTGGTGTAAACAATACTTGGATTATCACTATCAATCACTACACCGCCATTGTAGAATGGTTGCAAATATGAGAGGGAGTTGCCAGTAGTAATACCAAATGCTCCACCGCCTGGCGTTATCTCGTTGTCTACCCACGCGCTACCATCCCATCGCGCATAGCGATATCGGCTATCTGGCGCTGATGTGTTCGTGCTACCGGGCCATGCCACATAGGCTATAACTGGGTAGTTGTTGTCATCATAATGAACATCCCATGTCCACCCTCTACCATTGGCACCACTGCCATCATAGACCTTGTCCATCTCTGCAGTAGTCACAGGAGAACCAGCAAACACAGTTGCTTCGCTTATAATAAGTGTTCCGTCAACTTTATAAAAATTTCCATTTTCTAACTTCATGTAATACACACTATTGCTCGGGTTCACATCCGGGTGACCGTCAGTGGCAATCATGTGTATTCGTGTGCCGTCTGACGAAAATTTCATATATGGTCTGTCGTTAGCACTAATATATTGTTTGCCGGCTTGCCATGTGCCCGCTATTAGGTCGTTCTCGCTGGTTGCTTTTGAATAGTATCCTCCAGCTACATCCATGCGCCAGAATAGGTAAGTGGTCCCATCATCCATGACGTGTGGGTTCACATAACTCCATGACGCAGACATGCCGGTGGCTGTTAGTAAGTTAATCTCCGAACCCCATGCGCTAATATCATTTGCATTTGTACTGACACGGTAATAGGCGTTACCGTTGTGTTGCGCGTAAAATACGGCAATACGACCCGATGGCAAAATAGCAATAGCAGGGTTATTGTGGTCGTCTACCTGCGACGCACCTTTGAGTGTAAAGGTAGACCATACTCTGCTTGTGTGATCAAACTGTGCAATTGTTACGTTACCTGCTTCGGAAAGGTAGCCGATAAATGTGCGGTTGCCACTACGAACAGCTCGCGGGTCATTGTACCAGGTCCAAATGCCGTCATCGGTGACTTGAGTGAATCGATCAATGTCATGAGCTAGTTTGGTTGTGCCGTCTGAACTTGTAAACACCAGGTCGCCACGATCAGCGCGCGCGTTGGTAGAAATGTCAGCATCAGTAGCTAGATCTACGTATACCGGGAAATCAGTTACGCCACCAGTACCTACTTGATCAGCATCAATAGTAAGGGTTTTTCGGTATGGCCAGGAAATATTATACCAATCCGATTTGGCTTTAAGCGCTCCGTTTCCGCTGGTTACTTCAATGGTACTCGAATCAAAAGTATAGTCGCCACTTGTAGAAAAATCCCAGGTACTGGTAGCAGCAAAAGTTTTGGTAGAGTACCCAATGTTCACAAACAAGGATAACAAAAGGGTAGCTGAGAAAAGTCGCAGTATTTTAAAGTGTGTGTTCGTATAACTAATGGTCATATTTGTAAAATATTTCTCTTCTAAATTATTTTTAAACATTACCATATTTTTTTCTGATTGTGCAACAGCCATGGTTTATTTTGATTTTTTATGGAAAATAAATTGCAACGCTGTTATTTATAACATTGTATTACAGACTATTTTTGTTATTTTATTTATCCCAACAATAAGTAGTTTGCTTACAAAAGTTGCAAAGGAAAATAATCCAAACAGAAACAAATTAATTTCCTCTGACTTTGAGTCTGGTGGAACGGTTTTTGTCGAGTTTGGGGAGGCGGATGATGAGGAGCCCGTGCTTTTCGATGGCTTCAGCCGCGTCAACATCAATTTCTTGGGGTAAGACGATTGTACGAGAAAATGAGCCCCAATATAATTCTTTATGGAAATAATCATCATCAGCGATAGTTCTCTCACTCTCTCTCTTGCCTTTTAAGGTAACCATATCGCGTGAGATGGAGACATCGAGGTCTTCAGGCTTAACGCCAGCTACCATCGTTTTTATAACAATTTCATTTTGGTTTTGGTAGACATCAACATTGAGCTCACCCTCCTCAGGAGTGCTGTTTATCCAATTTTCCTCTCTAACTTCTGGGAGACTGTTTTCCATCTCGTCAGATATTGAGACGGAACCAGTGAGTCTCTCAAAAAATGATCTTCTATCTTTTGTCATGTGATTTAAGAATTAATTTTTTTAACTTTTTCAATCAAAACTATGAGCAGAACAATCAAAACCCATATTCCTGCAAAAATGAAAAATAGATTATTCTCAAGTTCAATTATAAGTAAATTGAAGGTTGTATGCAATAGTATTGATATGACTATGCCCACAAATATATACACTTTCCTCGCAATAGGTTTTTTGTAGTATGAAAGACCCATCATCACACCGATTGAGGCTGAAGAGGCGACATGGAGCAGGGTAGCGCCGAGAAATCTGGAATTACCGGTAATTATGCTTTGCACAAATAGCCCGTTATCAATGATGTTAAAAAGGAACAGGGCATTTTCCAAAGCTGAAAATCCCAAAGCTACCGTGATCATGTAGATGATGGTATCTATTGGTTCGTCTACTACTTTTTTTCTTAACACAGAGAAATAGGCAACGATATATTTGGTGACCTCCTCAATCCCGGCCCACATTATGATGGTGAAAAGTGAAATGCTTGAAGATGTCGCCAGGAATACAAATTTTTCAAGCGGTAGCACCAAAAACACCGAGGCCATACCAACTAAAAATACAATTAAAATTCGGGATTTGGGTTCGGGGTGTAGACGGTCTTCTTTGAGCCAAAACCAGAGCCAGAGTAAAGCTGGGAGAATGCCTCCGAGTAATGAGAAAATTATGGTGTTAAAAGATAAATTCACGATTAAATTATTCTAATTATTCTAATTGACCTAATTGGGCCATTTTTCAACCATAAGTAAATTTTTAGAATCGGGAAGTAGAGACCAAATTTTCTCAGTAATGAAAGGCATAAATGGGTGCAAAAGTTTAAGTTGTTCTCGCAGTAAGTAATAAAGTAGGGCTTTAACCGAATCTGCTTCGTCATTTTCTTTAATTCTCTTTTTGCAGTCCTCAATTATTATATCAGCAAAAGTGTGCCAGAAGTAATGATAAATTTTATCTGCCGCCAAATAAAATCTATAACTTTCCATATCTGAAGTTATATCTTTCACTATCTCTTTGTATTCTTTTATTGTTCCCTGATCCTTTTCGGTCAAACTCCCAACGTCCGACGTTTGCAAACTTCCCGTGTTCTCCAAAACAAACCGTGATGCGTTCCAAATTTTATTGGCAAAATGTTTGTAGGCCTTCAATTTCTCTTCTGAAATTTTGGTGTCATTGCCTGGTCCGGTGCCAACCATTAATGCCATTCTGACACTATCAGCGCTGTATTTTAAAATCATATCCAATGGGTCAATATTATTACCAAGGGACTTGCTTATTTTCTTACCTTGATTGTCCCTAACCAATCCATGAAGATAAACATTTTCAAAAGGAATCTGGCCAGTGGCGTAAGTAGACATCAAAATCATTCGAGCTACCCAAAAAAACAAGATATCATAACCAGTTTCTAGTACTGTAGTTGGATGATAATTTACAAAATCATTCTCTGGTCCTGGCTTGCCCCGCGAAGCTTCTGCGAAGTGGGGCCAGCCAAGGGTTGAAAATGTCCAAAGGCCTGAAGAAAACCAAGTATCTAATGTATCTTCGTCTTGAATCCAGTCATTTCCTTCTGGTTTTTCTAAACCACAATATATTTCATCACCTTTGTAATAAACCGGAATTTGGTGACCGTACCAGATTTGTCGACTGATGCACCAATCTCGTAAATTTTCTATCCAATGAGTGTATTCCTTTTCAAATCTTTCGGGTATTATATTGATTTCCTCTTTTTCTATAACTCCAAGCATTAGTTTTTTAAGTGTTAACTTTTTACCATCTCTTTCAAATTCTTTGTTTACATTTATAAACCACTGCAGTTTTGGTAATGGTTCAATGATGCCTCCTGTTCGCTCAGCAGTAGAAACATTTTGAGAAACTTCTTCTCCTTTTATCATTAAATTTTTATCTTTCAGCCAGCCAACTACAATTTCTCTGGCTTCAGTCACTTTCTTATCTTTGAGCAGGGAGGATTCAACTGACATCCTGGCGTACTCGTTTATAACCGGTTTAAGTGGTAGGTCATGTCTTTGGGCGATTCCTTCGTCTATTTGACTGTGGGCCGGGGTAACACCCAAAGCTCCTGTACCAAATTCAGGATCTACTTCTTTATCAGCAATAATTTTTATTGAAAGTCTCTCTCCTGCAAAATCTTTTATCTCAAAAGTTTGACCGATATATTTTTGGTAGCGTGTATCGTCTGGGTTTACCGCTACAGCAGTGTCACCGACTTTGGTCTCTGGGCGAGTAGTGGATATGGCGATAGGGAAGTCAGGAGAATATTTAAAAGTGTACATTGTAGCTTTTCTTTCCTCATAAACAATTTCATCATCTGAGATTGTAGTTTGACCTTTTGGATCCCAATTCACTACTCTATGTCCTTTGTATATAAGCTCATCATCAAACATTTTTTTGAAAACGGTTTTGACAGCCAAATTCCTTTTTTCGTCCAATGTAAATGCTTCGCGAGACCAATCAAGAGAGCAACCCATTTTTTTCATTTGAGTCACGATGGTGTCATGATTTTCTTGGGCAAATTTTTCTACTATTTTTAAAAACTCAATTCTACCTAAGTCGTGCCTGTTTTTACCCTCTTCTTTTTGTATTAATTTTTCCACTTTTGATTGAGTAGCGATGGCAGCATGATCAGTCCCCGGAACCCACAAAGTTTTTTTACCAAGCATTCGATTGTAGCGGACCATGGTGTCCTCAATCGCCAACATAAAAGCGCTTCCCATGTGCAAGGTACCGGTAACATTGGGTGGTGGTAGGACGATAGAAAAATAATCTGCATCTTTATCTGCTATTCCTTTTTCAATACAAACATCCGGATTGAAAAATCCAGAATCTTCCCATTTTTTATATATTAAATCCTCGTGTTCGTTTGGATTGTAAGGTTTTTTTAGTTCTTCATTTTCTTGCATATTCTTTTTTATAATAATACATCAAAAAGTTCGTTTGTCATAAATAGGGTGCTCTATCGGCATATATAGTGAAGATTAAAAAGACAATTTAGTAGATAACAAAGTTGTCCTTTAGTATATTCCTTGTCTTTGTTGATTTAAAATGTCTTTTAAAGGACATGTTTGAAATATAAAAGACAAAAATTAGTATATGGCTTAAAATATAGATTATTTTGAATGAAGAAAGAAATACTTCTATTGAGATTTTTCTTCAATTATGTAAAGATATGCATAATATTAAAAAATCATAATTTATAGTATTTAATAATAAACTAATCATATGTTTCAAATAAATCGCAAATTCAGAATGTTAGTATCTACCGTGGTTATTCTACCCATGATTTTTTCATTGGCTGTTCCGGCAGGTATTATTTTTGCAGATGAAAATGGCTCATCCTCGGAAACTGCCACTAATACTAATCTAAATTTAGGTTCATTCCCTATTGATCCAAAAGGAAGCATATTATATGCGAATGTTGCTCCTCCTTTGCCAGATAATCCGAATGCGGCTACTTTCATAAATCTTGATCAGTTAGCTACCCAAAATGGTTTTGATACTCTTGTTGGGCGAACCTTGATTATGAGTGTGGAAGGTAACATGTGTTATTTTGCTGAAGGTGGACCTGAAGAGTGTGAACTTATACCAGTAGAGGCTATACTTGGTAGTTTCACTGTTGATACCACTGAAGATGTTGGAGCAGTCAATCCTTTACCAGGAGCAATTGCTGCAACCGAACTAAGTCCGGCAAGCAATGCCGCTTATAATTACCCAAACACTTGGCAGGATGATCAATCAACAGCTGGTGGACCACCAGATTTCTCGATTTTAAAATCATCACCACTAACAGTGGTAGTACCTACTGGTGCCCATTATTTGGCAGTAGCTGTAAATGATTCTTATTATGCAGACAATACTGATCGCGATGGAACCTTAAAGATCAATATTCAAGTTGTTGTTCCTACTGAAAATCCATCTAATAATATACCTAATATACCACCAACTATTACTTTAGTCGGTGCCAACCCTCTTGAAATCGCTGTTGATACTCTATTTGTTGATCCAGGCGCAACCGCGGCCGATACTGAAGATGGTGATTTGACTAGTCAAATAATAACAAACGGATCTGTAAATACTTCTGTGGAGGGTAGCTACACAATTACTTATTCCGTGTCTGATTCTCAGGGTGCATCTATTTCTGTAAACAGAGTTGTTGTTGTGGACTCTGAAATCATTAGCTATTCATGCATGCTTCCAGATTCACTTGGTGATTCAGTTGTCATTACTCCCGGTGCGTCTTCATCTGGTGAAAAACCACTACAGCAACTTTTGAATGACGAGGGATTTACCAATACTGTGGGTTCAGATCAAAACGGATATCAAATTTGGAATACATCAAATAGTTCTACTACCATTGAGATTCAGTTTATAGATCAGGGAGCTCATACTGCTAATGGAAATCTTGTTGGATATTATACAAATGGTGATAAGGCAACCTTCGTGCCTTTGTTTAGAACAAACAATAATTCACATCCGTCATATGCTGGTTTGCCTGTATTTTCAAAAGGGCAAAAAATTTCTGTAAATGTTTTGGACGCTTCAAACTTGTCGTTTGCGATAGTGTCGCAGGCTCCAAACAGTTTAGAAATGTTTTCTACTGAAATAAGCAAAAATAATGATAGTAAAGACCATGTAATTGCTTTTGATGCCAAAAATTCCAGCGGTCTTATTGCTAACACTTATATTTTAGCTTTTGAGGATTTGGTTGGTGGCGGAGACAGTGATTATGACGATGTAGTCGTGCAAGTTAAAGTTGTAGCTTGTGGTTCAAAAGATGTTGTACCAACAACTTGTGATCCAAATATTAATTTGATTAAAAATGGAAGTTTTGAATCACCAGTCATTTCATCTGATAAAGAGTGGGAAACCTTCCCGATGACAAATCCTGATATTGGTTGGCAAGCATCATGGGTTTCTTCACTTACAACCTTTAATGGGCACGATCGTCCAACTGTAACAACTCTAGAATTTCAAAAAGTTGGTGCGGCTGGAGTTACTCCAGTTGAAGGCAATCAATCTGCAGAATTAGATGCTGATTGGGAAGGTAATATTGACGCGCATGATCCAGCTGGTACACCTTCTTCAATTGCAATATTCCAAGATGTTCAAACTAATTCAAATTATGTTTATGAGTTAAGTTATTATTTTACTGCTAGACCGGGATATGATGCATCAGAAAATTTTCTTGGTGTGTATGTAGATAATTCACAAATAGACACTCATGCAACTTCAAGTGTATTGTGGACAAAATATGTTAATTCTTTTGTAGCCAACGATTCTGCTACTCGTGTAGAATTTAGAGACCTTGGTACGCCAAATGCTCTCGGCACAATGTTAGACAATGTTGTATTGAGATGTGTTGGTCCAAAACCTGTAAATACTCCCCCAACCATTACATTAGTCGGAGCCAATCCATTTAATATGACTGTGGGTACTGTGTTCACTGATCCAGGTGCAACCGCAGACGATCTTGAAGATGGCAACTTAACATCGCAAATTGTCAGAACGGGTAGCATTAACGCTTCTACTACTGGCACTTATGTTCTTACTTATGTTGTTAAGGATTCAGGTAATCTATATGCAACAACAACCAGAACGGTAAATGTAAATCCAGTAGGAGATTCAAATTCTCCCGCAGTAACACTCACGGCAAATCCTAGCAGTATTACTGTTGGCGCTACTTCAACACTCACATGGACATCAACAAATACAAATTCATGTTCAGCAGTTTGGACGACGGCTACCTCAACTTCTGGTTCAAAAGATGTTGCTCCAGGCGTAACTACAGAATATTCAATATCATGCACCGGTACTAATGGGACGGTTTCAGCTACAACAACTGTTACTGTGACCTCTGTACCTCCAGTAAATCCTCCAGGTGGAGGCGGTGGAGGTGGAGGCGGTAGCCTTAGTGGTGGCCGCAGACACCCAGTGGTTGTCGGTGAAATACTTGGCGCTACTAGCTGTCTATATCTTATAGATTATATAAAAATTGATTGGGTCAATGATCCAATTGAGGTATTAAAAGTACAGTCCTTCCTAAATGTCTTTGAGAAAGAAAGTTTGTCCTTGACGGGAGTATACAATCAAGCTACCTTTGACGCAGTTGTGAGATTCCAGAATAAATATGCTAGCGATATCTTAACTCCTTGGGGAGATAAGGTTACTACGGGCTTTGTTTATATCTTAACTAAAAAGAAAATTAACGAAATTTACTGTAATACTATCTATCCATTATCTCAGGGTGATCAAAATGAAATAGACATATTCAGAAATTCCGACGGGGTCTCAAGTGTAAATGGTAATACCGGTATTAACTCGGGTGTGGATGTAGGCACAAATGGGCGCAATCTCGGCACCTTGCTTGGCGATAGCGTCGATTCAATAGCTGATAATATATCAAATGTCCTTAATGGTTCTGCAGTAGTAGAACTTAAAGATTCAGGTAAATCTGCATTAAGAAACGCCGCCATATCACTATTCTCATTACCCCAAAGAATGTTTGATCGACTATTTGATGGTTGTGGTTATACTCCAACTCTTTTGTTTCTAATCCTGATTGCCCTTGTAATTATCATAATTAAATTATTTGCAAATTCTGTTAGAGGTAATGAACCAAAGAGTCCAATGGTGGGAACTCCAAATACAAGCACTACCGCAAATGTTGTTAAAGATTCTCCAGTTATAATTTTACCCGGCGTAATGCCAGATGAAGAAATAATAATTGAAAATCCTGAAGAAGGTCCCGATGATGTGTTGGTAAATACTCCAGATTTGCGTCCTGATCAAAACAAAAAGTCTTAAGAAGAAATATCCAAATTACCCTGAGCTTTCAACTCCTTATTTCCCCCCTCTCTCAAATATTCAATATATCCGGCGGCGGCTATCATAGTTGCATTGTCGGTAGTCAAAGATTTTTCCGGAATTAATATTTTTAATTCCGGATAATCTTTTTCTAAATTCAATAAATTTTCTCTGAGTGCCTTGTTGGCAATCACTCCACCACCAATTATTAAAGTTTTGGGGTTATATTGATCTATAGCTTTTTTAGTTTTAGTCAGAAGTGTTTCGATAACTGCATCTTCAAACTCACGAGCGATCTCCATTTTTTGTAAATCAGATAACTCATCCCCCAGACCCCCTTCTCCTACAACAAGAGAAGGGGGCTCTCCGAAAGTCCCTCTCTTGTGGTAAGAGAGGGATTTAGGGTGAGTTATTCCTCTTATGTAATAAAGCACTGCGGTCTTTAAACCTGAAAAGGAAAAATTCAAATTCCCTGAATGAAGCATGGGCCTTGGAAACTTTATGTCTCGGATTTCGATATTCGAATTTCGTGCTTTCTCTGCTAATGCAGAGATCTCTGGTCCACCTGGGTAGGGGAGTCCAAGCATCCTCGCGACTTTATCAAAAGCCTCGCCGACAGCATCATCTAGGGTGTGCCCAATTTTTTCTTTTTCTAACCAATTATTTAAATATATAAGTTCGGTATGCCCCCCGCTGACCAGCAGTGCTACTGCTGGAAATCCGAAACTTGCTTCGGTTTTGCTAAACAAAACCGAAGCTATATGTCCTTCCATGTGGTTAGTTCCAATAACTGGAATATTCCATTTATGGCCAAGTTCTTCTGCAAATTTTATACCTGCCCAAAGTGCTGGTTCCAGTCCAGGCCCCACCGTCACAGCTATCAAATCAATCCTAGGATTTTCGGAATTGAAAATTGAAAATTGAAAATTGAAAATTAAACCTGCTTCCTTAAGTGCTTCCGTGAGTACAAGGGGCAGGTTTTTCAAATGCTCTCTCTTGGCTATGTTTGGCACTACGCCACCAAATTCCCTATGCATCTCTATCTGGCTGTTTACAGCGCTTCCAAGTACCTTAAAGCGAAGGTCTTCTAAGCCTCCTTCCGCTTCTACTACACTCACCGCCGTTTCATCACAACTTGTCTCTATGCCTAAAATAATCATTAAAGTTATTTTACACACAATATATAAATCTGCCACGGGCACTAGTTAGATCAGATTAATTTTTTAATTTCCTCTCTGACTATCGGACTTTCATTAACACCCAAAATTAGTTTTTTAAGAATAGCATCTGGAATTTTTGGATAATTCATAGAGCCATTATTTTCAATTTTTCGTATTAAATCTTCCATACTCACTTCGTGTATATCATTGCAATTGAAAGCACTTTCCGATATGAAAGTCGGGTATTCTTTTTGCGAAACAGTGACTATGGTTTTTTCACTGATTTTCGCTTTTTTGATGAATTCCCTTCTTTTTTCAATTTGTGTAGTTGAAGTAACCATTACCAAAATTTTATCTGTTCTTGGATTACGATTCATTACTACAAAATACCTATTCCCAGATTTTCTTCCAGGCCCATCGAAATCGATGTGGAAATTAAAGACTGATCCTTGTTCGATAGATAGTGGGACTCTGACATTTAACGGTATATCCATCTTGCATAGCGATTATTTAGCAAAAAAATCAGAAACTTCTTGTTGTTCATTGAATGACTCTTTGGACAGATTTAGTTCCGTTTTGGTTTGAGCAAACAATCCGCCATGTGTTCCATCAGCAAAAAGATCACTATAACTCATTAACACTCTTTTCTTTCCGGATTTAAGTTCTTTTCCGTACTTTGGCCATTCTGGGTATTTATGTGTCAATTCAGCGAGCTCAAACTGATCTCTATCGGAAAATGTATCGTTTACTGCTTCCAAGCATTCAATATCCGTTTTTGAAAAAACATCTAGATCCGGTTCTTTTATAGAAATGAAAGAATGCTTTTTTTCATCCGTCGGTTTAATGTATTTTTTTGTATATGACAAAGCTGTATTTGGGAGATCCAATTCCGCAGCTTTTTTTGTTTTGGATCCTACGGGCCCAAGCTTCATAGCCCAATATACATCGCCAACTATTGGGCGACCATATTTTCGCAAATGCAGGCGGTCAGCAAGATATATAAGCTTGATGGCTTTCATTTTGTTAATGATATTGCCATCTTTCTTTCGTGCCAGAAAATTTAAGGCCTGGGTTGCTTTTTTGTAGCTTGTGTCAGGCGAATTGTTCATATGTTTAGTATAGCATTTTACGGGTCTAGATTTCCACTTGTTTGTGTATTTGACATAGAAAAATGTGATACACTTTATTGTAAAGAATTAACAAACAAAATGTTTAAATTATTTGGCGGAAATCGAGAGAGAGAGTAAAACACGCTCGCCAGTTTTTTGGTTGCAATTTAATATTTCTACATAAAGCACTTTTGACAGTGTTTTTTGCTTACCAAAAATGAAAACAGAAATAAAATTAAAAAAGAAATATTTTCAAACTCAAAAGATTTTTGTTTTAATTTTTGCGGTCTTTTTATTATTACCAGTAAACATTTATGCAGCTGATTCCGGCATACAAAAAGAAAATATATTTCAAAAATATTTAATAAATCCAATTTCACAGATTTTCTTGCCCTGGTTTTCACCCAGAGAAAATACAAATACGGTAATTATAAAAACAGAAAATGTTTCAACAAGCTCCCCTCAGGAAGCCGAAGCTTCAGCGAAGACTCCTCTCATTATAAATTATTCAGGAGTTTCTAGAGAAGAAGTTTCAAGAATGATTACGGGTGCGATTTCTGGATTACCCACACCTATCCAAAACTACTACCCTTCGACTTATATTACAGGCGGAGGCAGTTCGGGCTCCACTCAGGGTGTGGCTGATGCGCTTGGCAGAACATCTGCAACTCTGCAAACTAATATAGATAACTTAAGTACCAGTGTGAGCAGTATTCTAACTGCTCCATCAATCACCGGCGAAGCCAGCTTTGCTTCTTCACTTTTACTTTCTCAAATTTCTGCTCCATCCGATACTTCCAATCGTATATATAATACAGGCGGTAATTTATATTGGGCTGGTAATTTGATCGGTGGGGCAAGTACTGGAAATTGGACAAGTGATGGAACGAGTGTTTGGCGAGCTGGTGGCAATGTTAGTTTTTTGTATTCTTCCTCAACCGTTTATTCTTCGTTTGCTACTGCTTCTACCACTAACTTAATTATCAATGGGCAATCGTTTAATAATTTATTAGGAAGCGGTTTGCAAAACACTGGCGGTGTGCTCACTCTTGATACCTCTGCTATCAATACATATATTCACGCATCATCAACAATTCCAAAACTTTATACAAACAACATATTTGCAGGAGCAAACACATTTAACGGAACATTGACTCTTGGATCAATGGCAATCAATTCTATTCTTTCAACAAATGCAAGTGGAGTTATCACGGCCACTTCCACTCCGACATTTGGCAATTTTAACGCTACATCAACTACAGCTACTTCAACTCTTTCAACTGGCGGCTTTGCAATCGGTGGTTCACAATTTGTGGTACAACAAAATTCTGGCTATGTTGGTATTGGGACAGCAGATCCGACTGCACCCCTAACGATCAAAAGTCCAACACCGCTGAAAATTACTAACACAGATGACTCGGAAATGTTATCACTTACGGTATTACCCGCATGCAACGGAGTCTGTAGTCCTTCAACCGTACAAGAAAATATTGGACTTGGTGCGGGTGGTTTGAATACAACCACGGTCACGACTGCACTTGGAAACATTGGGATTGGTCGGGGACCTCTCCATGCTTTAACTTCTGGTCTTTATAGCAATTTTATCGGATTATACGCTGGCCAAAATTTCCAATCTGGCAATGGAGACAATGCTTTTGGGACCGATGCACTCGCTTTTGTGACTTCTGGAAATGATAATCAGGCGTTTGGGCATGGCGCGTTGAATGCAGTCACAACAGGCTCGGATAATATTGGTATAGGAGTATCATCTGGGCATCTTATTTCTACTACTAATCAAAATATCGGAATAGGTTCAAATAGTAATCTAGTTTTTACAGGGACAGGCCAAACAGCAATTGGGTACAATGCACTTCAGGCGAATACTACTAGTGCCGGGAATACCGCTGTAGGCTGGACGGCTGGAATCAGAACTACATCGGTCCAAAATACATTTGTTGGATATGCTGCTGGGCAAGGCACTGGTGCATACTCAACTGCAGTTGGATATGGTGCGATGGGCAGCAACTCTTCGGGTGCATTCAACTCAGCGTTTGGAACGAGCGCTCTTGGCTCTCTCACAAACGGGGCGGAGAATACTGGACTTGGTGAAGGTTCTCTCTCAAATGTCACGTCGGGGGGTAATAATACTGGACTTGGTACTATAGCCGGGGCTACCCTAACAACTGGATCGCAGAATACGTTTGTCGGGGAGTCGGCGGACGTGTCAGTCAATAATCTCACTAATACCACCGCCCTGGGATATCAAGCGGTAGCATTGGCAAGCAATCAGATGATGTTCGGGAATGCTTCGGTAACGACCAACATTTTTCACGGCAACGTCGGCATCGGAACGACTACCCCATGGAAAGCACTATCGGTAAACGGAGGAGTAGCTATGCCAGCACTTCCAAATGACTCCACCGGCTACTATGTTTGTCTAAATACCACTACAGGACAGCTTGCTACATCTACAGGAATTTGCGGAGCGTCGTCAATAAAATACAAGGAGAATATAGCAGATATTTCATATGGTCTAAACGAAGTGCTCAAACTAAAACCAGTCTCTTTCGATTATAAAAATGGTTATATAAAAAATGCTGGCAGACAAATTGGTTTTATTGCTGAAGAAGTTGCTCCTGTTATTCCTGAAGTAGTTTCTCGCGATAGCAGTGGAGAAATACAAGGTTTGGATTATCCTAAATTTACCGCAGTTTTAGCTAAAGCCATACAAGAATTAAACAAAAAATTTGACGACATTATGACGACTTTGACAGAAACTTTTGATAAATATTTAGCTAGTCACGAAGTGTATATACGAGATGCAAATGTTGGCAGTTTAAATGTACAGAGAAATACAAATTTTGGAGGTGATATAAATGTCGAGGGTAAAGTATGTGTTGACGACACGTGTTTAACAAAAGAACAATTTAAAGAAATGATGTTGCGAAGCGGAGTTGGAGCGATACAAGTTGTAAGTGGAGGAAATTCAGAAAATAATAATCAGAGTAACGCAAGTTCAACTGACAATACTTCAACAACGACTCCCGAAATTTCTACAAGTACTCCATCTACACAAGAACAAAATACAGCTTCCACAACTCCAGTATTTGACGATACTAGTCAAAGTAATTCAGCGACAAGCACAGATTCTATAGAAGAAGAAAATTAAAAATATGTGAGCCACAATATTTCATTTTTCGTCAAAAATGAAATTTCCAGCCCCGGACTCAGCTGTTTTTCTGGGCTCAGAAAAACATGCTTCTATCTTCACGAATTATCCGCAAATAAAGCAGTTTATTTGTATTACATAATTTGTGACCCTACGCGGAGTCGGACCGCGCTTTGCTGCTTGAAAAGCAGCCGTCCTAACCGATAGACGATAGGGCCATTCGACTTCGCTCATGGCAAGCCGCTCATAAAATATAACATTTTTTGATAATAATGCAAAAAAATGATAGTTTTAGACAATTGGAAGTGTGGCTGAGTGGTCGAAAGCGCCGCTCTCGAAAAGCGGTATAGGGGAAACCTTATCGGAGGTTCGAATCCTCCCACTTCCGCCAAATATGTTAAAATCACTATATATGAAATGGTTTTGGGGAGCTTTAATTCTGGGGTTAATTTTGATTTTTGCCTTTAAAAATGATTTAAATAATTTTAAAAATAACAATATGGATTCTGATAAAAATAATGTTAACGAAGTTTTAGAATACAAAACTTTTGAATGCCAAGGCTTTGAATTTTCTTTTAAATTTCCAGATTTTAAAGATTGGGAATTTAAATATGTTGAAAAAATTGATGATAATTTATGCGTAATATATTTTAATTGGCCGGATGATATTGAATATGAGGTGCCGCCAGCAATCGAAGTGAAAAAAGTTGACTTGGAAAACATTTCACAGACTAAAAAACAAAATCCTCAAAATATTTCTTATGAATATATTCAAGATCCTTCTTTATATATAGATGGTCACAAATTTGCAGAGGGTGATTGGGACTGGCTGGTTTTTTATGGCAAAGATTCTAATGTGAGAATAGCTAGAAACATGTTCGGTGAACCACCTTTTGACGCCGATTTGTTTTATAAAACAATTATAGAAACTTTTGATTTTAAATAATCAAAAGTGTGATAAGATTATTAAATTAATATTAACTTATATAATATGAAAAAAGGATATCATTCAAATATTGAAAATTTAACAACCGAAAATACCAATTTCCGCAAAGTGCTTTATACCGGCCTCCACATGCAATTGGTTTTGATGTCACTACCAGTTGGTGGCGAAATCGGGATGGAAATTCATGAAGATAATGACCAATTTTTCCGTTTTGAAGCAGGTCAGGGTAAAGTAGTGGTAAATGGCACCGAGTATGAAGTTTCAGATGGAGACACAGTTATTGTGCCAGCTGGAGCCGAGCATAATGTGATGAATGTTTCCGAAAGTGAGGATCTAAAACTTTACACTATTTATTCACCAGCTCACCACAAAGATGGCATAGTACGAGCTACTCGTGATGAAGCTATGGCAAATGAGGCCGATTTTGATGGTGTGACTACCGAATGATCCCGTTAGAGTTTTATATTTACCGATTGCTAAAAAAATGATATCATGTCTGCATGCTTGTTATATGCGAGCCAATTAATTAATTTAAAACTCTAACGGGATGATAATTTCATATCAGGGAGCACAATCTTTTAAGGTCCAATTTGGGGACACTGTTTTGGCTTTTGACCCTGTATCCAAAAAGTCACAATTTAAAGCCAATAATTTTGGGGCTGATATTGCCTTGATTTCCTTAAACCACCCCGATATGAACGGGGTAGACCAAGTTAACCGTGGCGACAAAGAAGCTTTCATTATAAACGGGCCGGGCGAGTATGAGATTCAGGGGGTTTTTATAAAAGGGCTTTCTAGTGTCTCAAATTACCCTTCGAATTCCTCAGAGCAAGTGGCAACCAACAAAATCAATACTATATATACAGTCAATTTTGAAAATATGAATTTGTGTTTTTTGGGTGCGTTAGGAGAAGCAAATATTCCAAAAGAAACTAAAGAAGGAATTGATGGAGTAGACATACTCTTTGTGCCGATTGGTGGTGAGGGTACACTCAGCCCAAGTGATGCTTATAAATTTGCGGTTTCTTTGGAACCTTCTATTATTATACCTATGAATTATGATGATAAATCCCTCAAAGCCTTTTTGAAAGAGGGTAGTAGCGAGGGTTTAAAATCAGTAGAAAAGTTGACCGTCAAGAAAAAAGATTTGGAGGGTAAAGAGGGCGAAATTATTGTTCTTGATACTCAATAAATTTAAATAAATGCTTATCAAAAAATATAATTCAATAATGGAGAGGGACGAGAGTTATAGAGGCAAATGGGCATTTGGTTTGGCAACTACTCTTTCAATTTTAATATTGTTTAGCTTCGCTTTTTACAAAGGTTATTTGAGTTTTGGTGGTGAAGCTAATCTAGCGTCACAAAAATCATCTAGTCAGGTGGCAAATGTTGTTTCTGCCGATGCCGTACCTTCGCCAATTGAAAATACCAAACAGGTTTTTGGAGCCGCTTTTGATGAGATAGGCAAGCAATATCAAGAACTCAAAGATTCATTCTCCTCAGTTTTTGTGCCTTTCATAAGTAGTATTGAAGTTTACGAGAGAAAATAACTCATCCCCCCACCCCCTTCCCTTACAACAAGGGAAGGGGGCTTCAGAAGTCCCTCTCTTGTTGTAAGAGAGGGATTTAGGGTGAGTTATCCGCTTGTATAGAAAGCTAAAATTTGCTATAATTAAGATGTAAATGCCTAAGAAAGAAGATAAAAATCAGGATGAAAAAGGGGAAATAAACACTCATGTGGGCGTTATTTCGCGCTCAATTGTGAGTGAGATGAAGAAGTCCTTCATTGACTATGCTATGTCTGTCATTACTGACAGAGCGCTCCCTGACGTGCGAGACGGCATGAAGCCTGTCCACCGCCGTATCCTCTATGCTATGCACACTATGGGCCTCTCAGCCTCAGCCAAGACGCGTAAGTCAGCAGCGGTAGTGGGAGAGGTTTTAGGAAATTATCACCCTCACGGTGACAGTGCCGCCTATGAAGCTATGGTCAAAATGGCTCAAGACTTCAGTATGCGATACCCCTTGGTTATCGGCCAAGGAAACTTCGGTTCAGTTGATGGTGACAGTGCCGCCGCTATGCGTTATACCGAAGCCAAGATGAGCAAAGTCGCTTCAGAGCTTTTGCGTGATATAAATAAAGAAACAGTTGATTGGGTACCAAACTACGACGCCACCAAAAAAGAGCCTTCAGTTTTGCCGGCTACTGCCCCTCAACTTTTATTAAATGGAACTTTGGGTATTGCGGTTGGTATGGCTACCAATATTCCACCTCACAATTTGCGCGAAGTGATAGACGCTACTGCTTATCTCATAGACAACAAAGACGCGACGACCGAAGATTTATTGCAGTTTGTTCAAGGGCCAGACTTTCCGCTCGGTGGCATTATTTTTAATTCTAAAGATATCAGTCATGCTTATGCCACCGGACGCGGCGGTATCGTAGCACGAGGAGTAGCTGAGATAGTTGAAGACAAAAATAATTCTCAAATTATTATTACTTCTATTCCTTACCGAGTAAACAAAGCAGATTTGATAATGAAAATCGCTGAGCTCGTGCGCGAAAAAAAGATTGACGGCATCAAAGGCATCAGGGATGAATCAACCAAAGATATCAGAGTGGTGATTGATTTGAAAAATGGTAGTTATCCACAAAAAGTTTTGAATTTTATTTACAAGCATACTCAACTTGAAGACACATTTCACTTAAACCTCGTGGCCCTAGTTGACGGCGTACCGCAGACACTTTCACTAAAAACTATTTTAGAGGAATTTATTAAACATCGTCAGATTGTGGTTAAAAGACGAACCGAGTTTGACTTGAGAGAGGCGGAGGCCAGAGAGCACATTTTGCTCGGGCTCAAAAAGGCCCTTGACCATATTGATGAAATAATTAAACTCATCAAAAAATCTAAAGATGTTGATACCGCTCGGGCCAATTTGATGAAGGAGTTTAAGTTTTCTGAGTTGCAGGCCAATGCTATTTTGGAGATGCGCTTGCAAAAATTGGCAGGTCTAGAGAGACAAAAGATTGAAGATGAGCTTCGTGAAGTCCAAAAACTTATAGGCGAACTCCGAGAAATTTTGGCCAATCCCAAGAAAATTCTTTCTATAATTAAAAAAGAGCTTTCTGATATTTCAGAAAAATATGGTGATGACAGAAGGACCAAAGTGATAAAAGGGGGAGTCAAAGTTTTGTCGATGGAGGATTTGATTGCTGATGAAGAAAATACTTTGATTTTGACTGCCGGAGGTTATGTCAAAAGGACAAGTCCAGATGAATATCGCAAACAAAAGAGAGGTGGAGTCGGTGTGGTTGATTTGGATACCAAAGAAGAAGATTTTGTCACCAATTTTCTCACTGCCAGCACACATTCTGATTTACTTTTCTTTACCGATCGAGGCAAGGCTTATCAAATCAAAATGTATGAATTACCTGAAGGTAAAAGAGCGACTCGAGGCAAGTCTATTATGAATTTCATTTCTCTTTCCGAAGGTGAAAAAGTGACTTCAATCTTGCCAATGCCAAAAAATTTGAAAGACGACAACGAGCTCTCTCTTATGATGGTGACGGCCGACGGCACAGGCAAAAAAGTTTCGGCATCAAGTTTTCACGATGTGAGGACAAGTGGTATCATCGCCATCAAACTTTCCGAAGGCGACAGATTGATTTCAGTATCGGCAGTAGTCAAGGGCGATTCGTGTATTGTGGTTTCAACCAAAGGTCAATCAATCAGATTTAAAGAATCAGATGTGCGTGAAATGGGCCGTACTGCTGGTGGAGTGAGACTCATCAAAATCAAAAAAGGCGATAGGGTAATAGGCGCTCACCCAGTTCCAAAAGAAGTGGAAAAGGATGCCGCTCTGCTTACTATGGGGGCCAACGGTTATGGCAAAAAGACAGGGATTAAAGAATACAAAATCCAAAATCGTGGCGGTTCGGGCATAAAGACGAGCAATGTAACGGCTAAAACCGGTGAAATCATCGCTTCAGCGGTTATAACTGGCGAGGAAGAAGAGGCGGTCGCAATGTCCAAAAAGAGTCAAGTCATCCGCTTAGGTCTTTCCGAAATCCCATCTCTCGGCCGCTCTACTCAAGGCGTCCGAATTATGAAGCTTCGCGACGGCGACTCCATCGCCTCATTCATCTGCTTGTAATTAAAAAGTAATTTGCCGAGATGGGCATCTTCTCGGCAGTTTTAGGATTCTTGGTCAAGAAGTGCGTAGTTTAAGTCTTTTATTGATTTTATCTTTTCCACACCATCTTCAACAAATTTTTTATAATTTTTAATATCGTTAAATTGGTCTAAAACAATATTTTTACTACACAGCTTGTATTGTTCCTTTTCTATAAAATTTAAATAACTACTAAATTTCCAGTCCTCAATATTTTTAACAAGTGCACTAACTTTTGGATTTGAATGTATATATGCGGATAGATAAAGTAATTGATTATTATCTTCTACAAGAACAGATTTAAATTGATCTTGGAATATATGACCAATATGCTCATATTTTTTGTTAAATCTTTTAGAATAACTTGTGCAAACTTTGCTTAACAATTTTCCTATTTCTAATTCCTTAACCTGTCTTACTAATAAATGGAAATGATTGGGCATTAGACAAAAGCATATAATTTCAAAACTTCCTGATGGTAGTAGTTTTCGGACGTATTTTTTACCTATCAGATGAGAAGATTTGGGTAGGGGCTCAAAGATTTTTGAAGAAAAATGTTCTTTTTCGCCTAATATATTTTCTTCTAATAATCCAAGAAAGGAATAATAATCATTTTTATCTAAAAATATATTCATTTTATCATTTCCTCTATTATAGATATGGTGAAAGGAATTTGGTCCAGATTTTCTATAATCTCTATTGTTCATAAAATAAATTATAACAAATTGCCGAGAAGATGCCCATCTCGGCAATCAAAATCAATGGCAGTCCACAGGTTTTGATAGAGCTGTTTCCGTTATGTTGTATAATATAAGTATGACAAGATTTCAAGTAATCCTTATAGGAGTTTTTGTTCTATTTTTAATTGTTGGTGTAATTGTTTTCTCAGCTTATAAAGGTAGCTCACAAAACGCGGTGTCGGTCGTGGTCTGGGGCACTATTCCTAAAAGCAGTTTTGATAATATTATAAAAGAGACCACTTTGTATCAAAGCAAAGAGCTTACTGTGGAGTATGTCGAAAAAACCGAAGCAAATTTCGATACAGATTTTATAGAGGCGCTTGCTTCGGGTAGCGGACCAGACCTCTTTATGTTGCCATCGGACAAAATAATAAAACACCAAAATAAAATATTTGCTATACCTTACAATGTTTACACCGTAAGACAATTTAGGGATTCATTTATTGAAGGAGCAGAAATTTATCTCTCTCCTGATGGGGTACTAGCTTTGCCAGTATTGGCCGATCCACTTGTCATGTATTGGAATCGCTCTATTTTCACTGACGCCAAACTTACTGAACCGCCAAAATATTGGGATGAATTTTATAATCTAGCTACCACTATAACTAAAAAAGATGGAGCACTAAATATATCAAGAAGCGCGGTTGCGTTTGGAGAGTATGCCAACATCTCTCACGCTAAAGAGATTGTTTTGAACCTGGCAATGCAGGCTGGTACACCGGTGACCACTTGGAATGGCTCCAAAGTGGCAGTAGTTTTTACAGGTACATTTAACAAACCTACTGTGCCAGCTGAGGCGGCGGTCAACTTTTATACCGAATTTGGTAATCCATCCAAAACTTCATATTCTTGGAATCGCTCACTGTCCAACTCAACTAATTATTTTCTAAGTGGCGATTTGGCCTTGTATTTTGGTTTTGCCAGTGAAATATCTACTCTACAGCTAAAAAATCCTAATCTAAATTTTGATGTAGCGATGGTGCCGGTTTCCCGCGAAGGCGGAACCAATGTCTCTATCGCCAAATTCAATGCCTTTGCTGTCACGAAATCATCCAAAAATCCAAACGGCGCTTTTGGAGTTGCGGCCATTTTGTCCGGCACTGCAGGAGCCAAAGCTATAAGTAGCACCCTCAAACTGCCTCCGGTTAGGCGTGATTTGCTCAGTCAAAGATCAATCAATGCCTACGAAGTTATTTTTAACGACAGCGCGATAAGGGCCAAGGGTTGGCTTGATCCATCACCCACTGAGACCAATTCAATATTTAAGAATATGATAGAATCAATAACAAGTGGCAGGGCTAGGACGGGCGAAGCAATAATGCGGTCCCAAAACGAACTTTCGGCTTTGTTGCCGCAATAAAAGAGCGACCTCACCCCCACCCCTCTCCTTGCGAAGGAGGGGGGAGAAAAAAAGAAAAAATAACTAGCATGAAAAACACAAACAACAAAATAAAAATACTCCTCCCTTTGATTATTTTGTTTGTTATTTTAGTTCCAATTTTTGTAAATGCTGAGCCTATAATTCCGTGTGGAGGTTATGCAGAGGATGGGAAAACTCCTCAACCACCTTGTGACTTTAATATGCTGATGAAATTGGTGAACAACATAATAAATTGGATTATAATTATTTCAATGCCTGTAGCGGCTGGAGTTTTCGCTTGGGCAGGGTTTACTTATATGACTACCGGTATTTCTGATCAAAAAAGCTATGCCAAAGACATGATACAAAAAGTTTTTATAGGTTTTGCCGTAATACTCTCCGCTTGGATTATTGTAAATACTATTACTAATACGCTTTTAAGTCCTAAATTTAAGGATGCAGTGCCTGTTGAGGGAACAGGTAGTACGGTTAATAACAAAAAACCATAATTTTATGAAAAACAAAAAAAATATTTTAAGTTTGTTTATTTTAGGAATAATAATGATGGTTTTTGTGGTGCCGTTATTTTCTTTTGCTCAAGGGGGAGGAGGAGTTACGCCTAAACCTGGAGGAGGGGGAACAACTCCAACCCCAGCTCCCGCTCCCGTTTCTCAAAAAATAATAATTGAAAATCCTTTCAAGGAAAATACCATCGAAGGACTAATCAATACTATTGTTAATGATATTTTGTTGCCTATTGGCGGAGTGGTTGCTGTACTTATGATAATGTGGGCCGGGTTCTTATATGTAACTGCCAAAGGCGACCCAGGTCAAATTAAGAAGGCTCACGATGCCTTGCTTTGGGCCGTTATCGGGGCGGCAATACTCCTCGGCGCTTGGGTTATCTCACAAGCCATTACCACAACTATCAGCCAATTAAAGAAATAATTAAAATAAAATGGAGGCAGTAGCAAAAACTCAAGGTCTAAAAGGAATAATCGAATGGTTTATAGATATTGGGCTAGTGATTATTCCATTTTTGGGCACAGTAGCATTCTTGGTTTTTGTTTTGGGAGTGGCTAGATTTATCAAAGCGTCTGGTAACGAAAAAGAAGTAAAGGATAGCAAAAATTTGCTGATTTGGGGGATAATCGGCCTTTTTGTCATGGTGACTATTTGGGGTATCATAATTTTTTTGAAAGGTGAATTTGGTTTTACGGGGGGCGTTGGAATCCCCCAGATAAAATTTTAATTAATTCAATTAGCAAAAACTTATGGGAATAAAAGGTATAATACTAGCGGCAACAAATTTGGTAACCAGTGTACTCATACCTTTGGCTTTTGCCTTGTGTTTACTTTATTTCTTCTGGGGAGTGGCTAAGTATATAAAAGATGGTGCTGGGAGCGATCAGGCTGCCGCGGAGGGTAAAAGGATAATGGGTTGGGGCATTGTTGGGTTATTTGTAGCTTTTTCTGTTTGGGGTATAATTAGCTTTATACAAAGTGAACTTCAAATATCACCCCTACAAAAAACAACTTTACAAAATTAATTATTAATAATCAAAATTTATGTTGAATAAGATTTATAAAGCTGTCCCTTTTTTAATTCTTCTAATATTACCAATATTTACATACGCTCAATTAACTGAAACGAGGAATTTTCTCACGGCAGCAAGAGATATTGTGTCAAACATACTTATTCCTCTTGCGTTTACTTTGGCATTACTTTTTTTCTTTTATGGTGTTGCTAAATACATTTGGGCTGAAGGCCAAGGAAAAGATGATGGTAAAAAAATAATGATTTGGGGCGTAGTAGCTCTATTTGTTATGTCATCAATCTGGGGGATTATTTATTTTGTTAGAACAGAAATAGGTATTGAAAATGATTCTGCTATCCCAATTCCAACTATTGGAGGTAGTGGCTCTGGAGGAAGTGGAAATGGATGCGCCGCAACGGGCGAATGTTAAATCTGTGGCTTATCTGTTGAGTTTGTAGTATAATAAACATATTATAAGTATAAAAAATGGTCGTTAAAATTATTAATAAAAATAAAATTATATGAAAAAATTAGCTTTAACTCTCGGAGTCTTGGCTCTTCCTGTCGTCACTTTTGCTCAAGATTTGAGCAATCTTAAGACTTTGGTAGGATCAATTGGCGAAATCGTAGACCTAATAATTCCAATTTTGTTTGCTATTGCGCTTCTCGGATTCTTCTACGGTTTGGTGACATATATCTTTGGTGCAGAGCAAAACAAAGATCAGGCCAAGAAGACTATGATCTGGGGCGTGGTCGCTTTGTTCGTGATGGCTTCAGTCTGGGGTTTGGTGAGATTCCTTGGTGAATCGGTTGGTGTAGATCAAGATCCTGCACCGGTAGTCAACCCTCTTATTCCTCGATAATCCGCAACTCTAAAATTCTAAAAATGCGAGGTTGTTAATAACAGCTTCGCATTTTTGTTTTGGTTTGTTATTATATATACATGCCCGCAACAAAAGTTACAGCGGTAACAGACCTACTGGGTAAAATAGCAACCTATATTTTAAACCCATTAATTATTCTTGGCTTTACTGTGGCCACCATATTCCTGTTTTATGGAATTGCCGAAATGATTTGGAAGTCTGACAGTAGTGATTTGGAAAAAAATAGAACTAATGTTAAATATGGTGTGATAGGGCTTTTCATAATGTTTTCAGTCTATGGCATTTTGCGTATTACTCTAGAGACTTTTGGCATAGCTTGCAACGGCCGATTTTTCTGCAGTTAATTTATATAAAAAATATATTGGAAAAGGGGAGCATGTGCTCCCCTTTAGTGTTTGGTTAGCCAAACACGAATTTTGGCTGGTCCACCGATTCCTTTGAAACGAGTGGAGTTTATGGTTCCCTGGACCTCTTCTCCCTTCCAAACAAAGAATTCTGGGAATTCATTGACCATCACCTCGTACTTTTGAGGTGAATCCCAAAAGATTTTGTACCCTTTTGTTGTCGGGGTTGTGATCATTTCCCCGAATTCCTTATTGACTGTGATAATGGCTAGAGTGTATTCCTCCTCTGTCATTTTGAGTCCCCAACAGTCAGAAGATTTGGTCCACGGCAAGAGCCCTTTTTCACCGTATAGTTTGATTGCATCCTCCATTTTCTTTGGTGTGTCAAATTCCTTGGGGTTGCATTGAGCAATCACCGCTAGCGCCGGCTCCTTGATGAGAAGTCTTCGAATTGTCTTCTCAGCTTCTTGCTTGTCAGTGTACTCCTTGTGGGTCAGATCACCGGTCTTGAAGTAGAGCCAAGAGGTGGTGATGAGACCCGCTGCAAGTATCATCGCAAGGATGCTCGCCAGCTTCATTGCCACTGGGTCATCTTCTTTGGTTTCCTTTCCGGCCGCGTCCTTCACTTTGATGGTGCGAAGATAAAAGACCGTCCAGAACCCCAGGTTGAAGAGTAGCAATGTGTACCAAGTGTAGGTGAGGATGTCCCACAACCAGGGTATCATTGCCATAATGACGAGGTTGAAGACAAATATCACGGTGGCGATGCGAACTCCAGGGCTAGTTAGCCCAATCTTATCCGACCCTCCACTCATTTTCTTGAGCAGCTCAGGGTGCTTTTTCAAAACTGTCGCAGCCACAATCACCGCTACAACCAAGATCCATATCCCATTTTCTTCCATTTCCTTGCTCCTTTCAAGATTACAATTCCAACTCTATTATAGCATACTCGTATAAAAAAAGCAAGCCGCTATCTGCATTGCAGATAGCGGCTTATTATCTCCCATTAGGGAATTAACTTACTCCCAAGGGCTCCCACAATCTTCGAAAGCTCCATTGGGACGATGACCGCCTTCCCTTGCGCCAGAGCCCTTTCAAGGGCTTCCAGCTGGAGAATGAGCTGACCCTCTGGTTTTTTCGCAATTTTCGCTAGTTCTGTGATACCTTTTCTCCTAGCGAATAGCAGTAGCATTGCCGCTTCAGCAGTGCCTTTACCCTCCTTTTTCAATCTGATCAAGTCAGCATCTGCCTGCAATTTCGTAGCCTCTGCTCTACCAGCGGCAGTTTCGGTTAGTTTGAATTTCTCAGCTTGCGCTTTGTATATTTCAACACCTTGATCTGCCTGGGCCTCGCTGATTCTCTTTGCGGTGCCCATTCTGGTAATTTGAGTTTTGCGGATGTTGACCCCCCATGATCTTGAAGGTTCCTCCTTGTACCGTTCACTGCCTGGGTCAGCCACAAAATTCTCAATTGTTGTTTTGAGCCACGCATCAACACTTTCCATGTCAGCTATGGCTCTTGCAACAAATGATTTTCCTGCGTAGCTGATCAAGGCGGCTATTGCGGCCTTTTGAATCAACTCGTTAGCTTCTAACAGACTCCCAGCCTTCTGGATCAGGTGGGTCAGGCTCCAAATCTCAAACCGAATTGTCAGGTGTGTTGCGGTGACAAGCGGCTTTGCAAGAGGATTATTCTTAAATCTGGCACCTTCCTCTTTTTTTTGCTCTGCCACAGACTTAACAACTATTTTCCCACTTTCATCCAGAATATCCTTATAATCGGCCGATTGAAGGTCTCCCCAATTCAAATAGAATGGGTCCTCCAACAAAAAGACAGAGGCCGAATTCTCCAATCCTGCAGCCTTCTTCTTCTCTTCGGGAGTCAGAACTCCAATTTCCAATTGCACTACATTTTTGGTTTCTTTGCGAATGTAGCAAAAAGGCCAAAAAGCGAAGTAGGGACCTGACTCAAGATCTCCGGCTGGTTGACCGAGAGTGAACATTGCGCCGAGCTGTCTCTCGTTGATGTCTTCGGCTGACAGATAAATGTGGCAGATCGAGATTGCAAGAGCGACAAGCCACCATTTTTCTCCTTTCTCGTCGCTGATGAATGTTCCAATCACGATGATTATCACATACATCACAATAGCGGCAAAGATTTGCCCCCACTGTTGATTTTTCAAGATTGTCCTGAGACTTTTACCGGGGGATTGCCCAGGACGTTTTGGTGTAACCTGACCCGTGAGTAGGTTTGGGGTTGTTCCCATGGTTTTTCTCCTTGTCAAATATCAAACTTCCACCTTTAATTATAGCATACTTGAATATAAAATGCAAGCAAAAACCGACCTTGCGGACGGTTTTTGCATTTGTTAGATTTTCATTCTCATAAGCCGAATTCTGGTTTAAACAACAATTTATCTAGGTCTTAAATTGCTCAAAGACTCAAGCGGCACAAACTAACATTTCTGCTAGAGTACGGCCTTGCACATAAGTAAGGATTTAACCGTTGCACCCTGATATTTCTATCAGATTATCCCTTATATATTTTCATAAATAAGGGACCCTCAGCCTTTCGGCTTTGGCGTCACTGTTCGCACCTCTATCCTCGCGGACGACGGGCGTTACCCGCTACCTTCCTCAATTAAATGAGCATGTGTTCGGACTTTCCTCTCCGACTTTACGTCGGAGTAGTTGTCGGAATGAAAACCTGTTTCCATTATAACATAATAAAATATTTTTTCAAATTTTGTGCCGGGGAGAGGACTTGAACCTCCACTCCTTACGGAACTGGTTCCTAAAACCAGCGCGGCTACCATTACGCCACCCCGGCATACTTTAAGCCAAACTTGTCGTCACGGATAATTTTGTTTTCGTCAAAACAAAATTTCCGCGACCCCGACTCGTCTGTTTTTCCTGCTGGAAAAACATGACTCCGTCTCGGACAAGTCCGAAAAAATTCAAAGCAGTTTGAATTTTTTGGCTTGTCCGCTCACCAGGAATCGAACCTGGGACCATCTCCTTAAGAGGGAGCTGCTCTACCAGCTGAGCTATGAGCGGATCTTCAAATTATTCTACAATAATTTGGTGCTCGAAGTGGGAGTCGAACCCACAACCCTTGCGGGACAACATTTTAAGTGTTGCGCGTATACCAATTCCGCCATTCGAGCCTTATTTTTTTCTTATATTCTTTCCTCTGTGTGTTGACTGCAGACTATGGCAATTTGGGCAAAGGATTCTCAAATTATCTATTTGATTATCATGCCTATTTCCATTAACATGATCTAGTTCCAAAGGAACTCTACCATCAACAGACATTTTAGCCCAACCGCACTCTTCACATTTTGGTTCTTTCAGTTTAGCTAAAAATAACCTTTTTTTCAACTTGAAACTTTGATAAGTGCTATTCGCTACTAAAATTTTTTTAAGAGGAATATGAGGTTTAAATTCAAATTTTAATCCTTTGTTCCAAATCTTTCCTGTAAAATGTTTTGTGCTTAGAGAGTATTCCTTTATATACTTTTTAATTTGGTCATAATTTCCGCCAGCAGGTTTCAACCCAAGCAGATGAATTACTTGTCTATAGCTTTTTGAAATCTTTACAGCCTCAATTAATTGTTTCTGGGACCAACTCCTTTTCATATAATTAATTATACAGTATACGCACAGTAATTAGTTGTATACTGTGTATACCTATAGATTCTAAAATTGAGGCCTGGGCGGGAATTGCACCCGCGTATGAGAGTTTTGCAGACTCTTGTCTTACTGCTTGACGACCAGGCCGAACATTTTAAGATTAGCAATTTTTTGCTTAATTTTCAAAGTCGACGCTTTGGTCGACTTCCCGACTTGGCGTCGGGACGGGATATTCGTTTGAAAGTTCATCGATTCTTTGGCGATTGTGTTCTCCTAAGTCAATTTCAAAATCTATCCTGGGCGCGAAGCCAAAAGATTTTTTAGACATTATGAAACGGCGGAAATCATTTCTCCTACGCTTAGCAAACTCTAATGCTAGGGTTTCTTGTTCTCTTGGCAAAGTAGTGAAAAACACAAGCGCTCTTTTGCCTCGATCTAATACATCAACTCTCGTCACTGTAATAAGTGAATTAGTATTTGACTCAAGTTCAAAATATTCTGCTGCAAATTTGGAAATCAAAGAAGCGTATTTTTCGTCTTTATATTTTGTTGGCGTCTTCATTTTGTTTTTACCCCCTCTCTTAATGTAAGAGAGGGGCCGTGGGGTGAGTTATTGATAAGTTATTCTTGTCTAATTAATGATGTCGCCTTTATGACATCCCCCTCAGTTAATTCTATTTTTGATTCTAAAAACATACCAAATTCCTGCTTATCTTTGACTATGGCGGTCTTAACTTTTTGAGCCTGAAGTTCTTTTATTTTGCCCTCACCAATTTCTGCCTCTCGGCGGTAAATTTTAATCAAACTACCTGATTTTATTTCGCCATCTTCTATGTGGCCGCCCGCTACTTGTTTGTCTTTATTTTTACTAAATACTCGCAGTATTTTGGCCGAGCCGGTGACTGTCTCAATTGTTTCAACCGGTGTGGCCTCTTTAACTTTTTCTTTTATATAATCAACAAGCTCGTAGATTATTTTAAATGTTTTGACATTGGCGCCATCTCTCAATGCAAGCATTTCTGCGATTTTGTCACTGTCCACATTAAATCCTAAAATCAAACTACTTTTTATATTTGCTGTTTTGATATCTTTTTCTGAAATTGAACCAATACCTTTTGATATAATTCTCACAGCTATTTTTTCATTACAGAGTTTTTTGAGCTCGTGCTCTACCGCATCTAACGAGCCGAGAGTGTCAGCCTTTAAAACAATTTCTAATCGAGCTTGCCCTTCTGATGCGGCCTCATGAGTCGTATCAGTCTGGGTATTTTTGTTTTCACCTGCAAACGCTATCGCATCTTCCTTTTTTACGAAAGTTTTAAATTCTTGGCCAACCATTGGAGTGGTGTTCCAACCCACTATTTTAACCGGACTTGAGAAGCTAGCTTCTTTCAAATTTTCTCCTTTGTAATTTAAGATTGCGCGGATAGGGGCATAAGCGCCAGCGCTAGCGATAAATGTGCCTGTTTTCATTACCCCATTTTTTATAATTAAAGTCGCGGCAATACCTTGTTTGGGGTTGAGGTTGCTTTCAACTACAAAACCTTCGGCGGTCACCGATGGATCACCAGTTAATTCTTCAAGATCGGACTGCAAAGCAATTATTTCCAAAAGTTCAGGCACACCTTCGCCGTTTTTTGCTGAAAGGGGCACGATTGGCACACTTCCGCCCCAACCTTCAACCAGTACTCCATTTTCTGCAAGGTCTTGTTTGACCCGATTGATATCAGCGTTTGGTCTATCAATTTTGTTTAGTGCTACGATGTAGGGGACAGAGTCGTTGGTGATACAATTCAGGGCCTCAACTGTCTGTGGCTTGACTCCGTCTTCGGCTGAAACTACCAAAACTGCGATGTCGGCTATTCTAGTTCCGCGCTCTCTTATTGAACAAAATGCTTCGTGACCTGGAGTATCCAAAAATGTCATTTTTCTCTTTTGACCGCTGATTTCAAGTTCGGTCTCATAAGCTGAAATGTGCTGAGTGATGCCACCCGCCTCTTTTTCGGTAGTTGTGGTTTTCCTAATGTAATCAAGCAGAGTAGATTTGCCGTGGTCGATATGACCCACGACGACAACGACTGGCGGCCTGACTGTTATGTTTTTATTTTTTTGCTCCATTTAGTTTTGAATTTTTTATTGATGTTTTTTCTTCTTCGGTAAGTTCAAACTCACTTTGCCAATTTTTCAAGGGTTTAGCAAAAACATTTGTTCTCTCTCGTGTGTGCATAGAGGTTATGACGACTCCAGTACCTTCTTCATCGGCAAAGACTGATGAAAAACTTTGATTGCCACCTGCGCCCTCACCTTGAAATGGGTTGAACCGGAGTGTCTCTGCGCTCATCATTTTTTTCTTTATCCTTTCATCAAGGGACTTCATATATAAAGTTGATTGGGCCTCAAACCTGACGAAGTCCTCTAAAGTTTTAGAATGAAGTTTAAGAAGCTTTTCAATATCAGCAGAGTTGGCGCTCCTAAATATCTTTGTCACTCTCATATGCATTGCAATAGCAAAGCCGAGAGCTACAAGCGAAATCAAAAGGCCAATAAAAGGCAACAAAAAAACAACTAAGTTCCAATCTATAAACATATGGAACATTATACACTAAATATGGTATTATCCAAGTATGTCAAGGGTGTTTTTGGATTATGCCGCTATTACTCCGATTGATAAGAAAGTCGCACAAGAGATGGAAAAAGCTCAAAAATTTTGGGCCAACCCATCTTCTTTGCATCAAGAAGGAGAAATAGCAAAAAGAGTTTTAGAAGAGGCGAGAATTAAAATTGCTCGGATTTTGCATTGCAAAGCAAATGAAATATTTTTTACCAGTGGTGGCACCGAATCATTGAATCTGGCAATTTTTGGAGTAGTTTTTAAATACAAAAAAAGTAATTCCAAAATTCCTCACATTATAACTTCAACCATTGAACATCCGGCAGTACTAGAACCCATTAAACATTTGCTAAAAAATAAAGAAGTTGAAGTCTCGTTTATTTCGCCAAACGAAAAGGGCTTGATCAGTCCAGAATCAATAAAAAAAGAAATAAAAGAAAATACAGTTTTGGTTGTCATCCAACATGGGAACAACGAAATTGGTACCATCCAGCCGATCCGGAAAATTAAAGAAGTAATTGAAAATTTTAAATTGAAAATTGAAAATTCCAGCAGGGCATACCTGCTGGTAGATGCCTGTCAAAGTGTCCTCTATGAAAATATTTCTTTAGAAAGTTTGGGAGCGGATCTATTGGTTCTTGACGGTATTAAAATGTATGGGCCGAGAGGGGTGGGGATCTTGGCAGTCAGACACTCAGTTCCTATTGAATCAATTGTTTTCGGTGGTGGGCAAGAAGGGGGTTTAAGATCTGGCACCGAAAATGTGCCAGGGGCAGTGGGGCTTGCCAAAGCTTTGGAAATTGCAACTGAGATGAGAGAGAAGGAGTCAGCTCGTTTAACAAAATTGCGTGATTATGCTATTGCCAAAATTTTAAAACCCGCCCGCCTCGCAAGCGAGAGCGTTGCGGGCGGGGAAATTTCCCAGCTGTCTCTAAATGGTGGTTTGGAAAATCGCCTTCCAAATAATATTAATATTTGCCTTTCCCACTTCGCTAAAGCTTCGCGGGATGAGTCTAATAAATTAGACTCAGAATTTTTAGTTATTAAGCTAGACACACTTGGTTTCGCTGTTTCGGCCGCTTCAGCCTGCCACACACTTTCATTGGAAAATGGTTCCTATGTTATTGAAAGTTTGGGTAATAAAAATTGTGGTTCGTCATCCCTGCGCATCACTCTTGGTCGCTCTACCAAAAAATCTGACCTAGATAAATTCATTTCTGCTCTTAAAAAAATTGTCCACCGATGATTGTTTTTTATTTTTAATTTTAGTAAAATATAATTAATGGAAGATCTATCAAAACATCAACTCATACTTCTGGTTTTGCTCATCACTTTTGTGACATCGATTGCCACCGGCATTATTACTTTTACTTTACTTTCTGAAGCGCCGGTAGAGGTGACTCAGCAAATAAATCGAGTAGTAGAAAAAACTATTGAACGAGTAGTGACTGAGCCTGGTGAGCCAGAGAGAATCACTACCACGGTGGTTGTAAACGAAGAAGATCGGGTGCTTGAATCAATCGCCAAGAATGAAAAGTCTATAGTAAGGCTTAAAACTATTGGCAGTGACGGCTCAGAAATTTTTGCAGGGTTAGGGTTAGTGGTCTCAGCTGATGGTACTGTGGTTGCTGACCTCCGAACTTATAGTGCAGCTTCTTCTTTTAAAATTTCTTTTTCTGATGGCCGAATTTATTCTTCTGGAAAAACTTTTGTAGATAAAGAAAATGGTTTGATATTTATAAAAACCGATTTTCCTAAAACTGAAAATCCTAAGCCAGTTTTCTACCCCGCAGTATTTGGTAATTCAGATGGGGTGAAGATAGGGCAGACTCTCGTAGCAATAAGTGGCCGAGATTCCAATGCGGCGTCAATTGGCAGAGTATATCAGCTTAAATATGGTGAAGACAAAGTTTCAGTCTCAGTTATTTATTCCGATATAAAAGTTTCCAAAGCTCATTTGGGCAGTCCTGCTCTCAATCTTTCGGGAGAGGTGATTGGTCTTGAGGCGGCGCTAATTGATACTGACACTGAATATTCTTACATTCCTTCAAATCTCATAAAATCAGCTGTTCCCAAAGCTCTCGAAGAATTGGTAAAGTGATTTAGGTTTTCAAAAAATAATCAGTATTCAAAAAATGGCTCAACAGAGCCATTTTTTGTAATTTGCCTTTACAAAATGCAATTTTGCTTGACAAAGTTTGTGGTTATGCTATACTTAAATCAGAACACTATTACTGTTATACTAATTGTCCACAAGCTGGGGTGTGGACTTGAATTTATCCCCAGCAAACAGCTCTTTAACTTAATCCGTAACAGGTGAAAATCCTGTGGGTGTGTGGCTCCTCTAGTAGCCACATGCTTCAAGGAGAGTCCGAACTCTCATTTTTTTCCAAAACCAGGGGACGCCACCATAGGCTTGAGAGCGAAAAACTAGAACGCTCTGACAAATCCCACCCCCAGACCGCGCCTCTCCGAGGACGCGGTCTTTCTTTTTTATTTTATTTTCCCCCTCACCTTCGCAAGGTGAGGGGCAGTCTCGCTTTAGCGGGACGGGGTGGGGTCGAATTTTGTTTTGATTTTGAGTGAAATTCTGCTATAATAGTGCCATATGACGCCATTTAATAATTTTACAACCAAAGCCAAAGAGGTGATCAGGAAAGCTCATGAGCTGGTTATTGAACGTGGTCAAAATCATGTTGGCCCGCTTCACCTATTGTCAGCTCTGATTCTTCAGGAAGAGAGTATTGTCGCTTCGATTTTAGACAAAATGGAGGTTGATACCATCCTCCTCACCGACTCGCTTTTTGAGGCCATGGAGGGCGGAGTTGGTAGTAATACTGTCTCACCTTCTTATCAAATTTTCCTCACTCCTGAGCTCGCTCACGTGATTGAACAATCAGCCAAGGTGGCAGCAGGAATGAGCGATGAATTTGTATCTACCGAACATTTGTTTTTGGCATGTCTAGACGTACCAAGTCAGGCCAGAGACATTTTGGCTCGATTTAAAATTGATAAAGAAAAAGTTCTGTTTCTAATTCAAGAGATAAAACAAGGTCGCATGACTGACAATAAAGGTGCACATAAAAATAAAAATTTAATTAAATTTACTCGCTCACTTACCAAACTTGCTCGCGAAAATAAACTTGACCCTGTCATCGGAAGAGATGAAGAAATTTCTCGTATCATTCAAATACTTTCCAGACGCACTAAAAACAATCCTATTCTTATTGGAGAAGCGGGTGTGGGTAAAACTGCTATCGCTGAAGGTCTCGCTATCAGGATGATTTCGGGCAATGCACCCGAATCTTTGAAAGACAAGGAAATCGTTTCTCTTGATTTGGGGCTTTTGGTGGCTGGTACCAAATATCGTGGAGAATTTGAAGAAAGACTCAAAAATATAATTAAAGAAATTGAAAAGTCAGATGGCAAAATAATTCTCTTTATTGACGAGATTCATACATTGGTTGGCGCAGGTTCGGCCGAAGGGTCACTCGATGCTTCCAATATGCTTAAGCCTCCGCTTGCACGAGGCGAACTCAGAGCAATAGGCGCAACTACCATCAAAGAGTATCAAAAATATATTGAAAAGGACCCAGCGCTTACTCGCAGATTCCAGCCGGTTTTTGTCAACGAACCTTCACTTGATGATGCCATCACCATCCTTCGTGGATTGAAGGAAAAGTATGAGCTTTATCACGGCGTCCATATTACTGACGATGCCATCAAAGCTTCGGTCAATCTTTCGGCACGCTATATTGCTGATAGATTTTTGCCTGACAAGGCCGTTGACCTCATTGATGAAGCGGCAAGTCACCTCAAAATTTCTTTGGAAAATATGCCAGTAATTTTGCAAGAGACCAATTCCAAAATAATGAAATTGGAAATTGAAAGGGAGGCGCTCAAAAAAGAGGTGAACGGCAAAAATACAAAACTAAAAACTCGTTTGCTAGATATTGAAAAAGAAATTGCTGATTTGAAAGAAAAAACTTCAGAGATTGATTTGAAATGGAAAAACGAAAAAGAGGTAGTGGGCGAAATCAAAAGAATAAAAAAGGAATTAGAAGGATCGCGTCAAGAAGCGGAAGCTGCCGAAGTGCAAGCAGATCTTGGACGAGCCGCTGAAGTGCGATATGGCGTTATCCCTACTCTTGAGAAAGAGCTTGACAGCAATGTCAAAAAACTCAAAAAATTGCAAAGCTCAAGGCGTATTTTGACTGAAGAAATTACCGAAAATGATATTGCCAATATTGTCGCCAAATGGACCGGCATCCCAGTTTCTCGAATGCTTGAAGAAGAGGCCGAAAAGCTCGGTCGTATGGAAGACGAATTGAAAAAAAGGATTGTCGGTCAAGATGAAGCGGTGCAAAAAATTTCAGACACCATCAAGCGTTCTCGCGCCGGCATTTCTGACCCAAACAAACCAATCGGCTCTTTCATTTTCTTGGGGCCTACCGGAGTTGGTAAAACCGAACTTACCAAAGCTTTGGCTGAATTTATGTTCAATGACGATAAGGCATTGATCAGGGTTGATATGTCCGAATTTATGGAAAAGCATTCAGTCTCTAAACTCATAGGCTCTCCCCCTGGTTATGTTGGTTTTGATGAAGGCGGGGGACTTACCGAAATGGTGCGTCACCGACCGTACTCCATCGTACTTTTTGATGAAATTGAAAAGGCTCACCCTGAAGTTTTCAATGTGCTCCTACAAGTTTTGGACAATGGGCGACTGACTGACTCAAAAGGGCGCACCGTAAACTTCAAAAACACAATCATTGTGATGACCTCAAACATTGGAGCAAACTATATAGATAAGATGGAAAAGATGGGATTTGGTGATAGAGAACAAAAAGGTGGCGCTTACACTGATATAAAAGAAAAAGTAATGGAGGCAATGAAAGACTTCTTCCGCCCAGAATTTTTAAACCGTGTTGATGATATTGTCATCTTCGATGTTTTGCCACTCGAGGCGATTAGAGAGATTGTTAAAATCCAAATTGATTTGGTTCGAGAAAGATTAGTTATAAAAGAAATTTCACTTGAACTTAGTGATGAGGCTTTCGAATATTTAGCCAAGGAGGGATACAATCCGCAATACGGTGCTAGACCACTAAAAAGGGTTATTCAAAATAAAATATTAAATCCTATTGCCTCTATGATTATTTCTAAAAGTATTTTAAAGGGTGGTGTTGTTTATATTACTGTCAAAGCAGGCGAACTAGCTTTTGAAATCAAAAAAGGCCGTCGGGGCTCTATCATCGAAGCTTCAATCCTCGATGCTATTTCCTCTGAAACGGTTTCTTAAAAATTGTGCGCCGGGGAGGAATTTCGACCCTTACAGGGTCAGTACAGGTTTCCCATTTTTTCGAATAAAATTCTCAAAAATATGGGAGAACCTTTTCTCATCCTCCCACGCAAGCAAAGCAGTTTGCTTGCTCGGCGCACAAAAAGAAAAAAGCCCTTTTCAGGGTTTTTCTTTTTGTGCGCCGGGGAGGATTCGAACCTCCGTAGGCCGAAGCCGACAGATTTACAGTCTGTTGTAATTGACCACTCTACCACCGACGCGTTAATTCCATTCGTATAGCATTCTAACATATTTTCAATTTTTAACAATACTCAAATTTCATTCTGGGTGTACGATTTTGCATTAGAGTTTGTTTATTGTAGTATGTATATAGAAATGGGGTTTATGCAAGAGTTACTGCAAAAATTGCTCAGCATGAAAGCCTGTGGGTATGAGGGAAAACTCATGGGTGGTTTAATCGTTTTTCTTTTTGTTACTGCTCTTTTGTTTAGTCTCTTAGCCGAGACTCCAAAGAAGGAAATGAGCGAAGAGGGGAACGAACATACGAAAGGAGATTCAAATGCCTGAAACAGATACTCTCCTAGAGAGTCCTGAAATCAAGGAGGGTTCCTTGGTGGTTTTTAGATCACCTGATGACTCAAGATTTAGCGGGCATCCTGCTGACAGAGAGTGGCAGGACATAAGATATCGCCGGTACGGCCTTCTCAAGGTTCGGATAAGAATTGGCAATCATGTGGTTCTTGTTGATCCAAGAGATCCGATTGACCCCGATAACCCGGGCAAAAATGACATTCATTTTGGCTCGACCGTTGACCCTTCGTTGAGTGTCGGTCATGTACGACAGTTCGTTGTTAAGGTTTATTGAGGTGTAGAAAAACTACTCTCAATCATTTCGCCGGGTGGGTAACCCCCGGCGATTTATTTTAGTGTCAATACAGAATTACTAAATTATTACAGGTTCTCTTTTAAGTAAAATATTAAATTTCTGGAACACTTTATTTTGAATAAATTTTTCTGCCTCCATAATATCAGCAAAATTAGCTTGGTTGGGGTTAATCAAAATTAAGGCGTTTTTTGAATATATTTCCACTTTTCCAATTTTTTTACCTTTTAACCCAGCTTGCTCTATAAGCCAGGCGGCAGGAATTTTTGATTTGTCTTCAAAAGGGAATATCGGCAAATCAGGGAAATTGTTTTTAAGGCTTAATGCTTCTTCATTTTCTAAAACTGGATTTGTAAAATATGAACCAACATTTGGAATTATCTCTGGATCTGGCAACTTACCTTTTCTTACCTTTATTATTGCTTCTCTAATTTCTCTTAAACTAGGCTCATCGTTTCCTCTTTCGCTAAAATAATTTTCTATATCTTTATATGTGGGTATTTTGGGTTTTTCTTTTGATAGTTTTAGTGTCATTGAGACAATTATAAATTTGTTTGGATATTCTTTGAAAATACTATTTCTGTAACTAAATTGACACTCTTTGTTTGAAAGCATTACAAACTCTTCATTCTCTCTATCATAAGCCTCAACTTCCTCTATTACATTTGATATTTCTCTGCCGTAAGCTCCGATATTTTGCACAGGGGCGGCTCCTGCTCTGCCTGGAATCCATGAGAGAGCCTCAATCCCGGAAAGGTGATTGCTCACTGCAAATTGAACAATACTGTCCCACTCATTTCCCGCCTCGGCTATGACTGTTTCATTTTCAATTTTTAGAGTATCAAAATCTAGAATGAGGACCACTCCATTTATACGATTGTTTGGAATTATATTTGTCCCTCCTCCAAGAGCGATGAGTGGCAAGCCCTCTTTTTTGGCAAAATTATTTGCATCTATCACACCCTTTCTTGATTTGCAGTTTATAACAAAACTGGCCGTTGAAGGTAGGGAAAGGGAATTAGTAATGCGAGCATTTTTATCCACAATCATATTTTTCATTATATACCATATATGATATATTGTATCTATATGAATAATGTGGACAACCAAAAAGCAATAGGCAATTTTATCAAGAAGCTCAGAGAGAAGCGCTCTCTTACTCAAGGGGAATTAGCTTTGATTTTAAACACCTCTCAAAGTGCTGTTGCCCGAATGGAGAACGGCAGGCAAAATCTAACTGCTGGGGAACTTCTTAAAATCAGTGATGCCTTGGAGCATAAAATTGTCTCATTATCTGATTCTATTGATTTTAAAATTAATGGCGGTAGGAAATTGAAAGGAAGTATAAAAACAAATTCTTCCAAAAATGGAGCTATGGGTCTCTTGTGTGCTTCGCTACTAAACAAAAACACAACTACACTCCACGGCATTCCAAGAATTGAAGAGGTCAATAGAATGCTTGAAATCTTTTCTGCTCTGGGAGTTAAGACTAAGTGGCTAGAAAAGCAGACTATTGAAATTACGCCACCTAAAAAGTTTGAAAAAAGTGGACTACTCCATTCGTCTGTTGCCAATGTCAGGTCAAGCTTGATGCTTATACCTGCCATCACTCACCAATATAAAAGTTTCTCATTACTTCACGCCGGTGGTTGTAAAATGGGAGAGCGCACCATCGCTGCCCACAAATATGCCTTTAGCGATTTTGGTATTTCAATAAAAACTCTTAACGATAAATACAGTATTTCATACAAAAAAATAAAACCAGCAAAAATTATAATGTATGAAGCCAGTGATACAGCGGCAGAAAACGCTATTATGATGGCCGCTTTAATTCCTGGATCTACAGAAATATCTTTTGCTCCGCCAAATTATCAAGTTCAGGAAGTTTGTTTTTTTCTCCAAAAACTTGGAGTCAAAATAGAAGGAATTGGAACAACCAACTTAAAAATTTATGGACTTAGTGAAATAAATCAAAAAATTGAATATTACAATAGCGAGGACCCAATTGAGTCAATGATGTTTTTAAGTGCCGCCATTGTTACTGGCTCCACTTTAAAAATTGAGAGATGCCCTATGGATTTCATTGCTCTAGAATTAACTAAACTCAAGGTTATGGGGCTTAAATTTAAATTATCAAAAGAGTATTTGGCGTTAAATGAAAAAACGAAATTAGTTGATATATCAGTCTTCCCGTCAAAGCTAAAATCATTAAATGATAAGATCCATGCTCAACCATATCCAGGAATAAATTCAGATAATCTGCCATTTTTTGTGCCAATAGCTACCCAAGCAGATGGGACGACACTCATACACGATTGGATGTGGGAAAACAGAGCAATTTATTTTACTGAGCTAAATCGATTGGGGGCCAATATATCATTGGCCGATCCGCATAGAGTTTTTGTAAATGGGCCTACTCCTCTTAAATCAGCTCAAGTAGTTTGCCCACCAGCACTGAGGCCAGCGATGATAATTTTGATTGCTATGCTAGCTGCCCCAGGCACGTCAATTCTCAGGAATGTTTACTCAATTAACCGTGGATATGAAGATGTGGTAGAGAGGTTAAATAGTATTGGGGCCTCAATTGAAAAGATCACTGGTATTTAGTAATAGCGATTTATGATTTTTTAATATAATATAAACTTATGACTCAATATTGTTTTTTAAACGGGAAGGTGTTGCCGGCTGAGGAAGCAAAAGTGTCACTATCGGACATAGGGCTTTTGCGTGGTTACGGTATTTACGATGGCATGGCTGCTTTTAAAGGTAGGCCATTTCGTTTTGTAGACCATTGGAATCGTTTTGTTTCTGGCGCTCATATTCTCAATTTAAATATTCCAATTACTGAAGAAAAAGCGGAGAAAATAATTATGGAACTTTTAGAAAAAAATGGACTAATGGAGCGAGCCAATATCAGAATGATATTAACTGGCGGAGAGACTTTGGGCGGTATTGAATATGATTTTGAAAATCCAACATTTTATATTTTGACCGAAAAATGGGAATCTTTGCCTCCAGATTATTATCAAAATGGTGCCAAACTTGTCACCTACACTCACAAAAGGGAATTGGCTGAGTATAAGACCACAAATTATATTAGAGCTACTGTCTTACAAAATTTTCGTAAAGAGGAAAAGGCGGTAGAAATACTTTATACTTTTGATGGTGAAGTTTTAGAATGTGCCACTTCAAATTTTTTTATAGTAAAAAATAAAAATCTGATTACTCCATCTGAAAATATTTTAAAAGGTATTACTCGCAAAGTTATAATGGAACTCTGTGATGGAAAATATAAGATTGAAGAAAGGCCAGTGGCAGAAGAAGAATTGAAGACTGCTGACGAAGTGTTTATCACATCTTCTTTTAAGGATATTGTGCCGATTGTTAAAATAGACGATTTTGAGGTTGGTGGTGGGGAAGTTGGGCCAGTAACTAAAGATTTAATAGCTAAATTTAAGGCTTATATTGCAGTACCTGAGTAGCTTGCCTCAGATTTTCTTTTATGTTAGTATTTTGCCTATGTCACAAGATCAATTAATTAGACTAGTCAACAAAGGAACCGGAGAGGTTTATTTTACACGTAAAAACAAACGCAAAGTTGAACGCAAAATTGAACTCAAAAAATACTCAAAAAAGCTCCGCAAAAGAGTAGTTTTCAAAGAAGCAAAGAAATAAAACAAAAATAGCCTCATCGGCTATTTTGTTATACACATAGAATCAGAAAATATTTATTAATTTGGTATATAATAAGTACTTACCATAAGATATTTTGATGGTTCAAATATGAAATTAAAAGAACGGTTTGCAGCAGTTGAATTACGCAAAAAAGGTTATTCATTGAATGAAATAGTGGAAATTTTGCATATTGCAAAAGGTTCAGCTTCAGTATGGGTGAGGAATATTTCACTTTCTAAAACTGCAGAAAAGAGATTGTTAACCAGAATAACGATTGGGCAGTTGGCTTCACAGAAAGCAAAAAGAGCTCAAACGGTGATCAAAGAAAGCAATGCAATTGATATTGCTGATGAAATAATTTCCAAGCTTGTCTATAACAAGAATGTGGCACAAATATTGTGCGCTTTTATTTATTATTGTGAAGGTAGTAAAGACGTGAGAAAGGGTTTATCTTTTACAAATTCTGATCCAGATTTAGTGCGCTTTTTCTTGTCTATATTTAGAAAATCTTTTGATTTAAATGAAAAAAAATTTAGTGTTGGTGTTCATTTACATTCTTATCATAACCCCAAGAAACAGTTGAAATTTTGGTCAAAAACAACTAATATTCCAGTAGAGCAATTTATTAAGCCATATCTTAAACCCACCTCTGGTTTATACAAAAAAGAAGGATATCCGGGGTGTGTAAGTGTTAGATATGGAAGCGCAAAGATTGCTAGAGAATTGAAAGCAGTAGCTGTCCAATTTATGAAAATGGGCCTATAGTTAAATGGTATAATTTCCCTCTCCAAAAGGGAAGTTCTCCGTTCGAGTCGGAGTGGGCCCGCCAAACAATATTTTTGTCGCGTTTAAACCATGTAATTTGGCGTTTGGCGTATTGATAAGTTTCGATTTGCATTCTCTCAATCATCTCAGATTTTGATATTTTGTTCTGAAGAAAAAGGGAAACAATTTTATATTCCAAACCGATTTCTCCCATTCTTTTCCAAGACAAACCATTTTTATGTAAATTCTGAACTTCTTTTAAAAGCCCCATCCTAAACCATTTTTCTATCCTTTTATTTACCCTCTTTTTTAACTCTTCATTCGAAATTTTTACTCCTATTTTTATTATTTCGAATTTGTTTCGTATTTCGGATTTAGAATTTTCGATTTGCAACTTGGGTACTCTACCAAGTGCTCTGCATATTTCAATCGCTCTCACTAGCCTTCTCGGATTTTTAGCGTCAATGTTTGAAGCTCTCACTGGATCAAGTTTTTTCAAAATTTCAAAGAGTTCTGATGCACTTTTCTTCTCTAATTTTCCCCGAAGTTTAGGATTTGGGGGCACTTCAGGGATTTGTTTGTCGCCAAGTAAAGCATCAATATAAAATCCGGTACCACCGCAAACAATCGGCACCTTACCTCGGCTAACAATTTGGACGACCGTCAAATTTGTTAGTCTGACAAAATCAGAAGCAGTAAAACGTTTTTTTGGATTGACGACATCAAGTAGGTGATGCTTCACACCCTTCATTTCTTTTTTTGTAATTTTGCCAGTACCAATATTGAGACCCTTATAAACTTGTCTAGAATCAGCCGATATAATTTCACCTTCAAATTTTTTAGCAAGAGCAACTGCGATATCACTTTTACCACTTGCTGTTGGTCCTAATATGACAATTAATTTTTGCATAATGTCAAATATACCATAAATAAAAATATTGATATAAAAAGAAACGCCACCTATCATTTACGATTGGTGGCGCGTTCGTATTGAGCTCTATAAGCTCCATACATTTCAAGAAATCTACTTTCGGTTGCATTGAGTTTGGTGGATTGGTGTGATTGTCGGTGTTTACGACCCAATACTCCATAAAAAACACCCATCAAACCTTCGATTTCTGAGTGGCTTACTCGAGGATCTCCCTTCAGGGCGAGATGAAGTAATCCATTCATTCTCTTTAGGTAATGGCGGGGCAAAAAAAGTCTAGCGCTTCTGCGTGGTCTATATTCTAACCCGACACCCGTAATAACAACTGGACCTTTTTTCAGATCACGGACAGTTGATTTTCGATGGTTGATCTGAAATCCAGCCTGTTCGACTACCCGTCGAATTGACCGGCGGATACTGTCGGTAATTGGTTCGGGCGAAGAGAATGTTAAATCGTCCAAATATCTGGTGTAGAACTTGCGAAATATTTGACCCTCATCATTCATGTAAGGCCAAAATTCCAAAAGTGGAATATCTAGCGTTTGCCACGCGTAGATATTAAACAAAATTGGTGATGCTGGTGCACCCACAATGAGTCCTGCGCCACTTTCATCAAAGCAGTAGGTGGTAAGGATCTCTCTGACATTTTTTGTTCCCCACGTTGGTTTTAGTGAAGAGAGAATTGTAACAAGCCCTTCAAGTGGCACACTCGCATAAGCGTGCATTAGGTCAGTCTGATAGAAAAAACGACTGCTGTTGTGACGATCGGCATTTTGGTGTGTGGATGAAAAGTGGTTGGACGAGTCAAGGTAGACATCTTTGACCGCCTGAATTATCCTTCGATGAATTTCTCTCATCGATTTATTTGGGTTTGATATTTCCCTTGTTTTAATATGTTTACTCACTGGATTTACATCCCTTAAGGTATACTTATCAAAACGAGGATCATCGTGAATTTCTAGGAATTCCTTAATGTCAATGAACATACTAACCTTTCTTTAGCGTTTGATTTCAGCGGGTCTAGGGAGAGGAGGCAACATGGGGTTCGTCTGAAAGGTTCGGACCATCGATGCCCAAGGAGGGGAACCGAGATCGGTTTACTTGGAATCCAAAATTTCAAAGAAATCTGGATCCCGATCCGTCACATGGGTGGCGGACATTCAGAGTTACTCTTGTTGATATTGGGAATCGCATTTTCTTGCGAACCAAATGGAAATTCTGCTTTCGCAGATTCCTTTCCGTTACCACAAAGTAACGGAATTGTGAATCGCTTAATACTGTTACCAATTTTTTCACCGTTTATAGGCGCCTCTCCCTAGACCGTGGCTACCAATCTGTGACTGGTCGCTCAAAGGCTACGGCGTACTAAGCTGATACCAGTCTATTCACTTAGAATTAATTGTCAATATTAAAATATTTTGGAGCTTATTTTTTCTTTTCCTTTTACTGGATCAGGATGATTATAAACAACCATGAGTTCCTCGGTTTCGCTATGTAAAGCAATACCAATTACTTCAACCTCTGTTCCTTTGAAGTGTTTATAAACTTCCTTTTTTATTTTGTCTAGAATCAGCCGATATAATTTCACCTTCAAATTTTTTAGCAAGAGCAACTGCGATATCACTTTTACCACTTGCTGTTGGTCCGAGGATTACTATTAATTTGTGATTATTCATCTATTTATTAAATCTGTGCCGAAATTTGGGATAGTAGGCAAACCGATTCCTTTCCACAAAGAAGCCAAAACGAACAAACATAAAAGAAAGAAAATTGGAGCAACAATTACAAGCGGATAGTGCCATATCCTCACTGGTTTGGCCCCTCTATCTTTTGGAATACAATACGTTGGCAAATAAATCATTAATCCATATACAAATATCCATAAACCAAATTCTGCTATATTTCCAAAAGAAACTGCTTCAGCTAAAGTGCCAGTGATACCAAAAAACCAGAAGGCCTGATTGGCTGAAAAGTCGTATCTTTTTAGGAGCCAAACCCAAGCAATAAAAAAAGGCAAGAAAATTATTACGCTATGATGCAATACTACTTGGAGAAAATTGGTACTAGCGGTAATATAAGCTTCTCCAATTTGAGCTCCAAAAACTGGAGCCATATTTGTTAGGAGAGTCGCAACGGCTTCTTCAATAAGAGCTAATACTACACAAAATAGAAAAAATTTGATTGTCCATTTACCCGGTATTTTTTCAAAAATACTTTTAAAAGTATCTTTATATTTATACATAATATAACCACCCAAAACTACCCAAATCAAAATAAGACCCCAGGCCATGAAAAGTCTTGCTCGACCAATCTCATTATTAAAATTTAATAACGTAATTACAAAAGAGGATAAAATAAGCCAACCCGCTAAAATTTTTATAAAAAATCTTTGCATATTTTATAATAAAATTATTTTTCTCTAATATATATAAATCTCGATCCTTTGTATCTATTTGTGCCGGAGGAGAGACTTGAACTCTCACCCCTTGCGAGACACGATTTTGAGTCGTGCGCGTCTACCATTCCGCCACTCCGGCAATAAGTAAAATATACCCTAAATATCCACCAAAATCAAAATTTTAATCTTTTATTTATTTAGATTGTAATGTAAAATAAGCATATGTCCAATACTGCAAATTTTTATCAAAACTCAATATTTTGGGTAGAAGTGGATAAGATCAAACCCAACCCTTTTCAGCCTAGGCGCGAATTTGACGAAGAAGCTCTAAAGGCTTTAGCCGAATCAATCAAACAGTACGGAGTATTGCAGGCGCTCGTGGTTACTCGCAAAGAGGTGATTAAAGAAGATGGTCTGGGGGTTGAATATGAGCTTATCGCCGGTGAACGTCGCTTGCGCGCTTCTAAAATGGCAGGCCTTTCTCAGGTACCAGTGATTATTCGTATGGGCGAGGGAGATGACAATCGAGACGATTTAATGAAATTAGAGTTAGCGATTATTGAAAATGTCCAAAGAGAAGATTTAAACCCAGTAGAACGGGCCAAAGCTTTCAAAAAATTAGCAGATCAGTTTGGTTTTAAACATCACCAGATTGCTCTGAAAATAGGCAAGAGTCGAGTTTACGTAACCAACACGATGCGCATTTTGGATTTACCTGACGAGATGCTCACGGCCCTTTCGGAGGGTAAAATAAATGAGGGACATACAAGGCCGCTTTTAATGCTCATTGACAGACCAGAAGAACAAAAAGTTCTTTTCCAAGATATAATGATTCGCAAAATGAATGTGCGTGAAGCTGAAGTAGCGGCTCGCAAAATTGCAATTGAAAGAGTGCGGAAATTTAACGCATCAGTAGACCCAGAAATTTGTGCTTTGGAGGAGAAATTTGCCGAAAGTTTAGGAACTAGAGTGAGAATTGAAAAGAAAGAAAACGGCGGCAAATTAATGATTGAATTTTTCTCTAATGACGATTTGGAAGATATTCTAAAGATGCTTCAAAACAGTAGACAGGGGGATGAAAAAATAGAGGCGGGAATTGATGATAGAACTCCAGAAGAAGTTAAAATAGCAAATGATACTCCAATTGAAGAAGAAGATTTGTATTCTATTAAAAATTTTAGTGTCTAGATAGCATTTCTTATATGTCTTTTGGCAAATGAGGTTTTGGCATATTCGAGCCATTTGTGTTTTGGGCGAGCATTTTTGCTAGTAATAATTTGAATTATGTCGCCTTCTTTGAGAATACTTTCAAGGGGCGAAAGTTTGCCATTTATTTTGACACCTGACATTTTATCTCCAATATCTGAGTGAATTACATAAGCAAAATCAATGGCAGATGAGCCCACAGGTAAATCAACTACATCACCTTTTGGCGTGAAGACAAATATTCGTTCACTTAAAAAATCATGCTTTATATCTGCTGGGTCCTGGTCGCTAATATTTTTTATCCATGAGGTAACATCTTTTTTACTATTGTTTTTTTCTCCTTCAGTTTTATATAAAGCGTGTGAAGCTATGCCGTATTCTGCTTCTTTGTGCATGTCTTTCGTTCGAATCTGAATCTCGACCAAATCTCCCTCTCCAGTAAAAACAGTTGTGTGTAAGCTTTGATATCCATTTTGTTTAGGGAAAGCAATATAATCTTTTATTCTTCCCGGTAGTGGTCGCCAAGAAGCATGAATAATGCCTAATGCTCTATAACAATCTTCTGTTTTTTCAACTATTAAGCGCATCGCCAAAATATCATAAATTTTTTCTATATCTTTTTTAAATTTTAAATATTTTTTATAGGAGCTATATAAACCTTTGACCCTATAATCAGAATGAAAATTAGTAAAACCAGATTTTGCTAATTCCTTTGTTACTGATTTCCTGAATTTTTCCAAATTTTCTAATCTATCATCATAACCAATTTTTAAAAGAGAAGACATTTCTTTAAAACCTTCTTTATTAACAAAGGGGAAAGACAAATCCTCCAACTCTTTAGATAATTTTCTAATACCCAATCGATAAGCAATTGGTGCATAAATCTCTAAGGTTTCTCGAGCGATTCTTCCCTGTTTCTCTGGCGGTAAAAAATAAAGAGTTCTCATATTGTGAAGTCGGTCGCAAAATTTTACAATTAAAACTCTTAAATCTTTTGAAGTTGCAAGTAAAAGTTTTCGAAGGGATTCGTTGTGGCGATCAGCTCCTCTGTATTTTAAAGCACCAAGCTTAGAAACACCCTCTACAATAAACAAAACATCTTTTCCAAATTCTTTTTCTATTGTTTCAGATTTCGTTTCGGTATCTTCCAGAGTGTCATGCAAAAGGCCTGCAGAAACTGTAATGGCATCCATACCAAGTTCAGCAATGCTTTTAGCGGTAGCAAAAAGGTGATTGAAATAAGGCTCACCACTTAGACGCTTTTGTCCCTCGTGAGCCTTTTGGGCAAATTCGTATGCCTTCTTAACAAGCTCCTTTTCCCCCAGAGATGATTTTGTCAAAAGGGAAAGTAGGTTGTTTACATCTGTATCCATATATTTATTATACCACAACTCAAATTACAATGACGGCCATTGTAATTATTCTTTATCAATTAATAAATCAAGACAACTAATCATTTTATTTTCAATTTTTTTGCTTTCTGTTCCTCTGAAATAATTTAAGTATGCTTTTGGAGAATTAAATTGTTCTAAAATTATATCCTTTTTACAGAGATTGTTATTTTGCAATCCTGCATAATCTAAATAACTACTCCATTTATAACCAGACAAATTATCAGTCAAACCCGCCTTTATTGGATTTTCATGAATATATAAGGATGTCCATAATAGTTGATCATTTTTATAAATTTTTACAGCTTTAAATTTATCCTGGAAAAGTGAGCCGATTCTGTCATGTTTTTTGTTAAAGTATTTTGAAAATCCACCACATAATTTTAAGACCAGTGTGCTTATCGAAATATCAGAATTCTGCTTTATTAATAAATGAAAATGATTTGGCATTAGACAATAGGCGATTAAATCAAAAGATTTGGGAGGCAGAATTTTTCTTCTGTATGAAAGTTTTGGTCGGTTATCTTTTTTTATTAATTCGGGGAATAGGTTTTCTTTAAGACGAAATAAAAATACCTTAAAATCCTCCTCGTCTTTGAATATATTCATTTTCCCAACACCCCTGTTGTAAATATGATAAATCTCTCCCTTAGCAAATTCTTTGTAATCCCTGTTATTCATATATAGATTATACCAAACTTTCAAAATTACAATGACGGCCATTGTAATTAGTAACTATCCACACCCCTCACCACGCTTCATGATATAATGTCAAGGTGGAACTTTCGAAAGAAGAGATAAACAAAAGGTTAATTCGTCTCAGTAATTTGGAACATTTGCATGTCAAAGCAAGGGAAAGAATCATTTCTCTTGAAAAAGAAAACAAACATTTGAGACAAAGAATTAAAGAACTGGAAGACAAGAACAATGATCTGAATGGAAAAATTGAAGCTCTTTCTTTTCAGTTTGAGCAGATCAAAAACAAGCTCTTTGGCAAAAAGCCGATTGTTAACCGCATAATTCAAAAGAACGAGAAAAAAGAACGAGATATTTTTTCATACCAAAGACCGATACCGACCGATATCACCAAGATTGAACCGCATTCGTTGAACGAGTGTGCTCATTGCCACGGAACATTAAAAAAGAAGTGGATCAAAGTCTTCTTCGAAGAAGACATCCCTCTGCCGATTCAAAAAATTGTCATTAAACACGAAGTGGAAGTCGGATATTGTGATGTCTGCAAAAGACAATCATCTGGAATTGCCATTCCTTCTAAAAAAACAATACTTGGCGACAATATCAAAAAATATGTTTGCGTTCTCTCGATTGAGAGCAGACTTTCCCATACTCAGATACAGAATCATTTGAAGGATGTGTTTGATCTTTCCGTCTCAATTGGGGAGATCGGCAACATTCTCCAAACCGAAGCCGTGAATTTAAGGCCTGAATACCAAGGTCTAAAGCAATCCGTCCTAAATCAAATGGGAACCCATTATGACGAAACGAGTTGGAAAGTGCAGAAGGAAGAGCAAGGCAAGTTTGCATGGGTAGCCACAGGAACAGAAAACAACGATACCGTGTTTGATCTCGGAAAATCTAGAGGCAAAGGCAATATTGAAAATATCGGCATTGGGAAAGTCGGCATCTCGGACGATTATGGAGCATACAAAAATTCATTCTCCGAACACCAGCTCTGTTGGGCCCATCCGCAGAGAAAACTGCGGGATATGGCGGAAAGTGAGGAGTTTGGCAAAAGAAAAAGAAAACAAATCTTAAAAACATACCAGCAATTTTCAAATTTGTATCAAAACATTAGAAAAAAGATCGGTGATGAAATATCGCCATATTTAAAAACAAGATTTCATAATATCTTCAACCAAATATCCGAACCTCACAGCTTAGACCCGACTCCGTTATCAAAGCTAAAAATATCACTCCGAAAAAACAAGGAAAAATACTTCACATTCCTAAATCACAAAGGCATACCAATCGACAACAACAAAGCTGAACGTGCTTTGAGACACTTGGTGATCAAAAGAAAAATATCCTTTGGTTCCAAGACTCAAAGAGGAGCAGAAACAACCTCAATTTTGGCATCGGTAATTCTCTCACTTAAATGGAACGATCCAGACACTTGGTTCCAAAAGTATTTGAAATTGGGTACCTAAAATATAGCTAGAAACAAGGATATTTTGGGAGGTGTGGATAGTTACTGTAATTATACTTGACAAATTTTATAGATTTGCTATAATATAGGTAGAGGTGAAATACCATGAAAACCATGTTTTTTATCGTCATTTTCGCGTTGTTTCTGAGCCTTTCGCCCCTGACAGCGCAGGAAAAGGTACAGGGGCAGACTGAAAACGAGAAGTGGTATGTGTGCACAGTTCTCGTTCCGAGTTTCTTCAAGTCATGTCCTGATTTCTACGATCAGGATACGGCAACGGCGAAGGCACAAGAGCTAAACAAGCACAGCACACTGCATGCATTCTATGTAGCTCTGCCGGAAAGAATCGTGAATCGTGGAAAGGAAAAATTTTCGAAAGAGCTTGTGTTGATATAAGACATGCTGTTTCAAGTTCGAGGTGCGGGTATGGCTTATGGCTCCCGCACCTTTTTGTATAAAAAATTTATTTTGCTTTTTTATTGCCCCATCGTCCTCGGCCGACTTTTTTGGGCTCTTTCAAAATTTCAATAGCGCGCTCCAAAGTGATTTTATAGACATCATCTTCTTTGAGGGACCGAAAATCTTTTTGATGGACAATGTATGGTCCAAAACGTCCTATGTTTGCGGAAATCATTTCGCCAGTTTCTGGGTAAGGCCCGAGCCCTCTGGGCAAACTCAAATATTTGAGTGCATCATTAAGAGTGACTAATTTTGGATCTTTTTCTTTTGGTATTGAGGACCTTCTTAATTTTTCTTTCTTTATTTTTTTTATTTTTCCTTCCTTACTACTTACTACTGGCTGCTGGCTACTTCCTAATTGTACATATGGTCCAAATCGGCCGTCCATAACAAAAACCTCCAAACCAGAAACTGGATCAGTGCCAATACTTTCCGCTTCTTTTATTTCGCTACCGTCAATGTTACGCATTCCTTTACATTTTGGAAATGTCTCACAACTCAAAAATTTACCACCTCGTCCAAGCTTTATTATCATACCGGCGCCACAGGTAGGACATTTAAGTTTTGGATTAGCATCACCTAAATTAGTAAGTTTTGCTGTTTTTTCTTTTTCTTTTACATCCTTCAAAAATGGTTTATAAAATTCTCGCAATGTTGGTTCATATTCACGAGTCCCCTCAGCAATTTGGTCGAGCTCGTCCTCCATTTCTGCTGTGAAGGTGTCGCTAATATATTCACCGAAATTTTCTTCAAGAAAGGTTGAAACCACATCACCGGTGTCGGTAGGCCTCAGGGTGCGACCATCTTTGTCAACATAACCTCTTTCAACGATAGTGCCTATGATAGAAGCGTAAGTTGAAGGTCGGCCGATGCCTCTTTTTTCTAATTCTTTAATAAGGCCTGCTTCACTGTATCTGTTTGGTGGTTCGGTCTGCTTTTCTTCATTATTTAATTTTAATAAAGACAGGGAATCATTGGCTTTAACTTTGGGCAGTAAGACATCTTCACCTTTTGCTTGTGGATCGGCCAATAGCCAGCCCTCGCTAATTACCCTTGAACCGGTTGCAGAAAAATCTGGCACTTCAGAAGTTATAGCGACAATTTTGGTGCGCATCATGAGAGCATCAACCATTTGACTAGCCACTGCTCTTTGCCAAATAAGCCCATACAATCTTTTTTGATCATCGGTTGCACCAACATTCTCTTTTTCAAAATGTGTGGGGCGGATTGCTTCATGTGCCTCTTGGGCATTTTTTGAATTTGTTTTGAAGGTTCGAGCCTCGTGTGTTGCGCTTCCAAATTTATTTGCTACTACTCCTTTTATTTGGCTAAGGGCAACTGTCGCCATATTCAAACTGTCAGTACGCATATAAGTGATGTGTCCTGCCTCGTAAAGTTTTTGAGCAGTCATCATGGTGCGTTTCGGAGAAAACCCAAGTCGAGTAGACGCTACTTGTTGCAAAGTTGAAGTGATAAATGGCGGCTTGGGTGCCCTTTTAACTTCGGTTTCGGTTATTTCTTTTACTGACCAATTACCATTTTTTGCGGCGTCATAAATTTTGTCTGCCTCACTTTTTGTTTTTGGTTCTTCATCACAAAAAGCTACAAAGTTTTCCTTGTTGGCAGTTTCTAACTCAGCAGAAATAACAAAAAAAGTTTCTGGTTTAAAGCTCCTGATTTCTCTTTCCCTCTCCATTATTATTCGCAAAGCTGGGGACTGTACTCGGCCGGCTGAAAGTCCGTATCTGACTTTTTTCCAAATCAAACCGGAGAGGTCATAACCCACTAGTCGGTCCAAGACTCTTCTGGCCTCCTGAGCCTTTCTCAAATTTTGGTCAATATTTCTAGGGTGCTCGAGCGCTTCTTCTATAGCCTCTTTGGTAATCTCATGATAAGTCACCCTCCTAATTTTTAAATCTTTAATTTTCAATTTTTTAATTTCCTCCGCCAAATGCCAAGCAATGGCCTCACCCTCACGGTCGGGGTCAGTCGCTAGCAAAATTTCATCTGCCCCTTTGGCTAGTCTTTTTATTTCCGCCACAACTTTTTCTTTTCCTTTTGAAATTTCATAATGCGGAATAAAACCACCTTCAATATCGATTGCAACTTTGTTTGATTTTGGTAAATCACGAATATGGCCGACTGAAGCGACCACTTCATAAGCACCACCAATATATTTGCCAATTGTTTTTGCTTTGGCAGGGGATTCAACAATTAGTAATTTCATAAAATACGAAGTAACGAATTAGTTAACGAATTGCTACAAATAAAAAGAATAATAATGTAAGAATAAAGGATAAAAATAAAAAAAGCAAAAATGATGAGCGCTCGGACCCTTCGGGTCCGAGCGCTAAACGTTTGATCCTATTTCTAGTTTTTTCTTGAGTAGGGGGCGGACTTGTGACCATTCACCAATGTATGGTATCTGTTGAAGTCCATTACTGCTCCAAATCCCTTGACCAAGGAATAGACAAGGGCAATAAGGACCAAAATTAGTGGTATCCCGCACGCCAACTGTAAGAGTTGCATGGTTCTCTGAACCTCCATTTTTAAAATACTGCACTTTTATATTAATGTCAAATCTTCCGCATCTTCTGTATTTCATTACCATCATCCCCTAATTGACCTATCGGCCCACTAGGGGATGATACTTAAAGCAAAAAGAAAACCCCCAGACGGGTTTTCGCTGTGCGATTACCTGTCTGGGGGGTGAGAGCCTAGCTCTCGGGGAATGTGCTACTTGCCCGTGGACACCTCCAGGATTTCCAAGATGACGCCGTGTGCTCCGAGAGCATCATGAAGGGCCTCTCGAGTTTCCGCATTCATCTCCAGTCGGCGGTATCCCTCGAGTATTTCTCCAAGCGACGCCACTTCCTCCTCGCTGAACTCTTTGACAATTTCAGGGTCAAGACCTCCAAGTTTGATTGCCGCAGCGAGCATTTTCGCTAGGTCCTTGACTCCGTTGGGCACAGTCCACGGCCAAAGGACATTTGCGATGTCCTCGATTTTTTTGACTGCCACCTTATGAAAAGCGGCATTTACTGCCTGGGGATTCGCTATATGCATTTTTCTCCTTTTCTGCTTACACCTGCCTCTCCCTCTCTTGTAGGGTGTACAGGTTAGGGTCCCCCAGATACCTTTGAAGTAGGACAGTTATAATTAGTTTTTAGCAAAAATTTAATTTTAATTGTCATGAAAAAGAAATATCGTCATTTGTCTTTTGAAGAAAGGT
>Ga0208373_1000493_pt1 | contig 67610 bp, 71 predicted proteins | sample RifOxyC2_FD_184036 | JGI IMG/M metagenome (GOLD analysis project Ga0208373, IMG submission 184036) | Soil microbial communities from Rifle, Colorado - Rifle Oxygen_injection C2 (SPAdes) | ecosystem: Environmental > Terrestrial > Deep subsurface > Rock core/Sediment | place: Rifle, Colorado...
GGTGTCGAAACCGCCGGCCTACTGCCGGCTCGCGACGATCCGCCGCTCCCGCTTGTGCGGGATTTTCTCGGCGGTGTTCCGGCCTTGGTCTCGGATGCCGGTTTTTTCGCCGCCGCTTCTACCGCCTCTCTGAGTTCCTCATTCTCCTTGCGGAGTTTTTCGAACTCACCGCTCGTGTCGGAGGTAGAGGGGGGGACGGCCGGCTCGGTTTTACCCGCCGGGGCCGAAAGCCCCGTCGCAGGCGCCACAAACGGCGGTTTCACGACCGCCGCCGGGGCCGGCTCTCCGATCACCCGGCTCGTGCCAGCGGGGGGTATCGGTGCCGGGTCGTGTCCGCCGGTGATGCACCATGCCAACAAAACACCGGCAACACACATGCTGGCCACTATGACCATTGTTGCCATGCCCGCTGTCCAGACCCACTCCCGCTTGTGCGGGACTTTTTCGGTCATGAGTTCGCCACCCTGCAGGTGTTTGCGAAGTGCGGCTGCCTTTTCTGGTGTAGAATCATCGATATACTCGCCAGCTAGATCGCTGGCCTTGTCGCAGTGCTCAGCGTCAACTTCCGGCGTGTCATTATGCGACGCCTGTTCGACAGCCCTCAGCAGCGCACAATTTTCGAATCCCGTTTCCTCGACCAAAAAAATTACTGTCTTGGACAGCTCCAAGCTCCTGGTCTCACCGGTGCGCCTCTTCAGATTCTCTTCCGCCTTATCTAAGGCTATCAACATCCTCCTTCTGAGAACCGCGAAACCTGCAACCTTCTGAACATTGTCGAAAAGATTACTGTTTTCGATAATCCCTTCGAGCTCTTCCATGTGGCCGTCCTCGACCGCGTGGATTTCTCCACGCAGACGACGGATTTCTGCTCCAATATTCTGCATTTGATCCTCCAACCGGGGCGCTCTCGCCCCATGAATGATGAAAACGTGAGGTTTCCGGTTTCAGGAACGAATAAATTCGTCCCCTCCGCCATCTTCCTCACACCTGTTGTTGCTTCCGAACCTTCCCCGCAAGGGTAATGATTCGGAGTGATCCCCCGCGCTCTGCTTCCGCATTACGCGGAGGAAATCCCGCTTGCCTTGCGGGGGAATCATGCAAATGACGTTTTAAAAACATCATCAACACGATTCCCCTCAAAGTTGCGGGAAAAATAAATATATAACGTGAACATATCCATACCAAAATAAATTGATATGAAATATGAGGTGTGTTGTCAATGAACAACGTTTGGTTGTGCGTCGGACGTAGGGAACGAAAATTTTCGTTCCCTACTTCACAATGCAACGGTTTTTAACAAACGCTGGCGGTGAGTGGTGCGGACGGTTTGGTAGGGACATGTCGCTACCTGTCCCTACGCCGTTACATACCCGGCGTCAGAATTCGTTTATAACGAACAAAATATGGTATCACCTTTTGACTTTTTTGTCAAGAGGAAGTATGCTTACTACATTATATGTCCATAAACGTATCAAAATTGATCTCTTATTGGCAAAACGAAGCTACTAGAAGTTGGGAAATAGCGATTATTTTATTTGAAAAAAAAAAATATCCTGAAAGCCTCTTTTTTGGCCATCTAACTTTAGAAAAAATACTCAAAGCTTTGGTTGTACAAAATACTAAAAAACAGCCAGACTTTATCCATGCGTTGCCAAAATTAGCCCAACAAACAGGATTACTACTGGATAAAAAACAAAAAGAAGAATTTGCTATCATAACATCTTTTAATCAAGCCGGACGCTATGATATTGAAAAAAATAATTTTAGAAAAAACTGTACGCTGGAATATACAAAAAAACAGTTAAAAAAAATTGAAAACTACTACCTATGGCTAAAAAAAGAACTATCCCAAAAAAAATAAGTCCTTACGTGTGGGGCTATCTTGGTATTTTGGAAAAACAAGGCGTTAAAATTGATAGTGCTTATGTTTTTGGCTCCTGGGCTAAAGGCACTCAGCACAAAAATAGTGATATTGATGTATGTATCATCTCTCCTCAATTTAAAAATTGGAAGAAAAAAACCAAACTGTTGGCGCGCGCTCAATATGATGATTTTTTTGATATCGAACCACATGGTTTTGATAAAAAAAATTTCAACCCAAAAGAAAATCCGGTGGCTTACGAGGTGTTAAAACACGGAATACAAATAAAATAATTTACGTTTGTTGCGGCAGTGAATTTTTTTGACTTTTACAACAAAAAAATGGTATATTTTAAATATGAAAATAACCGTTCAACAAAAAAGAAAAATCGCCAAACTGGCTAAAAATTATAACCTTAAACTCCTCTATCTTTTTGGCTCTTTTGCCCGTGGCGACAATCACAAAAACAGTGATTTAGATTTGGCTTACGAGCGCGTGAACAAAAAATCTTTTTCATTAGAAGAATATGTTGATTTTGAAACCGAAATACAAAAAATATTAAAAAATAAATGCGAGCTGGTTGATTTGGTAAACATCAACAATGCTCCGCCATTATTACTGTTTGGTATTGCCCAAGATGGAATATTGCTTTATGGCACACAAAAAAATGATGTTTTATTTTACATTAAAGCGTTGCATACTTATATGGATGCCAGACCACTATTTAATTTAACAGAAAAATATGTCCAAGAAAAAATCGCCAATATTTGATCAAACCGATATTGATTTTATCAATCAAAAAAGCGCTTATATTTTTGAAGATTTGGAAAAAATTGAAAAAGTGCTTAAAGATTTTTCTTATGAAGAATTAATAACTAATGGTTTATACAAAGATGCCACAGAACGCTGGTTAGAACGTGTAATTACTAGAATTTTGGATATTAATTTTTATTTGTTACGTAAATTAAAAGGAAAAACACCAAAAACTTATCGTGAATCTTTTGCAGAGATGGTTGCACAAAATATAATTACGCAAGAATTGTGTGAGCAGGTTCAGCCATGTGCTGGAGCACGCAATACATTGGTACATGAATATGACCATTTAGATTCCATAAAATTTTATAAATCCTTACAAAATACGATTAAACTGTTTCCCAAATACATTAAAGCCGTAAGTGATTTTGTAGAAAAACACAAAAAATAATTTACCTTTGTTGTAACGGTGATTTTTTTTGACTTTTTTGTCAAGAGGAGATATAATCACCCTTATATGACTGATAAAAATGTTATTAAACAAAACCTTATAACTTGCAAACCTTTTTTGCAACAAAATTTTCATGTAAAACGCATTGGCTTTTTTGGTTCTTATGCCCGCGGCCAGCAAACTGACAATAGTGACGTTGATGTACTGGTAGAATTTTCTCGTCCTGTTGGCTTGCAATTCATTGCCCTAAAAGAATATTTAGAGCAACAATTTGGCAAACCAGTAGACCTGGTAACTCCTAATGCCTTAAAACCACAGCTTAAACAACAAATTCTTGCAGACATTGTCTATACTTAAGAACTATGCAGCGCCAATATTCGTTTTTTTTGCAAGACATTTTAGAAGCAATAGACACCATTGAAGACTAGATTGCCGACTGAGACTTTACTGATTTTGAAGATCCGCGTAATAAGCAGGCGGTAGATAGCGTAGTGCGCAACACTGAAATTATTGGCGAAGCCGCGCACAATATTCCTCCAGAGTTACAAAAGCAGTATGCAGAAGTACCCTGGTCGCAAATCATTGGCATGCGTAACATTGTTATTCACGCTTATTTTGGCATTGATAAACTGATTATCTGGACAGTTGCTACCCAAGATTTGCCAAAACTGCGCCCCACAATTGAACTGATGCTTAAAACTTCCAAGAATGATTTAGTAAAATTTGAAAATCTTACTAAACAAGGTCGTAAAATTGCTCGTCAACAAAACATCAAAAAAACTGATATATAATAATACTGCTATTGTCCGCCCAAAATTTTTTCTTGACCGTGTTTTATTTTAATTACAAATTATGTCCTATGGCTCAATATGATGATTTTTTTGATACAGCATCACGTTTTGATTTTTAGTAGACGCCGACGGAATGGTTGTGTAGAATAAGCATTATGAATATTGTTTTACAACCGCAAGAGCACATTATCCGCCAAGGGTATGCCAATCATTTTGAACATCATGTCCGCATGACCGGCAAATTGTATTTAACCAATCAACGGTTATATTTTGTTACTCATGCTCTTAATTTTAAGCAATATCATCTTTCCATACCCTTGCAAAACATTATCGGTTTGGAACTAAAAAATAATTTAAAGTTTTTTTCGCACGGCTTGCTGATTCTCTTAAAAAACGAACAAAAACAACAGTTTATTGTTTGGTTGCGAAAAATTTGGAAACGCTTGCTTGAGCAAGAAATAAAAAAACTACCACCTGTTATTTTCCCCAAATCGCCTCGATAATATGCATGCGTAAAACGCGTTGAATGGGAATATATGACCCTAAAAAAGCGACTACAAACAAAGCCAAGGCGCGCACGTACATTAAACTATAAGCGATCATTAAAGAAACCTGGCCTACGGGCAATTTGAGCGGATGTTGTAAAAATAACGGAATAATCGCGAATTTGAAAATAAGCATACCCAAAATTACCCCGAAAAAAGCATAAAGCAAGGCGCGCATTAAATAAGAAAGAGCAATGGAATTTTCCGTAATACCAATGGCGCGTAAAATGCCGATTTGCCGTTTACGATTGATCACATCAATATACATCACAATAAAAATAGTAATGCCGGCCACTAACAAGCCCGCAAAACTCACAATCACGTTCACCATGTCAAAACTGGAAGTAAAACTGTCCACAATACCCGCGGTTTCTTTCCAAGTGCGCGTTTTTATCTTAAGCGGCAGGGCTTTGATATCATCGGCGACCGTGTTGACATCCGCAGTGGGGGTGATTTTAACCGCAAATTCCGAGGCGTGATTTTTATATTCTTTAAAAAGAGCAAAAAATTCTTGTTGAGAAATAAAAAATCGGTTATCGGCCTGGACAAAATCCGTATCAAAAATTCCCACCACCTCAAACCGCTGAGACCGGCCATTGGAAAATTGCAAATTAACCCAATCTCCCACTTGCGCGCCTTTTAAAGAATAAGCCTGCATTTCCACGTCGTTATTTTTATCTCCGGCCACTTGATTGCCTAAAATAAGTTTGTTGGTATCATCATTTTTCAAATAACGTCCGGATACTATGTGTTCGGCTACAGTAGTAACCATGGCCTCTTGCGCGGGATCAATAGCCACCCCGCGGTATGAGCCTTGTTCGCCGCTGATGGTAATTTCTGCGGAAAAATTAGTACGCGCACTGATATTCTGCACTCCCGGCACGTCTAATAATTGTTGATAAACGTAATTGGCGCGCGGCATATACAATTCTCCCGCGGGTGCTTCCACCAACACGTGGCCGGTGAGGGTGTTGATAATCTGTTTTTGCGCCGTGTTGGTTAAACCGTTAATAATGGCGGTTAAAAAAATCAAATTCATAAAAATCATCGCCATCATAAAAACAGTCATTACGGTTGTACCGATACTGCCCCGCGTAATGGAACGAACGGTGAGAAAAACGCCCACGCGAATTGTGCGTAAATATCGTTTCATATTTTTGGTTTTTTAAGAGACAACCGGCCGTCTTTCATCCACAACACACGATCTAAATATTGAGAGTCTTCCGGTTCGTGCGTAACAATAATAATGGTTTGTTGCAAAGTTTGGTTTAAATTTTTAAAAGTATCCATTACGGTTTGGCTCGCGTGCGAATCTAAATTGGCCGTGGGCTCGTCGGCAAAAAGCACGCTGGGAGAGTTAATTAAAGACCTGGCCACGGCTACGCGTTGTTGTTGCCCGCCGGAAAGTTCAGCCGGACGATGGTTTAAACGATCTGCCAGGCCGACTATGCGCAACATTTCTTCCGCCTTTTGATAATATTCCTCGTGATTTCCGCCGCGCATCATGGCAGGCAAAAACACGTTTTCTATGGCCGTTAATTCCGGAATAAGCGCGAATTCTTGAAAAATATAACCCAAGCGTGTCAAACGAAAACGTGAGCGTTCTTTTTCCGAAAGTTCATGCGTGGGATGATTGTCTAAAATAATCTCTCCGCTTGTCGGTTCGTCAATAAGTCCCAGCTGGCGCAACAAAGTAGATTTGCCTGATCCGCTGTGCCCCATAATTCCCACAAATTCTCCACGCGCCACTTCAAAACTAACTCCGCGCAAAGCATGCACCACCACTTCGCCCATTACAAAATCTTTCTTAAGATTAGTAACTTTTATCATACTTATTTAACAATCACCTCGCCTTCTTTAAGACCGTCTATAATTTCTGTATAATCATCTCCTTGCAAACCAATTTCCACTTGCCGCTCGGCAGTTTCTTGCGCCACTTTGTTCAAACCAATTTTGGACAAACTGATTCTTCGTACCTCTGTCAACATTTCTACATAATACCGGCTATTATCTTGTTTATTTAAACTGTCGTTTAAAACCGCCAGAACGTTTTTTTTATCTTCCAAAACCACATTTACGTCAACGTGCATTCCTAAGCGCAACTGGTCGGGTTGTTTTTCAAAACGAATAACCACGTCATATTCACTGGTATCTCCGTTAACACGCGGGGTGTCTGAAATAGAATAAATTTTTCCGGAGGTTGTCGTGTCCTTTAACGCGCCAATGGTTAAGTTGGCCGTTTGCTCGGTGGCCAAATCTGTTACTTCATATTCATCAACCACCACCACTACCACTCTTTCATTTTCTTGATTGATCAAATTTTCAACAACCACGCCGGTGGCCTGAAAAGAACGCACCACATCTCTTTTGGTTACGGTAAAAGGCTCGTAGCCAACCGTATTTTCTGCCGGGGAATAAGTAATCAAAAATATCAAAAAACCTATAATACCTACGGCTACCAGAAGAGAAATAACTGTTTTTAAACGATCTTTTTTTGTTTTTTTCATAATATAAAAATAATTTTGTACTTTCCTACCTAGTATATAGGCAAATGGACAAGATGACAAAAAATATCAAAAAAATAGAGACAAAAATAAAAATTGTGTTAAAATGACTGTACTGTAACCAAGAAACGACTTAAATTATGGGAAAGATAGATACTTCTCGCCTGGTTTTACAGGCTAAAGAAGGAAAGCAAGAGGCGTTTTCCGCCCTTTATGAACTGCACATTAAACAGGTGTATCGTTTTATATATTATAAAGTGGGCAATCAGGAGGACGCGGAAGATCTGGCCCAAGAAGTGTTTGTGGCCGCTTTGAATGGTTTGAAAAAATTCCAGGAACGAGCCAGTTTTCGTAATTGGTGTTACGAAATTGCGAAAAGAAAAATAGCGGATTTGTGGCGACAAAAATACAAAATGCCCACCACCGACATTGAGGCTGTGCTTGGCCTGGCCACTCCTGTAACAGATGCGGAAGAAGAAAAAGAACAAGAACAACATGACGCTTTTAAACAAAAACAAGCACAACAAGCTTTGGCGCAATTAAAAGATAATTATCGCCAAATTCTGGAATATCGTTTTTTAAAAAATTACTCTTTAAAAGAAACAGCTCAAGCCATGAATATTACGGTTGGCAATGCCAAAGTTTTACAACATCGCGCTTTAAAAAAAGCCAGCGCTCTCAACCAGCCACTATTTTCACCAAAATCTTATGAATAACACCCCACTTATCAAAAACAACCAAAATGAAAAACAACTCTCTCCGGAACAACTGGAAGAGGCTTTGGCAGACTTAAAACAAGGAAAATCGCCTCGTTATTTTGTTGGAGACCAGGAATTTCAAGCCGCTTTACAATTGCACGTTTTAACTTCAAACACGGAAATCGATCCCGGGTTTCAAAAAGTTTTAAAAAATCGTTTACTGGAAAAACAAAAAGCCGCAACTCAAAACCAAGAACAACCCCGTTGGTGGGAAGTTTGGAAAAAACACTACCTGATGCCCACCCTGGCTACCACTGTGGTAGCGGTTGCTATTTTGTTAGTGGTTGTTTTTTTGCCGAAACAACAAAATAACCACACGGAATTAGCAGAGGTTGACAAACAAAACAATAATGATACGCCAGCAAAAACCACTGAACAAAATGAACAAAACGAGGAAAATAACAATAACCCTGTTGCTAACAATCAAAACGAAAATACTAATATCAATAATAATAACAACGAAAATAACAATAATAAAAACGCAGAACCAAACCCGGAACCGGAAAGTACGGCTGTGGTTGATGAAATGGCAAAAGTTGATTTGTCTACGGAAACAATCGCATCTTTAACTCAAGAACTGGAAACTACCGTTGCTGACACCAATAATATGGAAGCGGAACTCCTTGCTTTTACTAATTCTGCCAATAGTATAGAAAGCGACGTTGCTTCTTTAAGTAATACAGTTTCAAATTTATGAAGTTGTCCTCATTAAAAATTCCAAAATTAAGTTATCTGCTTGTTTTATTTTTTTTCTTTTTCCCCTGGGTCACTACCGCGCAACCAAATATTAAGGCTGATTTAAAAAACAATAATAACATTAATATTCAACTTCCCAATAAAAATATCAACACCCCTGTTTTGAATACAGAAAAAAATAAACCCACACCTGTTGATGCCATTATGCGTTTACAAAATGCCGTGCAAACTATAGTGGGAAAATTCATCGGTCAAGAAAAAAATGTGCGGGAAAATTCTACTCTTTCTGACAACAGCAAATCGATTTTGCTCTCCACTCTGGGAGAAATGCGCACTATCATGCAGGCGCAAATTACAAATATAAAAAATTCCAAATCTACCGACGAACTGAAAAACAACGGTTCGCAACTGACCCAAGTTTTACAATCTCGCTTACCAAGACTAACTCAACAAAAAAACACTTTACAAAGCGCTTTAAACGGCAAAAAAGATCAAACTAGTGCTAAAAATCAACAAATCATCGGGGTGTTAAAACAAGCCGCGACTAGCTTACAACAACAAAATAAAGATACCGCCAATATCGATCAAGCGATTGCGGAGCTGGAAAACGATATGCAATCTTTAGCCCAAGCTGATAATAGTACGGCCCGCACGGAAAAACTGGCGGTGGTAAAAAATGAAATTCAAAATATCAATGCCCAAATTAACACTCTAAACCAAAAATAGCATGGATCAAAAAGAAAAAGCCCTGGCTCTGCATAAAAAATATCCAGGAAAAATTGGGTTAGCTGTAAAAACTAAAATTACCAGCCGTGAAGATCTAAGTTTGGCTTATAGCCCTGGTGTTGCCGAGCCTTGTAAAAAAATAGCAGAAAATGTTGAAGATGTTTGGAAATATACTGCTCGCCGCAATTTAGTGGCAGTGATTAGTGATGGTTCAGCGGTTTTAGGACTTGGTAATATTGGTGCAGAAGCAGGCTTGCCGGTTATGGAAGGGAAGGCTGTACTTTTTAAAGAATTTGGCAACGTGGATGCATTTCCCCTGATGCTTGCCACACAAGATGTTGAAGAAATTATTAAAATTGTAAAAGCCTTAGAGCCTACTTTTGGTGGTATTAATTTAGAAGACATTAGCGCCCCGCGTTGTTTTGAAATTGAAGAACGCTTAAAAAAAGAAATGCACATTCCGGTTTTTCACGATGATCAACATGGCACGGCTGTAGTGGTTTTAGCCGGGTTGATTAATGCTCTAAATTTAACTAACCGCAAATTTGCAGATATTAAAATAGTTATCAGCGGAGCTGGCGCGGCCGGAGTAGCAATTGCAAAAATTTTATTGGCCCGTGGCGCTAAAAACATTGTGGCCGTTGATAGTAAAGGTATTGTTGCAAAAAATCGCCAGAGTCTAAATGAGTCTAAAAAGAAATTACTAGCGCTTACTAATCCAAAAAATATTACCGGAAATTTAACCGATGCCATGAAAAATGCCGATGTGTTTATTGGCGTTAGTGCTCCTGGTATTGTTACGCCAACCATGGTGCGCTCTATGAATACCGACCCTATTATTTTTGCTATGGCTAATCCCATTCCGGAAATTATGCCAGACGAAGCTCGAGCGGCAGGGGCGGCTATTGTAGGTACCGGACGCAGTGATTTTCCAAATCAAGTAAATAATGTTTTGGCTTTTCCCGGAATTTTCCGTGGCGTACTCGATGTTCACGCACCTCAAATAACTGAAGAAATGAAGCTTGCTGCCGCCGACGCGCTGGCAAATTATGTAAAAAATCCAACGCCTGAAAATATTATTCCAGACGCTCTAGATAAAAACGTAGTTGCTGTTGTGGCAAAAGCCGTGAGCAATTGCGCTAAAAATAGTTATTAAATTAATAAGTTGTTTTATCTCCGGTTGTGCCTGTAACAATTGCCACTCCTTTAGAGGCGCCTAATCTGTTGGCGCCCGCTTCAATCATGGCCAGAGCTTCGTTTTGATTGGCAATGCCGCCGCTGGCTTTTACTCCCATATCAACGCCCACTGTGGCGCGCATCAGTTTAACATCGGCGATGGTGGCGCCACCTCCGGTAAAACCGGTGGAGGTTTTTACAAATTGCGCGCCTGCCGTTTTGGCAATTTCACAGGCTTGTTTTTTTTGTCCGTTAGTTAACAGGTGTGTTTCCAGAATAACTTTTACCGGTTTGCCGTTGGCGGCTTTTACCACTTCTTCAATATCTTTTTGAGCCGCTTCTGCTTCATTGCCCAAAAATAAACCCAAAGCTAATACCATGTCTATTTCATCTGCGCCATCAATAACGGCTTGCTTGGTTTCAGCTGATTTGATAGCGGAAGTATTGGCGCCTAAAGGAAAGCCAATCACACAAACGGTTTTTACCTCGCTGTCCGCCAGTTCTTTTTTACAAAAAGACACCCACAAAGGATTAACACACACGCTAAAAAAACCACACTCTCGCGCCTCAATACACAATTTCTTAATATCTGCCCGCGTGACATTGCTTTTTAACAAAGTGTGATCAATATATTTGTTCAGTTGCATAATTTTATAATATTTTATTTTTTAGGCGTTTAAAACAGTAAGCCAATGATAATTCATGATGCCGTTTACCAATAAAAAATTATCATCTGCGCGTGAAATGATACTTGCTTGTGCAACATCTTGTTGCCATTCTTTTTGTATTTTGATAAGCGACACCGCATGTTTAGGCGTAATAGTTTTTGCGCTTTTTATTTCAAATAGATGCAATTTTTGATTATTTTCAATTGCTAAATCGATTTCTAGATTATCTTGGGTACGAATAAAATAGATTGTTTTATCATCACCAAAATTAGTAAATCGTTTTACACATTCATTGATAACTGCACTTTCAAACAAAGCACCAAAATGAGGACTATTCAATAGTGTTTCTGCTTCGTGAATACCCATTAAATAGGTGGCAATAGCCGTATCGACAAAATACATTTTTGGCCTTTTCACCAATCGTTTACCTAAATTTTTATAATATGGTTGCAATAAATGGACTTGATAACTTGTTTCAAGTAAAGAGAGCCAGCGTTTTGCTGTTGTAACACTTATACCAACGTCACGCGCTAATTCTGTAAGATTTAATAGTTGTCCGGTTCGAATAGCACACTGCTTTAAAAAAAGTTCAAATTGATTTAAATCTCCAACTTGCGCCATATTACGTACATCTCGTTCTAAATATGTGGCAATGTAGGAACCACACCATAGTTTACGATCTACTTTTTTGTTGGTAACAATTTCCGGATATGCACCTCTTAAAATCCATTCTGCGATTTCAATTTTATTTTGCTGTTGTGGTAATTTCGAAAGTGTCGATAACCATTGTGTTATAGATAATGCGTTTTCTCCTTGATTCATTTGTTCAGATAGTGTGAGTGGAAGCAATGATAAAACCGCGACTCGTCCAGCAAGCGATTGACTAATATTATCCATTAACACAAAATTTTGTGAGCCGCTCAATAGCCAATTTCCCGGTGTTCTTTCCTGATCTATTTTCGTTTTGATATATGAAAGAAGTTCTGGCACATATTGAATTTCATCCAATATGACCGGCGGTTTATATTGCTCAAGAAATGCCAACGGGTCTGTTTTTGCTCGCATGCGCATGTTTGGGTCTTCCAAAGAAACAAAGGTGTGTGTTTTGCCAAATTCATTTTTCAGCAATGTGGTTTTTCCTGATTGCCGCGGGCCGGTTACGACCACAGCAGGGAACGTTGTGCATGCCTTTTTAATGGTTTTTGTGAGTATTCGATCCTTCATACTATTCATTATACCCTTTAAATTTAACATGTCAAGTTATATTTCAAGGATAAATTAAAATTATAAAATATGGATTTAAGATCTTTTTATGATACTTCAGTAACCGGCATAGCATTTAACCTAGTACAATAGGACGCCATTCATTATTGTTACGCGTCTTTTTTGAGGTAATTCCACAATAAATTATAAATGAGCTTTTGTAAATCAGCCAGTTCTTTTGATTCTATAATGACTGCCATTTTTTCTTTCCACGAAGCAATCAAAACTTTGTTGTTATAAATGTTGACTTCCGGTGAAAATGTCATTTCAGAGTTTGGTAGAAATACGGTTTGTCGTAATTCTTCTGTATCACGTTTAGCGCGTTCTTTTGAGGGTTCGTTTTGAGGGATAATAGCTTTTATGGAAATGCCCGCTTTCGTTCTTCGTTTGTAATATTCCGGAAAAAAGTTTGGCAAGCCCTCATGCATCGTTTTCACATTTGCGTAGGCAAGAATAACTTTTTTCGCATCCAACGTGTCTTCATATGCTTCACGCATGCCTTTTTCGCCTTCAAAAAATGTCACTTTCGGTTTGGTGCTTTGCGGGTGAAGAAGGGAGCTGAGTTCAGGGAGTGCTTCTTTGACGAGTTGTTGTTGCTTGGTGATTTTTTTGTTTGCTTCTTCACGCTCGCGTTCGAGGTAGCTAATTAAGCGTTTTGGGTCGCCGGCATGAAAATAGATTTTGGTCTTTTTTTTGAATTTGCTGACGATGCCTTTTTTCATGAGCGAATCTAAAATATCGTAGCAACTGGTGCGGTTTATTTCTGTTTTGTCGGCAATTTCCCCGGCTGTTGCGCTATCCAATTCCAATAACGCCGCATACACCGCCACTTCTTTTTTTGAAAATCCCAGTTGTTGTAAAATTTTTTGATAAATCATAGTGTTTTATTTCATTATTCCAATGAATCTGCAAGAATACGTAATTGAAATAACACCTCTTGCTTCAGTTTTGTTTTTACAAAATTTCGCTGTGATTCATTCAGGTATTCTCCAAGCCCCAGTAAAAGCTCTTCATTTTTAATTTGTTCAATTACTGGTATGCAATCTTTGGTAATATATTGCTTTAACGTTTTTCCTGTACGTTTTTGAATAACAGATTCTTCTATCTCCCAACGCTTCGTAAAAAAATACCAAATATCATACACATCTCGCATAAACACTTTTTTTCTATCCGTAAGCGCTGCCAGTTTGTTTGCAAACATGTATGGCGGGTTCATTACTAACATTGGAATACCCAAGTATTCTTGAACCGTATACTCATTGTACCAACCACGAGTTGAAATATCTATTTTAATATGATGATGTTGTGCTTCATAGGATAATAGAAAAAACAGCGTATAGTTTTTTTGGTATTCATTTTCAATGGTTCCATAGTGCTGAAGAATTGTATGCATCTCTTGATGTACTGTGGCAATACACTCTGGTGTTGGATCAATTAAATCAAAATCAAGATCAACTGAAAAACGTGGTAAATTATAAATTAAATATGCGGCTGTGCCGCCTTTAAAACCAAGTAACGAAGAAATATGAATATTTGTATAAATATCTTTGGTGATTTGAAGTAAAATTTGATGATGTTTTTCTTTGTTGAGCATAGTGATATTTATTCTGCAAATTGTTTTCGTAAAATTTTTAAACGTTTTATGAGTTGTTGATTATTGTAGAGTGGAGCCAATTCTTCACATTTGTTCCAATTAACTCCTCGAGGATTATCCAGATGTTCTAATTTATTCAAATACAGAAGGTCTAACACAGCACGTTCTGTTGATGCTTCTGTATATGTTTCTTTATGAACAAGTCCATTGGTGTTGTAAAGAACATCTTTTTTCAGTTTACGAAATTGGAACAGTTGATTATGAATGGTGGTAGTTGCTGATCGAATGCTGGCAATAAAAATTGTTTCATAATATTGAAAGTTTATTCCATTTTTTTGCAGAATGGTTTCAAAACTAATATATGACGGAACAAAAATACTTACTGCCAGTTCATGTTGGTTGTAGTGTTCATTTTTTGCATACAAACCTTTTCTAAGGTTAATGATTTTGCCCCTTTTTACATAGTAGTTAATTTTCGATTTTAATGTTTGGATGTTTTGTTCACCCCAAAAAATAGCCAGCTCTTTTGTTGTAAAGACTGTTTTTTTTGATCTTTCCAGTAAAATAAGGGGATTATCCATAAAAATTACTACTTTGAGACATAAAGGTAAGAAAAAATCTTACCTTTATGATACATTATTGAATAATGACTGTCAAATGCTTATTTCTATACCTTAAAATAATAAAATGTAACATATTATTTTGTGGAAAATATTTCGACACTATTATTATATAATATTAGCTAAAAAATAACAAGTATTTAGTATTACGTCGGTGTGTGTATAAACAATTAGGTGTTTTGCTGATATTCTTTTCTGTTCTCAAGAATACCTCTTGAGATGAACGTTAACATGCAAAACAGAGGCAAAAATCATGAAAACTTACCCGCTTTCGAATGTTGCGCAGTTTTTTTCTTCAGATTCACAAACCTTTCAGGGCTTCGGTATTCAGATGAATGCAAGTTTGGAAGGCGTGACAGCAACTTCAAACATGCTCACGCAAACGCTTCCGAATGGGATGCGACCGCTCATCTCGTTGGAATTTAACTGGCTGCCGACGGTGTTGGTGCGCGAGTACAACGCAGCTTCGAGCGATGAGCGTGAGGGGTTGTTGGTACAAAAGTTGTGGAACAATTGCAAATTGAACTGCCGCGGTTGTTATGTGAAGCAGCCGAATCTGTATCGGGGGAGAGATCTTTTGTGCCCGGAACAGATTTTCGCGTTAATCGAGGAAGCGGTTCAACACCTCGGCACCCGAACGCTCAAGTATCTGGGGCCGACGGAGTTTCTGCGAGACACGGAACTGTTTACTCACCTTGACCGTTTTGCAAAGCTTGGTGTTCTTTTGAACGTATTTGCCAAAGACCCAATGCTTGGAAGCGATGAGGAGGTGGAACAGTTTTTTGGTGAGCAGGGAATCCATACCGCAGAACAGTTTGTGGAGCGGCTTGCGAGCTATTCGAACTTGCGGATGTTGTATAACTTCCGCTCGTTTGATAAAGAGCTGACGAATCATCTTGTGCGCGGTGGGTTCGCTGGTAAGGAGGACTACACCAACGACTACAAGGCGGTACAGACGCGATCTCTCAAATTGTTGCACAAGTATTTCGTGCAAGTAGAGATTGAGCGCGGCCGACCTGGGCGGCTCATGCTCATCAACACACCGATCACGCGCGAAACCGTTGGTGAAGCATTTGAGATTTTCAGATACTTTACCGATCGCGGTATACCGGTGTGTTCAACAACGAGCATGCGGAGCGGCTGTGGCGGAAAGCTGTACCGTGGGCTCGACAGCGGGTTTATGGAACAGTTTGCGCAGTACTATGCGCAGGCACATCGCTATTCGGTGCAACGCGGTCTTATCTCCGAAGACTATTTTCGGAAGTATGGTCCGGCTCCATACGCGGGTATCAACCACTGCATGCAATTGTGCAACGGCCTCCTGATTCGGGAAACCGGTCAGCTACTGCGTTGTCCTGGCGCGGACCATGCGGATTGGTGTGAAAGCATCACTCCGCAAGACCTGTTGCAAAACGGCCTTACCTGGGCATGGCAACGCACGCGCAACTACCGCCAACCCGCAAAGATCAATGTGGGGTGCCTAGCGAAGCCGGCAGTCTTCACTGCCGAGTTCAACGCTCGTGTCATGCAGCTGTATGAGGAGCTGCTCTGAAAGAGTGCGAGCGAATGCCGGAGCCATTTTATTTTGCGCACAGTATCGCGACCAGGAGCTTGGAGCGATGCGAGCACGAAATAAAAAGGCGAAGGCTTAAGCGAGCAACTCAAGACCAATAGGTGAGCAATCACTTGTTGGCCTCTTTTTTATCTATTTTTTTCTTCCAGAATGAACGCGTTCTCTGAATCTGTGTATTTTTTGATTAATTTTTTTACAGTACCGTTTTCTTTTAACAAAGAGAGTTCACTATCGAGAAGTTTTTTTAATCTTTTTTCACCCTGCTTAAACATAAATGTGTTGTCGTAAATACGAAGAGGTTGTTTTGATGCGGCTATCACTTTCATCGGTGAATCTTCATTAAAATGTTCAGCAAGATATGGTTCAACAAAAGTAAAATCTGCTCGTCCATCCGCTACAAAACGCAACGTCTCTCTATTATCAGAAAGTTGGGGAACTTTCACCACGCGATTTTTTGCAAAATCTGATTTTGCTATGTAATCTGATATATCATTTTCTTTTATGGCTACTCGCGCATACACATCCGTTTTTAATTGTTGTTCTGTCCTTCCATCATCGGAGCGTACCCACGAAAAAATAGGGCTTTTAAACAACGATTCAGAAAAAGATGCTTCCTCGATTCGTTCAGGCGTTGGCCATACCGTACTGCCAAAAATATCAAAACGATTCGTATTAAGCGCATCGGTAATTACCCCATAGCCGGTTTCTTCTGTCCATTGAATTTTCCAGTTGAATTTTTTTGCGGTTTCGATAATGAGTTCATAAAAAATACCTGAAAAATTGTCATAGTCTCTGTCATACATAAACGTCGGTGTTGAATGAATAAAACCAACTCGCAGCGTTTGTTTTTTTTCTATTCGTTCAAGAACATCCGAAAATTTTTGACTATCCTCATTGTCTTCCAACCCCCAAATAGGATTATACGTCTCATAGGGGTTCTCAAGTAAGAGAAAATCGATGTGGAGCTTTGGTGTATTGTCGTATTTCCCGGCTATATAGGATTCAAAAACAGTCCAATTTTTATGATAAATATAAACTACTTTCTTTACTCCAAAAAATAAAGGTGCAAATTCTAAGAAGGCGAATTCTGATAACAGATAATGAGCAGCAATTTTTGTTGCTTTTTCAATATCCGGTATTGTCTTCTGGGATCCTTCAAGTACAGCGCGAGTTGTGGCATTTGTCGCAGAACGAAATGTGTTATTACTATTATAGAGTGCCAAAATTTTCTCATACTTTTCTTTATATAGTGGGTTATTCTCCACTTCTTTGTCCCATTGAATAATTTTTACAACATCATTTGAATAATGCAGATCATCCATTGCTTTTAAAACTCGGTTTTTCAAAGCGTTTCCTTTTGGTAATGCTTTGTCTCGACGAGCTCGATTTTCCGGGTATCCCAAGGCAATATACGTTGAAATAGCAGGTATGTCAGCAATCAAAACAGCTACTCTTCCAAATTTTTCCACAGTTGTTTTTAACAAATAGTGAATTTCTTCATCTTTAAAATAACTATTGCCCGGGCTCATGCCAATCACGTAATGTGTTGTTTGATCAACTGCTTTCATATTGATGTAAAAATGCTCCTTATTTTTTTTCGAATAGATTCCGCTTTCTTTTTATCTCGAGTAATAATGAGTATTGTTTGTGCACTTTGTTGAACAATGTCTAACATTTTTTGTGAATCAAATTCTTGCAAAGAATGAATGGTAGCGTATATCGTTTCCATTTGTTCATATATGTGTGGCGGCATTTTTGTTTCAAAAATAAAATCACCGATAACGATGTTATAATAATTCTTAGGGAAATCTTTTATCGGTTGAATTTTAATATGAACATTTTTATCATCAATCAGGTTTGGAGTTAAATGATCTAAAAAATTATTTGAGCCGCCCACATGATATAATTGTATATTATGTTGTCTGTAAGCATCATTTAATGCCGATTCACTTGCTGTACGTAATAATTGAAACCAACAATGATCAATATATACATACGCATTTTTGTCATGGTGTGGTTTTGTATCATAATACAAAATAACGATAATCAATGCATGCCACCAAAAATTATCCATGGCAACTGGTGAATTCAGTATAAATGATTTTGACTCACCTTCATTCAATAAAATAGTTGCAGTAGATGCTTCTTGACCAAAATGATTTTCTTGCAGTGTGTGCGCGAAGTTGAGCAGATTGTATATCCACGCTCCGTCAATAGAAATAAGTTTGCCTTCTTTAATAAGAACACGATCTTCTACCAATCGATGAATAAGATTATAAAATGCCTGCAAAGACATGCTTTTTTTATAGCGTGCAATAAAAAATTCATACAAATCCTTTACAGAAAGGCGTGGTTTTTTGGAAAGGATATCTAGAATGAGGGCATCTGCTGGCAAATGTATTTTTTTTGGATCTGGGATCATTTTTAAAGAAAAACTTTAATATATTCATCATTATATATAAAACTTGAATTTATGTCAATACTTGGTATGATTGTTCGTTATCAAGTATTAAACTAGCTGCTATGAAAAAAATCATTCTCAACAAAAATGAAAATCATTATGGTCCCTCTCCTCAATGTATAAAAATACTACATAATTTCGATCCCAGGCACATGTTTTTTTATAATAGTCAGAAACAATCTGATTTGTTTACGGCATTGTTTCGTTATTACTCTATTGCAGAAGACAAAATTATTCTTGGATATGGTTTAGAAGATATACTTCGAACGCTGTTTGATCGATTATTGCCAAAAAAAGATTGTGTTGTGACAAGCGATTTTCATTTTTCGTATTATACAGACTATCTACAAAAAATTCATATTACAACATATACATTTCGCTGTGTTGAAAAAAAACACATTTTTTCTTTTGATGTTGAGGATTGCATAACACAATGTAAAAAAAATAATCCAAAGTTGCTTTTAATTACTTCCCCCAATAATCCCACCGGACATGTTATTACTGTTAAAGAATTGATTCAAATATTGAATGCTATCAATAAAAATACAATCGTTGTTCTTGATGAAGCATATTATGGCTTTGATCAACACTATGATGAACAAGCTTTTTTGTCATTATTGAACACGTATGCAAATGTAATGATTTTAAGAACATTTTCAAAATACTATGCGCTCGCTGGGTTGCGCATTGGCTTTGCTTTGTGTGGAACAAATGTTATCCAAAATATCGGATATCAACAACGGTATTTAGGTTTCAGTCGCATTCTGGAAGAGGTGGCAGTCGCCGCATTACACTCACCCGAATATTATCAGAAAAACGCAAAAAAAATTATAAAAACAAGAGAGGAGTTTATTCAACAAATTAATATGTTAAATCATTTCACTGCATTTGAATCAAAAGCTAATTTTGTTTGTATTAAAATACACACACCAGCGATGAAAAAAATCAAAAAAGAACAAAAACAACAGGTACAAATTGGTAAACTCATAATGAAGCAGTATATGCGTGTTACCATGACCACCCCAGAAATGGTACATGATTTTTATATTTTTTTAAAAAATATTGATAAAAAAATAAATATATGAAAACAAAAATATTTACAAATCTTGTTGATGTATATGAATTATGGCGAGAAACAACGTTAGAAAAAAAGCATAATGAAATACGTGAAACAGAATTTATAAAAAAAATATTTCATCAACAAACAAGTACTATTCAAAACGTTATTGATCTGGGTGGTGGCATTGGATTACATGCCAATTTATTAGAAACAAATGGCTATGACAGCACAGTATTTGACCAGTCAAAAAAAGCTCTGTCCATTGCCAAGAAAAAAAATGTGAACATACAAACCGTATGCGGAAGTTTTGAACAGATACACCTTGCCAAACAATACGACGCGGCAATTTGCATGTGGTCCACATTATCGTATATTCATACTGAAAAAGGTCGGGTGCATTTTTACCAGTGGATGAATAAAAACATTAGGAAAATTATTATTTTGGAACAAGCCAATTTTTATCGATATCCGGCAACATTTCATAAAGTGTATTATGGAGAAAATAATCAGCATACAATAAAAATAACCAGAAATTGGCAACTGAATAAAAAAAATATAAAGAACACGCAATACCGTTATGAAATTTACAGCAAAAAAAAGCATACAATTCGCATAATAAAAGACGCGGAAAAAGAACACTATCTGAGCGTCGATCAATTAAAAAAATATTTGGGTGATACATGGCACCTTCGATATTTACTGGGAGATTATTCTCTATCAGAGAAATATAACAAAAATTCGTCCAAAAGAATGATTGCGGTTTTTTACCGTTAAGATTTTTACAGTAGAGGAACGTATCGAATTATTTTTCGAATGGATGCTAAAAATACAATATATATTTTAGCGTTTGAACGTCGATTAAGATCGTACGTATAGTCAGTTTTAATGATTCAAATAATAAGACCGGGGGGAGAAGCGTTCAACATATAACAAGTCAAATTATAGTAATAAAAAAAATAGACAATAAAGCTAATGTTGAATATTTTTTAACACAACACCAATGAATCCGCTTGTATATAAACAACTTGCCTTTTTATTGGTATTCTTTCTGATCTTCTAATAATTCCTTTTTATTTAATTGTTGCTCCCATTTTTTCTTGCGCACTATAACTTGCCTCATTTGCTGTTCAATATCCGATATTTTCTGTTGCCATGCTTTTTTACCAAACAACATTGGTTTCTGTTTCAAAATTATCTGTCTATCTTTTTGTAATACAACAAAATCTCTCTCAGCTTGTTGCCAATATTTCATCATAACCTCTGGGGGATATTTTTCCTCTTGTTGTGCTATATCTTCAACAATATCGGCTCTTTCAATAGCAACAACACGATTTAAATGCTCACCCCTTAAATCATTACTAGCACTTACTCCTTGATAAAGATTGCGTTTCTCAAAATCACGACTTGTTTTTGTTTGTAAATTAAATTTAATATTAACTTTTAGCTCTGGGTAGCTTACTTCCAGTCGAGCCACGTCCTGTTCCACTGTTTGTAACTGTTTTTTGATTGCACCCTTCTTAAACCAAGAGGCCTGGTCTAACTTATTCTGCAAAATTTTAAACTTTTGTTGCTGTTGGGTGTATTCCAAAAAAACTTCCTGGGGAATGTAATCTTTATCATCAGCAGACACCGTTTGCTTTAGGGCTTCAATGCGAGCACTCTCCTGTTCTTTTCTTGCGCTCACCGCTAATCTTTCTTCATTTAATGATTCATCGGTTGATTCTTTACCGCCGCTAATAACTTCAAATCTTGTATTATTTTCTTCTCCTCTTGTTACTCCTTTAATTATATGTGCTTCCCCCAAAGCAACTGCTCTTTCGCTCATTTTTTCAAATTTTATTTTTTAGATACAAACTTTATAAAGTATAGCAAAAAAAACATAAATGATCAAGGCCGTGAATCAATTCTAATTTGCACAATTTTTTATAAAATGAATTTTTTTCTCGAGTGATTTTGGGAAATCTTTATATACCCCCACTCGATATTCGGTGACGTGCGATTTAACAAGTTTATTGGTTATTGCGCTCTCTGGATAATAATTTACTTTCCCAATTGCCCGAAAAACTTGCTGCGGATTTTCATACGATAATTTATGTGCTAGAAAAATATTGCTGTCTATTTCATGAATGAGCATTAATGTTTGATATATGGCAATAAACACCAAGCCGGTCATAAACGATATAATGAGTGTTCCGTCTCGAAGCATCAATAATAAAATAGCTATCATGACAGCAAGTGATGTAAGAATAAACCAATGCCTGGGCGATACAATGGTTTTACTGACCAGCGTCATTTCTTGTATTTGACTAATCAATTCACATTTTTTTGTTATAACATATGGCAATAAATTTTCTTCTCTGGCATTTTTTGTTTTTATGTCATCAATAATATGAATAATATCTGTAAATTCTTTTTCTGTATTGGAGGCATAATCTAATAATTCATAATCCAAAATTTTAATCATATAGGCATCAATAGCTGAAATTATTTTTTTTGTTTTAGCGGGTTTAATTGCTTTCACAAATTCATAAACGGAAATGAGAGTGGCATTTTTAGCAGAGATTAATGTTTGTAATCGTAAATAATTTGATGTTGCCGCGGCAATAAAAAAACCAACCAAAATAGCAAAAAATAAAGAAACAAATGTGAGTAATGCTGTAACATCAAGCTGTAGTAAAAATAATGGAATACAAAATGGACTGACAAAAAAACCAACTAAAATAATTATATGTGTAGGACGGGTAAGTATGGTGCGTTTCATTTTTATTTAAAAATAACACTTATAATTATTTTATTATAACGCAAGTAAAAGAAAAAGTGAAAAAACCAATACGGAGAGGGAGGGGTTCGAACCCTCGATACCGGATAAATCCGGTATAGCGGATTAGCAATCCACCGCTTTCAACCACTCAGCCACCTCTCCTTAATTAAATTAAAGCCTAATTATTATAAGCCAAAAAGGAGAAAAAAACAACCCTTTGTATTGGGCCACCACATATTGCACTCATGTTGATTAGCGACTAAGAATTGTACAGGTGATTGTAAGTTTAGACTCCAGTGTGGTCTTTGACCATTGTACCATAACAAATAATCAATCATTTTGTCATTACATTTTTCTGGTTCTAGTAATAGTGTTTTGTGATAATTTAGGAATTCTTCTTGCAATGTTCTGTTAAACCGTTCTACGTGTGAATTCATTTTTGGAGTGTGCGGGTAAGTGTGCCAATGAACTTTGTGCTGTTTTCGTATTTCTTGATCAAACTCTTTAGCAAATTCTGATCCATTATCTGTGAGAATATATTTCAGTTTGTAAGGAAAGGTCATTTTTACTAATTGAAAAAATTCCTTAGCAGCTTTGGAGGCATGGCTGATGGTAGTCCAGGAAAAACTGAACCTGGAATACACATCTGTAAAAGTTAAAACATAACGTCTGTTGCCATCAATATGTTCTTCAATGGTATCAAAAGAACCACAATGACCTGGGTATTTGGCTACAAAATCTTTAGGTTTCCTCTGTTTTTTAGCTTTTTTTCTTGCTTTCTTGGGTTTACCAAAGTGAGTTACTGGTAAGGGGTTTTTTCTCATTTTGTCTGGACTATCTGCAATTAGTCTGCCAATGGTTTTAATTGACGGACATTTTAGCTGGTGTCTTTTACAAAACTTCTTTAAAAATGGATGAATTTTTTCTTTACCTAAGTTAGGATATTTAAAACGCAATCTTCTGATTTCATCTATGATCTTTTGATTCCAAGCCCGCTTTCGTCTGTTTTTTGGTACTTTTGATTTTGGGTTCAGCGATGAAAGCTTACCATTGTTTTTACGTAACTCTGCTTGCCAATTAAATAATGTCCTCCTACCTACTTTAAAAGCTTCTATTGTTGCTTCCTCTCCATGTTTATGCCAAAACTGCAATATCTCATTGCGTCTTTGGGCTTCTTTTGTTATTTCCATATGGTCATATTTTAGACCATATTCATACAATCGAAAAAACCCTTTTACCCCCTTACTGATGTTGAATTGTTGCATACTCCTTACTGGTTAGGAGTGCAATATGTATCTGGCCTTATGCACCAAAAAGCAACTTTGGCAACGTTGTCAGAAAGTATTTTTTTTGATAAGGTGAAAATATCTGTATGAATAAATTTTTCCAAAAATTAAAAAAAATAAAGGTTCATTATTTGTTGATTTTTATTTTTTTATTTTTATCCGTCTGGTTGTTTATCTTGGAAAGATCAGACCTTTCTCCCCAGGAAATTTTTTTAGTCATCATTTGGGCTTTTTTGGGAGCAGAGATTCTCTATAATTTTTTTCCGCAGATTTTGAAAAATAAAAAATATTGGCGAATATACGCGACCGTGGTTTTGGTTTTGTCTGTAATTTGGAGTTTGTTGGCGCGTTCCGCCGGGCAGAAAACCATACCGTTATTATTGTTATCTTTTTTTTGTTTATTATGGACCATAGCTTTTCGTTATTTATCATCACTCAAGCAAGGGGATGACAAACCAAAAGGAGAGTGGCGTTTATTTTGGTTAATAGCTTTGGGGGTGGTGATTTTGTGGGGTGCCTGGTTACGTTTTGCCGCCATTGATACTTTTTCTTTACAGGGAGATGAATATTTTCACGCCAACACCGCCCAGGGTTATTTGGCAACAGGACAATACGTGCAGTGGAATTATTTAACCCAAGAACCGCAATGGCATAAACTTTATGAACGCGCGCAAGTTTATACGTGGCAAGTGGCGCAAAGCATTAAATTATTCGGAGCGGCAGAATGGGCTATTCGCTTGCCCGCGCTTTTATGGGGCGTTTTATTTTTGTTGGCGGTGTCGCTGTTGACTTATTTTTGGACACGTTCTTTGGCTTTGTCTTTTTTTATTACGGCCTTGGCTGGTTTTGATCCTACCTTAATTTGGTTGTCGGTTTTTAGCCGTATGTATTCTATGCTTTTTGTTACCACTTTAGCCGCGGTTTTTCTATTTTACCAAGCGGTTTCTAAACCACACGATCAAGCCAAAAGCCGCGTCAAACGTTGGCTGTTTTTCAGCTTAGCCGTGTTATTAGGGTTGTTTAATCTTTTGGTGCACGAGTTGAGTTTTCTTTTTTTAGGAGCTTTATTTTTATATATTTTAGTTGCCTGGTTTTTATATAAAGAAAATGCTTGGTATAAACAGGCAGGGCTTGCTTTTATAATCTGTTTTTTTATTGGAATAGTTGGACAAATTTTTCATCCTTTTTTTCATTTTTCTTTTATCACTTGGCGCACCCAGCCCAACGATGCTTATTTGTTATATCCCTTTCAGTCTTGGGTTTTGCCTTTTTTGGGGATTTTATTTTTTGTTTTCGGAATTTTAAGAAAACGTTTAAAAAAGCTAAACACAGCCGTAATGTTAAGCATCATCATGAGTGTTCCGGCTTTGCTTTATTTTACTTATAGCGCCGATCGTTATCCGGCGAAAAAATATTTTGCTTTTTTGTTATTTTTTGTATGGTTTTTAACCGCCAGCGGTTGGTTGGATTTTTTAAAAAAACTTTGGCCGCAAAAATACGGTCAGGCAATTTTAGGGCTTTTATTATTTTTGGTTTTTTTTCCAACCGTGTCTTTTCCCGGCATCAAAGCTTCGTTTTTTTTCCAACAAGATTATGCCGATCAAACTTATTTGCAAGCCGGGGTGCATAATTATCCGCAGACTTATGAAATATTGGAAAAAACCGTTGGTTATCAGGGCGCTTTGGTTTTAATGGGAACCAAATATTATTATTTACATCGCAGTGATTTGGATATTTATTCTTTAGCGGAAAAAGACGACTTAACTGTTGCGCAATTGAAGAAAATTATCAACGAGCACACGGACGGTTTTGCAGTTTTATCCAAAGTGAAATTAGGCAAGATGAATCCCCAAATAAAAAAATATATTCGTCAAAATTTAACCAAGTGGCCAAAATTTTCCGGCACTAATTTTATTGTTTATCGTTTTCCAAAAAAGTAAAGTTGGGAAAATTTTTATTAAGTTTTATTTTAGGGTTAAGGTAACCGGAAAGATATCCTTTTAAAACCGCTTGGGAAATTTTTGGTTTAAATTTAAAAAGTCCATACCAGCATAAAATTTTAACAAAAGCGGTATGATAAAAAAAGAAAATTATTTTTTGCCAGAAAGTGGCGTGTTTTTTTTGGTATAAAATACGATTCCTGGTTCGTAAAAATAGGGGAATGGGGTTAAAGGCTGAACCGCCGGAAGCGCTGGAGACTTTGTGCCAAATATGCGCGCGTGGTTCATAAAGCAATTTCCAGCCATGCTCTTTAGCGCGCTGGGAAAGATCCACGTCTTCCAAATAAGCAAAAAATTGTTCATCAAAAAGACCGATTTCTTTAAGCATGACAGTACGCGCCAAAAAACAACAGCCGGTAATAAAATCTATGCCTGCAGTCATTGGTGTGGTGGCCGTTTGCCAACGCAAGCCATTGCCTTTGGCCAGCCAATGATTTAAAACGCCGGCGGTATGCCAAATTTTGTCAGGTTCTGCATAATAGAAAATTTTTGGTCCGGCTATGCCTGCTTGTTGATTTTGTTCCAGGTCCGCACGCATTAAGGCGAGACAGTTTTTATCCACCACCGTATCATTGTTTAAAAGTAAAACATAAGGATAATTTTCTTTAAGAGCCACGGCCATTCCTTGATTATTGCCTCCCACAAAACCAAGATTGCTATTATTATAAACGAATTTAACCTGGGGAAACTTTTGCGCCAGCTGTTGTAATTTTTTTACTTCTTCTGCGCGGGAATTATTATCAATCACCAAAATGTCAATTGATAGCGTACTTTCTTGTAAACTGTTTAAACAAGCCAAGGTGTCTTGAGTATTGTTCCAATTGAGAATAATCGTGAGAATATCAGATTTTTTCATAAATTTTTTGATATTTTTCAATAGTTTTATCCCAAGAGTATTCATTTTTTAATTTTGCGATATTGGTTTTAAACTCAGTGATTTTTTGTGGCGCTGTTAACAACGACTCCATTGTTTCCGGTAGTTTTTGAGGATTTTCCTTTGGTGTTAATAAGCCAATTTGGTGTTTTTGCATAAATTCCGCAAAGCCGGGTAAATTATGGGCAATAATAGGCACGTCATAACTTAAAGCCGTAAAAAATACTCCGCTTTGAGTAACCGAACGATAAGGAAAAACAGCCACATCACTGATTTTCATAATTTCCGCAATTTGTTGATCGGTTAAATAGCCAAAAAGATGTACTTGTTTTTTTATTTTTAGGTGTTCAATTTGAATTTTGATATTTTGCCAATAGGCTTGGTGGTTTTTCGGTTGCGGCCCTGCAATAATTAAACCGGCATCTTTTCCTTGGGTTCTTAATTTTTGCAAAGCAGGAAGTATTAAGTCGTGTCCTTTTTTTGGCACCACGCGGCCGAAGATCAAGAATAAAAATTTTTCCGATATGCCATATTTTTTTTTCAGTGTTTCTTTACTGTCAAAAATTTTAACAGTTTCATTCCAAGGATGAGTTACTACGGAAATTTTTTCTTCTTGCAGATTATAATTATCGATAATATTTTGTTTTGTTTCAGCAGTGTGCACAATTAAATGATCGGCTAACAAAAAACATATTTTTTCAAAATACAAAAAAGGTTTTTGCAAAATAGCCGGCAAATGTTTTAAAAGAAAATCAGGTTTTTCATGCACCAGATAAACCACGCGCATTTTAGGAATTAAGAATTTTACGCAAATCAGCAAAGGGAAAAACGGACTCACCACATCGGCAAAGTATTGTACATGCAAAACATCCGGACGTTTGATTAAAAGCAGAAAAAAATAATAAGGAATACGCCCCAAAGTCAACCAGGGTTGTTCGCGAAAGTGCAGTTTTTTATAAGTATATTTTTGGTGAGTTTTAGCCAAAGCCTTCAGCCAGGATTTGGTGTAGATTTCCGTGTCTATTTTTTCTGGATATTTACCAATAAGAAACAGCTTCATAAAATTGGTTTACTTGATCAAAGGTGATATTTATTATACCATATTAGTATGGATTTGAGCGCAAAATCAATTTTAGTAACCGGAGGAGCTGGGTTTATTGGTTCTCATCTGGTTAAAGGCTTCAACCACCAAGGATGCGCTGATTTGGTGATTGTTGACCATCTCAGACAAAATGCCAAATGGAAAAATTTAGCCTCTTTGCGTTATGTTGCTTATTTGGATCGAGACGAACTGTTTTCTTATTTGGAGCACAAACACAACATGCCTGATGTGATTATTCACATGGGCGCCTGTTCCGCTACCACAGAAAAAGATGAGAATTATTTGCTGAACAACAACACCAAATATACCAAGCGTTTGTTTGATTATTGTGCGGAAAATAACGTGCGTTTTATCTACGCTTCTTCCGCCGCCACTTATGGCAATGGTTCTTTGGGTTATAGTGATCAAACTCAAAAATTACACCCTTTAAATTGCTACGGATATTCCAAATATCTTTTTGATCAGTGGGCTTTGTCAGGCTCATCTAAACCACCACAATGGGTTGGTTTGAAATTTTTTAATGTTTACGGTCCTAACGAATATCATAAAGATTTTATGGCCTCCATGGTTTTTCATGGTTATCAGCAAATTAAAGAAAACGGCAAGATCCGGCTGTTTAAATCTTATCGCAAGGATTTTGCCGATGGTTGTCAAAAAAGAGACTTTGTTTATATAGCGGATGTTTTGAATGTGGTTAACTTTTTTTTGCAACATGAAGATCAAAGCGGTATTTTTAACGTTGGCACCGGCATGGCACGCTCTTTTAATGATTTGGCTCAGGCTTTGTTTAGGGCGCTTGCGCAAACTCCAAATATTGAATATATAGAAATGCCGCCGGATTTGCGCGCCAAGTATCAGTATTTTACTCAAGCTGATATTTCTAGTTTACGTGGTGCCGGCTATACCAAAGAATTTTATTCATTAGAGAACGGAATAAAAGATTGCGTTGCCTGTTATCAAATTAAAGAGAAGGAATAAGAGTTTTTTTAACAGCATTTAATATTTGTTCTATAGAAATTTCCGCCAAACACTCTCCTCGACAAAGAGAGTGGTTGAGGTTATTGGGAAATTTATGATACCAACAAGGAGCATAAGGCGTTTTGGTAACTAAACAAAGGTGCGAAGAGCTGGTTGGTGGCCCCCACTTAGCGCGCACAGTCGGCCCCCAAACAGATACTGTTTTGCAATTCATGGCAATAGCCATGTGTAAAGGCCCGGCGTCATAACCCACAAAACCTTTACTTAAACCCATCATGCCCAAAGATTCTGATAAAGAAAGTTGGCCGCATAAATTATAAGTTTTGTTTTTTAAATTTTCGGTAATTTTTTGCACTTCAACCCGATCTTCCGCGCCGCCAAGAAACACCAAAGGACAAGATAATCGGCTAAGTTTTTCTATCAGTGCTTGTTCTTTGGCCCGGGGAAATTTATTTTCTTTTTTTAACGCCCCTAAACTCAGGCTAAGAAAATTTTCCGGAAGTTGATATTGCGGTAATAAAGCTTTTGCTTCATTGACAAACTGTTCTTTTTGAGGATGCAACAGATCAGAAATTTGCACTGCGGTTTGTTCTTTTTTTAAATAATTTAAAAGATTCATTAAACTTTGCGGTTCGTACTCTTCGGTTTTATAAACAACGCGATGAGTATAAAAACGTGCGCGTTTTTTAATGTCAAAACCAATCATTTGATCACTTTTGGTAAAACCGCAAAGAACAGGAGTGATATAATCGTATTTTGCTTGATCCAGATTAAAACAAAGATGATAACGTTGTTTTTTTAAATGACGCAAATTAGCCAATAAAGATTTTCGCTCATCAATAATCAGTATTTTTTCAAAATAAGGAAAATTTTTTATTATTCCCGCATTTCTTTTCATAACTAAAACGTCTATTTTAGCCTGGGGTAAAAGCTTTTTCAATTCTTTAAAAAAAGGCAGGGTTAATAACGCATCGCCGATACCGCCTGGTCGCAATATTAAAATACGGGAGGTTTGATAATCTTGAGGATTGAGAAATTTGTTTTGAGGAAAGGGAGCGTTGATGTGTTTGATTTGATACCAAAAATACCATAAACGAAACAATGTTAAATCCAGCAAGCGAATATAGTCTAAACGGCCAGTGTTCATAAACTTAAACAAAAGATTTTTCTAGTTCTGCGCAAATAATATGAATGAGCATAATGTGCACTTCTTGAATGATAGGAGTTTCTTGGCTGGGTACTTTTAAATGATGGTCTACCATTTCACCGATGCGTTTACTTTTTTCGCTTAATAATCCGATGACAGTTAAATTTTGTTTTTTTGCCTGTTCTATCGCTTGCCACAGATTAGCTGAATGACCATGCTCTTTTTCTTCTAAGTCACTGGTGGTAATCACTATCAGCACATCTCCGGCTTGCCCCAAAGCTTCTATTTGACGGCTAAAAATATAATCATAACCATCATCATTGCTGATGGAAGTTAGAGCCGAGGTGTCGGTGGTTAAAGCCAGTGCCGGCCGACCAGGTCTTTTTATTTGATAGTGACCCACAATTTCTGCGGCAAAATGCTGGGCGTCAGCCGCACTGCCGCCGTTACCCGCGATGAGCATTTTTCCGCCTTTTTGATAAACTTTTTTTAAAAGACTGATGATGTTCGTTAAATTTTGCAAAATTTCCGAGCTGGCTAAGATTTTTCGCTTGGTATCGATGGCGGCGATAATATGTTCTTTCATGTTAATATCATAAGGAAAAACGCTTTATTTGTCAAAAGTTTTTTTAAAGCTTAGGTGTTGCTCAAAAACGAGAAAAGGCTTATAATTTTTTTATGAGCAAAAAAAACATTGTCCTTATTTTAGTAGTTGCCTTGCTTTTACTAATTGGTTTATCTTTAAGAATCTATCAAATAAATCATGTTTTGTTTTCTGAAAACGAAGTGCATTATTTGGAAGCCTCTGTTGGACTTGTAAAAACGCATCATTTTCAAAATTGGGATTTTATTGCCCAAAAAGGCCTGAAGCCTTTTTATGGTGATCGTTTTTTTACTACGCAAGTTGCCCTAAGCCACGTGTTGTTTGGGGTTTCGGAATTTACTACGCGCCTGCCGTCTTTCTTTTGGAGCCTGGTTTTATTATTGGCGATTTTTTGCACCACTTATTTATTTACCAGAAAATGGCTTTGGGCAGCCATCTTGTTATTTTTTGCGGTTTTTTTTCCGCCTTTCATAAATTTAGCGCGCACCGTCGATCCTCTTGGTATGTATGTGGCTATTGCTTGGTTGGGGATTGCTTTGATTTTATTACCATGCCGTTTAAGTAAAATTAGCGGAGTAATTATTTTATTTTTTGGTTTAGCACAAAGCGTGCGTTGGTTTGGCTTAATAGGAAACGGCATTCATCTTGATGGATTTTTGAGCTTCTTTAAATTTATCTGTAGCGACTTAAGATTTAAGTGGCTGACTGGTATTCCTTTGGTTTATTTTTTATTTTTTTCCGCGTGGTGGCAAAAAATTCCTTTACGTTGGTTCGTGGGCGGTACATTGGCGGGGTTGGTTATCCTTGGTTTTATTATTCCACACTTTGAAGCGCATCCTTTGGTGTTAATATTTTTTCCGTTTTTTTGGCTTTTGCTTTTATACAGCATAGATTTTTTAATTCCCAAAAAAGCGGTTTGGGGATTGGTATTGGCGGGGTTGGTTTTAAGTGTTTTGCCGTCTTTTCCTAAAATTTCCGGGTTTACACCCCTCACCCAAGACGCCCAAGCCGATCACGATGCTTTATATTTTAATAAGCAAGATCTTTTGCAAGTTTATGAATATATAGAAGAAAATCCTTTGGAAATTACCCATTTTTTACGTCCGACTAAATATTATTTAAGCGCTTATAATTTTAATTATCAGGGGCATACGGGCCTGAGTAAATATAAACGCGGTTATTTATTGAAGTATTTTTCCAAAAATAAAACCGGATACTTGGTTTATCCTAAGTCGGCGGAAGAAAATATGCCGTTGGTGCTATTACAGGTTTTGCAGGAAAATTTAACCTATCACACCGACATTTCTACAACTACCAGCCAGCAAGTTTGGAGTTGGAACGAACAACAAGCAAGTGATTTTTTAAAGAGCCAACCTTTACCGTAATTTAAAAGTTCATGACTGTCATTAGAAAATTTTTAAAGAACAGCTCTCTCTTGGGCATCACCGAGATTTTAAATAAAGGCTTTCCTTTTATAGTGATTTTGTTTATTATTCGCATTTTGGGCATCGAAATAAACGGACAGTTTGCCGCCTCTTTTGCTTTAGCCGGTCTGTTCACTTTGTTTACCGACATTGGTTTGTCCACTTTTTTGGTGCGCGACATTTCTCGCGACAAAGCGCGAGCGCCCCATTATCTTTCTCATATTTTAAGTCTGAAACTTTTGCTTTCTTTATTGATGTTGGCGGTGGGTAGCGTTTTTGTCTATTTTACTAAAAACAGCAGTGTATTTTTTATTTATTTTTTTGGGTTATTCTACACCTTGCTTGATGCCGTTAACGTGACGGTTTTTCAAGCCGGACTGCGCGCCATTAACAGGGTGCCTTTGGAAGCGATTAGCAAACTTGTGCGCGGTTTAACTTTGTTTGCAGGAGGATTGATTGGCGTGCTGGTGTTTAAAAACATTTATGCGGTTTTAATAGGCTATATCGGCTCTACTGTTATTCAGCTGGTATTAAATTTAGTATTTTTGAGAAAAAATGGCGTAAATTTACAGTTTGCTTTTAAGCCTAAATTATGGAAACAGTTTTTAAGCGCGAGCTCTTTGTTTTTTGTCAGTCATATTATGTTTATTATCTATAGCTCTATTGATACGGTGATGTTAAGCTATATGAAAGGAGATGCGGCGACCGGTTTATATAATTCCGCTTATATTTTTTACAGCGCGGCCGGAGCCATGGCCGGAATTTTGCACATTTCGGTTTTTCCTTTGTTTTCTCAGCTTTTTATGGAAAATAAAGAAAGAATGGCCGCTTTTCATAAAAAAGTCGCTTTTATCACTTTCTTTTTATCTGTTTTAGGGGCTGTGATTTTGGCTGTTGTGGCTCCTTATATTTTGAAATTTATTATCATTGACGCGGATATTGTTACAGCAGTGCAATGTTTACGCCTTTTGGTTTTTGGTTTGATTTTTTCTTTTCAAAATACGGTTTTGGCCGCTTTATTCAATAGCAGTCATCAAGAAAAAAAAGTTTTCTTGCCGGTTTTGGGCGGAGCTATAATCAATATAGTATTTAATGTAATTTTTATTCCCAGTTTTGGCATTATCGGCGCCTCTGCCGTTACCGTGGCTACCGAGGCTTTAGTGGTTTTAATAATGTACGGACGTTATTTTTTACAAGTTCGGCCGACTTTTTTTAAAATTGCCAAACCGTAATGTTTTGCCAAATATCTTGAGGATCTTTTTGGATAGTATGTTCATCAAGCCAAATTAAGATTTTTTTGTCAATAAAGCGAAAACGGCCGTTTTCAATAATAATATAACCATGTTTAGTGCTGACAATATTTTTTAACTGATCAAGGGAATTTAATACGGTTGCGCCGCTATAAACATTGATATTATCATCAGAATATTTTTCAATTTCTCCCGCATGAGTTATTAACCAGTAATCCACCTTGCCAAAATAGAACTGCGCGGTTTCCGCCGGAGTAGCAATCAGAAGCATGTCTTTTTTTATTTTTAAACTGTCGTGAACGCCTTTAATGTCTGGTATGCCTTCATAGGTTACGGCATTATCTAACGTAAAAGACTTAATACTTAAAATAAATAAAATAGTTAAAATGATTACGGCGATCTTTTTTTTGCCATATTCTTGCCACAAAGTTACAAAACCCAAGGTGCCGAAAATATACACCAAAGGCAGGACAAATTGAAAATAACGATTGCGATAGCCGGGCACAGTGCCATAAATTAACAAATCAATTACAACTATAATGCCGACGGTTAGCCAGAAGAAATATTTTTGATTGTGATCTAAGTTTCCTTTTAAACCAATATACCAAAATCCTCCAAACCACAAGGGGATAGCGGTTAGAATAAGTTTCCAAGGGGTAAGAGAAAGATTGAGATTGGAAAAAACCAATAAGTCTTTTGGTTCAAACGGCAGATAGTTTTGACCAAAAATAAGAATTAAAATACCCGTCAAGATTAAGATTAAAACAATAAAAAGAGCGGTTTTTTTATAAGACAAGATATTTTTTCGATATTTGAAAGCAATGGTTAACAAGAGTACTGCAAACAGTAAAGCGGCGGAACGATGGCTGAAAAAAGATCCGAAACTAAATAAAACAGAGAGCAAAAGATAAATCCAGGTTTCCTTTTTTGTTTTGCTAAGCAAAAAAGAATAATTGAAATAAAAAAAGAAAGTAGCAAACATGCGTACTAGCTCATACATGCGCGCCGTATGCGACCAACTGATGGCCCAAATGGAAAAAGTCATACTGGCCATGCTGATCAGCCAAACGTATTTGTTGTTGGTAATTTTTTTAGCCAACAGATAGGTGGCGACCAAAGATAAAATGCCACTTAAAATAAAAGGCAGGCGCGCGGTTGCCTCACTGATGCCGAATAGTTTAAAACTGGTCGCGATGGCCAAGGTATGCAGAGGTTCTCGAAAATATAAATTTTGCGAACCAACATAATAATAGGGCTGACCCAGCTTGACCCAGCTGACTGAGGCATTGCTGGAAATCGCCTCATCAACCCACAAAGAGTAGTGATTGCATTGCCACGCTCTTAACAGAGCGCCTATCAAGAGCAGACCGATAAAAATAAGCGTGATTTTATGGAATTTAATTTTTGTTTTCAGTGATGATACGGTCATATATTTTTAAGATTTCTTGTACATGTTCATCTATGCTTTTAATTTTCGGAATATTTTTTTGCCAGGCGTGAATGATTTGCGGCGAGATAATTATTTGATCTATTTTATTAGCCAGATCTTGCACATCGCCAACTTTAAAATGTAAACCATTTTTATTATTTTCTATAAAATTAGACATGCCACCAATATTAGAGCCAAGAATTGGTATTTTTCCACAAAAAAATTCAAAAATAGTTAAAGGAATCGTTTCCAGACAAATTGAGGGTATAATGCCCACGTCTATTTTTTGTAAAATTTGTTTAAGATCTTGATGTTGATATTTTCCACAAAAAGTAATATTGGAAAATTCTGTATTTATTTTACCATACATCTGCTCATATTGTTTTCTGGTGCCGCCATATATCCACAAATCAGCATTTTGGTTGTGTTGTGCTTTTAAAAAAGCTTCAATAGCTATATTTATTCCTTTTCTAGGATTAAATGACCCCATAAAGCCAAAATTTATTTTATTTTGTGGTTTTTTAGCAGGTAGGTGGATATTTTCTGCTACTTGTGTCCCTAGAGTAAGTACACTAATTTTTTCAGGTTTTATACCAAAACGCATGTAGATGTTTTTTACGGAAGGAGACACGGCAAAACAATGATCAACTTTGGTGTTTAAGATTTCTTTGATTTTTTCTTGGCGTTTTTGAAAGAGTTGTTCGCGATTTTGTTTTTTCGGTATATTGACTATTTCTGAAGATTTTTTTGGTGGGGATAATAGTTGGTAAGAATGTTGTATGTATAAAAGTATTTTTTGTAAACTGGCAGGCAGCAGGTTGGCCAGTTGAAACAGCCACTCCATAATTTGTTGGAGATATGCTTTTAATTTAGAAATTTTAATTTCCGGGACACAAGTAGCGCAATTATTCCCGGTAAAATTTTGACAAATTATTTTTTTATTGGTAATCAAGTCAACACGGGGACAAATAAACCAATAATTGTGCAAGGATAACAAAATTTTTATTTTTTGTTGATGGGCAATGTTAATGATTTCAGTAGTTAAACCGGCTAAATTTTGGATGTGGATAATATCCGGCTTGAAATCATTTAAAACAGCTGAAAATATTGTTTCTATTTTTTTGTTGGCAATATCTTTTTGAGAGTCGGAAAAATTTAAATAGCTATTTGGGCTATTCATTAATTTATATAATTTTACATTATTTTTTTTAACCTTTTTTAAATAAGTGAAAGGCCGAGGACTGACTTCGCCGTTATAAAAATAGGCAATTTTCAAGCCGTTTTTTGCTAAAGCTTTGGTTAAATCATAGGTATAAGTAATTGCTCCGCCGCCTTTTTTTGGCGGCCAACCAAAACCGACAAAAAGTATTTTCATAACGCTTTTAAAATAATATCCGCGGCTTGATTGAGGGTTTTGACAGTATGCAAAGGTTTAATTTGGTTTTTTGTGTTTTTTCCGATTTTGATGGTTTTAACATTGGCCTCACGTCCTAAAATTACGTCTTTATCGTCATCTCCTATCAGCCAACTGTGATGCAAGCTTATGCCGAAGTCTTTTACCGCTTGCAAAAGCATGCCGGGTTTTGGCTTGCGGCAAGCACAATTATTTTGCGGCAAATGGGGGCAATAATAGATATGATCCAATCTAATGCCCGCTTTAGTAAATTTTTCCCACATGAAACGATGCAATTTGTGCAAATCTTTTTCTGTATAATATTTTCGTCCCAGTCCGGATTGGTTGGTAATAATAATGATTTTATAATCGGTTTTACTTAAGCGTTTTAGCGCCGTGAGCACGGTTGGGGCTAATTTAAAATCGGCAATTTTATAAGTATATCCGTTTTTATCCAAATTGATCGTACCGTCTCGATCTAAAAATATAGCTTTTTGTTCTGGTTTTTCGGACATTTTAATAATGCTTTTAATAACAGCGCTAGTGGACAGCCCCGGCGTCCAGCGCAAAACGTGAATTTTTCCACCGTACTTTTTAATTACGGGCGCTTCCACGCAATTTTTTCCCCAATCTTTGCCATTGCAATAAATATTTGGTTGAAGCTTAGCCAGAATTTTTTTAGGATTTAGATCATCAAACAGAACAATAAAATCTACCGCTTCCAAAGCGCCAAGCAAATGAGCGCGATAATTTTGTTTAACAATCGGACGATTAGCTCCTTTGTATTTACGAATAGACTCGTCGCTGTTTAATAAAACCACTAAAACATCTCCTTGTTTTTTAGCTTCGCTTAAAGAGACAACATGGCCGCTGTGCAGCAAATCAAAACTGCCGCTTAAGGCAACTATTTTTTTTCCGTTTTTTTTCAGTTTCGCCAAAAGTAGCGCGGCTTGTTTTTGGGAGATAATTTTTTTATTTTTCATTTTTTAAGGAAGTAATTAGTTCTGCCGTGGAAACGGTTGCGGTGCCGATTTTACTAACAGCCACGCCAGCGGCATGATTGGCAATTATAGTGGCAGTGGCCAAATCCGCGCCCGCGCCCAAAGCCAAAGCCAGACTGCTTACTACCGTATCTCCGGCGCCTACCACATCATAAACCTCTTGCTGAGTAACGGGAAAATTGGTGATTTTGTTTTTGGAAAACAGCATCATACCGTCTGCACCCTGGGTTATCAGTACGGCGCAATGCAGTTTTTTTTGCAAGGCCAGTCCGGCTTGCTTTACGGTTTTTTTGTTACTCATCAGCAAGGCCTCGTGTTTATTAGGGGCAATAAGGGTAACATTTTTAAATAAATCGTGTTGTTGCGGTTTAGTATCGCCGATAAGAGGAATTTTTTTATTTTGGCAAATCTTTTGCAAACCAGCCATCAACTCTTGAGTTACTACGCCTTTGTTATAGTCAGAAATTACAATAGCGTTCCAGTTGGCGATATTTTTTTTAATTTGCTGTAAAAGCTGGGCAGTAATTTTTTTATCCAAAGGTTTATTTTCTTCTTGATCCACTCGCACAATTTGTTGGCCGCGCGCCACAATGCGGGTTTTTTTAATAGTGGGACGATCCCTAACAGTACACACCCCGTCTTGCTTAAGGTGCTTTTTTTTAAGAATCTGTTTTAACTGTTTTCCGTCCAAATCCGCGCCTACAACACCCAACAAAGAGACCTGTGCTTTAAGTTCGGAAATATTAATTGCCACATTCCCCGCTCCGCCGCAAACCAGCAGTTCTTTTTCCATTTTTACCACTGGCACCGGAGCCTCGGGAGAAATTCTTTCTACATCGCCGTAAATAAAATTATCCAGCATAATATCGCCAATTACCGCAAGATGTTGATTTTTAAAAGTGTTGATTATTTTTTCGTATCGGTTGTTTTGCATAGTTTATTCGTTTATTTCCCAGGTGGTTAATCCTAACATATCAAAGTTAAAAGGTACATATACGGCCCCAAGCTCTTCCGCTCTTTTGACTATTTTAGGTTTGGCAAAAGGCCGGCAATACACAATTAAATGTCCGCCGCCGCCAGCGCCAGTAATTTTTCCACCCCAGGCTCCTAGTTTTTTCATTTCTTGATACAGGTGGTCAATTTTTTCATTGGAAATTTTAGCAGAAAACATTTTTTTCAACTGCCAGCCCTGATTTAAAAGTTGGCCAAACTCTGTCAAATTTCCGCGCAGTAAGCTGTATTTTATTTCTTGCGCCAAAATTTTGGTTTTATGCATGGCTTCTAAAGTTTTTTTATCACTCTTAGCGTTTTTAGTTTGCTCTTCAATAATGGCGCCGGATTCTTGTCGCGAGCCGATATTCAAAAGCAGTAAATTGCTTTCCAGTTCATAAAGATCGTCGTTTTTTAATTTTAAAGGATGCACGCGCACAAAATCATTTCCTTTAAATTCCAAAAAATTGATATTGCCAAAAATAGCGGCGTACTGATCTTGGCGTCCGCCTAAGTTTTTTAATTCGCGCCGTTCCAAGTCATAAGCCAGTTCGGCTAAAGCGTAATCGTCTAAGCGATATTCTTTTTCCAAATGATTAAAAGCGCCGATAAGGCTGGCAAAAACCGCGGCTGAACTTCCCAAACCCGAACGCGGAGCCACTTCACAGCGGGTTCTTATTTCCAAACCGCACTTATATTTGTGCATTTTTTTTATTACCGCTTTTATTACGTCCAAATTTCCATCATAAATCAGGGCGTCTTTGTTTTCTAGGGTTAAAGTTTGTTCAAAGTCGTCTGAGGTGATAATAATTTTTTGATCGGTTCGTAGTTTTAAGGTGCAAAAAGCGTATTTATTTATGGCGGCATTAACCACGGCTCCGCCGTATTCTTCGGTATAAGGGCTGACATCTGTACCGCCGCCGCCGAAACTGATGCGCACGGGAGCGCGTGATTTTACAATTTTAGTCATAAAAAATGGAGGTAAATTCTTTTTTAAATTTATGGTAATTATTAAAAGTGCCGATGTCAATAAAAAAGCCAGAATCCACAAAACCGTACATTTGGTTTAAAAGTTTCGGAAAAATTTCGTATTCTAAAGAGCATTCTTGATTTTCAGGGATCAATTTAAGAATTGTTTTTTGCATCACATAAATGCCGGCACTGATTAAGCCTTTTTGCAGTTGGGGATTTTTTTCCGCAAAATTGATAATTTTTTGTTCCGGAGAAATTTGCACAAAACCGGCAGATTGCGTATTGTTGACTGTTTTTAAAGCTAAAGTGCAGGCGGAGTTTTTGGTTTGATGAAATTGTAAAAATTTTTGATAGTTGAGTTTGAAAAAAGTATCTCCGTTGCAAACTAAAAAATTTTCGTTTAATAATTTTTCGGCATTTTTTAAAGCCCCGGCTGTTCCCAGTTTTTTTTCTTCGCGGGAATATTGCACTTGTTGTCCGAAATGTTTTTCTATTTTTTCATGCAAATAACCGGTGGCCAGCACAATATTAGTAATACCAAAAGTTTTCAGGTAATTTATTTGGTGCTCTAAAAAAGGACGATCTTCAATTAACACCATGGGTTTGGGCGTGGTTTTAGTTAATGGCCGCAATCTGGTGCCCAAGCCCCCGCACAAAATTATGGCCTGATTAGGTAGGGTATTCACGAAAGTTGATTTTTTATCGGGTTTTAAGGTAAAATATATAGTTGTTATATCTTGTTTTAACTTATAAATCAAATAAATTATGAAAATTCTTATTACCGGTGGCGCCGGGTTTATTGCTTCCAATATTGCTGAACAATATTTGCGTTTAGGTCATGAGGTAGTAATTGTGGATAATCTGTATCATGGTTTTAAAAAAAACTTGCCTCAGAAAGCGGTGTTTTACCAAGCAGACATTCGGGACATGCCTAAAATGAAAGAGATTATTCAAAAAGAAAAACCAGAGGTTATCAATCATCATGCCGCTTTTATCAATGTGGTAGAGTCTGTTAGCAATCCCAAGGAAACTGTGGATATTAATGTCGCGGGCACTATCAATTTACTGGTGGCCGCTTCCGAAAATAAAGTTCGTAAATTTATATTTTCTTCCACGGGCGGCGCCATTTACAGTGGAGTTGATAAATATCCTATTGCCGAAGAAGTAGCGCCGCGGCCGGAATCTCCTTACGGACTTTCTAAATTGTTGGGAGAAGAGGCGATTAAGTATTACGCGCGAGTAAATCATTTTGAATATTTGATTTTCCGTTATGCCAATATTTACGGCCCGCGCCAGGATACCCACGGCGAGGCCGGAGTGCTGGCTATTTTTTCCGAGCTGTTAAGAGAGCATAAAAGTCCGATTATTTTTGGCGACGGTACAAAAACCCGCGATTATGTTTATGTCAAAGATGTGGTAACGGCTAATGTGTTGGGATTAACCAAAGGGAAAAATGTAACTTTAAATTTGGGTGTAGGCCAAGAGATTACCGATCAACAAGTTTATGATGAATTAAAAAAATACTTTGCTAATCTCGCTCAGGTAAAATATGAGGCGGTAAGACCGGGAGAAATCTTACGTTCCAGCCTTGATGCCAAAAAGGCGCAGACTGTACTGGGTTGGCAGGCGCAATATTCTTTTTCTGAGGGAGTAAAAGATTATTTAAAAAACGGTTAGGCTATTTTTTGGTTATTTTTTTAATAGAGTACGCCCGGTCTTTGGAGGTGCCGAAATACAACTTAGAGAGCATATCGCTCATTAAACCGAAAATTACCAGAATAATGCCGATGATGAAAACAAAAAAGGTGATTTCGGTTAAAATGGAATTGGAAAGGTCGATGTGTAAAATAATTTTTTGATAAACTACAAATAGAAATAAAATAAAAGAGATCAAAATAGCCAGCATGCCGATGCCGCCGAATAAATGCAAAGGCCTGGTTGCGTATTTTTTCCAAAACCAAACGCCAATCATATCCAAAAATCCTTTAATGGTGCGCTTCCAGTTGTATTTAGAAATGCCGCTGGTGCGCGCTTGATGTTTAACCATTACTTCGCCTACGGTATATCCTTTTAATTTTAAAATTGCCGGAATAAAACGATGCATTTCGCCATACAAGTCCAACTGGTCAAAGCAGGCTTTTTTATAAATTTTTAAAGAACAGCCGCTGTCATGAATGCCATCATCGATCAGCAGTTTTCTTAAAACATTGGCGCCGCGGGAGACAAATTTTTTCATCAACGGATCTTGTCTTTGAGCGCGCCAACCGGAAACTACATCATAATCGCCATCTTGTCTGGTTTTGATAAGTTTTGGTATTTCTGAGGGCGGGTTTTGGCCGTCGCCGTCAAGGGTAATAATGTACTCGCCTTGCGCCAGTTTAATGCCCGCGTCCAAAGCCGCGGTTTGTCCAAAGTTTTTGCGTAACTGAATAATCGAAAGCCGCGAAAGCTCTTGCAAACGTGTTACAGTATCATCGCTACTGCCGTCATCTACAAAAATTATTTCATAATCATCATCAAGGCCGCTCATAGTAGTGACAATATCTTGGTGTAATTTTTTTACGTTGTCCTGTTCGTTATAAACAGGAACAATGACGGAATATTTCATACACCGTATTTTGTTATTTTTTTTCAGAAAAGTCAATGTTTTTGGTTTTTGGAACAAAAAGCGCCCAAATATTGATAATCACCGAAGAAACAGCAAAATTAAAAAAGAGAGCGATGTTTCTATCATAGCCCAAAATATGATCCACATAAGTATCACCTAAAAATTGCAGGCGCAAAGGATGCAGAGCTTGCAAGACAATGGTAACAACTAAAGAAAGAAAGCAGAAAAGCAGTAAACGTGCCATAATGTTTTTTTTGAAATTATGGTTTAAGGTCATAGATAATTATTTTTTTATTTTCAAAAACCGGTTTGTTCACAGGAATTAAATAAGGCACAAAATTAGCGTCCATATTTTCCGGCCAAAAAATTAGCCAGTTAATTTGATATTTATCAAGAAAAGCTTGAGCCTGATTTTTGTTTTTAATAGATTCTATTTCTTGATAAAATTTGGTTTCCGCTCGCTGAGGATTTTGGAAAATTTTTGTGAATTTTTTTGCCGTTTTTAAATTTTGCACATAAACTTTAATATCAGCAGAAGAAAAACTGGGAATTGAAATAGCGGGATTATGATAATTATAGTATAGAGCTAGAATGTGGTCTTGTTTAGCGGTGTGTGCTTGCAAATATTTAAAAGCATCTTTGGTTTCGGAATCTAATAAATAGGGCTTGGTATAAGCTTTAAAATTGTGATAATCAAAAACCAGAACATGAGCGCCGCCGGCTAAAAACAAGACTATGAACAAGATGGTCATGTTCCATTGAGGCAGGTGAGTTTGGATAAATCGGGCAAAATGATAAAAACCATAGCTAGCCAGCAAGGTGAGGGGAATCCATAAAAAAAATAAAAAACGAAACGGCACCATCTGCATCCAAAAATATGGGGTTAAAGTAAAAACAAAAGGAGCAACAATAAAGGAAAGCAACAAAAGGGGGATTTTTTTATTTTTCTGAGAGCGCCATAATAGAATAAAACCGGCAACACCAAAAAGCACCAAAAAATATCCTAAAACCGCCGGATGATCAAAAATAGGATGGATTTCCAAGTTTTGCGGATCCGGTGGGTTAAAGCTGTTCAAAAATTTAAAAATATTCCACTGTTGAAAATAAAATCCGGATAAAAAGACTAAACCAATAATACCGACCAGACCTCCGCTTATTTTTATAAAAATATTTTTGGGTGCTGACAAGAAAAAAAGCATACTGCTAATCACATAAACAAAAAAAGATAACTGATGAAAAAAGTAGAGAGGCACGGCTATCAGGCAAGCAAAAAAGAGGCATATTATTTTATCTGTTTGCAAATAACGCACCAGTTGCCTAAAACCCAAAAGCAAAAAACAATAACCAAAGAGATTGTGCGGCGTTAAAACAAGAGCGTAAGCCAGGGAAAGAGAGGTAGCGCTAAGGATGAGAGTGGTGGTGGTAATGTATTTATTTTGCCAAATCAGGCGGGCAATATCGGTAATTAAAAAAATGTTGATAGCCGCTACCAAAATACTGGTAAGCACAATAATTAACCCAATGCTGTTGCTGGAAAACGGCCAGGCCAGCGTGGCTACTAACAGTTGATAGGCAGGATAAACACTAGCCGGCCAGCAACTGCTAAAACCAACGGTGGTGGCGCTACCATCGGAAAATTCCCCGGTTTCTATTAGGGATTTTGCGCCGCACCACAAACCGGGGCTATCCGGGGAGGTAATATTAAAGCCGGCAAGTCCGAAAGAAAAAAGCAGAATGGCAATAATTAAAATAAGAAAAATACTTATTAACCAAAATTGTTTTTTATTATTTGCCAGCAACATAATTTTATTATAAACTATAAAAGTAATTTTATAAAGCATGAGAAAAGAAAAATATTATCTTAGTTTCGGTTATGCTTTGTTTTGTTGTTATGTTTTGGCGCTGTTGTTTGATATCCTGGCAAGCCAAGGAATGAATTTGGTAATAATGTATAATTTGCATTATTTTGGCATGGCTGGAATTATTTTGGTTTGCTATATCTATCTTAGACAACTAATTAAATAAATGATCACTACTCAAAAAGAACAAAAAATTTATTTTATCTTTCGAGTTTTTTTGGGTTTGGGCATAGCCGTTTTTTTCTTATGGATTTTAAATTTTCATTTTATTTTTTTAGGAAAATTAAAAGTCAGTTTTGATTTTCTTAAGGCCAATCACTTTATTTCTTATTTACAAGGTGGCGCTACTCCTGCTTGGCAAGACATAAAAACCAAGCAAGCGTTTCAAGAAATTAGAGGAGGATCCGCTGTAACCGACCTGGTCATTCCGCCAGGTACCGCCCAGCTTGATTTAAAGGTTTTAGCTGATAACCCCGGTAAAAGTTTTACTTTTGGTTATCAAGCCAAAGATCAGTTAAAAAAATATTATATAGCCAGTAACCCGGAATTTACAGCCCTGCATTGGAATGTTAAAGAAATTGATGATTATGCCGTGCTTTATGATCCGCAGGCCGCCACCCCAACTGATTTAGAAGATCTTTTAGCTAACCGCAAAGAAGAAACAGTCCTGTATAGAACGCCGGATGTGTTGGATAAGTATTTAGCCTCGCAAGTAGCGGCCAGTATGGGGGGTAAGTATTTTAATGATTTGGATTTGCCTCTGCGCGGCGAGCATACTTTAAGAGTGTGTGTTGGAAAAGACGGCATTTTAGATTTAAAAATAAATTATGCGCAAAAAATAGGGGAAGAAACTGAAAATGTTGGAGTTCATGTGGGATTTGGAGCTTATTTAATAAATCCGCAAATATCCAAAGAGCAATTAAACCCGCGTTCTACCGGAGTGGTTAAAGATGGCGTTACCGAATTTACGCAAGACTCCAAAAATGCTGATGATTTGATAGATATTTATCAAGAAGGTTTGTTGCCCGGCTCTTATACTTTGCAGTTAAAACACGATAATGACGTTACTTTATCACACATTGCCACCCACAATGTTTTTATTATTACGGACGGCTTGGTTATCAATAATCCGAAAATACCCCTTGATGTTTATGTTTTTAGCGACAGTTTAAATTTATATACTTTTCATGGCGGAGGAGTGCAAGATGTGAAAATTAACAACGATACCATCAGTTTGCCTTTAAAAGAGAAAATAGTTTATCAAAAAGAAAAACCAAAAAAACAGGAGGAAAATAATTCAACAATGCCTCTTTTACAAGTTAAAGCCGAAAGAGCGGATTTTTCTTTATACAGTTATGTGCCCAATACAATTTTTTACCCGGCTGTTTTTCCTTTGGAGGCCTTCAAAGTTTTGCAAAAAAATATTATGGATGATTCAGCCTTGCATCAAATTATTGCCGACGATCAAATAGCGTCTGCTGTTACTAAAGAGGAAGAAATGGCCGAAATTACTGAAGACAACACTGAAGATGATGCCAAAGATAAAGTTCAGCACTTACAGCACATTCGTTATGTGGTTTTTCGCGCCACCCCTGATTATTTAGCTTTTTTAAACAATCCGGAAAAACCTCTTGATAATTCTGTTTATCAATTAACTCTTGGGTCTGAAGATTTGGAAAATTTAACAAATAATACCTTAAATATGCAGTTTTTGGTCAATGGAGAATGTCGAGTGAACAGGATTGATTTGGTGTATTATCGGCCATTTTGGCCATATCTTAAAAAAATGTTATAATATTGTCAGTATGATGCTTTTTTTACAAATCATAAGAATAATTTTTGGGTCTATTTATGTTTTATTTTTACCGGGTTTTTTATTTACTTTTGTTTTTTTTGAAAGAAAAGAAATAGATCATTTGGAAAGAATTGTTTTAAGCCTGGCTTTATCATTGGCTACCGTACCTTTGTTGGTATTTCTTTTTAATTTAATCAAGGTGCCTATTAACGCTCTTAACGTATTTTTGGAAATTTTGTTGTTAATCATATTAGCGGCTGATGTTTTACTTTTAAAAAGAAGTAAGCGTTTGATGGGATTTTTTAAAAAAATTAGATCAAAACTTCCATGAAAATATTAGTTACCGGTTCCGCCGGTTTTATTGGGTTTCACACCAGTCAAGCACTCTTAAAAAGGGGAGATGAAGTGATTGGTGTTGATAATTTTAATGATTATTACGATCCCCAGCTTAAAAGAGACCGCAATGCTATTTTAGAAAAATTTGCCAATTTTAAGTTATCTGAAATTGATTTTAGCGATCTAGCGTCTTTGGAACAAGTTTTTAAAAATGAAAAAATAGACAAGATTTGCCATTTGGGCGCCCAGGCTGGAGTACGCTATTCTATCACCAATCCTTTTGTTTATCAGGAGACAAATTTAAAGGGCACCCTTAATCTTTTAGAAATGGCCAGGCATTATCAAATAAAGGATTTTATTTTTGCTTCCTCTTCTTCTGTATACGGCGGTAATACCAAAGTGCCGTTTTCGGAAACAGATGCGGTTGACCATCCTATTTCTTTGTATGCGGCCACCAAAAGGGCAAACGAATTGATGGCCTACACCTATCATCATCTGTATGGCTTAAATTGCACCGGATTGCGGTTTTTCACGGTCTACGGGCCGTGGGGGCGTCCGGATATGGCTTTGTTCAAATTTACGCGTTTAATTGCGCAAAATCAGCCTATTGAAATATACAATAACGGCCGGCACAGCCGAGATTTTACGTATATTGATGATATTGTGGACGGGGTGGTAAAATCTTTGGATAAAGCCTATCCTTACGAAGTTATCAATTTGGGCAATAATCAGCCGGTGGAATTGATGTATTTTATTGAGTGTATAGAAAAAGCGTTGGGAAAGAAAGCGCAAAAACAAATGCTGTCTTTACAACAAGGAGATGTGGAAAAGACTTATGCTAATATTAGTAAGGCCAAAAAATTATTGGACTACCAACCAAAAACCGATATCCAATCAGGAATAAAAAAGTTTGTCAGCTGGTATCAAGATTATTATAAGAATAAATAGAATTATGCGCAAAGAGTATTTAATAGAAAAAGAAATATATAATAAAGAGAAAGTTAAGGGAGGCACAAAGAAGTGGGGTTTTTTTTGGGACTCTAATTTATTAAACAAAATAAGTGAGCAATATAATAAAAAAAGAGATGAATGGGCTAATATATATTTAAAAGATAAAAAAATATTGATATTAGGAGCAGCTAGAAACAATATTGATTTTTGTATTAAATATACTAATGATATTACAGCTATTGATATTTCTGAAAGACAAATAGAAAATATAAAAGCAAAATATTCCCATGTTCAAGCTATGATTGGTGATATTACAACATATAATTATCCCGAAGGTTATTATGATGCTGTGTTTTGTTCGGCTATTTTACACCATGTGCCAAAAGATCTGGATGAATTATTTGATCATTTGCATTATACTTTAAAAGATGAAGGCAATATTTTTGTTTATTGTGAACCATTGCGCTTGAATCCATTGCTTGTTTTAGGACGCAGGTTTTTTCCTAGTCAGAACCACACTCCTGGTGAGCAGCCATTTTTAATGAGAGATTTTAAAAAGCATTATCAAAAAAAGTATGAACTGATCGCTTTGCAATATTGTTTTTTTCTTACTCTTTTTTTAGGAGTTTTTGTAAAAGTTACAAAAATTAATAGAATAAAATTTTTAACAAATACTTTGTATAAAATTAATAGTTTTTTTTATAAAATAGATTGTCTTTTAGCCAAGACCCCAGTAAATAATTTTTTTTGGCTTTTTGCCATGGTATTAAAAAAGAAATAATATATTTATGCAACATGATTCAATGTTTCTTCGTCAAAGTACATCTCCTAATAAATTAAACGCAGATATTAGTTTATCTTACAAAAATAAATTTTTATATTTTTTTAACAATTTTTTTTATAATTTAAAAAAAGAAAAACTTAATTGTGAGATTGATTTTTTTCAAATAAAGAATTTGGAAAATATTGATAAATCTTTTTTTAAAGATTCTCCGTCACGGTTTTTTTCTAATTTTTTTTGGAAAAGCTTACCATGGACTAAACTGAAAGAAGAGCTTGGTGAAATTAATATATTTGATACCGGTTGTGGATCTGGTAGTTATGCAAAAAAATTACAAATTTTTAGTAATAATATTATTGATAGTTATTTTGGTATTGATAAGTTTTTTAATGAAAATTGGCAAAAAATTACTGAAAAAAATATTTCTTTTTCTAAATTTAATGGTTTTAATTTTGCAAAATATATACCAGATAAAACTAATTTTTTTATGACCCAATCAGCACTTGAACACATTGATTATGATTTAGATTATTTTCAACAAGTAAGAGATTTTTTACAAAATCAAAATAAAAAATTTATTCAAGTTCATTTATTTCCTAGTACATCCTGTTTACACATATACTTATTACATGGTTTTAGACAATATTCATTTGGTAGTATAAATAAGATTATAGATCTATATAAAATGAATAATTATCATTTTAAATTATTTGTTTTGGGAGGTAAAAATTGCAATCAATTACATTTTAAATATATAACTTTGCCAATGCTATTTAAATTAAAAGATAGAAGAAAAATCTATTTTGAAAATTATCAAAAAAAATTATTAAAGGCAATATATAAAGACCAACAATACTCAGATGTAAAACATGCTTCTTTTTTTGGTTTGGTCATTACTAATATTAATAATATTTTATAATATGACAATATCATTGTTAACTAAAAATAAATTAAAATTTACTCAATTTATTTTAAAATTATTTATTAATATTAATAATTTTAGTTATACAATTATTAATTCATTAGCAGTAAGAGCAAATGGGGGCATTCACCCAAAACATGAAATTTTAAAATACCATGATTTTTTTCTTAATAATATTATTAGATCAGACATTGTTTTAGATATTGGTTGCGGTAATGGAGCACTGGCTTTTGATTTGGCTGCTACTGCTCGACAAATTATTGCCATAGATAATGTAGCTGGTAACATTGATTTGGCAAAAAATAAATTTAAGAAAGATAATATTCAATATATTACTGGTGATGTTACGACTTATGTTTTTAACAATAAATTTGATGCTCTTGTTTTGTCAAATGTTTTAGAACACATTAAAGACAGAATTAATTTTTTGAAAAAAATTTCTAATTTATCTTCCAAATTTTTAATTAGAGTTCCGCTAGTAGATAGAGATTGGTTAACTATATATAAGAAAAATCTTGGTTTGGAGTATAAATTAGTTAAAGATCATTTTGTCGAGTATACTTTAGAAACATTTACAGACGAATTAAAAAGCGCCGGTTTAAAAATAGAAACATATCGCATTAATTTTGGAGAAATATGGGCGGTTGTAAAAAAATAATTTTTAATAATAAGCAATTTACGCAGTATTGTGCAAAGCAGACAAAATGTTATTATGAATTCAACAAAGCATGAGTGAAAAAGTGATTTCTCACTCATGCCCTAAGTTCCTTAATGAATATTTATGAGTATATTTAAAATTATTAATTGGTTATTTCCTAAATCATATTTTAGAATAAAAAGCAAAGGCGGATCAATAGGAGAAAATGTTTTGATTGCCTATCCTTTTGAAATATCTCATTCAAAAAAAACAAGAAAAGGGAGGCTGACAATAGGTAATAATGTACTCATTGATGAAAGAATGCGGATTTCTATGGTAGATATGCATAAAAAAAGGCAATACAATTCTTTATTAAATATTGGAAATAACTGTACTTTTGGCAAGGATTTGATGATTAGTTGCTGTAATAATATTAAAATAGGAGAAAAATTATTAACTTCTGCTAGAGTGCTTATTGTAGATTCTATTCATGAATATGAGGATATTAAGATACCCCCGGTTGATCAGCCACTGAAATCAATTGGTAAAGTTACAATAGGCAAGAATTGTTTTATAGGAATTAATGCTTGCATAATTAGTTGTTCGTTAGGAGATCATGTTATTATAGGAGCAAATGCTGTAGTAACTAGAGATATCCCATCATATTCTGTGGCTACGGGTATTCCGGCGAGGGTAATTAAACGATATAATTTTACTACAAAAAAATGGGAGAAAGTAAAGAAATAAAATTTTAGAAAATATGAAAATTATATATCAATGACTTTAAAATTTTATTTTCTAAAAAAAATAGAGAAAGTATTTATTTTTTTAGAAAATAAAATAAAAATTGATATCAGATATTTTTTGAAAAACGGCTCTTGGATATTTTTTAGACAAATAATTGTGATCTGTTGCAATTTTGCGGTAATTGTTATATTTACTAGGTTTGCAACCCAAGAAATTTACGGAGAATATCAATTTATTTTGGCAGTGTTTGGCATACTTTCCATCTTTTCTCTGCCCGGTTTTAATGCCGCAATTGTTAAAGTTGCCGCCAAGGGTATTCATGGAAATTATAAAGAATCAATTCATTTAAGCTTTATTTGGTGCTTTCTCGCCATCCCTGTGTCTTTTCTGATTGGTTGTTATTTTTTGTACTTAGAAAATGTCACTTTAGCAGTTACTTTGATGATATGTTCTATTCTTTCTCCTTTTTTTTATGGCTTAAATTCATGGGAATTTTTTTTACAAGGACAAAGTAAATTTAGTTTAGTTGCTAAATATTCTATTGTTCAAGCCATAGTTAATGCCCTAGCAACAATAATCGTTTTATTGATTCAACAAAATAATATTATATTAATTAGTATTGTTTATTTTTTTTCTAATTCTTTATTTAATATTTTTTATTATTTAAAGAGTCTAAAATATGTAAATAATCAAAAAAAGAGTAACAGTATTATTAAGTATGGTTTCTTCTTAACAAAAATAAATATTATAGGTATCATAGCGGCTCATATTGATAAAATTTGTATTGGATTATTTTTATCCAGTAGTCAATTAGCTATTTATTCAATTGGTATTTTATTTACCTCTAAGCTTAACGAAGTATCAAAGAGTATGCTGTGGGTTACCGTTCCAAAACAAATCAAAAGTAAAATTTTGCCACGAATAATTTATGTTAAGTTATTTATTATAAGCACCATGGTTATGTTGATTGGTCTCTTTTTTATCCAATTAATAATTCCATTGATTTTTACTGAAAAATATACGTCGTCTATTTTTTTATCAATTATATCAATGATATTTTATCCTTTTTTTATTGTTTTAATAGTTTATAAAGATCAAATTATTTTTAATGAAAATAAAATTATTCTAACTAAAGAATCAATAATCACCCCTATTGTTAAAATATTATTAGTTATAATATTATTACCAGTTTTTAAAATTGCCGGCTTGGCTTTCATTTATGGTTTTCAATATTTATTATCCTTATTAATTTTATTATACTTAGATAATAAAAAAACATTTTCTAAGCCTACTTAATTTTTTTATATTCATTATCCAGAATGGACATCATGATGTAGTCTAAAAATTTACCTTTTTTATAAATTGCCGATCTTTGTCTGCCCTCCTCGATAAATCCCATTTTAAGGTAAACGTGTTTAGCAATTCTATTATTTGCTAAAACTAAAAGCCACAGACGATGCATCCCCCAAGTATCAAATCCTAATTTAAAGATTAATTGATACATATACTTCGCATAACCATGTCCATGATATTTAGATAGAATATCCCCACCAACGCACATAGAGCGATTAATTCTATCAATATCGGTTATTCTGACAATACCTAAATTTTGTTTTTTGTATCCAAATATAAGATATAAAACATTATTTTTATTATTTATACTTTCATACCATTTTTTTTGGTGATAATTATTCAGAAAAACAAAATTACCTAAATTTGACCATATTTTTTCATCATTTCTTAAATCTTTCATCCATAGCAAATCTTCTTCTTCAATGGCTCTTAAAAAGAAATTTTTTATTTGTATCATATTTATTGAAAATTATTTATAGTTTTGACAATATAATTCAGATCTTTTTTGGTTAACCACCAACCAACAGGAATACAAATCATAGAAGAATAAAATTTATCCAGATTGGGTAAATTTGTTTTAAACTCTTTGAACATAGTGTGGGTATCATTTCGTGCGTGAACTTTAGATGCCATAATGTTATGAGCAAGCATATATCTCATAAATTCATCTCGACGACCATTTTTTATGTGTATGGTATATAACCAATAAGCAGAATCACAATCAGGATTTTCTTTTACATAATCTACTTTTAAATTTTTATCATAATATTTTGCATTTTCTCTGTGTTTGCTTATTATCTCGTCTGCATATTTCATCATTTCTATACCAACGGTTGCACAAACGTCATTCATGTGAAATTTATAACCAGCCTCTACCACATCTTCTTCACAACGCAAATCCTCACTTTTTATATCTCTCTCAATGCCATACCACCTTAATAATTTGGCTCGATCATAATCTTTTTTATTTTTGCATATTAAAAGCCCCCCATCTATACTATTTATATGTTTAATGGCTTGTAATGAATGCATAACAAAATCAGACGTATTATTTCCAACATGTCTTTTTTTATAAAGTGTGCCAAAACCATGTGCGGCATCCTCAACTGTTTTTATCTTATGTTTTTTTGCAATTTTATTAATTTTATCAATATTTGGTGTATTACCACCCAAATGAACCATAGTAATCGCCTTGGTTTTAGAAGTAATTTTTTTTTCAATTTCAGCCGGGTCAATTAAGCCTGTTATCGGATCAACATCAGTCCAAACTATTTTTGCGCCTTTAGTATTAACTATGGGAATATTTGTGGCAGTACAAGTCATGGCTGTGGTTATAATTTCATCACCTGGTTTTTCAATACACATATGATAAGCTAAATGTAAAGCGCTAGTGCCGGAATTTACAGTTAAAATATATGGATTATTAATCCATTTTTTAAGTATTTTTTCAAATTCCTCTACCCTAGGACCTTGTCCTATATAGCCACTCATCATGGTTTTCCATAATGGTTCTTTTAGAGATTTAGGCATAAAAACTTTAAACAGAGGAATCATTTTCATAGTTTTATTCATATATTTTTACTTTTAATAAAAAATTAAATCCTTTAAAAGTATAAGAGTAATTAGGTGATTAGTCAATTTGTTTATCGATTATTTCTTTACAAATTTTAATCCATGTATTTTTTTCTTGGTCACATTTTTTTAAAAGTATATATTGTCCCAGTAAAGGAATATTATAAATAATTTTTTTCCATCCTTGATTGTATTTTATTTTTCCCCCCCCTTGAGAGCCCCTTCCAAAATGACTAACAAAAATATGTTCATAATCACAATTTAAATAATATTCGGCGCAAATTAGGTTTTTAAATGGTCCATTTTTATATGTTCTTGTATTTTTCATTTCAATATTTTTTGCCCATACCCCAGCTTCTAAAAATTTTTCTCTTAATTCATAACAAACATCTTGTTTTTTTTCTAAATTTGGTGGCAAACAATTAATGTTGAGTTTTTGAAAATTATTAGTTTCAAATAACATGGCGAATACAAGAGGGAAGTCCTGATATTTTTCAGAATTGATTGGTGCCTGTGTGCCAATTGCCTTTATTTTATCATTAAGTTGATTTATTAAAATTTGATCCCAATCTTTCAATAGCCAAATAGCATCTGCGTCTAAAATAACAAAATAAGGAGTATTAACTTTTTTTGCAAGATGATTTAAGGCACTTCCATGAGCCACGCTTCCTTTTAAATTGGTGTTATTTTTTTCTAAATACGCATTTTTATATTTAGAAACTATTTTTTTTAATGAAGAATAATCACTTGGCTTTGAATTGTTGTCTAATACTATTACTTGATAATTATTTTTTGTTAATTTATTTAATGCGTAGAGCGATATATTAACAAAATCAGAAGTATTATAATTAACAATTAGTATGGTTAATAATGTTTTCTTTTGTTGGTGCATAAGTTAAATTTTTTTATTTTTTTGCAATTATAAAGTAGCCGGTTGTGAACTTATTTAAAATTCTGTTTTTTTTGATAATTTTAAGATTATCAAATTTTATAATTAAAGTTAAAAGTGGATAAAAAATGTATCCAAAGTAGCGTAATAGTCTAGGCAAAGATTTGTTAAGTGTTTTTATCATATCACTGAACACAGTAAAAAATAATCCTATTTGTTTTATACTATGAATTGAAAAACCCACTTTATTTAATTCAATTTTCCATTTTTCATTTGTCCAACGTTGATAATCGTGTGGATCAGCATGAATGTAGTACATAAATGGCGCTGAAACAATAAAATGTCCTTCATTTTTTAAAATTCTGAAACATTCTTTTATGCCACGCTCTGGGTTCTTTACGTGTTCAAAAAGCTCAATGGCACAAATCGTATTAATACTATTATTTTTAATACTGTGCATATTCTCAACATCCAAAACAATATCTGGTTTATTTTCTGGTACAATGTCTGCAAAAATCCATTTGATAACACTTTTTTTTGGTTTGTTAAATTTACCACGGTCTCTTCCGCCTATATCTAAAACTATACCTTGAAAATATTTTTTTTTCTTTTCTAAAAGTTTATCTAATATCTTGCGATGGTAACTAGCCCAGAGATAATATTTTATTTCGTCCATAATTTATTTGTAAATGCATTTTTTATCTTTAGAAAGATAATCTTGTAATATGCTATATAAATATTTTCTTTTTTTGAAAAATATTTTTTTTCAAAAATTTCATTTTTTATTCTTTTAATAAAATTATAATATTGTTTTCCCACATCATCTATGGAGTAGTTGGGAATTTTTTTTATATAATTATTATATTCTATAGAAATCTTTTTGATTTTATTTAACAATTCTCCTTTATTGTTAAAGGTTACCCCATTAGAGTTGATAATTTCTTTATGACCACCATCATTATAACCTACCGCAGGTAAACCGCAAGACATTGCTTCAATTAAGCTGTTAGAGCACGGGTCTTTTGCACTAGCTGTTATAAAAATGTCATGTGCCTTTAGAATTTTTGCTAAAGTTTGGCTACTTACTGGTTTAATGTGTTTAATGTTATTAAATTTAATAGGACTATTTCCGACAAAGGTCATTTCATATTTTGAAAAATCAAGATTTTTATCTAAAAATTCATAAATTTTAAATCCTTTGCGCCAGTTTGGAGACCAGCTGGTAGAAATTAATCTGATTTTTTTATGAGATTTTACTCCTCTATTTAGGGAATTAAATATTTTATCATCAACGGCATTAATAATTGTTGTTTCATAGGGAGCTTCAAAGTTGAAGTTTTTTTTGTTTTCGTTTTTACTCCAGTTGCTTTGATAAATAATGCCATCTACTACTGCATCAGAAAAAAGTTTAATAATTTTATCTATCTCTTTATCTTTGCCTCTAATCAAAGATACTGGACCATCTAATCTTAAAATGATTATTTTTTCAGGATACTTATTTTTGATTTTTAATCCTTGGATTAAATTGTGGTGACTATTAAAAATTAGCACGTCAGCTTTTTTTAATTCTTCTTCATAAATGCTATTTTTTTCAAAATATTTTTTTAAAGCTTTTAAAAATTGATTTCCTCCTCCCCATGGTCCATCTTGGAAATTGTAGCAGATATTAATTTTCATAAATGACAGCTTTGTATTTTTTTTGCATTTTATTTTCTTGCATTTGCATTTTGGCTTTCTCGTAATTATGAGATATATAAAAATTTTTGTTTGTTGTTATTTTGTCTATTTTTTCGATTAAATTGTTGGTAGTTTCATATATGAGATCAGGATGAATAAAATCTCGGGCGAAACCCACATCTGTTGAAAAAATTAAAGTTTTTGTTAATGCCGATTCTATTATAGCCTTAGGCCCGCCTTCACTTTTTGAAGTAACTATATAAACATCAATTAAATTATAAAGATAATTAACAGTGGTTGGATTTAAATTATTTTCTTTGATATCGTCCTGATTATTGTTAATAAACATTGACTTACCATAAAATATAAAGTTGATATTATTTTTTTTGCATTGATTTATTAAATAATGTCTTCTAGGGCCACCTATTAAAAGAACGTATTTATTTTTTGGCAATTTTTTAAAAAGTTCTATTATCCCAGCTGGGTTTTTTTGCCACTTAGGTTTATTTAAGTTGTTATTCAAGGAATCTCTCTGTAAAGATCCTATGATTATTTTATTTTTGATTTTAAAATAATCCAGTTGAATTTTTTTGCAAATTTCTTCTTTATTTAAATCTAGTTTATGAAATGTTTTTGGATCTACAAAAAAAGGTATCAATGATGTTTTAAAACCCTCTTTATTTAAGAACCGCTCTATTTTTTTTGTTGGAACAATAAATAAATCCACATATCGTTTAAATGAATTTAATTTTTTTTTATGATCAATAATATTATTAGTGATTACTGCTATAATTTTTTGAGATTTAAATTTTTTAAAATATTTTAACCATCGCCATCTTGGACTTAATAGAATGTCATACCAAACGCATATTATGTGAGTCGCTAGTAAGGGGTTGATGGTTAGCTTAAATTCATTTTTTTTCAAAAAATAAATTATTGCTTGTCTATCTTTGTCAATGGACCAATTAATATTATCTGCTCCTAAAATAAATATTTTGATTTTATTGTGATACATTTATGATAGGTTTATTGCTATTTTTTTAAGTAATTTGTTTATATATTTCAATTTCTTCTTGAACAATTTTATTTAAACTAAAATATTCAATTATTTTAATTCTAGCACAACTACCTATTTTTTTTGTTAATATAATATTTTCCATTAAAATATTTATCCCATTTTTAATACTTTTAGTATCAGGCTCAACCAAATATCCATTTTTTTTATGATCAATAACTTCATTGATGCCTACTACATTTGTCCCCAAACAAGGCAACCCACAGGCCATTGCTTCTAGTAAGCTCTTTGGCATACCTTCATATAATGAAGGTAATATAAATAGTTTATATTGATTTAGGATTACTGGCAAAAAGGCATTATCTATTTTTCCTTTATAGTTTACTTTAGCTCCAATTTTTTTAGAGTAATTTTTTAATTCTTGCTGTAATTCTCCTTCACCATAAATATCTAAAACGTATGGTAATTTACTTAGAGCAGTAATTAAATTTTTTATATTTTTTTGTTGTGAAATTCTGCCAACATAAATTATATCTTTATTTTTTTTAATATTTGCCATTGGTTTAAAAATATTGGTGTCTACATAATTGTAAATAACATTAATCTTGGCGGAATTTATTTTATATTTTTTAATAATCGTTTTTTTATCATGTTGACTAGCAACCGAGATCACATCTGCATTTTTATAAAGTTTTTTTTCCGTAAAACTTGCTATTTTTTCTTTGAAAGATTTTTCTTTTTCAAAGGCGCTCCATAGATAGCCGGAACGCGCTAATAATTTTTTCTTAAGTATTTTTTTTATAATCACAGCAGTCCAACCCCCAATATTTTGATTGGTTTTAACAAAAGAACAAGTTTTAATTATCTTATAATGAATAACAGGTAAAATAAAAGAATAAATTATTTTGCCAGGATAAGAGTTGAAAATTTTTGGCAAGGGAACAATAATAATTTTTTGATTAACTAAATTTTTAAATTTTTGATCATCAACGCCATAAGTAAACCAATAAATGGTATCAAAAGTTTTTGTTCTTAATAATTCTTCATAAATTTTTTTTTCCCTATCTAAAATTCCTTTTTTTTGCCAAAAAGCCAAAGAAGTATTAAAGCTAAATAGTAGGCTCAATTTCATTTAGAGTAAATTTTTTTTAATAAAATTATTTTTATATTTTCCGGAATTAATAAAGAAAAAGCTGGTTTAATCAGATAAATTATTTTCCATAAGGGGTAGTTTTTTTCCATAAGGGCTCTCCACCTAGCCCATAAAGCAAACTTTAAAGATTTTCTCATATTTTGATGAGAAAGGCCATTGATATTTACTCTATAGCAAAGCAACTTTTCTTTTATGTTTGTCATTTTGTATTTTGATAATATGCGCAATACTAAATCATAATCTTGCGCAAAATAAAAATTTTCGTCATAACCACCCAGAGACAATAAGATATTTTTTTTAATCATTAAAGTTGGATGTATAAAAGGGTTGTATCGCAGGATGGATTTTGTTATATCTTTATATGATGTTGGATGATTTTTTTTGTTTATTATTTTATTTTTTTCATCCATAAAAGAGACCAAAGTGCCACAACCTATGTAGGAATTATTTTTTTTTAAGAATTCATATTGTTTTTTTAAGCGGTCAGGTAAGGCAACATCGTCACTATCCATGCGAGCTAAATATAAACCATTGCTTTGATAAATGCCTTTATTTAGAGATCTGGTTAAGCCTAAATTTTTATTATTATTTATTATTTTTATTCGTTGATCTTTTTTTTGATAAAAGTTTAATATTTTTTTATTTTCTATATTTGTACGATCATCAATAATAATAAATTCAAAATCAGTAAAAGTTTGTTGCAAAATACTGTTTATAGCTTCTTCTAAAAAATTATTTTTTTCATCAAAGACAGACATAAGAACGGAAATTTTAAAAGACATATCCTAATGTTAGCATAATAATTAAAAGGAAAAATATCAAAAAAGTATTTTTTTCTTGGTTGTTATAAGAAATGAATTTTTTATAGTGTAGCAGAAAAAATACAATAAAACATAAATAGCCTATTGTCATAATAAAGATATTGATATATTTTTTGTTGTAAGAAAAAATATTAATAACTTTGTCGGGATTATTTATTTTTCCGAAAATAATTTTTGCACCATCAAGTGATTCCATTACATTATAATTTGTTATAATGGCATTAGAAATGAAAACAAAATCGTTTTTTGTTAATATATAAAAATATTGATATTTATTGATAATAACACGGGTTTTAGCATTACTGTGTAGTAATATATCGTTGCGAGTATTTTTTTGCACATCATTAATATATAACGTATTGCCGTCTAATTTTTCTAAAAAGTTTTCTCCTAAATATTTTTCATTTTTTATACAATGATTATCAGTTGTATCATTTAAATTTTCTTGATCATTAATTCTAAAAATGTAAAAATTGCCAAATAAATAATCATGTTGATAAATTTTTGTAAAATATCTGTTATCGCATAATAAAGATTCATTGAAGGTCATTATTCTATTGTATTCACCACCAATAAATCTTATTCTATTTATAGAATCATACGTTACCATAGTCACTCCGCGTTTTTTTAAAATTTGATACACTTTTTTTGCTGGTAAGTTTTGTATATTATACCAAATGTTAAAATATTGTAAATTAGATTCATCGTTTAAAAAACCGTTGCCAGTGTATTGTTGGTATGGTTTTATTTTGAATTTTTGTTTTATTGATTCAATATCATATGTGTTTATATTTTTTTGATAATTATTATAATCAGCTATAAAAATTTTTCCAATAATATTAGTTTCGCTAATGATACGGATAGTGGTTGTAGAAATGAAGTTGATTAAAAATAAAAACATAAACATGTAAACTATTTTTTGTTTTTTGCATATGAAGATTAAAAAATGATATAAAATAATCGGTAAGAAAAAATATATGATTAGCATAATTCTTTCCGCATATGTATTGGTAATATTTAAGAATACATCGCTTTTATATATTATAAAAAGTATTACAATAAATAGTAAAAAGAATGTAGTATATTTATAGGTATGTTTTTTAATGAATAGAATATTGATGACTATGCTAAGGATAAAAAATATTGAAAATAAGATGCTAGTAAATTGGATATGAAAATTATGAATTAACATATCAAAAATGTTTGTAAGATAAATATGCCAATTTATAGTATCAAAATTACCGAAGCCTTGGATGTTATTTAAAAAGAAATTTTTAATAAAAAATAATCCTAGCAATCCTGACAAACCGCAAGAAATGGCAAGAGAAAAAAACTCCACCTGTCTTTTTTCTTTTATAAGGAACAATAAAAATATAACAAAACTTAAGGCATAGTAAAAAAATACAACACGATGAGTTAACAATAATACTACGCCAATTAGAAGCAGAAGTATATATTTTTTTAGAGAGTATTTTTTTAATAAAATCAAAAATATATATAAAGAAAATATAAAAAATATTATTCCTAAAAAATTTCTATGTAATGCATTTTTAATAAGCCAACAAACAGGAGAAAAATATACAAATAACACAGCGATATTTGCGATAATATTATCTTTGAATACTTTTTTGAATATCTTAATAGATAGCAACAACAAGATGATTAAAAGTAATTCATTTAAAAAATGCAATATAAATTTAATGTCTATTTTAATAATTTGTTGTATGGTACTAGCAGTTACAATATAAAGAGGTTCTAGTTTGAGATAGATAGAAAATATGTTATTTACATCGTTTATCCAATTAATATATTTAAGATCAAAACCAATGGCATGATAATATAAAAAGAAGCTTTCTATAATGATAGCAATGAGTATAGACCAGTAAGAATAAATATTTTTTTTAACATTATCGAGCAAAGTCATATGTTTGTCTTGTTTTTTCAACTGTATTGTACCAAGAATAATATTTTTTAATTAAATGATATCCAGTTTCCCCAAGTAATTTTAGATTATTATTTGTATAAGCTTTTATTATAGCATGTCCTAATGTTTCGATATTTTTTGCTTTAATTAAATAGCCATTTTTTTCAGATATATATTTTTTATTATCTCCTACATCTGTAGCAATTACAGGCAATTTTGCCGCCCAGGCTTCGAAAAGAGTGAGGGGTTGACCTTCATAAATAGATGGTAATACAAACAGATGAGAGGATTTATATTCTTTAATTAAATTTTCTCCAAAAAGCGCGTTTTTAAGTTTAGTAATATTTTCTAGATGATATTTTTTAATTAAAAATAATATTTTTTCTTTTTCTTCGCCCTCACCGACAATAACTACCTCTGTTTTTTCTAATTTTTTTTTAATAATATTTATAGCCTCGATTAAGTAGGTTAATCCTTTTTGAGCAGTAAGACGTCCTACAAACAAAATTTTAAATTTATCATCCTTTGGAACCGAAACAGCGTCAAATTTAGCCACATCCACGCCATTTGGTATAACGGTAATATTTTTATTAACGTTTGGAAGTTTTAAATAATCACTGGAAACCGTAATGACATGGTCGCATTTTATTTTAGTTAACAAAAATTTTTCTAAATAATAATTGATTTTTGACCCCAAACCCTTTTTCATTTCTTTCCAGGCACCTAAACCAACACCGTGTACAGTAAAAATTAAAGGTAGGTGAGTGATTAGGCTGGTAATCTTGGCCGGAATAATGGAAAAATAAGCATGGCTATGAATAAGATCATAGGGTTTTTTTTTATGGTTTTTTATGATTTTAAATACCACCATCAAATAGCTAAGGCGCCCAAACAAATTAAAGAAATTTGTGGCATAGCCAATTCTATAAATATGCAGTTTACGATTATACACAACCTCGTTTTGATTAAAAATTTTTCCTTGTTTATTTTTTAAAGAACGGACGTATAAATCTATCTCATAATTATATTGTAAAATTAAATTTTTACAGAGCTCCTGTACATGCACAATTCCTCCACCATAAAGAGGGTCCCAAGCGTCAATAAGCATACATATTTTATGATTTTGCATGGTTTTATTTTTGAATAATGTAAATTACAGAAGTGCCCAAATATTTGTGTTTTTCCAGCATGCTTTCCATTTTTTGTAAAATAAGCGACGGTTTTTTAATTGCCGCTGGCAATAATAAATAATATAATTTTTTAATTATTTTGTTTTTTTGTGCATGAACATTTTTTTCCAAAAATTTTTTATCAAAATTTTTTTCATCATTTTTTATCCATTGACTGTATCTGATATATAAATTTGCAGAATTTGGTTCCATAATTATCCATAAGCCATCTGCTTTTAATGAATTGATTATATTTTTATAGCCCAATTTTATATTTTTTAAGTGATGTAATACATCAATAGAATAAATAAGATCATAATTATTTTTTGGTATATCTTCTTCAATATTTTCAGTCAAGAAGTTTAAATTGTTTTTTTTATATTTTTTTTCAGAGAATTTTGTGTATTGAACAAGCGCGTCAATTCCCGTAAATGATTTATTGGAGAATCGGTTACTTAATTCCCAAATTAACCCACCAGTTCCGCAACCAATTTCCGCGATCCTAATAATTTTATCGTGATTAATATATTTAGATATAAATTTTTCGCGTTTTTTTGACAAATAGCCAGAGCGTAATTGGTCATAATATTGTGGATCATTTTCAAAAACGGCATTGAAATTTTTAATTTCTTTTTTCATTTTTTCATTTACAAATCTTTTTATAAAACATATTCATTTGTATTGTAATTTCATGCCACTGATATCTTTTTATTAATGATTTTTCTTCTTGAATTTTTTGGTTGTATTTTTTTGTATTTTTTAATAATCCTAATACGGCACCGGCTAATTGTTGAATGTTTCCAACAGGGTAAAGTATCCCACCCTCACCATTGTTAGTTATTTCTTTATTTACATCAATATCAGAAACCACATAAGGTGTTTTGCAACCGATGGCTTCAATAGTTGCAATACCGAACCCTTCTTTTTCTGTGGGTAGACAAAAAATATGAGATTTTTTAATTTCCCACAAAACGTCATCGTGCGATTCAATATACCCTAAAAATTCAACGTTTTTTTCTAGTTGCAGTTTTTTTACTAACGCATGCAAGTTATTTTTTTCTGATCCCTCACCGATGATTAATAATTTTATATTAAAAATATTTTTTTTAATTTCAGGCATGGCCATTATCAGATCAGAAATGCGTTTATAAGTAACTAGTCTAGCCACAGTACAAATTGTTGGTTGAAAATATTTTTCTATTTTTTTTTCAAAAATATCATTTTTTTCAATACCATTATAAATAACCGTAACGTCATTTTTAGGAGAGTATTTTTGAAGATCATTTTTTGTTTTTTTACTAACGGCAATTATTTTTGTCCAGTGTTGTTTTAATATTTTTTTTTCTAGACATTTGCCAATTTTGCCATTAAATCCAAATATTTTTTCCCATTGATCAATCCACACCTCATGATAAGTAATCACGATCGGTTTTTTTGTAAATGTTTTTAGTATTAAAGCGATGGCACAACCCATCCATCCAGAGGCTTCTATGATTTCAACTTCTTTGATTATGTTTAGGGCTTTAATAGTTCCACTAATCACAAATAAAAATCTTTGCCATAGTCCGCCATCATGTAAATAAAGACCATTTTTTTTACCACATTTAAAAATTTTTGATTGGGTAAAAATTTTAGAACTTTTTTTTTCTCCTTTTTCAGAGGAGGCAACAATGTAATATTGATTTATTTTATCAAGTTCTTTCAATAAGAAAAAAGAACGTGCTTCAACACCGCCTTTTATATTTTGTTTGTTGGTTGGAAAAAATTCAGTTAAATACAATATTTTCATTTATTTTTTTCTTTAAGCGCTTCTTTTCTGACCATTTGCGTAATTTCATATTCCAAATGTTCTAATTTTACACTGATGCGAAACACACTATAAAGCAGAAAGACTATGGAAATATAAACCAATGCGTCTACGCCTCTGCCTACCCCCACCAGCTTTGCTATTCTTTCGGTTATTTGGGGTAAATAAGTCATAACGATTATGGATGTCCAAACTAAGCCCCACAATAATAAACCAGTCAAATTGACTTCGCCGTCTTTAAATCGCAAAATTAAACGAGTTAAAGCAAAAAGGGCAAAAACAGTAATAATTATTTGAATAATCATTTTCTAAATCTTAATAAAATTAAACGCACTACGGTTTTTAAACCCTCGGTGAAACTTTGTCCTTTAGACATAGAATACTCGGTATAAATGGCGGTAATAGGTACTTCTTTTAAGCGCAGGTTGTTTCCTTTGATTTCTTTAAAAAATTCTGAAGAGACCTCCATTTTATTGGTTTTAATTTCAATTAACCGCGCCGCCCTACGATTAAAGGCGCGATAGCCGGATTGGCTGTCTGTGGTCCAAATTCCAAATAACACCCAGGTTATCATGTTGCCGACAAAATTAAAGAGTCGGCGCATTTTTGGCATTTTTTGTGAAGTTAAAAAACGAGACCCAATAACCACATCAGCTTGATCTTTTTCCAGGGGTTCTAAAAGATTTTTTAACTCTTCCGGTTTGTGTTGTCCATCTGCGTCTAAAGTAATTACAGCATCCGCATCATGCAATAACCCCGCCTTTAATCCGGTTCCTAAAGCACCACCAAGGCCGCGATTGATAATGTGACTGTAAACGGTAATGCCATTATTTTTTACAATTTGTGCCGTATTATCATAAGAACCATCATCAATGACAATGATATTTTCCGGAGCAATTAACTGTTTTACCTCATCTAAAACTCCTTGAATAACTTTTTCTTCATTATAAGCGGGAATAACTACTACTGTTTTCATAAAAAAATAATTAAATTATGCATTGACCTGTGATTGTTTTCTCTTTATAATAAAAACACAAAATAACTTAAAAGTCAAAATGTGGCAATTGTGAAAGCGCAACAATATAAAAAATTATTTTTGTTAATAAATCACACAACCTTTAATGTAGCGTTGGTGATTTATTTAGTGGTTGTTTTAGTGGAAAATATTTATAAGGGAGTAGTTAGTAATTTTTTTAATACAAATTGGTTGTTGGGGCTGGTCTTAATTACCGGTTTTCTTGATATATCTAAGAATGAAAACAAAGAGGCAGATACGGAAAATAATAAGATAAAAACTTGGCATAAATATTTCGGTTTGACTGTGGTTAGTATTTTGGTGATTTTATTTTCTTATTACAAAACTTGGGATTTGGGTTGGTTGGGTGTGGTTTTTAGTATTCTTTCCGGAATAATATTTTTTCTGGTATCGCAACTTATTTTATCCGACGCTTAAGAAAACATTATAATTTTGCTATGAAAAAAAAATCTTTAATTTGGTGGCTGAAAAAAATATTATTTGTTATTCCTTTTTTGATTTTAGGGTTATTGCTGGAAAATTATTTTTCTTTTTCCGGAAATTTTTCTTTAAATTATGATTTTGACTCGCCGTCTCCGTTTATTTCCAACTTTACCCCTTTGGGCCGAGCCGGCGATCCGCAAAAAAACTTAACCACCGGCGAGACTTATCAACAGGTGATGGGCGAGCCGGTTTATTTGCCGGTTAATGTGCCGCTTTCTTATGATAGCGTAGACGTAACTTTGGAATACAAGAACCCCAATCAGTCCTTGTTGAAATTCGGTCTGGTGGCCTCAGAAAATCCCTGGAGTGTAAATTTAAAACCCTTAGAAAACAAAGTGATAGACGAAGCTTTTTTGACTTGGGATAAAATCACCAACGATGACGGAGTCACCTTATTGCAACGTCAACAAACTTTTTCTGCGGTGGATGATTTTTTACATAATTTACCCACCAATCAAGCTGTGGGCGCTTATCAATATGATTTAGCTCCTGTTTATCAAGATAATAATTATCAACCGCAAAATTCAGTTTTAACTATTGATCAGGTTTTGCGCGGAGGACATGAATTTGCTGTTTATGTTAAAGATGAAGTTTTGCACGCGGAATTTGATCTGCAGGACTTAAATTACGAAACAGGGGCAGATGAGGTAAAAATTGAACTGTTTAATCCAGAGGGCGTGGTGATAGACGAAAAAAATTTAGCTGATGACGGCATCGCTAATGACAGCAAACAAATTAGCGATCCGCGTACCCTTATTTTTGATGTTCCTAATTTACCAGCCGGCGCCTATCATTGGAAAATTACTGCTGACAACGACCTTATTATTAAACAAATTCGCACTAAACAGCACCAATTTGTCGCCCAAAACCATCTTTTTTTATTTTCAACCCCTACTTCACCCGCCACTTTATTTTTTAATGGTAGTAATTTAACTGCTACCACCACTCATGTTGCCGGTCTGCAAGAATTAACGGTGGGCGATGATTTGTTAAACCTGACAGAGGTCAATACGTCGGTTTTTTGGGAAGGGCAAAATTATCGACAGCAATTGCTTAAAATTACTTTGCCCAAAAGCGATGTTTATTTGCAAACCGCCGGTTATTTTTCTTTTGTTGCTGATAATTTTTTTGATCCGGATTATTTGGTGCAAAATATTGATGAAAATACCGCAGACGGTGTTTTGGATTATATTATTTTTACCGATTACCAGTCGCCGCAAACAATACGAAATTTAACCACCCAAACCGTGCATTTAGATTTGGCGGGAGTAGCCGGAGATCGTAAAAATTTATTGTTTATTTTATCCGCTCCGGGCATTAACCGTCGTCTTTATAGCGTACAAGTTAATCAAGTGTGGTTGGATTTTCACCGCGCGCCACTGCTTACTAGAATTTTTAATCGTTTTAAAAAATAATTATGTGCTACCTTAATTTATTTTTTTATATTTTTCGTTTAGCTTTGGTTTGGTATCTGATCGCGGTTTTTTTGGAGTTGCTTTTTCCGGGTTTCATATCTCATTTTATCAACCTTGATCTGTTTTTATGGGGTGTTATACTAATGGCGGTTATTACTTTTATCTTTAAAATCAAAAAGGCATGAAAGCGATTATTACGGCCGGCGGAAACGGCACGCGTCTTCGACCCATTACTTATTCCATGAACAAACATTTAATACCGGTGGGTAATCAACCGATTATTTTTAACGCTTTAGATGACGTGGCCAAGGCGGGCATTACCGAAGTTTTAATTAACATCAACAAAGGAGATAAAGAATTGCCCAAGGCCGTGGGTGATGGCGCGCGTTGGAAAATTAAAATCACTTACCAAGAACAAGACGAACCGCGCGGTTTGGGGCATTTGTTAAAATTGGCCAAAGATTTTGTCGGTAATGATAAATTTGTTTTTTATTACGGAGACAATATTTTTACCGGTGGTTTAAAAGAGCATTTGCAAGAATGGGAGAAAAAGAACAGTAATTTTCATTTGTGTTTGGTAAAAGTTAAAGATCCGGAAGGTTTTGGCGTGGCCGTGGTGGAAAACGACAAAATAGTTAAAACCGTGGAAAAACCGCAGACTTTTATCAGTGATTTGGCTATTACCGGCATTCAATTTTATGATGCGCATATTTTTGAGGCTTTAGAACATGTGCGTCCCACTCCGCCCAAAGCGGGCCGGAAAATTGCGGAAATGGACATTCCGCCGGCCAACCAGTGGTTATTGGATAATGGTTACACCGCCAGTTATTCCATTATTAACGGTTGGTGGAAAGATACGGGCAAACCTTATGATTTATTGGCCGGTAATCGTTTATTATTGCAGGGCAGAAAAAATATGAAAAACCTGGCGGAAAAAATAGAAGAAACCGTTGACGTGCAAGGTGATGCGGAAATTGCCGGCGGAGTACAGCTATTGGGCAAAACCGTAGTACGCGGACCGGTTGCCATTGGAGAAAATTCCATTATTCGCGACAGTTATATCGGTCCTTATTCCGCTATTGGCAAAAATGTGGAAATTTATAATTCGGAAGTGGAAAACTCTATTATTATGGACGACGCTGACATCAGTTGTGAAAAAAGAATTGTCGACAGCATTATCGGGCACAATGCCACCATTGCCAGCGCTCATCTTACCAAACCGGCCGGACACAGGTTAATTATTGGAGAAAATTCACAAGTAGAATTGTAATTATGAATTTAATTGTTTGCGGAGAGTTAGCTTATGATCGTATCTTGAATTTCCCGGGCAGTTTTCAAGAGCATATTTTGCCGGATCAAATCCACAAATTAAGTGTCTCTTTTTTTATTGAGCGTCTGGAAGAGCGTTTTGGCGGCGGCGCCGGCAATATTGTTTATAATTTATTTTTGTTAGGAGAAGAAAAAAAATCTTTTATTGTCAGCAGTGCGGGTAAAGATTTTAATCCTTATGAACGCTATCTTGAAAAATTGGGTTTAGCCACAACTTATATCGCCCGGCAAGACCGGGTGAATACGGCAGGGGCCTACATGATTACCGATCAGAATAACAATCAAATTGCCGGTTTTCATTTGGGCGCGGCCAGTTTTCCTTCCCAATTTTCTTTTGCCCAACTGCCATCTTTTAATCCTCAAGACACCATTTTTTTGTTTGCCCCCAGAAACAGCAAAGAAGATTTACAGCGCTATCAAAAAGAATGTCAACAACAAGGCGTGCGTTATTTGGTTGATCCGGGACAAACTTTGCCTATTTTTAAAAAAGAGGAACTGCTGGCTTATTTGCAAGGCGCCAGCATGTTGATTGTTAATGATTATGAATTGCAATTAGTTTTAGATAAAACCAAACTTGCGGAAAAAGAGCTGATCGCTATGACCAAAATTTTGATTATTAC
>Ga0208373_1000494_pt1 | contig 67571 bp, 73 predicted proteins | sample RifOxyC2_FD_184036 | JGI IMG/M metagenome (GOLD analysis project Ga0208373, IMG submission 184036) | Soil microbial communities from Rifle, Colorado - Rifle Oxygen_injection C2 (SPAdes) | ecosystem: Environmental > Terrestrial > Deep subsurface > Rock core/Sediment | place: Rifle, Colorado...
TGAAAGAAAACAGTGGACAAGGAACAAGATGTCCCCGGTTGAGTACAAATATTATTTTCTGGCTCAATCTATAGGGGGGCAGGAAGTGTGTTCCTAAAGTGTCTACTAAATGGGGTACAGATCAAAACCTCGCAAATGATCAAATAAGTTTTTTTATCTATGAGATGGCGCCGAGGTGGCGAAATTGGCAGACGCGCCAGCCTTAGGAGCTGGTGGGGCAACCCGTGGGAGTTCAACTCTCCCCCTCGGCACATTTTTTAAAATATGAAAATAAATAAACTTACCCGAAACGATTTTTATATAGCTTTTGGCTTAATTTTACTTGCTTTTTTAGTTAGAGTCCCGAATTTTTTGCGAATTTCACAGCCGGTCTTTGACGAAGCTCATTACGCTAATTTTGCGATTCGCACGCTAAACGGCGAGCGGTATATAGACGTCCATCCTCCGCTTGGCCGGATTATTTTTGCTTTTTTAGCGAAGACATTTAAATCCGAGGGCGATTTTAATGAAATAAAATATGGTTCAGATTACGGGAATTTTCCGTTTAAAGCGTTGCGAATGGCGACAATTATTGCGGGTTCGTTGCTATGCGGAATTATTTTTTTAATTGCGCGGAAAATTTATTCAGAACTTTCGCTTGCTGTTTTAGCTGCGCTACTGGTTATTTTTGACGGCTTTTTGATAATTTATTCCAGATTTATCCTACCAGATACTTACTTGCTTGTTTTCGGCTTTCTCGGGATATTATTTTTTTTATCGGCTTTGAGAAGAGAGTTTAAAGCTTCTTTGTTTTTTATTTTTTTGGCGGGGTTATTTTTCGGTTTTTCGGGGCTTATCAAATGGAGCGGTTTCGGATTTTTAGGCACCGCGCTTTTTTTCCTCGCGTATAAAAAAGAATTTTTTAAATTAGCCCCGCTTTTATTTTTTGCTATCGCGACTTATATATTAATTTTTACCGCTTTCAGCTTTACGGGGCAGGGAGATTATAGTTATTTTTCTGTTATTGCACAGGCTGTGAAAATGACGGAAGGTCATTTAAAGTTGCAAGATCATGTTTTGGCTAGCCGTCCTTATATTTGGCCGTTTATGCAGATGGCTTTTCCTTTTTGGCAAAGCGAGGGTATCACTATTTCCTTAAGCCCGAATCTTGTGGGCTGGGTGTCGGTCGTGCTTTCAATTATTTTGGGGTTTTTTATTTTTATCACTGTAAATTACGAAACTCTTTCTCGGCGCACATTTTGGAGAGCCCAGCATAAAATTCTGCTGAATTTTTGCCTCATGCTCGCGCCGTCGCGCTGCGCAAGTCTCTCCAAAATATGCGCCATCGGCAAGTTTCGTAATTCTAAGTTTATCACGGAGAAAGACAAATTTACCTTAATGCTCATTGGCGGATATTTGATAAATTATGTGCCGTATTTTTTTATCCCGCGTGTTCTCTATATATATCTATACATGCCTTCTTTAATTTTTGGCTATTTACTCATACCTCGAATAATTTCTTTTTTGGAAAAAACCGGCTATGCGAAGCCGCGAGTGATTTTTAATACATTCTCTGTGTTTGTAGTGTTTTCGTACGCGCTTTTTGTTCCTTTTATATACGGAATATAGGATATTTGTATTTTAGCTTGATTATTATTAAAATTAACAAAATGCGGTCATCGTATAATGGCTATTATACGTGCTTGCCAAGCACGGGATGCGAGTTCGATTCTCGCTGGCCGCACAAATTGTTAGAATGAGTTTATGTTTTTAAGAAAAAATATTTTTAATTCTTTTTCTTAAAATATAAAGTTGGTACCAAAAAGGATTTGTCACGAGATCAAAGAAATCAGAGTGCCTGGTTTCTTTGCCTCCGAATTTTTTCTTAAAAGATGTCAGGCCTTCCCAGCTTTTATACAGGGGATCGCCATTTGATATGCCCCCAAAATTGAAATATCGCATATTTAGTTTTTTGGCGTGTAAGATTGCTTTCCACAATGCCTGGTAGCTTGGCGCGCGATTTCTTTCTTCATTATTGGAACAGCTGAACGCGTAGTACGCCGTTTTTCCAAAAGCGATCATTAAGTTTATTGTTAAAATTTTTTCTTGATACCTGGCGATTGATAAATACGAGCCCACGGCTTTATTTAGATTCTGAAAAATGCACTCGTAGTATTTTTTCGGGTGAAGGGCGAATTTATTTCTTTGGGCGGTGCGAGACATCAATCTGTAAAAATCTTCGAAATATTTTTTAAAATTTTCTGTTACTATTTCTGTTTTAATCTCTTTTCTCTCAGCTAGTCTGATTGAGTAGCGAGTATTGTCGTGCATTCCTTTTAAGAGTTCTTCTTCCGAGGTTTCCAGATTTAAAAGCCATTCATATCGCGGCTGAAAATAAGCCGAGTGGTACGTGTATTGAGGGGCTTTTTTAAAAAAGCGCGACAGAAGTTTATTTGACTGTCGTGGCATAAAATCAAGACGCAGAAAAACGGCTTGCTCCGATTTAGCGATCTTTTTCAGATTTTCTTTTAGAAAAATAAGCAGGTCTTCCGAATTGTCTTTAATAACCGGCCCGTAAGGGATATATAAATAACTTTTATCGAAGGGAAGCGAGTATTTTATGATCTGAAAGTAGGCGATTTTATCTTGGCCGTCTAAAACTAAAAACTTTCTGGCTGCTCGTTCGAGATTTTTCTGCCAATCGCCGTAAAAACTCGCCTGCGTAAAAGGCGCGTCTGCGTCGATTGTCGTGGGGTCGAATAAGTCTGTTTCTTTAAGTTCTTGAAGTCGATATTGCGGCATTTTATGCTTTTATTTTAGCCTTTTTCCGCAAAATTAAAAAATCCCGACTAGCCGGGGTTACAAAACCAATCGTAGTCGCGTTTTATTTTTTTCCTGGAAGATCGGGAAATTGTGGCGGTAAAAAATCCGGATTTGCGCCAAAAAATAGGGTTACCACAATTTTTACTATGCCCCAGACCGAAATTATGATGGCAAGCCCGATAATTCCCCAGATTATATATTGCCTTCCCTCCTTTACTTTTTCTTCATCACCTGCCGCTGAAATATAAAGAATCACTCCCCAAACAAAAACAATTGTAGCGATAAGTATGAGAATGGGGATTACGCTTTGTAAAACTTTGGTGACGTTCGCAATTATGCCCTGAAAAGTGGGCCCGGCGGCAAGAGCATCCGCGGCCAAGAAATTTACAAAAGCGAGAGTTAGTATGAAAAATGAGGTTTTTAGAAGCTTGTTCATTAACTTATTGACGCCCAAAAATTTACAAGCATCCAGACTATTCCGTTTACGGCAATCATTATGGCAAGTCCGATAATTCCCCAGACCATGTGGCGCTTACCTATGCTTTTTTTCTCTTCGTTATCGGAATAAATAAGGAATTCAACGATTCCCCAAATAAAGAGAATGATTGCCAGCGCGAAAAGCAGTGTGACAATAGGAGTGAGGATTTCTGAAACCACCACGCCGATTATTTCCTCAACCGTCTTCGCATAAGCAATCATCTCTTTTTGGGTTCGCTATATTGTGCCGATTGTAGTTGGGATGCCTTCGTTCTCAACGCCGAACGCGGTGACGATTATTTTGACAATACCCCATACTGCGATTATTACCGCGAGCGCTATTACTCCGTAGATAATCAAATTTCTGGCATTAGCGCGTTTTTCTTCATCGGCTCCGGCAGTAATATACGTGATTACGCCCCAGATAAAAACCAATGTGGCTATTATCAACAGAACCGGAATTACGGCGTTTAGGAGCTGTTCCAGTTGGTTCAAGTAGCCCGTGTCAACTGTCTGGGCTAATGCTGAAAGCGGGAGAAGGCTCGCGGCCGCGAAAGGCAATACTTTTTTAATTAATTTCATTGTTTTTACTAGATTTTAAAAGTCACTTTATGACTACGACCTTTTAGCTAATAATTGTCTATATATTTTTAAATAATACCACTATTTTTTTATTTGGCTATCCACAGAAAGCAAGGGTTAATTGCACCCGCAGCTTTTGCTGGTATTGACGTGAAGGTGGTTAACGCCCGGATCATTGCATCCCAAAGTTGTTCTATAAGGGGAATAGCTGATCTCGCAAAAAGCCGATCCTGCGCCTTGCGAGCTGCATGAGGATGCGGCGCTTTGCAGTTTTGACCAATTTGCCGGAGTTTTTTGAACATCCACCCTTAGCGCAAAATCAACCGCATTTCCTTCGCCATTGCATTTTGTGCCGCCATAGTGGCAGGAGATGCATGGAGGTGACGGACATTTGTCGGTAGCTGTAAGCGTGCATGTATGCCCGCCGCCATTTTTTTGGTTGTCTGAAGGTGTGATAACCGGCACTCCCAGTTTTTCCGCCTCCTTCATAATGCATGTAATCATTAACTGGGCTTCCGGAGATAATTTTGATGCTGAACATTGAAGTGTTGGTTCTGTTGTTGAGGGTTCTGTGGCTGGTGGAGGAGCCGCTCCATTGGGTCCAACGGGCACTGTTGAAAGAGCATTAAACTCCTCACAGATGCTTGTGTCATTCCATGCTCTTGGAGTCGGCCCGGGCAATTTAAAACCAAGTGTATCTAAAATTGTATTTACTATTACCCAAGCCGCGAAAGCAAGGAAAAGGCCTAAAATCGCGTATAAAATAATTGATTTTCCCTGGGTTATTTTATTGGGAGAGCCTCCTGAAGTAAGCCAGATAATTCCTCCGGCAAGAAGCGCTATTATAAGTACCGGCAGGCCGATATCCCGCAGGAGGAAATTCATGACGTTTCTTATTCCCTGATAGAGATGACAGACGTTGCAGTCAGGCTTGTCTCCCAGGCCGCAGGGGACAATTCCCGCGGCCAGGGCGTTATTTGCAAAAACAAAAAAAGAAGCCCCGATTAAGAGGACTTCCATCACAATTAAAAAAGTATAAAGTCTTTGCGCTCTGGCTTTACCTGTAAAGATCGCGTAATTTTGTTTCCCCGTCTCTTGCGGCATCTTCGATTGTTTTTCTACCACTATAAGCGGATTTTATCATATCTGAAAAAATTTTTGAAGTTTCTTCGATGTCCGCCTCAAGCCAGCTTTTCATCTTTATGGATTCTTTCCAAATCGTGTCAGAAATCGGGCTTCCTGTTTTTAAGGAAAGTATGGATCGTCTCGCCGGCGCCAACCCTGTTTTTAGCGCAAAATCTTTTTGCACGTCATTCTGGGTCATAAAGTTCATAAATATGTATGCTTCTTTGGGGTTTTTTGATGCTTTTGGTATCGCGAGCGCCCAGTAGTTTCCGTAAGTGGCGGCGATTTTCAAATCGCGTATTTGCGGCACCGGTGCGATGTCAAAATTCAGATGAGGATTTTTGTTTTTAATATTTTCAAATTCCGAGCCAAGGCCGAAATACATGGCAAGGTCTTCTCTGGCGAATGCCTCGCTATCATTGGCAAAGGCGGGCGACCATGAATAAGAGGCTTTTTGCGAATTGGAGAATTCAAGGAAAAATCTTAATGCATCGGCGGCATAGGACGGTCCTACATTGCTCGAGCCAGCTAAATTTACTTTAAGTTTGTCTGAATCAAAAATCGGACTTCCTTTTTGCAGTATTAACAAAGATAAAATTTCTTTCGGATGGGAAACGTTTGAGTCGGTTCCCAAAGCCGCTCCGGATTTAATTAAATTGCCCGACCCGTCCTTTTTTGTAATTTTTTGAGAAACGACTAAAAATTCGTCCCAGTATTTGGGGGTTTCGGAGATTGCCTCATTTCTGAAAAGATCTCTGTTCCAATACAAAACCATCGGGTCAATTAAAAAGGGAAGCGCTATGATTTTTTCCGGAATTATAAGTATGTCAGTCCCGTCAACAAAAGAATCCAAAAATTCTCGCTCGGTTATTGAATTTGACAGGGACAAAAATTTCTCCTGCTGCTTGTAGGCCAAGCTGGAAGGAAGAATTACTATATCCGGCGATTTTCCCGAGGCGAGCGAATTTACAAGTTCGGTTTCAAATGTTTCTTCCGCAAGCTCTTTGTACGTAACGGCTATTCCGGATGGAGAATTATTGCTATTTTTTAAAATACCCGCGACTTTGCTTTCGGGGAAGGTCCCCCAAATTTCAATTTTAACGGTTTGACCTCGTCCGGAAGGATTTAGCCCGGGCATGGCTCCGGAAAATATTAAAAATGCCAAAAGAGTTGCTCCGATAATAAAAATCGCGAGAACTATTTGCGTGATTGAAAATGATTTCATAATTAAGGTTTTATTAAAATTAGCCCGTAATGATGTTCCCCCGGATTGAATTCTTTTTCAAATCGAAATCCGGCTCCGACGAAAATGTCTTCGGCGTCTTTGCGGTTTATCCGATTGGCGAGCTTCGGGCCGATCGGCTTTTCTTCCTCCGTCCATTCAACTAAGGCCACTTTGCCTTTTTGTTTTAGAACGCGAAACGCCTCAGCGGCTAATTTATGCTTGTCTTCCAGTTGAAATAAAATGTTTGAAATAATGACAAGGTCGATACTTTCATCTTTGAGGTTAGATCCTTTATTTTTTTCAAGATCAGTCCAGATGGTTTCGATATTTCCCACGCCCAAAGCTCTGGCACGGCTTCTGATTACTTCAAGAATTTCCTTTCTGACGTCGAACGCGTAAACTTTTCCCGAAGGCCCTACTCTTTTCGCAAGGGGAATCGCGTAAAAACCTGATCCGGCGCCGAAGTCAGCGGCTTTTATCCCTGGCCTTACGTCGATCGTGTCTATTACTTCTTCAGGTTTTACAAACATGTAATGGAGGCGATTTTGTCTTTGTCGGGAAGCCGCATTATGCGCACTCCCTGCGTTGCCCGTCCGAGTTCGGAAATTTGGGCAATTTCGGTTTTTATAACTTGTCCTTTTTGCGAGATGGCGATAATTTCTTCGATTTCCGGCGATACGATTTTGGCGGATACGAGGCTCCCGGTTTTTGAAGTTACTTTTGCGGTTTTAATGCCTGATCCGCCTCTCCTCTGGAGCCTGTACTGCTTTACGTTTGTTTTTTTGCCGTAACCGTTTTCCATAACTACGAGCAGAAACAATTCTTTTTCATTTGCTCTTAGCGCGTCGGCTCCAACAAGAGCGTCGCCTTTTTTGAGGCGAATGGCCCCGACCCCGCGCGCCTGTCTGCCCATTTGTCTTATGTCCGTTTCTTTAAAGCGGATGGCTTGTCCTTTGGCAGTCGTAAGTATCACGTGATCGCCCTTGTCTACAATAAATACCCAGCGCAGGAGATCCTCTTTTTCAAGTTTTATCGCGATCAGGCCTGATCTGCGGACGTCATCAAAATGCTCGGTGGCTACTTTCTTTATTATACCGTTTTTAGTGATCATCACGAGCGAAGAAGTCCCTGATTTCTGGGTTTTGGGGCGCGCGAGAATCGCGGTTATATGTTCATCCTGGCTGATCGGCAGAAAATTGATCACGGCTTTTCCTCTTGTGGTGCGCTTGCCTTCCGGAATTTCGTACATTTTTGTCTGAAGAACTTTGCCTTTTGAGGTGAAGAACAAAAGGTCGTCGTGGGTGTTTGCGGCAATAAAGTTCTCAACCGCGTCTTCCTCCTTCATTTCGTGGCCGATTGTTCCCTTACCGCCTCTTTTTTGCGACCTATATTCTTCGGGGTTTACTCTTTTTATATATCCTCCTTGGGTAAGCACTACTACTGTTTCGCGGTCAGGAATAAGATCCTCCATTGAGAAAGATTTAATTTCTCCTTCGATTACTTTGGTTTTTCGCGCATCTCCGTATTTTCTTTTTATTTCAGAAAATTCGTTTTTAATGACCTCGACGATTTTCCCGGGATCTTTTAAAAGGGATTTTAATTCACGGATCAACTTTTGTTTTTCTTCGAGCTCGTCTTCAATCTTCTGTCTTTCAAGCCCGGCTAAAGTCTGGAGCCGCATTTCCAAAATCGCCGCCGCTTGTTTTTCTGACAGACTGAATTTTTTGACTAAATTTTTATGAGCGTCTTCTTTTGAGGCGGAGGATTTGATTGTTTTTATAACCGCGTCAATGTGGTCGAGCGCTTTTTTAAGGCCCTCAAGAATATGCGCTCGATCCTCGGCTTTCGCAAGGTCGAATTTAGCTCTTCGTTCGATGACAACTTTTCTATGGGCGAGGAAATGCTCGAGAATGGTTTTAAGCGACATTATTTGCGGCTGAATGCCGTCGGCAAGCGCGATCATATTAAAGTGAAAGGCCTTCTCAAGGTCGGTGTATTTATAAAGAGCGTTTAAAGTTTTTTCCGGGACCGAGTCGCTTTTCAGGTCTATGGCGATTGATAGGCCTTCTTTGTCTGATTCATCTCGAATGTCGCGGATTCCCTCGAGCCTTTTTTCATGCACAAGATCCGCCATTTTAGAAATCAGTTCCGATTTATTTACCTGATAAGGGATGGAGTTTATAATTATTTGAAAATGATTTTTTGAATTTTCGACGATCTCGGCTTCTCCGCGCGTGACGATTGTGCCGCGTCCGGTGGAATACGCCCCGACCAGATCTTTTTTTGAAAAAATTATGCCGCCTGTGGGGAAGTCCGGGCCTTTGATAAATTTCATCAAGTCTTCGGTCGTTGCTTTGGGATTGTCGATCAGGTGTGCACAAGCGTCAATGACTTCGGTAAGATTGTGCGGAGGAATATTTGTGGCCATGCCCACGGCAATTCCCATGGAACCATTTAGGATAAGATTCGGTATTGCCGCGGGTAGCACCACAGGTTCGTCTCTGGTGCCGTCGTAGTTTGGCCTAAAATCAACCGTGTCTTTTTCAATGTCTCCTAAAAGCTCTTGGGCAATCTGCATGAGTTTTGCTTCGGTATATCTGGGGGCGGCTGCCGAATCGCCATCAATTGAGCCGAAATTTCCCTGTCCACGTACGAGCGGATAGCGCATGGCGAAATATTGAGCGAGCCGGACAAGCGCTTCATAAATCGGCGCGTCGCCATGCGGGTGGTATTTTCCCATAGCATCGCCGACAATAGCCGCGGATTTGCGGAATTTAGCGAGATGATTCAACCCCATCTCGTGCATTACATATAAGATTCTCCTGTGCACGGGTTTGAGGCCGTCTCTGGCGTCGGGAAGGGCGCGCGAGATAATAACGGACATCGCATATTCAAGATAGCTGTCGCGCATTTCCGAAACTATATCTTTTTTGTGTATTGATTCCGGCCGCTCTGGCGGAATTTCTTTATTTTTTTCCTCTTTGGCCATTTTTATTTTTGATAAACTTCATTATTAATTCCATTCTTATTGTAATTTTCCTTTATATTTTTATATTGATCCGTTATCGTGTTTTTTAAGATTGTCCAGGGCGGCGGGGTTTTGTCTTCGCTGCCAGCTTTTTTCGGCAGAGAAAACGGTCCGATGCTTAGCCATGCGCCGACGATCAATGCCATTATAACAATAATCCAAAATGCCATTATTTTTTTTCTTTCTCTAACGGGCTTTTGGCGTATTTTTTCAAGTCGCCGGAACAAATCCATAATCTTAAGAAATGCTTATAGTAGGCGAAAGAACCACCAGTTTTGTTCCGTCTTCGGGCAAATCTTTTTTCTTAAAAGTGAATTTATCTTCAGGGCTTATTTTTTCTTCGCCCCATTCTTTAAGGAATTCTTCAATTTTTGCTCCCTTTATCGGCGTTTTCGAAATAGCGTAGTGCATTGGTATGGCTATTTTCGGCTCAAGCTCTGAAATAATTTTTACCGCTTCTTCGGGATCAATTACATCTTTCCCGCCAACCGGCACGAAGAGTACGTCAATTTCTCCCATGGCTTCTTCATTTTCCGCTGAAAGCTCTTTTTCGCCAAAGTCGCCAAGATGGCAAAGGCGCATATTTTCCATTTCAACTACATAGATAGTATTTCTGCCGCGCTCTTTGCCTTGCGAGGAGTCGTGAAATGAATTTAACCCCGTGACTGAAAGATCCTCTATTTCATATTCGCCCGGGCCGGAAATCAAAAAAGGCCCGCTTTCTTTTTTCCCAGGCAAGTCTTTTATGCCGTTATGAAGAGGGTGGTTGTGGCTTGACAGGGCTACGTGCGTTTCAAACCGAGGTGGTTTTAAATCGGAATCTTTCGACGGCGGATCGAAAATAATAGTCTGGTCTCCTGATTGCACTTTAAAGCAGGAGAGGCCGTAATAAGTGATTACCATGTACTGATTTTATAAGATCCGCTTTTTGGCGGCGTGAGTAATAAATTGAACCGCTTTCGCGGAACATTCTAATTTTACCCCGCCTCACGATAAAAATCTATGGCCAAAAGTCTTAATTTTAATTTACTAAGTTTATAAATAATGATCGAATTCATGGGGGCGTGGGGCGGGGTTTAGCACTATTCTTGCGAAAATTTAAGAGCTTTGATACACTCATTCTCATGTCAGGGACAAATGCTACAAACGTTATTTTGAGCGAAGTTGACTCAAAAAGAAAGAAAAGTCTGATAATGGATGAGCTGCTGAAAAAAATACCCATTGAATTGCCAAAGCCTGGGGAGCTTGTGGAAGCTTCCATGGTTGGGCGCAAAGGCTCAAAAGTTTTTTTTGATTTGGGCGTTTTTGGCTTGGGCATGGTTTATGGAAGGGAATTTTTAAAAGCTCGCGAGATAATCAAGTCTCTAAAACCAGGCGACAGGGTTACCGCTAAAATCGTTGAAACTGAAAATGAAGAAGGGAATGCTGAACTTTCGCTGAAAGAAGCGAGTCAGGATCTTATTTGGAAGGAGGCCGAAGATGCGATGAGAAAAAAAGAATCGCTTGAGCTTGCGGTTTTGGAGGCCAATAAAGGCGGGCTTGTTATGGAATACAAAAGAATTAAAGGATTCCTGCCAGCGTCTCAACTTAAAACTTCCCATTACCCTCGAGTGGAAGGAGGGTCTAAGGATAGAATTTTGGAGGAACTCAAAAAATTGGAGGGCCAGACTTTAAATGTTGTTGTTATAGCTGTCGAGCCTAAGGAAGAGAAAATAATTTTTTCGGAAAAAGGCGCCGAATCCGAGGAACTTAAGGAGATAGCGGCAAAATACGAGGCCGGGCAAATTGTTGAAGGGGAGATAACCGGCGTGGTTGATTTCGGAATTTTTATAAAAATCGAAGAAGGCCTCGAAGGGCTTTGCCATTTGTCAGAACTTGATTGGTCGCTTGTTGAAAATCCGGCGGAGCGTTTTAAAATCGGCGATAAGGCTAAAGCCAAAATAATCGGAATTGAAGCAGGCAGGATTTCTCTTTCCGTTAAGGCCCTCCTGCCTAACCCCTGGGATTTGGTAAAAGACAAGTACAAAAAAGGCGACATTGTGCAGGGCAAAGTTTTGCGGTTTAACCGTTATGGCTCTCTTGTTTCAATTGAAGAAGGCGTTGCCGGACTATGCCATATTTCCGAGTTTGGATCGGACAAATTAATGAAAGATAAACTGGAGATAGGCGTAAGCTATCCTTTTCAGATCACACTTTTTGAGCCAAAGGACAGGCGTTTAACACTTTCCTATTTAGGCGACGGACCCAAAAAAGCTCCGGTGGTTTCGGAAATAGCTGAAAAATAGATTTCAACTACTGATCGACAAATAGCGCAGATAGTGCTATTTTTATTTTGATTTGATCCCAAAAAAATTTACGGAGGAAAAATGGAAAACCAAAAGGAAAAACAAGAGATTACCTTGAGAGGTCAGCTAGTCGGGCTTAATAAATCTATCGGCTCTATCTTCCCGATATGGAGAGAGGGGACGCGTACGATTATCCAATTTAATACGCCGGTCATCTTGGACGATGATGGAAATCAGAGCATCGTCATAGGCGCCGACCCGCCTTCAACGAATATGCTTATCGCCGTCGGTATGGGGATGGATGCCGGAGTGGGGAGGCTTTTGCCTTTGCTACCGTTGCCTGTTTTTATGGCCATTTGTCTTGAAAACGGCCAAAGACTCGGCGTCCACGAAGAAATCTCCATGCATTCTATTGGGGAGGCGCGCGGAAAAATCAGTTGGGAAATGCCGGAGTTGAAGTCTGTCAGCTCCTCTATGAAAAGGCTTAGCCGCAAAATTATTTTAAGCATTTTACGAGAAAGGATTCAGAGGATTGGTTACGAATTAGGGCAGCTTTTCGGGGATGTGAAGCCGCATAGGTGCGTCTGGGGGCATTTTATCCACTACATGTATGCGGGGCTTCTGGATGCGAGAAGCCTGCAAATGCCTGATTTCGAGAGGAAAGTCTGTGGTTTTAATGACTTTGGTTTTTAGGTTTTTTTTAAACAGGCTCCTGGCGGTGCGATCGTCATGAGTTTTGTGTTTTTAAATTTACACTGTAATTTACGAAACTCTTTCTCGGAGCACATTTTGTAGAGCACAGCATAAAATTCTGCTGAATTTTTGCCTCATACTCGCGCCGTCGCGCTCCGTAAGTCTCTCCAAAATATGTGCCGTCGGCAAGTTTCGTAATTCAAAGTTTTACATTAACTCATCTAACGTTTCCCCTAAATATTGAAAATATAAGGAAACTCACCTCTTTCATTTTTTGTTGTATATTGTTAATATGAAGCATATGGTTTATAAATCGGCTGCAATAATTACTCGGGAAGGAAAGTGGTTTGTGGCTCGTTCTGCGGAATTGGGCGTGGTTAGCCAGGGAAAAAATATTGAAGAAGCAAAAAAAAATCTTCAGGAAGCGATAGAATTGTATCTTGAGGATATGCCAAAGGAGCGTAAATATCTTTCGAAAGAGGCGCCTTTTGTTACAGCCGTTGACATTAGTCGTGGCTAAAACTTTTTCAGGAAAAGAAGTCGTTAAAATTTTATGCCGAGATTTCGGCTTTTTTGTTGTCTCGCAAAAGGGCAGTCATGTGAAATTAAGAAAAATTGTAGGTAGGCGCACGCTCACAACTGTAGTTCCATTGCACAAAGAACTCGCTCGAGGCACGATTTTCGGCATTTTAGAGCTCGCCGAAATTAGCGAAGAAGATTTCAAAAAGTTTCGCTAGATAGCTCTTCAACCCTTCATTAACTCTTCAATAGTTTCTCCCAGAAATTGAAAGTATAAAATTCCAGCCGATACGGTTCATAATTCCGGCTTGGTTGCGGCTTCGTTTTTGTTCAAAGTCCGAGCTCTGTCAGCTAAAATATGCAATTTAAGCCTTCTTATTTTTAGATATAAAAAACCAGATGATATGCCAAAGAATTCCTAAACCAAAAAAACGCATACTGTTGAACTGGCAATTTATATTATCAAGACCTGTATCAAATCCTCCTGCATTTTTGACACAAGATATACTTTCATAGAAAGGACCTGTGATGAAAACAATTGCTGGAATGCCAATTACAAAATAAAAAATATAAAACCAAGTCGAATAACCTTTAAAAATTTTGTTTCCTAACTCGGATAAAATTACTGGAATTAAAAGTATAAGCCCGTAAAACAATATTATTGTTGTAAACATCGATTTTTAATTTAGTTAGGACTTATGAAAGCCATTGATTAATTATAATAACTTCTCATCAAATCCGCTAGATGATAATCTAACTCATTTTTATTCCTTGAGCTCTTCGATAGTTTCCCCTAAATATTGAAAATATAAGTTCCAGCCAATTTTATTTACAACTCCGGATTGTTCGCGGCCCAAGATATTTCCCGCGCCCCTAAGTTCAAGATCGCGCTTCGCAATTTCAAATCCCACGCCAAGCTGTTGGAAGTCAAGAAGCGCTTGGAGCCGTTCTTCTGCCTTAGGCGTAAGGCTTTTGGAAGAATAAAGAAAATAAGCGTAAGCCTGTTCTTTGCTTCTGCCGATCCTTCCGCGAAGCTGATGCGATTGCGCAAGGCCCAGACGGGTTGAATCGTCAACAATCAGCGTGTTTGCCGAAGATATATCAAGTCCGTTTTCGATTATTGTCGTGGAAATAAGAATTTTAATTTTACCTTCGCGGAATTCATGCATGGTTTCGAGCAATTTTTTTTCGGACATTCTGCCGTGCAAAATAGCTTTTTTGGTCTTGGGAAGCGCTTTTTCAATCCGTTTTAAAATAAACGGCATTTTCATGATGCGCGGCGATAAAAAATATACCTGCCCGTTTCGCGAAAGCTCGTTTGAAATCGCTTCTTTGATAATTTTTTCGTTTTTAGGCAGGACAAAAGTCATAATCGGCATTCGGCCTTCGGGCGGATCGGATACAAGGCTCATCGGGCGTATTTTGGAAAATGAAAAAGCGAGCGTTCGCGGAATGGGCGTTGCCGAAAGATACAAAATATCTATATTAGGATATTTTTGTTTGAGTACTTCTTTATGCTTTACGCCGAATTTCTGCTCTTCGTCTATTATCAAAAGGCCGAGATTTTTGAAATCAATGTTTTTCGAAAGTATCTTATGCGTGCCGATAACTATATCGATTTTGCCTTTCGCAAGTTCTAATAAAATTTCTTTGGCTTTTTTGTTTGATTCAAGACGAGTGAGTTTTTTAATATTCACGCCCTTTTGCTCAAGCCTTTTATTAAACGTTTCCATGTGCTGGTCGCATAAAACCGTGGTAGGGGAAAGAATGGCAACTTGTTTTTTGTTCATGACCGCGCGAAAGGCCGAGCGCAGAGCGAGCTCTGTTTTTCCAAAGCCGACATCGCCGACAACGAGCCTTTCCATGGGAATATCTTTGCCGAGATCGCTGAATATTTCTTCAAGAGATTTTTCCTGGCTCTCGGTGAGCTTGAATTCAAAATCATCCCAGATTTCTTTTTCAAAAGGGTTAGCTTCGTACGCCGTTCTTTTTTGCGATTCGCGTTTTTTATAGAGCTCAAAAAGTTCTTTGGCAAAAGCGATAATATCTTCTTTGGCTTTTCTTTTTGTGTTTTCCCAAAGAGGCGTTCCAAGTCTTGAAATTTGGGGTTTTTTCAGACCAAGATATGGCGTTATCTTGTCTTGGAATTTTTCCGGCACGAGCAAGCGGTCAGGTTCGCCATTTTTTCTCGCCGGAGCGTATTCAAGAATTAAATATTCGCTGATTTCTTCGCGAAAAATTCCTATGCCATGATCTTCATGAACGACAAAATCTCCCGGCTCAATGTGCGACACCGGATGTCGAACATAATTTGCCATGCGTTCTTGGTGCGGAATTATTGTTGTTTCTTCGATTGTGGAAATTACGTTTCCTGAAAATTCAAGCGTTATCGGCGAAGAATGATTAATCGGGAATATCGTTATAAGCCCTCCTTGTTGGAAAAATTCTCCTTTATGAATATCGCCGTGATGCCTTTCGTAGCCTAAATCGGAAATTTCTCTTATCGCCTCGGAAGGATTCTTTTTAAGTCCGATTTCAAAAATAACACTGTTTCTTTGCCAAAAGCTATTTTTCATCCGTAAAATTTCGTATTGTTTAAGGTCTCCCGTAAACGGCAAATCAGCTCTTTCCAGAAAAGACGGGGTAGGGCTCAAAATAATTATTTGGTTGTAAGATTTAGGCGGGTCTGTCATTCATTTTGTTAAGTTTTGTTATATAAACTCATCGCCTTTTCGTGTCCTTCGGTTGCGATAATTTCTAAGGCTTCGGAGATTTTTTTGGAAAGTTTTTTTAGGATTTCAGCTTCGGCTGGCTTGAATTTCGAAGTTAAAAAAGTCAGGAGTTCTTTGTGATTGGGTTTTTTGCGGGGGCAAATGCCGACGCGCACTCGCACAAACGCTTCCGTTTTTAACGCTCGGCGGACGGACTCGACTCCCCTGTGCCCGCCTGATCCGCGATTATAGACAATTTTGAATCTGCCAAGCGGCATGTCTATATCATCGTGGAGTACAATCACGTTCTCCAAAGTCTTTTTAGGTTTGATGAATAATTGGACAGCCTTCCCCGAATTATTCATAAAAAGTTCCGGTAATATCATCATTATCGGCTCTTTTTTAATTTTTCCTTCAGAAATCAAGGCAGCTTTTTTTTTGAGCTCAAAATCTTCAAAGTGTCCGGGAAAAGCGGCTTTTTTTGCAAAAATTTTAATGATATCTCTCCCGATATTATGCCTTGTGCCTGAATACTGGGGATCGGGGTTTCCCAAGCCTACTATATATATGTTCATTACTATACGATATAACATGGAACATAAAACTTGAAGCATGTTTCATGTTCCAAGTTTTATGTTTTATAAAGTAGGGGTTGATTTTTCGATTGTCTTGCTTTAATCTTTGTTTATGTTTGAAAACGAAAACGACAGTTTTTGGAAAGATTTTTTTAGATTTATAGTAGTAGCGGCGATAATTATTCTTCCGGTCAGGGCTTGGGTGGCCCAGCCCTTCATTGTCAGAGGCGCGTCTATGGAGCCCACTTTTAAAAACGGCCAGTACCTTATTATTGATGAGCTTTCCTATCATCTCCGCGAGCCTGAACGCGGAGACGTCATTGTTTTTCGTTTTCCGGAAGATCCTTCAAAATTCTTCATTAAAAGAGTTATCGGACTACCCGGAGAAAGCATTGAAATCAAAGATAATAAAATCTTTCTTATAAACGGTCCGGATGCCGAGGAGTTGAAAGAACCGTATTTAACGGATATATTAACTACACCTAACGGAAAAATTCAACTTAAAGACACTGAATATTTTGTACTAGGCGACAATCGTCTATTCTCCTCTGATTCCAGAAGATGGGGAGCCCTAGATCAGGATCTTATTATTGGCAGGGCTTGGTTGAGGCTTTGGCCTCCAGCCAACGTAAAGTTTTTACCCGGTGAATATGAGTTCCAAAGTTAAGAAAGAATTGTTAAAAACAGCGCGCGGCACGCGCGATCTCCTCGAAGAGGAGCTGTTAATCTGGGATGAGATTAAAAAAGTGGCTGAAGATATCAGCCGTTATTATGGTTTTAAAAAAATCGTAACGCCGCATTTTGAGCACGCGGAGCTTTTTGGAGCGAGTCTTGGCGAGGCGAGCGATATTGTTGAAAAGCAGATGTATACTTTTCGTACTCGCGGCGGAGATCAGCTTACTTTAAGACCGGAAGGGACAGTGCCGCTTGTGCGCGCTTATTTTGAGCACGGCATGGCATCTTTGCCTCAACCGGTGATGCTTTATTACGCCGGGTCATTTTTCAGGCATGAGGCCCCGCAAAAATGGCGATATCGGGAGTTCGGACAGTTCGGTCTTGAAATACTCGGAGAAGATCTTGGAATAGCGGATTCAACGATTATAAGAGTGCTAAGTTTGGCGTTGAAGGATCTGGGCATTGAAGCCGAGCTTGAGCTTAACACAATCGGCGATAAAGAATGCCGTCCCGCTTACCGAAAGGATTTGATAGCTTATTACAAAAAGAATTTCAATTTTCTTTGCAAGGATTGCAAGCGCAGGTTTAAGGAAAATCCATTAAGACTTCTTGATTGCAAAGAGCCGTCATGCGTTGAGTTAAGGGCAAAGGCTCCGCAGATGATTGAATATGTCTGCGAAGACTGCAAAAATCATTTTAAATCAGTACTTGATTTTATGGACGCGCTTGAAATGCCATATCGCTTAAATCCATATCTGGTCCGCGGCTTGGATTATTACACCCGAACTGTTTTTGAATTCGCAATTCAGGGAGAAGAAGGCAGGAGAATAGAGGTTGGCGGAGGAGGCCGGTATGATTATCTTGCGGACGTTTTAGCTTTTAAGCATTTGCCGGCAGTTGGAGGCGCTTTGGGAATTGATCGCCTCGCGGAAATATTAAAAGAAAAAAATAAAGGCGAAGAACTCCAAAAATTAAAAAATCCCAAAGTTTTTTTGATTCAGATCGGTGAAGCCGCCAAGAAAAAAAGCCTTTTTTTAATGGAGGAATTCAGGAAAGCAAAAATCCCGATGTCGCAGTCTTTATCAAAAGACTCAATAAGAGGCCAGTTGAGAATAGCGGCTAAGCTTGGCGTGGATTTTGGTTTGATAATCGGTCAAAAAGAAGCCATGGAAGGGACGGTGATTGTGCGCGATATGGATTCAGGGATTCAGGAATCGCTTCCAATGGACAGAGCTATTGAGCGCTTGAAATTAAAGGTGAAATTCAGGTAATATGTCTGAATGCCTCTTTTGCAAAATCGCGACTAAGGAAATTCCAGCGAAGGACGGATTTCTTTTTGAAAACGAAAACGTTGTTGCCTTTAATGATATAAACCCAAAATCGCCCGTCCATATTTTAATAGTCTTAAAGTCCCATATCGAATCAATTAAAACGATAAAAGATGAGGACGCGCAGCTTATCGGAGAAATGTTTTTAGTCGCGAAAAAACTCGCCCAAGAGAAAAATCTTGAAGGATATAAATTAGTTTTTAATGTCGGCAGGGAAGGAGGGCAGGTCATTGACCATCTTCACCTGCATTTATTAAGCGGATGGGAATCCGAATACGGAGCCCCTTCCTTAAGAAAAATATAATTATGGCAAATCCAAGCGTGGAAGTGAAAAGAAGAGAAAATGAATCCATCGGAAGTCTTTTGAGAAGGTTTACGCGCAAAATACAGCGCTCGAAGGTTCTTATTGAAATCAGGGGGCGCCAATTTAAAGCGCGTCCGAAATCCGGCTTCAAAAAAAAGAAAGAGGCGCTTCGCAGGATCGCCTGGCAGAAAAATATGGATCGCATGCGAAAGATGGGGCAGATTGAATAATTAGTAACGAATGTACGAATCATTTTACGAATTTACGAATAAATTTGCGTAAATGATATAATTCGTATATTCGTATAGATTCGTAATTCGAAACTGAATGTCTTTGAAAGAAAAATTAAATGAAGATATAAAATCGGCCTTAAAGGCTGGAGATTCAGAGCGCGTTTCGGTTCTGCGTATGCTCTCTGCTTCCATAAAAAATCGCGAAATACAGCTTTTAAAAAAAGATGTCGGTCTTTCTGACACGGAAATAATAGAAGTTATAAGGGCGGAGGCAAAAAAACGCAGGGATTCCGCCGTGGAATTTGGGAAAGCCAATCGCTCCGAGCTTAAAGAAAAAGAAGAAAAAGAAGCTGAAATTCTTAAAGCTTATCTTCCGGCTGAATTATCGGACCTGGAAATCCAGAGAATTTTGCAGGACGGGATAAGAGAAACCGGAGCCAAAGACGAAAAAGATTTTGGAAAAGTGATGAAGGCGGTAATGCCAGCGCTTAAAGGCAGGGCTTCCGGTGATAGAATTTCAGCGGCTTTGAAAAATCTTCTCCTCCAGTGAGCGTTTTTATAGTAAAATTATTTAAAGGGAAAATTCCTAAAATTTCATTTCAAAAGGCAAAAGAAAAAATTTTAGGGAAAAAATACGAGCTTGAGATAATTTTTGCCGCACCCAAGCTCATGAAAAATTTGAATAAGGCGTACCGCGGAAAGTCGGGGAGCACAAACGTTCTGTCCTTTTCTTTAAATAAGGAGATGGGCGAGCTTTTTCTTGATTTAAATGAGATCAAAAAAGAAGCCATTGAGGCTGGAATTGAATACGGCGCTTATTTTTTGCGTATATTTATCCACGGACTTTTGCACCTTAAAGGATTCGACCATGGGCGTAGAATGGTATTAAAGGAGAAAAATTTTTTTAAATTATTTGAATCTGATGCCAAGAAATATAATTCACGCGATAGACATAGGATCTGAAAATATAAAAGCGGTCTGCATTGAAAAAAGGCCAGATGATTCGGCGCTCCGTATTTTGGGCGCAAGCCTGATTGCTTCTGCGGGCATGAGAAGGGGGAGCGTTATTAAATCCGATCAGCTTGTTCCGAAAATAAAAGAGGCGGCTTCTGATCTTGAAAGAATTTCCGGAATTCCTCTGCGCCATGTTTTTTTAACTTTCGGATCTCCGGCGCTCGGTTTTCAAAAAGCAAGAGGCAGAATAGCCATTTCAAGAGCTGACGGTGAAATTGCGCCGCATGATTTGGACAGGGCGCTAAAGCAGGCGCGGCCTACGAGTCAAGTTCTCGCGAACAGAGAAGTGCTCGAAACTTTTGGTTTAAATTATATGGTTGATTCTGAAATCTCGACCAAGGATGCCATTGGAATTAAGGGGGAAAATTTGGAAGTGGAGGCTTTGTTTGTGACTGCCTTAAGAAAACCTTTGGGCGCTTTGATTGAATGCGTGGAGTCGGCGGGACTCGCGGTTGATGATGTAATTCCGGCTCCGCTTGCGTCGAATCGAAGCCTTTTGACTTTAAAGCAAAGAGAAGTGGGCGCGGTAACGGCCGATATCGGAGCTGAAACTTTGAGCGTCGCGGTTATTGAAGAAAACACACCGTATTCTCTCGCGGTTTTTCCGATTGGCTCGGAGCACATTACTATGGATATCGCTCTCGGATTTCAAGTGTCTCTTCCGGAAGCGGAAAAAATAAAATGTTCGGGTGCGCTCCCTGATGATTCCCAGCAGGCAAAAAAGAAATTTGCCTCCATTGTCGAAGCCAGGCTTGAAGATATGTTTGAACTTGTCGAAGTCCACCTTAAAAAAGTTGGGCGCGCGGGTCTTTTGCCAGGAGGCATTGTTATCGGCGGCGGCGGGTCAAGAATTCCTGGTATTGCGGAGCTTGCCAAAAGTATTTTGCGCCTGCCTGCTGATACCGGAAAGTGTTTGGACCTTGAAGATAATCATAAGTTAAAAGATCCTATTTGGGCCGCGGCAATTGGCGTGGCCAGGCTCGCTTTTGATGAGGAAAGATTTGATCGCGTAAATCTAAAAAAGCCTTCAGTAATAAGCCAAAAAGTTACTTCCTGGCTTCGCTCGTTGATACCATAAAAAAGTATTTGACCGTCAGATAAATAGGGGGTAACCTTATCCATATACTTATGCCTCAAGTGAAGCCAGAATTTGAAACAGCGGCAAGACTTAAGGTCGTTGGAGTGGGAGGGTCCGGGGGAAATACCGTTGACCACATGATCCGTTCAAAAGTGCGGGGAGTTGATTTTATTTCTATAAATACCGATGCGCAGGATCTTCATAACTCTCTTTCAGTAAAAAAACTTCATATAGGTAAAAATGTCACAAGAGGCCTTGGCGCGGGCATGAACCCAGATTTGGGAAGGCTTGCTGCGGATGAATCCAAGCGCGAAATAGAAGAGATGGTCAGGGGCGCTGATCTTGTTTTTGTTACATGCGGTTTTGGCGGAGGCACAGGAACGGGCGGGGGGCCGATAGTGGCTGAAGTCGCCAAAGCGCAAGGCGCTTTAACTATAGCGGTTGTAACAAAGCCTTTTTCGTTTGAAGGCGAGGTAAGAAAGCGTATTGCTGACGACGGGCTTGTGCGTCTTCGAAAATCAGTGGACGCGATGATAGTTATTCCAAACGACAGGATTTTAAATATTGTGGAACGGGACACGCCGTTTTTATCCGCTTTTGCGATGTGCGATGAAGTTTTAAGGCAGGCGGTTGAGGGGGTCGCTGACATGATAATTACTCCTGGTATAGTAAATGTGGACTTTGCCGATGTGCGCGCGGTTTTAACTAACTCGGGGTCGGCCATTATAGGAATAGGCATCGGTTCGGGAAAAAATAGAGCGCAGGAAGCCGCGAGGTTGGCGGTGCATTCGCCCTTGCTTGAAGTTTCCGCTGACGGCGCCAGAGGGGTTTTGTTTACTGTTTCAGGGAAAGATGATTTGTCAATGTGGGAAGTTCAGGAAGCGGCTAAAATGGTTACTGAAAACGTGGATAAAGAAGCCAAAATTATTTTTGGAGCCGTAAAAGACGAGCGTTTGAGAAGAGGCGAGATAAAAATTACGGTCATTGCCGCTGGTTTTCAGGGCGGGCTTGGCAGAACTTCATCTCTTTTTCAGCAGGAGCCTTCGTACGGAACTCCGGCGCAGGTTTCAGGCTCTTCAAAGGAGGAACAGGGAGAGGAGGCGGCGCCAAAAGAGATGGAGCAGTCGGAGTGGGACTCCATTCCGGCATTTTTGAGGCGGTCAAAGAAAATATAACCGAGCATTAAATTCTAACCCCCCTTTTTCTTATTTTTAATTGGCTCAAAAATTTTCTCGACCCTGTTATCTCGCTTAAAGCTGGAGGTGTTGGTGCTGTATAGAAAAAAGAGGGGTTGACTCCGGATGGCTTCCTCGTTATAACGAGTTTTTTTTATTTTTTAAGGGTTTTCCACAATTGCAGATAAAAAAATGCACATACAATTAAGATACTATGTCGCCCGAGGTTTTAACTAAATCGCGTGAAGGGATCTCTTCCGCAAGCGGTAAAGGTTTGTCTTTAAAAAGATTCTTTACCAAGGAAGGCGCGCATCCTTTTGATGAAATTAAGTGGGAAAAAAGAAAGGCGGTTATTAAAAATTCTAAAGGTGAAATTGTTTTTGAACAAAATGGAGTGGAGGTGCCGAGTTTTTGGTCGCAAACCGCCACGGATATAGTTTCGGAAAAATATTTTTCAGGCCATTTGGGTAAAGATGGCAGAGAGTCGAGCGTAAAACAGCTTATAAACCGTGTGGCTGATACGGTTACGGGCTGGGGAAAGACTTCAGGATATTTTGTCACAGAAAAAGACTCCCAAATTTTTAACGAAGAGCTTAAATGCATTCTTGTAAACCAAAAAGGTTCGTTTAATTCTCCGGTATGGTTTAATTTGGGCATTGAAGAAAAGCCGCAGTGTTCGGCCTGTTTTATTTTGGAAGTTCTCGACAACAAAGAATCAATTGCGGAGTGGTATAGGACGGAGATGTTTATTTTTTCAGGCGGGTCCGGAGCAGGAGTAAATCTTTCAAATATAAGATCTTCATTCGAGCCGATTTCAAGAAAAGGAAAAGCATCAGGTCCGATTTCTTTTATGAAGGGAGCGGACGCGATAGCGGGCACGATAAAATCAGGAGGAAAAAACAGGCGCGCGGCCAAAATGGTGATTTTGAATGTTGATCATCCGGATATCCGCGACTTTATCGTATGCAAATGGAAAGAAGAGGAAAAGGCCAAATCTTTGATCGCTCTCGGATATGACGATGCGATTGACGGTGAAGTTTACGGAAATGTCTTTTTCCAGAATGCGAATAATTCCGTGCGCGTGACGGATGAGTTCATGGCCGCTGTTGAAAATGACGGAATGTGGGATTTAAAAGCGGTTCGGTCGGGCGAAGTTAAAGAAACTGTAAAAGCGTTAGATATTATGAAGCTTATTTCCGAGGCCGCGTGGCATTGCGCTGACCCGGGCGTCCAATTTGATACGATAATAAATAAGTGGCACACCTGTCCTGCGTCTGGGCGCATTAACGGTTCGAATCCCTGTAGCGAATATATGCATCTTGATAATTCAGCCTGCAATTTGGCTTCGATTAATCTTATGCGCTACGTTGATTCTTCAGGAAATTTTGATTTTGAATCTTTTAGAAAGACAGTGAGAATTTTTACAATCGCACAGGATATAATTGTTTCGCACTCTTCGTATCCAACGGAAAAAATAGCCGAAAACGCAAGGGCTTTCAGGCAGTTGGGTTTAGGGTACGCGAATCTTGGCGCCTTTTTAATGTATAAAGGGCTTCCGTATGATTCAGACGCTGGGCGTGCCTGGGCAAGCGCCGTCACATCGCTTCTAACGGGTGAGGCGTACGTGACTTCAACTTATCTTTCGGAAGCAGTCGGTCCGTTCGCCGGTTTTTTGAAAAATCGCGAGCCGATGCTGAATGTTTTAAAGATGCATGGCGAAGAAGCAAAAAAAATAAAAAAAGAATATCTTCCAGAAGACGTATGGAACGCCGCTAACAATTGCTGGCAGGTCTCTTATGAACGCGGGGAGCAAGTCGGCGTAAGAAATTCGCAGGCAACAGTGCTTGCTCCCACAGGCACGATTTCTTTTATGATGGATTGCGACACAACCGGAGTAGAGCCCGCTTTTTCGCTAGTGACTTACAAAAAAATGGTGGGCGGCGGATTTTTGAAGATGGTTAATAAAACGGTTGAGGCGGCTTTGAAAAATCTCGGCTATTCCAATGAATTAACCAAAGAAATAACCGATTATATTATTGCGAATGACACTATTGAAGGCGCTCCGCATATAAAAGAAGAACATCTGCCGGTTTTTGACTGCGCGGTGCACGCGCCCGGAGGTTCGAGAGCCATTCATTACATGGGGCATATTAAAATGATGGCCGCGGCCCAGCCGTTTATTTCAGGAGCGATTTCAAAAACAGTAAATTTGCCTGCTTCTGTAACGGTTGAAGACGTAGCTGAGACTTATATGGAATCTTGGAGGCTTGGGCTTAAAGCCATCGCGATTTATAGGGACGGTTCAAAAGGCTCCCAGCCTTTAAATACCGGAAAGGCTTCTAAAAAAGACGCGGTGAAAGACGAGAAAGAAGACACGGAAAATTCAGGTAAGGATTCAGACGGCAGACGGCGTCTTTCAGCGGATGTTGTGTCTTGGAGGCATAAATTTGCCGTTGCCGGACACGAAGGTTATTTGCATTACGGCGTTTATGAAGACGGCAGTCTTGGCGAAATTTTTATCAGAATGGCGAAAGAGGGCTCGACGATTTCAGGGCTTCTTGATTCAATCGGAATTTTGATGTCAATTTCTCTACAATACGGTGTTCCTTTGAAAACGATTGTGCGTAAAATGATTCATTCGCGTTTTGAGCCTTCGGGATATACGGAAAATGCCGATATTATGGTGGCAAAATCTATTTTGGATTATTTGGCGAAATTTTTGGCGATCAGATTTTTATCTTCCGAGGAACAGCAAGAATTTGGCATATTTGTAAACAACACGATTGCCGAAAATGGTCAGGTGCACGCGGAGGTGGTCAGGACCGAGGCAAATGGAGCGAGCTCGCAAAAAAATGAAACAAAAAAACTCGAAAGCCCGATAACATTTTCATTTTCAGACGCGCCCGCATGCAGATGCGGAGGAATAATGGTGAGAACCGGATCGTGCTTTACATGTCCTTCTTGCGGGGAAAATTTGGGGAGTTGCAGTTAAGATTTAAAAAATAAAAAGTAGCACAGCCACCGATTAGGGTGGCTGTTTGTTTTGTAGATGGGCAAGCATGCTCGCAAATTCATAAGGTTGAGAGCAGATTTTATAAGGCGAAGTCGAGTCCTCTACTTTTGACTTCTCTCTTCTTGACGTACCAAAGTCCCATCTTGGCAGGAGAGGATGAAAAAGGTAACCACGAGGATCTTTTTGAAATTGGCATTCTTTTAGGAAGTCCTGTGTGTCTGTCCATTTGGGAAACGGGCCCACGCGCACACATTCTGTATCTGCGACACCGACGCCAATAATAACCCATTCTGCATTCATCGCGTTTTCCTCCATTAAAGAACTAAGGATGATATAGTATTCTTAATGGTTATCGTTTTAACGGGCAACGGCAAAGGAAAAACTACATCCGCATTAGGGCAGGCGTTTAGGAGTGTGGGTGATGGAAAGCGGGTTTTGATGTTGCAATTTATCAAAGGGCCTTGGAAATCAGGAGAGGATAATAAACAAATTTGGCCGCGCGGATTTGAACTTCGCAAAGGCGGGCTTGGATTTGTGGGGATCTTAGATGATAATCTTCCGCGAGAAGACCACGAAAAAGCCGCCCAAAAAACTTTGGATGAAGCATTTCAAGAATTAAACTCTGGTAATTGGGATATTCTAATTTTGGACGAAGTAAATAACGCACTTTCGCTTAATTTAATTAAAGTAGAGAAGGTTTTTGATTTGGCGCGAAAATGTCAAGAGAAAAAAGTTGATCTGATTTTAACCGGCCGCGACGCCCCTCAAGAATTGATTGAAATCGCGGACGTAGTTTCTGAAGTGAAAGAAATAAAACATATATATAACGAAGGGAAAAAAGCGAGAAAGGGGATTGATTATTGACAAAAATAATATTTATCAAATCGTTAATATGCTATGATTTAAATAGCAATTTATTGGTTAATTCCATATTATTTATGGCACAAAACGAAATGCCTTCGCCCGAGGATTTAGCAAAAACAATGAGGGAGCAGGGAGGCGCATTTAATTTTTCCGATGAAGAGAAGCCTCCTTTTTTAAAATTGCCAGAAGAAGTGATGGCTCAACTAGAAACTGTCGAGGATGTAGGAACTTACATTAAAAACCACAAATTAATAGAAATTACTCCCGATGATCCAGAGTGGAAATTATACGAACAGCGAAGAGGGCGACCTTCTCCTGACCAGGGCGATTATCTTTTACGCCAAACTGAAGTAGTTAATATTGAAAATGGCCAAAGATTGTCCGTGGAGCATCAAATATATTATATCGGTAAAAAGGGGCCTGTGCTTTCGACTATCAAAAGTTCAGAGATTAGAGCGTACGAGGACTTTCTAAAAAACAAAGGCTCCGGAAGAATTAAGGCATACGGAGATCGATTGGAATCGGATTTAAAAGAGCTTGGATTTAATAATAATGATATTGATAAGCGTGACTTAGATCTGATAGTTGGTTTAATGGAAGCGAAAAAGAGGCGCCTTGAGCAAGCAACAAAAGAGCAGAAGAAAAAGGAGTTTGATTTTTAAATAAATTTGGAGTATAGTAAACATCAGATACGTTGAATGGCCGCTCCGCCTCGTCGGCGGGGAGGAAAGTCCGAACACTGTTCTAGTTGGTTTCGGCTGACTAGATCGCAGGCAGTGGCTAACGGCCACGTCCCGGTAATGCCGGGAACGGATAGTGCAACAGAAAATATACAGCCCTTTTTAAAAAAAGAGCAATAGGTGAAATCGTGCGGTAAGAGCGCACGCCATGCTATCGCGAGATAGTTTGGTGGAAAACCCTGCCTGGTGCAAGGCCGTGTCCCGGTGCAAACCGGGAAGTGCCGCTTGATCTTGCTCGGTAACGAGCGGGACAGATAAATGGCCATTTCCGCCGATGAGGCGGAACAGAATTCGGCTTATAGGCGTATCAAATTATCAAAGGCCGGCCCTTAACGGGTCGGTTTTTGATTTTGTTTTTTTGTTGTTAAGTATTTTTTGGCTTTATGGCTTTGCTTGAAGCGCTGGAGGTCTGATATACAATAAAATCTGTAGCCGTTCTTTTTTCCCTTGTCTGCGGGTTTAAGCATGCCGTTTTTATCCCACAATCTAAGTGTCTGCGGGCTTATTCCAAGAAAAATTGCCGCTTCTTTAATGGTTAAAAATCGGATTTTCTCTCTTGCCATTTCCTAAAAATGATTTAATAAATACCTATGATTGCCCCTTTTTTCGTTTTTTTCTTTGTGGAATAATACTATTATGCTTAAATTGGGATTAAAGGCTTAAAACTATATAAAATGACCAGTGATTTAAAGGAAAACTTTTTAAATATTTGGGACCGTCTAGGGGAGTGGGTATTATATGCAGCGCTTTTAATTTTACCGGTTTTCTCTCTTCCTTACACGATTTTTCCGGTAGAATTAAATAAATCGTATTTAACTTTTTTTCTAATCATTCTTTCAGGCATTCTTTATTTAAGCTCGATTTTGAGAACGGGCGAATTTTCTCTTTCGAAAAATTTGCTCTATCCTCTTATTTTACTTCTTGTAGTAATTTTTGCGACCTCCAGTTTTTTTTCAATGTCAAGTCACGTTTCGTGGACCGGATTGGGGTATGAACCGGGTTCGTTTAATTCGTTTGTTTTTTTTGCGCTGGTGCTCTTTTTGGCGTCGTTTTTGATTAACGAAGAGGCAAAAAGCATCAAAGTTTTTATCGCAGTTTTTTCTTCGATCGCCATTCTATTCGTCCTTCAGGTTTTTCAGAGTATTTTCAATGTGGAACTTTTCTCGTGGATCGGTTCGGCACCAACAGCATCAGTAATAGGATCATGGAATGAATTAGGTATTTTTTCAAGTCTCGTGCTCTTAATGAGCCTTATATTTTTCGATTTTTTACCTTCGTCCGGACTTAAAGTTTTTGCGGGGGTTGTTGGCGCACTGGCTTTTTTTCTGACTGCTTTTGTCAATTTCATGCTCATTTGGTGGGTCCTTGGCGTGTTCCTGATAATTTTTATTGCATACCTTTATTCAAGAACGCGCAGTAGAAGCGGAATTTTCCGCGCGCCTCTTCTTTTTCTGCTTTTGGTCATTTTGTTTATTGTTGTCCGGCCTTTAGGATTTTACATTGTTAATTCTCTCGGGATTTCTTTTATCGAAGTTAAACCCTCATGGAGCGCTACGCTCCAAATTGTTTGGAGCGCTGTCAAAGAAAATCCGGTTTTAGGATCGGGCCCCAATACTTTTGTTTATGATTGGTTTAAGTATCGCCCGCATGACGTGGTTAATTCGCCCTTATGGCAGGTAAGGTTTAATACCGGAGTGGGTTTTTTGCCGACATTAATTCAAGGCGTTGGAATTTCAGGAGGCCTGCTCTTGATTGCGTTTCTCCTCTTTTTCATCTGGTACGGATTTAAGTCGCTTGTTGTGGAACCGTCTAAGATATCATTTTTGCTTATCGCCAGTTTTGTAGGCGCGCTTTATCTGTGGGTTTTCGCGGTAATTTATCCGGTCGGTTTTTTCCTGATGTTTATGGCCTTTCTCTTCACCGGAATGTTTTTGGGCCTTGCCACCGCTTCCGGAATCATCGACAGCATTAAAATTTCACTTTTTGAGAGAACTGGGCAGAGTTTTATTTCAGCGCTGGTGCTGATTTTTCTGATGGTACTGGGGCTTTCATGGCTTTATGTGCTTGGTAAAAATTATTACGGCGCTTACCGTTATGGAATTGCAGTCGAAGCTCTTTCTCGCGGGAATTACGATCGTTCCGCCGATAATTTGGAGCGAGCGATTAAATACAGCCCGAAAGACCGATATTATCGTACATTTACGGATATTAAATTAATTAAAGTTCAGGAGATAGTTGTAATGTCGGGAGTTCCTAATGACGAAAGGGCGATTCAATTCAGAGATAGGATGGGGGCGGCTGTCGAAGTTGCGCAAAAAGCGATAGATTTAAATCCTGCCGATCCGTTTAATTGGTCAAATAAAGGGCGGGTTTATGAGGCTATCGTTCCTTTGCGGATTTCAGATTCAGTGCCAGCAATTTCAAAATTCGATTACGAAGAATCGTTTAAAAGATTTCCGACGTCTCCGGAGGCGTATTTTGCGATTGCCCGTGTGGAGCTTGCTCAAGGAAAAATTAACGAATCGCGGGAGTTTTTAAAAAAAGCGATTGCCATAAAAAAAGATTTTGCTCCGGCTTATTTTCTTACGGCGCAGATAGAAGCACAGTCAGGGAATCTTGATGGAGCGATCCGGAGTACGGAAATCGCGGCGGCGCTTTCTTCTGAAAAAGATATAGGTGTTTTGTTTCAATTGGGACTTTTGTATTACCAGGCTCAAAGACTTGATGAAGCGAGGGCGGCTTTTGAACAGGCCATTAAAGCGAATAGAAATTACGCAAACGCGCGATATTTTCTAGGACTTATTTATTATATGCAGGGAAACCCGGACGCTTCCCGCGAACAATTCAAAAAAATCGCTGAACTAAATCCCAATAACGGGGAAGTGCGTTTAATTTTAGCCAATCTTTCTCAAGGCAAGCCCCCGCTCGATGGAATCTCTCCGCCAGGCCCTCAACCGGAGAAACGAAAGAACTTACCCATTGAAGAGAGCTCGCAATAATATAAAAATCAAAGGCTGATGCCTCGAAGGATACTAATTTTTTTTACAAGCGAGCTTAAGGGCGTCGTCCAGTCGGCTTTCCTTTTGGCTTTTGCGGGATTTGTTGCAGATATTCTGGCGCTTTTGCGCGACAGGCTTTTGGCGGCGGAATTTGGCGCTTCCAGAAGCCTTGATATTTATTACGTGTCATTCCGCGTGCCGGATTTTATTTACACGGTCTCACTTTTTTTTGCGGCTTCGACTGCGCTAATCCCCATGCTTCTTGAGAAATTTTCCGAAGATGAAAAAAAAGCTCAAGATTTCCTTGGAAATATTTTTTCGCTTTTTTTGATTGCGGTTATTTTGCTGGTTGTGATTGCTTATTTCGCGATGCCTCTTTTTATTGATTTTGCCGCGCCTGGTTTTTCCGCAGCGGAAAGATCGGAAGTCATTTTACTTTCAAGAATACTTCTCCTTTCGCCTCTCCTGCTCGGTCTTTCTAATCTCATTTCATCAGTTGTCCAGTCTTTCAGGAGATTTTATGTTTATGCGCTTTCCCCGGTTTTATATAACATCGGCATTATTATTGGAATAATTTTTCTTTATCCTTCTTTTGGGCTTTCTGGGATAGTTTGGGGCGTTGTGATAGGCGCCTTGCTTCATTTTTTAATTCAGATTCCGACAGTAGTTTCTCTGGGCTTTTCTTTAAGGCCGAAATTGCCAGTAATTTCCAGCGATATTATAAAGTCGCTTAAACTTTCGGCGCCAAGAACATTGGGGCTTTCAATAAATCAGTTGGTTCTATCTTTTATAACCGCGCTTGGCTCCACGCTTGGGCAGGGTGCGGTTTCTGTTTTTAATCTCGCGCAGAATTTGCAATCAGTCCCGCTCGCGATTATAGGTCTTTCTTACAGCGTCTCGGCTTTTCCGACTCTCGCGGCTTCTTACGTAAAAAATGAGGTGAAAGTATTTCTGGATCATTTTTCGTTGGCGTTGAGGCACATAGTTTTTTGGTCTTTGCCCGCAACGGTGTTGTTTATAATTCTGCGCGCGCAAATTGTTCGCGTGATTTTGGGCGCGGGGGCTTTTTCATGGGCTGACACAAGATTGACCGCCGCCTCGCTTCTTTTATTTTCAATATCGATCGTCGCGCAAGGCTTGGTGATGCTTTTTGTCAGAGCATTTTACGCGGCTGGCCAGACTTATCGTCCTTTAATAATCAATGTCGTTTCGTCTTTGGTCTCAATTTTTTCCGCCTTGTGGCTCACAAATTTTTTCCGCGGTCAGTCGTTATTTAAAGATTGGTTTTTGGAAGTTTTAAAAGTGGCGGATGTCCCCGGCGGCGGAGTGCTAGCTCTTTCAGCCGCTATTTCGCTGGGGAGTCTGGTAAACGTCGCTTTACTCGCATGGTATTTCAAGAAAAATTTTATGTCGTTCGGCGGTCCGAAATTAAGACAGTCTTTCCGGGATTCCGTGCTTTCGTCCGTTATAATGGGCGCAGTAACTTATTACGCTTTGAAATTTTTTGCTTTAATTTTCAATTTGGAGACGTTTGTCGGGATTTTTTTGCAGGGATTTTTGGCTGGGATTCTTGGGATTCTAGTGTGGGCGCTCGTATTGTATAGAATCAGGAATAAAGAATTTGCTGAAATTTTCTCCGCGTTCAAGCGCAGGATTTGGAAAGAAGTCCCGGTTGTAACTTCAGAGCCGGAGAAGTTGCCCTGATTTCCGACAGCATGATATTATGAATCCATGAAGACTGGTGTTATTTTTTCGATCGTGGCTCTTATTGTTGTGGTTGGTGCTGTTTATTTTTTATATGTGAATCAGACTTTATCTCCCGGAGTTTCTACGACTACGTCAACCCAGATTGATACTCGTGATTGGAAATCGTATATTTTCGAAGAGTTAAAAATGGAAATAAAATATCCAGCAAGATTTGAAACACACGAGGCATTTATTGATGAGGAAGGAGTTTCCAGTATTATGTTTGGCAAAGAGGCCATTTTGTCTTTAGATGAGCGAGTTGAATTTGCGAATATCAGTTTCGCGAAAAACTTGAACGATTCTGTCGACGCATATTTCGAAAGTGAAAAGCGCGTAAATATTTCAAATTACTCCATGGAATGTATCAGGAAAACAATATTAAAGAGAGAAGTGGGAGTATGTGATAAAAGACTTGATGATTTAGGAGGGGAGGCGTCATATGATGGAAATGATTATCGATCGCGAAGTTATTTTATAGTGAATGGGGATTCAAAAGTACTTGTCAGTGCATTCATCCCGTCAGAATATGATGATGGCGGAAAACGCATTACGGTAGGGGACGAAATGTTACAGAAATTTTTCAGTATCTCCGATAAAGTAGTTGAGTCAATAACGTTTAAATAATTAGAATGGCCGACACCGAGTGTCGGCCACTGTCCAGTCGACGCATTGAGCAATCAGGGCATCTTGAAGGGTGCCTTTGTTGGAAACGACTGGTCTCTTTTTTAATTTCCAGTCGACATTAATGTCCGACACTCGGTGTTGACCATTTCGCCGCTAAGTATAGAATGTAAGTATGCGTAAAATTTTGTTTGCGAATAATAAAATCTATCATATTTTTAACCGCGGCACTGATAAAAGAAAAATTTTTCTTTCCAAATCTAACTATGAGAGGTTTCTTTTAAATTTAAGTATTTTAAACGATTTAGATAATATCCAGCACCATTTAAGTCGTTTTGATCTGGAAAATCCAAACTTAATTAAATTTAAGCCGAAACCACTAGTTGATGTATTGTGTTACTGCCTTATGCCGAATCATTATCACTTGCTCGTTCGCCAGAAAATTGATAATGGTATTCCAAAATTTTTGCACAAGCTACAAATGGGATATTCAAAATATTTTAATACCCTCCATGATCGATCTGGGAATCTTTTCCAGGGAGCTTACAAGGCGGTTGAAATAAATAATGACAGTCAATTTAAATATATCCCTTTGTATATTCACATGAACCCCCTTGATTTAGTAGAGGGAGAGTGGAAAGAGAATGGAATTAAAGATATAAAAAAAGGGATTAATTTCTTGAAAGAATACAAGTGGTCAAGCTTAAGGAATTATGTCAATGGTTTAGCTACACCATATCTTAATATGAGAACAATTTCCGATTTATATTCTTCCGGAGATTGGGAGGAAGAAATTAGAAGTTTTTTATCTTCTTTAAATGTCCGACACCGAGTGTCGGCCATTGTGGGTGATATTTTCCATGTCTAATATTCGAAATTTTAGTATTATCGCGCATATTGACCATGGAAAATCCACTCTTGCCGATCGGATGCTTGAAATCACGAAAACCGTAGAGTTAAGAAAAATGAAGGAGCAGTTTTTAGATCAGATGCCGCTTGAACGTGAACGCGGAATCACAATTAAAATGCAGCCCGTAAGGATGCGCTGGCACCCTGAAGGTCCTGAGGGAAACGAGGGGCGGGATTATGTTTTGAATCTGATTGATACCCCCGGACACATTGATTTTACATATGAAGTTTCAAGAGCTCTTGCAGCTGTTGAGGGCACTGTGTTGCTTGTTGACGCAACGCAGGGAGTTGAGGCCCAGACCTTGTCTAACGTCGAGCTTGCGAGATCTTTGAACTTGGCGATAATCCCTGTCATAAACAAAATAGATCTGCCGCACGCGAGGATCGCCGAGACAAGAGAGGAGATAAAAAATCTTCTTGGATGCGCGGACGCGGATATTTTTGCGGTTTCAGCGAGAACTGGTGAGGGCGTTCCAGAACTTCTTGAAGAAATTATCCGCAAAATTCCACCGCCGAAAATTTCCATAGTTTCAGATAGAGACGCTAGAGCGCTGATTTTCGATTATGAATATTCGCTTCATAAGGGGGTGCTAGCTCATGTGAGAGTTTTTGACGGCGAGATAAAAAAAGGAAACAGGCTTAAATTTTTTCAAGCTAAAGCGGATTTTGTCTGCGGCGAGGTAGGCGCCTTCAAGCCCGAGCTCTTCGCAAAAGATTTTCTTTCAGCGGGAGAGATAGGATATATCGTGACCGGAATAAAAGAAGCAAAAATTGTGCGGGTTGGCGACACTGTTTTAAAAGAAGCCTCGTCTCTTGAAGGCCTTGCCGGTTATAGAGAGCCAAAGCCAGTGGTTTTTTCTTCGATATATCCGGAAATTCAAGATGAGTTTGATGATTTAAGGCGCAGTCTTGAAAGATTGAAGTTAACAGACAGCTCGCTTTTTTTTGAAGAAGAATCTTCAGGAGTTTTAGGTAGAGGGTTTCGCTGCGGTTTTTTGGGGATGCTGCATTTAGAAATTGTGACGGAGAGGCTCCGCCGCGATTTTGACGTAAAAACAATTGTTGCTACGCCCACGGTAAAATATAAAGTAAAAACCAAAAAAGGCGAGTTGGAGGTTTATTCGCCTCATAAATTTCCGGACGACGGAGAAATTCTCGAAGTATTTGAGCCTTGGCTTAAGCTTGAATTATTGATGCCACCTGAAAAATTATCTGCGGTTTTAAAACTTCTGCAGGAGCATGAGGTTTTGGTGGGCGAGACGCATAAATTTTCCGAGTCTCGGATCAAGCTTGAAGCCGAGATGCCGCTTCGCGAATTAATGCGCGATTTTTTTGATGAGCTAAAAAGCGTTTCGCAGGGATATGCGTCGATAAATTATGAATTTTTAGAAATGAGAAAAGGGGACTTAATTCGTTTGGATATTTTGATCGCGGAAGAAGTCGTGCCTGCGTTTTCAAAAATTGTTCCGAGGCGCCGTCTTGAAGCCGAATCGGAGCGCAGCGTAGAAAAACTGCATAAAATTCTTCCACAAGCGCTCTTTACTTTAAAAATACAAGCGAAAGGGACGGGCAGAATTCTGGCGTCGCGTTCCCTTAAGGCGCTTAAAAAAGATGTAACGGGATATTTATACGGGGGAGACAGGTCGCGCAAAATGAAGCTTTGGAAGAAGCAAAAAGAAGGAAAAAAACGCCTTCAGTCTGAAGCACGCTTTAACATACCGCCCGAGGTTTTTGTGGAGATGATTAAAAAATAGCTTATAGTTTTAAAGAAGCGGGATGAAAAGATAGGCAATCATGCTTAAAACCGCGAGCAATGTGATTGCCGTCCAAATCGCCTGATTTCTTTTTTTCTGCCTTACGTTCGCCATTATTTATGAAGTATATTTAAATAATGAGAATATTTCAAGAAAAAAGGCGCCTTAAGCGGATAGTTTTCTCAAAGCCTTCCCTTATAATAATGGCCATTTTAGCGGCCTTTGCCGTTATCAGCTCATTGCAGAGCGTTTTTAGGGCGTACATTGCGTATTCGGAAAGAGAGAAAGTGCAGGCTGAATATGAAAAACTTGAAAAACAAAAGCAGAAGCTCGAAGCGCGCATAAATAATTTAGATAATCCTATTTCGGCGGAAAAAGAGGCGAAAGAAAGGTTTAATGTAAAAAAAGAAGGCGAAGAGGTATTGATTATTTATGATTCTGCCCCGGGCGCCAGCACAACTGAAGATGATGAAAAGTTAAACGCATTTTTTGAGTTTTTTAAGAAATTTTTCAGATAGAAGCTTAAAATTTAGAATGTTTTTTGATATAAATACTGATATTGCGAGTGTAGTATAGTGGCAATATTCTTGCTTCCCAAGTCCAGTTACAAATATGCGGCCATAGTTTAATGGTAGAATAATTGCTTCCCAAGCAATGGGCGGGAGTTCGATTCTCCCTGGCCGCACAAAATCAAAATTTTCATATGGGCAAAATTTGGGTTTATCATATTACCATTTCTTTTTAATATTAGTTAGAATTTAAGAAAGTCTAAACCGAAAGGAGCGGTTATGAATATATTGGTTCTTTTATTCTTCGTTTTTTTGGCATATGGGGAGTCCGGGGCCGCATATTTTAAGACAGAAGTTCTGCCGGGCGAAGTTTTAAGCGGCATTGCGAAGTGTAATCGAGTTCCTGAAAAAGAACTTGAAAACGCAAATCCTCGTCTTGTTGGAAGGATAATTAAGCCTGGTGAAGCAATCAGAATTCCATTTAACCAAGCTTTAACTTCAGCCATCCAAGAAAAGGAAGCGGAAATTAAGAAGACTGCGGACGGCGTGATTAATGCCGAGAAAGTTGAATTCGATAAAAAGTTCATTAAACTCGCTGAAGAAAATGGCCGCATTCTTTTCTTGCTCTATTTGTTCGCAGGGACCACCTTGCTCTTTGGCGGAGCAGACATCTGCAGGTTTTTTAGAGCTATATGGAATTGGAAAGGAGGCAATCGCTGGGAGTTGCCGGGTGAAGGTTTTTGGTTTCGGTTTAAGTCCCGGTTTAGGGCACGCTAGCTAAAAGCTAGGAGAAGCGAAAGGCGGGCATATGCCTTAAGAAAAGGCGGAGCAGTGCATGCGCTCCGCTTTTTTTCTATTGAAAGTTTGTGATATTATTCACTTATTCTTATTCGCCACCTTAGCTCAGTTGGTAGAGCGCCACTTTCGTAAAGTGGAGGTCCTCGGTTCAATCCCGAGAGGTGGCTCCAAAAATTCAAAGTTTAAAATGTTATAATTTTTTCATGGATCAGTTAAAGGAAAAAATTGAAAATCTTGAACGCGAGGTCCGCGCTATAGCGGACCGTCTTTGACCTGACTCGAAAAAAAGAGGAAATATTAAAGTTTGAAGAGGAGGCGCGCCATCCGAATTTTTGGGACAATCCGAAAAGGGCCGGGGAGATAACTCAGAAAATTTCAGAACTCAAAGAGTTCATTTCCGAATGGGGCGGTTTTTTTTCGGATGCAAAGTCGTTAAAAAAGCTTCTTGAAATCGCAAACGATGAAGCTTCGCAAAATGAAATTCGCGCAAGATTTGATGAACTTTCAAGAAAATTCGATGTCTCAAAGCGCGCGGCTTTTTTGTCCGGCGCTTACGACAAAGGGGACGCGGTTATGACAATTGTCGCTGGTGCCGGAGGAGATGATGCCGAAGATTGGGCGCGGATTTTGTTTGAAATGTACGAGCGCTACACGAATCTAAAGCATTTTGATTTTAAAATTTTGCACCGCCATTTTAATCAGTTAAACGGGGTTAAAAACGCAACTATCGAAATTCGTGGAAAATTCGCTTACGGATATTTAAAACACGAAACAGGCGTGCATCGTCTCGTGAGAATATCTCCGTTTGATTCGAATAAAAGGCGCCATACTTCTTTTGCGCTCGTCGAAGTAATGCCTAAATTTGTCGAGCCTTCTGAAGTAGAAATCAACGAAGATGATCTGGAGTACGATTTTGCGCGTGCCGGAGGGCCAGGAGGGCAGAATGTCAATAAAAGAGAAACAGCTGTTCGTCTAACCCACAAGCCAACCGGAATTCAGGTTCATGTTACCCAAGAGCGCTCGCAGGAGCGTAATCGTCAAAAAGCGCTTGAGCTTCTTCGTTCGCGCCTCTACAAATTAAAAGTGGAAAACCAGAAGGCTGAAAAAGAATCTTTGAGGAAAGGAAAGGCGCTTGAAATAGAATGGGGTCACCAGATCCGCTCCTATGTACTTCATCCGTATAAGATGGTGAAAGATTTGCGTACTGGCGTAGAAACGGGAGATGTTGAGGCGGTTTTGTCCGGGAAGCTTGAAAAATTCATCGAAGCCGAGTTAGGATTATAGTTAGGAACATAAAGCTTGAATCATGAAGCATGTTTTATATTTCAAGTTTTGTAATTATGATTTACTACGATCACGTTTCCAAAATATACACTGATACTTCAACTGCGCTTGAAGATGTCTCTTTGACTATAGAGCCGCAGGAGTTTGTTTCGCTTGTCGGGCAGTCGGGCGCGGGGAAATCAACTTTGCTTAAGCTGCTTTTGGCGGAAGAAAGACCTTCCTCGGGCAAGGTTTTTTTTGAGTCGCTTGACGTTCATAAGCTTTCAAACGGCGATTTGCCGAAAGTAAGAAGAAGGCTCGGTGCTGTTTTTCAGGATTATAAATTGCTCCCCACTAAAACCGCCTATGAAAATATTGCGTTTGCCATGGAAGCGGCGGGAAAAACCGAAGACGAAATTCAAAAAGACGTTCCGCAGGTTTTGGAGTTGGTCGGCCTTTCCGATAAGGCATGGCATTTCCCTTCGGAACTTTCGGGCGGGGAGCTTCAACGCGTGGCAATCGCGCGCGCTATCGTAAACAGGCCCGATGTTATACTCGCCGACGAGCCGACCGGCAATCTCGATCCTATTAACACTTGGGAAATAATAGGACTTTTGGACAAGATTAATGAGCTTGGCACAACGGTCATTCTTGCAACACATGACAAAGATGTAATAAATTCTCTTAAACGCAGGGTTGTCACGTTGGAGAAAGGGAAAATCGTAAGGGATGAAAAGCGTGGCCGATACGTTTTGTAAATTTACCTAATCGGCTCGGTAAAAATATTATTGTTTAAGATATTTAAAGAATGACGGGAATTGAATTTAAAAGAATGGTGAAACAGGGAGTTGTAAATTTCTGGCGGAATGGCTGGGTGTCTTTGGCTACGGTCTTGATAATGGTTATAACTCTTTTTGTCGTGGGCACTTTGTTTTTTTCGAACTTACTTCTTACGTCAGCCTTGCAAAGTCTTGAAAAAAAAGTGGATATCAGCGTTTATTTTACAAATGAAGCTCCGGAAGAGGAAATCGCTTCTTTGCAGATCGCGTTAAAGCGGCTCGCGGAAGTTGATTCCATAGAATATATTTCTAGAGATGACGCGCTCGCGCAATTCCGCCAGCGCCATAGCGCGAACGCCCTTATCACGCAGTCTCTTGATGAGCTTGGCGAAAATCCGCTTGGCGCGACGATTAATGTTAAAGCAAAAGATCCGAAGCAGTATGCATCTATTTCGCGTTTTCTTGAATCCGGAAGCTTCGGTTCGATAATCGATAAAATTAACTATCGTCAAAATCAAGTCGTGATTGACCGGCTCACATCTTTGATCGCGGCATCGCGCGCCTTGGGTTTGGGAATAACCGTGGTGCTCGCGTTTATCGCGATACTCGTGACGTTTAATACAATCCGTCTCGCGATTTACACTTCAAAAGATGAAATTTCCATAATGCGCCTTGTCGGAGCTTCAAATAGTTACATCCGTGGGCCGTTTTTGGTGGAGGGAATGATCCATGGACTTTTTGCGACGATTGTTACTATGGTAATTTTCTGGCCGCTAGCTGTTTGGCTTGGTCCCAAGGCATCAAGATTTTTTGGCGGTCCGAATCTTTTTAACTATTATCTTTCAAATTTTGTGGCGATTTTTCTGATGCTCTTAGCGGTCGGCGTTGTGCTCGGTGTGATTTCGAGTCTTATAGCTACTCGCAGATATTTAAGAGAGCAGAATTAGAGGAATTTAATAGAAAATGATAGAAGTCGCTATCGAAGTGTGATGGCGTTTTTTAATCCACGTGATAATTATTGTTCCGAACTGAGCTTCATGTTAGTATTATCTATATAATACCTTTATGATAACAAAAGATGATGAGCGCATTGAGGCGATAAAGTTAAGGAAACAAGGTCTTTCATATAACGAAATTTTAAATAATGTTCGAGTGTCAAAATCGACCCTTTCGTTGTGGCTTCGCGATATTGGTTTGGCAAAACAGCAACGTCAAAAATTAACAGAAAAAAAATTACTTGCAGCTCATCGTGGCGGAGAAAAAAAACATATTAAGCGTTTGTTATTAACTCAAAAAATTCAGGAGGCAGCCATTAACGAAGTTAAATTTCTTTCTAAGCGCGATTTATGGCTTATCGGAACTATTTTATATTGGGCCGAAGGTACAAAGGAAAAAGAGTGGGCTGTTGGCGTTGGCGCATGTTTTTCTAATTCCGATCCATTAATGATTAAATTATTTCTGAAGTGGTTGGCTGATGTCTGTAAGATCGATAAAAATAGAATCCAATTTTCTATTTTTATTCACGAAAATAATAAATATAGGTTGGAAAAAGTAAAAGAATTCTGGTCTGGAGCTACCGGTTTTGAGATAACAGACTTTGATACGGTTTATTATAAAAAACATAATCCGAAGACAAAAAGAAGAAATATTGGTAACAATTATTACGGTGTGTTAAAAATAAATGTGCGGGCTAGTTCTGTTTTAAATAGAAGGATCGCCGGTTGGATAAAGGGGGTAAATAAATTTTATTGGGGAGTGGTGTAATTGGTAACACGCCTGCCTTTGGAGCAGGAGACTTCAGGTTCGATCCCTGACTCCCCAGCTGAGTCGAGGTGGTTATTTTATCAGAAGCATTTATGGAAAATAATAAATCACAAATAGCTCGCGAATTGTGGAAGCGTATAAATAAACGTATTGAAGAGATCTTAGACTACAAAAGTGCTCCTAGTGAGGATAAGTTGAAAAGAATAGTTAAGAATTTAAATCATGCAAAGAATTATTTTAACGATAATTCTTTTGAGTTTAGTGATAATTTTAGAGAAAAATTTAGAAAATTATATTATGAAGGGGTACAAGCTGGACTTTTTCTTAAGGGTAATCTTACGGAATTATATTTGCTCAAAGATGATATTGAAAAAGATGTTTATAAAAACGTGCTTACGACGGATAAGCAAAAAGCTGTTATTATTTCTTTCTACCATTTAGGAAATATGGTTTTGTTTTTCTTTTTGCTCCGTTATTTAAATCTACTTTAAGATTAAAAAACAATATGGATTCTATGCGAAAAGATAGCGAATGGGGTGTAATTGACGGGGAACCTTGCAAGGTAATTGAATTTACTCCATTGGCCACAATTGAAAACGGGAAAGTTGCCGCTTCCAATAAAACAGATCCATATGCTTTGGTTATTTTGGAGTGTAAAAAAATACCACAACAAATAAAAGGATTTATCTGCCACAAAATGGATTTTCAACATTTATGGGCAGCTTTCAAGGAAAGAGGTATACAACAAAACGAGGAAGTCATAATCTTTTATAGCAAAAAGCAACTGAAAAGTTATGCAAAAATCTTTTCTGTTTTTATGCCAAGACTTTGGGTAATGATTTGTCAAAAAGGCGCTTTTGAGTTGATGACAGAAGAAATTAAAAGCAGAATCGATTCAAACTCGAAACCGAAATTATCTAGTGAAGCACAATGGAATGCTATGAAGCCAATTGTAGAGTGGAAACCAGAAGTAATGAAATGAAAAAAATATGAAAGGAAAAATAAGACCAATTTACAGCGAATTACAAGGATATTTGAGCCAAGCGCCACCAATTGGGGAGCATGGCAATGCCACAACTTATGATGATACACTGTGGAGACAATTTAACACAACAATAGAAGAACTAAATAAAATTTCTGGAGAAGACTTTAATAAATTTAGAGTAACAGGAATGCAAGAGTGTTCTTCTAACAGTCAATTCATTTATGTTAGTAATTATAGACAAAAGCTGGGAGGAATAATTTCTCATTTGCATGCTAAGTATTTTTCAGAGGAAACACCGCCATTTAGTGGTATGCCAAGTACTATCATTAACCAAACCTAATCCCAAAACCAATCAATAAGTATTATTTTAGACATGCAAGAGAAAATTCTTTCAGAAATTCTGAAACATCCAGAAGGAAGTAAAGAAAGAAAATTTCTAGATAAAATAAAATCTGCATTACCAAGTCTAAAAACAGCCACTGATATAATTTCAAGTATATTAAAAATTGGGTCAGAATTTGGTTTGAATGCATCTGATATCAGTAAATTATTTAATTTATAGAGCGCCTACCGAGACCCATGAAAAGAGGAAGGGAATAAGCGTCAAAAGGTCCTTATGTTATATCTTTTTATGTGTAACCCGAGACCGCAATGGGCAGCCGATATGTTTTGCCTAAATCTATGATTTAGATACAAAACAATCGTCTAGCATAAAATGCTGGATACATTGCAAATTCATCGTTTGACGAAAGCCGAGTACGATAAATTGCTTTTTATCGTATGAATATAAATATTATGGAAAATGAGCAAAGACCAAAAACTGGAATAGGCCTTCTTGTATTCAAAGAAGGAAAAGTTCTTATGGGCAAGCGAAAAGGCGCGCATGCCGCGGATGTTTATTCGGGCCCGGGCGGTAATTTGGAGCATCTCGAATCTTTTTCTCAATGTGCCAAGCGTGAAGTTAAGGAAGAGGCTGGTATAGAAATAGAAAATATCCAATTTCTTTGTTTAACGAATTTCACGAAGTACGCGCCTAAACATTACGTTGACATCGGTCTTGCGGCAGATTGGAAAAGCGGCGATCCGCGCGTTCTTGAGCCGGATAAGTGTGAAAGTTGGGCTTGGTACACTTTAGATAGTCTGCCCCTGCCATTATTTGATGTTGTAAAAAATTACGTTGAAGCTTTTAGGACAAGAAAGAATTATTTTGACACCGAATGATATGCGCGTTTAAGACGCCCAAAAAAATAAAATTATCAGTAAAATAAAATCATGAACGATATTTTTGCAAAAGCACTGGACAAGTTTTTAGAGGCCGTAGAACAGGATCTCCGTAAAACAGAGCTTGACGATTTCAAGATCAGAGTCTTTTTGGATTCTTATAAAAAAACATTTCATGAGGAATTCGAAATTTATAAACAAAATAAGGGAGTTGACCCTACGGAGCTAGAAGAGTTTATAGATGACACCTTAAGAATGACGATAAGCAAACTCGAAGATGCGGAATTAAAAGATGCGGCCGAGGTATTGTGGGCGCTTAGGGCGGAGCAAAGATTGGAGCGTCTTGAAGATAGAGAGGAGGGCGAAAGTGGAGAAATTATTGAATTTAAAAAACCAAGATAGGCAAAATGCGCGAACTTTAATGTATTATTTTACATACATTTTAGAGTGTAAAGATGGGTCGCTTTATATTGGGAGCACGAATAATCTGGAGGAAAGAATCAAACAGCATAATAGTTTAAAGAGTGGCGCGCATTACACAAAAATTCGAAGGCCTGTAGTTTTAAAATATTTCGAGAAATTCAAATCCTTGGCTAAGGCGAGAAAAAGGGAAGCCGAAATCAAAAAGTGGAAAAGAATTAAAAAAATCAATTTAATTAATAATGTCAAATGGAAAATGTTATTCAAATAGGCACTGGGTCTGAAAACCGAATGAGCCGAAATTAAACGCTGGCGGCTAGAGGAAAAATTAAAACTATAATTAAGAAAAAATGAAATCAATTTGTATATTTGGCGATAGTATTTCATGGGGGGCGTGGGATTTGGAAAAAGGCGGATTTGTGGGCCGTCTTTGGCAATATGTCGGAAGCAGGAAAGGCGATAAGTACGTTGAGGTTTATAATTTAAGCGTTGACGGAGGTACAACTGAAACAATACTTGAAAGGTTTGAGTCTGAAGCGAAAATCAGAGGGGCTGACGTGTTAATTTTTCAAACTGCCGGAAATGACGCGGCGTATAAAAATACACCCGGAAATTTTTTAGTCAGTCCTGAAAAATTTAAAGCAAATTTGGAGGAGATAATTTCGAGAGCGCGAAAAATAACCAACAACATTATTTTTATGGATTTAAAAAATTGCGATGAATCAAAGACCATGCCAGTGCCTTGGGATGATATTTATTATGCCAATGATAATATTCAGAAATACGTGAAGATTATGGAAGATGTCTGTCGGGAAAATAATATTTTATTTCTGGATCTTAATTTGTTAAATAATGAAGATTTTGAAGACGGCCTGCATCCGAATGTCGGAGGCCATGAAAAGATTTTTTTGCAAGTTAAGGGCTTTCTCGAAGAAAATAAATGGATTTAGCAATTTTTAAATTCTTATAAAAAAGATTTTTTTGAAAAGTGTGGTATACTTTATTTAAGATCAGCTTTTATTGATAATTTATAGTTTATGAAGAAAATAATTTTTGGGGGCCTAGCTATAATTTTGATTTTTGGAGGCTTTGCATATTATCAGTATGGTGCTCCGCGCGGAGGAGATGAGCCTAGGGGCGGCTTGTACGATCTTACAATCAGACGCGCTGATAATTTTTTAGACGGAGACCATCTTGATTTTGATGCTGAAGATGAAAACGTTTTTAGCTTTACTATAACTAATCATTCCTCCACAACGGACTATTTTCTTAAAAGTTTTGAATTTTATCCAGGACCGGCAAATGAATATAATCCCAGTCTCATAAAACACTTGAAAGTTTTTGAGGGTTCAACGTTAATGGCAGACGCGGACGCGCTCTGGTTCCCGAGTTATGCGATCGCCACCAGTACTCCGGCTTACATCCTTCCAGCTTCGACCTCGAAAACCTTTCAGTTAAAAATAAGCTTTCTTGGCGGAGCGACGAGCACGGATTTTCAAGTTTCGATTCTTAAAGCGCATGCTGATACAGGACCAGGCGCGCCAGAAGAAGAGCCTGTATATAGAGAAACAGATAATTTGCCTTTAGGATATATGTCTTTTGGAGGTCCTCGTATAACAGTTGACTCGGCCATTTTCAGCGTATATTAAAATTGTTCGCAACTTGATGAAGATGGGAGAAAATAGATGTTTTTCGATTAAAATTAGCCTATGAAGTTTAAAGATAGAATTGTATTAGTTACCGGATCGAGCACGGGGATCGGAAGGGCGACTGCTATTGCTTTTGCCCATGAAGGCGCAAATATAGTTGTAAATTACGTAAAAAATAAAGAAGCGGCGGACGCTGTAGTGACAAAAATAAAATCTTTGGGTCAGAGTGTGCTTGCGATTCAGGCTGATGTCTCGAGCGAGGACGACGTCAAAAAAATGATGGAGGAGACGGTTCAACATTTTGGAGCGATTGACGTTCTGGTTAATAATGCGGGTATAGTTTTTGATATTCCAATTTTAGAAAAAACAGTTGGAGAGTGGGAGCGTACTCTTCGCGTAAATTTGATCGGACCTTTTTTGTGTATCAAATATGCGCTTCCCCACATAAAAGGCAGGCCTGGAGCATCTATCGTGAATATTTCTTCAACAAATGGTATTGATACTCTTAGCACGGATGACGCGGATTATGATGCCTCAAAGGCCGGAGTCATAAGTCTGACAAAAAACTTTTCCCAAGCGCTTACTCCAGATATAAGAGTGAATTGCGTAGCTCCGGACTGGGTTGATACTGAAATAAATAAAGATTTGCCAAAAGAGCTTAAAGAAAGCGAAACAGAGAAGATGGCGATGAAAAGATGGGGCAGGCCGGAAGAGATAGCCAAGGCGGTTTTATTTTTATGCTCGGATGACGCGAGTTTTATAACTGGTTCTGTTCTTGTAGTGGATGGGGGATATCAATTAAATATAATAAACATGGTATGGAAATTATCCAGCTTGCATTGGGAGAGATCCGGTTGGAACTTTTTTGCTATGGACAAGACACAAAGCCGCTACCCGAGTATCGCAAAGACTTACTAGACGATCTTCATGTTGTAGGCACTAAGCATTTTTGTATTGAAGTAAATAATTTAGACGAAATAGTAAGACGGTTAAAAGAAAGGGGAGTTGAATTTCCTAGAGAAGTGGACACCGCGGGGTTTGGAGGAAATTATGTCTTTTTTAAGGATTGCAATGGTATTTTAGTGGAACTTTATCAAGCACAGCATGGATGATGTAAATTGTTTTTATCGAGTGAGTATCAAGGCGCTTATTCTCGATGAAACGCGGGAAAGGTTTGCTGTCATTTTGGAAGATAATGGCTGGTGGGAATTGCCGGGTGGGGGATTGGACTGGGGAGAGACAGCGGAAAACTGCCTCAAGAGAGAATTAAAAGAAGAGATGGGATTAACGGTAACCGAAGTTGCTTCATTACCATCCTATTATTTAATCGGTAAAAATATGAGTGATAAATGGACGCTCAACTTAGTATTTGAAGCGAAAGTGGAAGATCTAAACTTTACGCCCTCGGACGAATGTCAGGAGCTAAGATTTGTATCGCCTAAGGAATTGGAAAGTATAAATGCATTCCGGACGGTGAAAGATTTAGGTGCCCGGTTTAATGCAGGCAATCACAAGAAATAGAATTTATTAAAATTAGGTTCAACGACGTGAAAATAGAAATTAGCATGGTGGCAATTAGAAATCAATGAACTCCTCAATCCAAAATAATTTTGAATGGGAAAAATATATTATTGAATGTTTGGAGTCTACTGATTATTGTTCGATGGCGACGGTAGATTCAAAAGGCGTTTGGTCAAATCCTCTTTATTTTGCTTGGGATGAAAATTTCAATCTTTATTTTATCTCTCAACCTAATTCCCGGCATATGCAAAATATAGAAAAAGACCCTAGAGTTTCAGCCGCAATTTATAGTACCGCACAAGATACATTTGGAGATGTTGTCGGAGTTCAATTATCAGGCAAGGCGAGGATTCTTTCACTTAAAGATGAAATAGCTACAGCAAAAAATATTTATTATGGCAGGCGGTATGGGAGTAGGGGGATGCAAATTCCCGATAATGGCGAGGATCAGTATATTAATAATCCGAAGTGGCAATTTGTCATAATAGAACCGGATGAAATTTTTTATTTTGATACGCGATTTTTTGACGAAGAGCGTCAAAGAGTACCCGAAGAAATATTCAGCCATAAATGAAAAAAGAAAATATAAATCGGGCAATTAAATATATTGATTCTTGGATAGAATATAATTTTCCGTTCAGCCGCGCGGCTGGTTTTGTCGTGGCAATCGGGCAAGGCGATAAATTGCTTTGGCAAAAGGCCTGCGGAATGGCAAACATGGAAAAGAAAATTAAAATGAGGACTGACTATTTTTTTCGCATCGCTTCTCATTCTAAAATGTTCACGGCCGTGGCCTTGATGCAGCTTGTTGAAAAAAAGAAAATTAAACTTAATGATCCGCTTAATAAATATTTACCGTGGCTTGCGGAGACGAAAGACAAAAGATACAGGCGAATTACAATTCGACATATTTTGGAGCATGCGGCTGGAATTATTCGGGATGGAGAAGATGGCAGTTATTGGACATTTGAAAGGCCTTTTCCCAAAAAAAAGGATTTGATAAAAATTTTAAAATCAACAAAATTAGTTTATAGACCGAATCGCCGTTTTAAATATTCCAACGTCGGTTTTTCTTTGTTGGGTCTTTTGATTGAAGAAGTAAGCGGACTTTCGTATTCCGAATATCTAGAGAAAAATATTTTTGGGCCTCTGGGCATGCGTAACTCAGGAGCGGATGTGAGTCCTGATGTTAAATTTTCACGTTTCGCCGTGGGTTACGGCAGAGTGAATATAAAACTATTGCGAAAACCTTTAAAAAATTCTTCCACCAATGCGATGGCACCCGCCACGGGCGTATATGCTACTGCCGCAGACTTATGTAAATTTACCAGAATTTTTTATCAGAAAACTCCCATACTTTCCGAAAAATCCAAGTGCGATATAACGCGCATGCACTGGATTATTGATAAAAATAATAAAGATTATCAATATGGCTTGGGGTGCTCGCGCCAAAAAATAGGCCCTAAATATTATGTCGGTCATACAGGCGGATATCCGGGATTTATTACCAGAACTTTAATTGATGTGGACAATAAAATTACGCTGGTGTTTTTGAGAAATTCTCTGGATGGGCCGTGGATTGTGAATGGAATTATTAAAATTCTGCAATTTTTCGAGAAAATTAAATTTACTTCGTCAGCGCGGAAATTTGATGAATATCAGGGCAGATTTGAGGATATTTGGAGTACGCTCGATATCATTAATGGAGGTGATCGATTAATCGGCGTATATCCGGATAATTGGGGAGCGCCGGAGAATAATGATGAACTTCAAAGAATCGGCAAGGATAAATTTGTTTTGGAGAAAGTCCGTTCATCTGGTCCGCTTGGCGAGACAGTAAAGTTTATTCGTTCTCATGGAAAAATCATCGCTATTAATTATGCGGGGACTATTGTTCCTCGCGTGCGACTTTAACAGGTCGTAACTTCGTCGGCCCTCAAACGTCAGCTCTTATACTTGGAACCAAAATTTTCAATTTTAATTATTTTGGGAATTTTGCTCGCCGCATTAGGCGGGGTAATTTTGGCGATCAATATTGACGAGCGCGGGAATAGCCAGATTTCAGAAAATTTTAACGACGACGCGGCGCCAACGCCAACTCCTTCAACTGCTCCAACTGCAACAAATACAAATTCAAATAATGATGAACCGCCAAAAAACGAAGTTACGCCCGCAAATCCGCCCGAAGAGTTTGAAATTAAACCGGAAATTGTTTGGGGAAATCAAACAAAAAAACAGGTGATATTTACTTTTGACGGAGGGGCGGGAACGCATTCCGCCGATCTTATTTTGCAAACTTTAAAAAATAACAATATTAAGGCGACTTTTTTTCTAACAGGAAGATGGGCTGAATTAAATCCCGCGCTTGTTAAGAGAATCGCGAACGAAGGGCATGAAATTTTCAACCACACTTATTCTCATCCTGATCTTACGACAATATCCGATGCGCAAATTTCTGAAGAATTTAGAAAATCAGAAAATATTATTCGCAATTTAACAGGCAAATCAACAAAACCCTTTTTTCGCCCACCTTTTGGCGCGCGGAATATTCACGTTCGCGAGTTAGCTGCGAAAGAAGGCTATCAGTCGATTTATTGGACGGTTGATGCGTTTGATTGGAAAGAGGAGGGGGGTTTTACCGATGCCCAGACCAAAGAAAGAATTTTTTCAAACTTAAAACCCGGCACAATTTTTATGATGCATATCGGCGACAATATAACCGGAAGAATTCTTGATGACGTTATCCGGCAAATTAAATCCCGTGGGTATGAAATAGTCCCGCTTTCAAAGGGGATTTAAGGCATTTTCATTTTTTTAATTTTTATCTAAAGTAACTGTTAATTACGAAACTCTTTCTCGGCGCACATCTTGGAGAGCCCAGCATAAAATTCTGCTGAATTTTTGCCTCATGCTCGTACCGTCGCACTGCGCAAGTCTCTCCAAAATATGCGCCTTCGACAAGTTTCGTAATGCGAAGTAAAGTAAAAGTACCGGATAATGGTATTTTTATGGCTGAAAGATTTGAACCGCAATCTCCCGCGCAAATAGAAACCGAGAAAAAACCGCATTTGATGGATGTTTTTCCAATGGGCGACGGTTTCCTCGAACACTATCGCGCGATTGAAGGAAAAGAGCAAAAAACTATCGAGATTATGCAGGACGTAGTTTATACTTTTCTTGATCAGGAATTGAAGAATACTCGCATTTTTAAATCTGAGGCGCTAGGCGCTGAATTCCCCTTCACTGTTGTAAGCGTAAAAGAGCTTGCGGCGGAGATATTTTTACATTATGAAAATTTGTCCGAGGTTCAAATCTTAGCAGAAAAAAAGGATGAAGAAAGAGACGAGGGGAAAAGAGAGACGCAAAAAATGGAATTTATTATGAGTTCTTTTTCCAGTTTGCGCGGAGGAAGCCAGTTCGCGTACGCAGAGTTTGCGATTCATCAAGCAATAAAATTACTTCCCCGGGCTATCGAATCATTAAAAAACGGCAAAGAGCTTGAAGATTACAAAATATATACTTTAGGTTCACCGACAAACGAATTAGGAAATATGGAAGAGAATTTTTCTCTCCAGTTTAAGGAAAAGCCGTTTGAAGCGATTGGTAAGCTTTACGCTGAATGTGTCTCGAGCGAGCTTTCGAAATTGGATGAGAAAGAAAAAAATGCAAGTATTACCTTTAAGGGAGTATCAATGGGCGCGAGCATGGCTGCCGAAACGGCCGCGCTTCTTATTCAGGAAAATAAAGTAACGCAGGAAACGGGCAGAGGAGATTTGCCAAAACTTGCTTTGAATATGTATGTCCCCGCAGCTTTGAACGAGTCTTTTTTAAGAAAGCTGCAGGTGCCATTGGGGTTTGTGGCAGAAGGTATTTATCAATTTGCAACCGAACATGGAGTAAGAAAGGTTATTTTAGGACAGGGAGAATTTTTCGATAAAATGTACAGAGTGTTGCCGGAAAATATCAGGCCGCGCATGGACCAGAGCCAGATAAAGCGGAAGACAGAAGGGCTTGGGGCGTTGAAGAAAGCGGTTATGTCGGGGTCGCCTTTGCCGGAAAAAATTAAAGTCAGCGAGACAGTCGGAGTTTATGATCCTTTGATGTTCAGCATGGATAGAAAACGACAATATGACAGGCGCGTGACAGAGCGTGCGGGTTCTTTGGGCGCCAATATCCTGCCTTCTAAAAAAGGGGAGAGAATATTCGGGTTAAAAATGACTCACCGCGTGCCTTTTTTCAGAAATAACGAATTCAAGCGCTGGGATAAGCTTGCTGAAATAATTTCCAGTTTAAAAAAGCAATGAAGGTGTTATTATAAACCACAGCAATTAATATTTTATTTTTATGATCAAGAAAGTAGTTGTAAGAAGGGATTTGTGTATTGGGGCGGCGAGCTGTGTTATTGCCGCGGCTTCGGTTTTTGAATTGGACGCGGAGAATAAGGGCGTTTTGAAATTAAAAGACGGCTCAAAAAATTCAGGGCCGGCTGGGAAAGAAGATCTTGAAGACGCAGGGATTGATGATGGAACATTGCTTCTTGCTGCCCAGTCGTGTCCGACAAAGGCCATTTTTCTATACGATGAAACTGGGGAGCAGGTCTGTCCGTAGTATAAAAAGGATTAAGGATAAAGGATAAAAGATTAAAGACTCAAGAAAGGGATTAATGAGCGAATATAAATATCTGATTGTTGGCGGGGGAATCGCCGGAACAAGCGCGGCTGAAGTTATCAGGCAAAACGATAAGAGCGGGACCATCGCCATAGTTACTGATGAGCCCGACAGGCTTTATTCGAGAATTCTTTTATCCAAGCCTAACTTTTTTTTAGAGCGGATTCCTTTTGACCAGATTTGGCTTAAGGATAGCTCTTGGTATGAACAAAACAGCATAAGCCTTTTGGCTCAAAAAAAGGCCGTTTCCCTTGACCTCGCTTCTAAAAAGGTCTTATTAGATGATGGATCGGCCATTGGGTACGAAAAACTTTTGCTTGCCCCGGGAGGTTATCCTAGAAAATGGGAAATCTCGGGAGGCGACAAAAAAGGGATTTTTTATCTTCGTACTCTTACGGATGCGCGAAATATTATTGGAGCGGTTAAATCTGCAAAGAAAGCTTTTTGCATCGGCGGGGGCTTTGTCAGTTTTGAGATGTGCGATATGCTCCGGCTTGCCGGAATTGAAGTTACGCTGATCCTTCGCGAGTCGTATTACTGGGAGCCTCTTCTTGATAGAATTTCGGGCGAGCTTATTGAAAAAGCGCTTGAAAAAGGAGGGGTTAAAATTTTTCGCAATTCCGAAGTTGCAGAAATAAAAGGTGGCGAGGGCGCGAAAAGCGCTATTTTAAAAACAGGCGAAGAATTAGCTTGTGACATGGTTGTTGTCGGGATTGGGCTTACTCCTTCAATTAATTGGATTAAGAGCGCTGGAGTCGCCGTAAATCGGGGAATTCTTGCCAACGAGTATCTTGAAACAAACGCGCAGGATGTTTGGGCCGCCGGCGACGCCGCGGAATTTAAAGATTCGATACTTGAAGAAGATGTGCAGCTTGGAAATTGGGTAAATGCCCAGATGCAGGGAAGAAGGGCCGGTTTTAACATGACTGGCCAAATAGAGTCTTTTAAGCTGGTATCATTTTATACAACAATTGGATTTGGAGTTTCGATTGCCTTTGTGGGAGATGTCCGCCCTATTGATGGGCGTAAGATTATCCAAAGAGGCCCTGACGAAAAAGGAAGTTATGCTAGGATAATATTAAAAGACAGCGAAGTTGTGGGCGCCACATTGATAAACAGGACCCAGGAACTTGCGTCAATTTCTAAGATTATTGAAAAAAATATTAAAGTGGAGAGTCGAGAGAGCGAACTTAGTGATTTAAATTTTGATTTGAAAAAATTAGTAAATGGATAAAAAAATAAAAATTGGATGGTTTTCTTTCTCTTGCTGTGAGGACAATACGGTTATTTTGACGGAGATAATGAATGATCATTGGCAGGATTGGAAAAAAATATTTGAATTCAGGCATGCGCGGGTTTTGAAGTCCGAGAACATTCTCGACGAGCTTGACATCGCTTTTATTGAAGGAGCGATAGCATCAGAGTGGCATGCCGAAAGGCTCAAGGAAATACGTGGTAAATCGAAGAAGCTCGTCGCGGTGGGCGCTTGCGCTGTCGTGGGAATGCCAGCGGGCCAGCGAAATTATTTTTCCGCCGAGCAGAAGCAGGAAATTGAATTTCTTGTCGCGCGCTTTTCAGCTTTGCCAAAAGTTCAGAAGGTAAGGGATGTCGTAAACGTAGACGCGGAAATTCCCGGATGCCCCATTGAGCCTTCGGTATTTCTTACTGCGGTTGATTCGCTCGTCCGAGAATTGAAAGCTGGGGCCGCATAAATTTATGCACACATTTGATTTAAAACTTGATGAGCTGACAAAAGTTGAAGGTTCGGCCCAGCTTGAAGTCAAGGTTAAAGACGGCAAAGTCGAGCGCGTTGAATTTAAAATTACCGAGTTTAAGCGTTTTTTTACCAAAGCGCTTGAAGGAAAACCAATTATCGCGCTTCCGCAACTTCTCGCGAGAATTTGCGGGACGTGTTCAAACGCGCACATACTTGCGAGCATAGAAGCGGCAGAACATGCGCTTCAGATCGAGCCTACGGAGCAGACGAAGATTTTACGCGATCTTACGATGGACGGACTTATCATTCGCGATCATGCTCTTCATCTTTATATGTTTGTGATGCCTGATCTTGTCCAAAAAGACGCATTTTTGGATTTTGATGAGAATATACCGTTTGAAAATCAGATGCTTCATGATGCTTTTGAAATAAAAGCCGCCGGAAACCATCTCGCGACTTTGGTTGCTGGAAGAAGTGTTCACGCGCAATATCCGGTTGTTGGAGGTTTCAATCATTTTCCGGATGAGAAGGGGACTCGAGAGGTGATCCAAAAATTGGAAGCCGCGCGTCCGGCTGTTCTTCGGCTCATTGAAGTTTTTTCTAAATGTCCTTTTAGTTTTGATCGAAAAACGCATTTTATGGCGCTCGTGCCAAAAGATAAGTATGGTTTTATTGATGGGAAAATAATTTCAAGCGAAGGAGAGGCGATTGAAGAAGACGACTATCGCGATCATCTTGAAAGAGTTGTTCTTCCGTATTCGCAGGCGTCAGCTTATAAGCACGAGCGCGGGTCTTATATGGTTGGAGCGCTTTCGAGGATGAATCTTGCGAAGGAGCTCCTACATTCCAATACTAAAAAATCTTTAAGTAAAATTCTTGAGTCGTTTTCATCCACAGATATTTTTAAGACCAATCTCGCGCAGGCAATAGAAATTTTACACTGCCTTGATCACGCGCTTGAAGTTCTAAAAACAAATAAGTTTAGACCTGAAGAAATTATAAAAAAATCAGCTCGCGACGCTGTGGGCGTTGGCGTTGTTGAGGCGCCGCGCGGCACGCTTTATCACATGTATAAATTAGAGTCTAATGGAACCGTAAAAAGCGGAGAGGTGATTGTGCCGACTGGCCAGAATCAAATAAATATCGAGGAGGATATTTATGAAATGGTTGAAAGGCTTTTGCCGGCCATGACCCAGGACCAGATTCAGTTTGAAATTGAAAAACTGATCCGCGCGTATGACCCTTGTATGAGCTGTGCCGCGCATTTTCTTAAAGTGAATTGGAGTTGAGAATTTGTGAAATTTTTTCAAGCGCTTCTTTTTCAGGAAGCGCTTTGGGAAGGCCGATGACGACGGTTTTTTTTATTTTCCCGATTTTTTGAAGATGAAGAATGTTGGCAAGCGCGTCAAAATCATGCATGCCGAATCGCGGGGCCTTTTTAAATTCAGAGAGGTTTTTAAAAATCGTAACGTCGTTTATTCCTAAAACCGTGTCAATCGCGGTGATGTTCTCTTCGTTCCCCCATTCCTCGTTCGGATCTTTTATTTCAAAGTCGATCTCTGGGAACTTTTTTTTAAGTAAAGGCAGAATTTTAAGCGGCAAGTTATCTTCTTCAAATTCCGGATTTCCAAAAACAAAAATTTTCATAATTCACAACATCCGATTTACAAGATTCATACTTTGAAGCGTGTAGCGCTCTAGCATTTTAACTTTTGTTTCATTTATCGCCTCGCACAAAACTCCCCAATGGATCGTGACTATGTTTCCCGACTCAATTCCTTCGATGTCGTCTGACGCATCGAGTGTGCGCGTGAATCTTTGATTTTGTGGTTCGGAAAAGGCAAGCTTATTATTTAAAATGACAAGCTGTTTTCTTTCAACAGTTACTGTAGGTCCGCTTACTTCCATAACGCGGCCCCAGCTGATTCTGCATGAGTCAATGCTTTCAATGGTGTGCTCTTTTTCTTCATGCCCGGTTCTCTTCCAGATCGCGAAAACATGAAAAGAGTGATGGGGAATTCCGCCACTTTCAAGAATATCGGAAAGACGGGAAAAAGATTTCGCGTTTAATTTTTTCTTTAAATTGTGCACTTCAGATAAATGCCTGAAGAGTTCTTTTTGTGTGACATTTTCAAGAAGTCTATTTCCGATCCAGTAGGCTTCAACTACGCGGATATCAAAAGGGTCCCGAATCCCGTTTGATTCGGCGATGCGCCGCAAATATGGATACATCGTCTCGAATTGTTCGAGAAGTTTTTTTAAACCAAGATCGCTTTTATTGTCGGCGATGTAATCGTAAATTTCTTTATTTGCGTCAGGGCCACAGTAGTGCAGGCGATTCGGTCCGAATGCATAACGGCTACATTTAACGAGGCCCTCCATCAGGTTTGTCTCCATATTTTCTAGAAAATCATTTTGCAGGATCAATTTGGGCATGAAGGCCGTGCACTTTTAGATTGTTGAAAATGCCAGAAATAAGAATAGCGCCAATCGAGATGATGAAAATCGGCAACATTATATTTGTCGGAAAAACTCCTTTTGAATATAAATTTTCGATTATGGCGGTTATGGGAGCGGCAAGAACAAGAATTGACGAGACTACTGAAGCCGGTGCGTATTTTAAAGCCCCGTACCAGCACCAGACATATGCGAATAATACAGCGCCTGTTATAAATGCCCATTTCCATTGGTTAAACGATGATTCGATCAGGCCAGACATCTCTCCGGTTAGAAATAAATAACTTAAAAGCGCTAAAGCTCCAAAAAACATTCTGGCAAGGGCGGCTGTAACAGAAGAAATTTCTTTTAAAACAGTTTTTGCAGTCATATTTTCTGCGGCCCATAAAAGAGTGGCGGCAAAAACCATAATTGCTCCGGTGCCGAATTCCCATTTCGCGGGCGCTCCTAAAAAATAAATTCCTGCGGAAAGTATCGCGAGAGCGGCTAGCTGGATTTTTCCAAGTTTTTCTTTAAGCAGGGCGTAGGAAAAAATCGCGACCCAGATAAACATGGTTTTTTGTATAAAAGCCGCTTCAGTCGCTGGAATCAATAAAAGCCCTCTGAAAAATAAGAGGAAGGGGACAGACCCGCCGATAATTCCGATTGTTATCAGCTTCATCCATGTTTTTTTAGTAAGTCCGGAAAGTTCGGGCATTTTTTTAAACAAAAGAAACGCGCAAACAAGAAACAAGGCCGCGGTTAAGTTTTTGGCGCTTGTATAGATTGAAGAGTTTTGCCACAAGTCCACGCCGAATTTATTCATAAAAACCGCAAAACCACTGATAATGGCAGCTGCGAAAGAGAGAAAAATTCCTTTTGAGTTAAATTTATCCTGCATAATTAAATTATCGCAAATTAACGAGATGTTTACAAACGCGCGATTGGTTTTACGGTCGCGTATTTATTTTGTATCTCCAGCGATAATTTCTTCTTTTTCTTCTTCAAGTTTTATATCTTCTTCCCCGTTTTCTTTTTCAGGCTCAATCTCTGGTTCCTCCGTCAAAAATCCGCCGGCTTGAATAGACCAGAGTTTTTGGTAAAGCCCGCCTTCTGCGATCAACTCCGAGTGTGTTCCTTCGGCGGCTATTTTCCCGTTTTCAATCACAATAATGCGATCCATTTTCATGATAGTTGAAAGCCTATGCGCGATGACGATTACCGTTTTTCCAAGCATTAGAGTTTGTAGGGCGTCCTGAATAAGCGCTTCTGATTCGGAATCAAGGCTTGAAGTGGCTTCGTCGAGCAGAAGGATGGGCGCGTTTTTCAAAATGGCTCTTGCGATCGCGACGCGCTGTCTTTCTCCACCTGACAATTTTACTCCGCGCTCTCCCACAAAGGTTCTGTATCCTTCGGGAAGTTTTGAAATAAATTCGTGAGCGTGCGCTTTTTTAGCGGCCTCCAAAACATCTTCATCAGACGCGTCGCGCTGTCCGTATCTGATATTTTCCATGAGCGTTCGGTGAAAAAGAATCGGCTCTTGAGGCACGAAGGCTATGGCTTCGTGAAGACTATCCTGCGTTATTTTTGAAACATTTTGCCCGTCGATCTCGATTTTTCCGGATGAGACGTCATAGAGCCGCAGGAGAAGTTTGGATATGGTGGATTTTCCAGCTCCGGAATGGCCGACTAACGCGATTTTTTCTCCGCTCGCTATGAGCAGGTTAAAATTTTTCAATATTGGCCTCGTCTGGTTGAAATAAAATTGCACATTTCTAAATTCTATTTCGCATTTGCCGATCATGAGAGTTTTCGCGGCGGGTATGTCTTTTACGTCATACGGAGCATTAAGAATTTCAATCATTTCTGTTGCGTCCGCGAACGCGCTGTAAACTCGCCTCAATTCTCTGTTTATGCCTATAACCTTTTCGAAAGTTCCCATTAGATAAATTTGTATCATCACAAAATCGCCTATGGTAAGAAGACCTCTTTGCCAAAATTTGATGGCGCCATAAAGTATCCCGATATTAAGCCCCACCATAAGTATGCCTAGGGCGCTCCAGATATATTCATCGGCGGTCCATGCGCGCATCGCGACCTTGCGCCAGATATTTACCGCGTCGCTAAATCTTTTTCCTTCAAATTTGTTGCCGCTAAAAAGAGCTATGGTATTTTGGTTTGTGATCGCGTCGGAAAGAGCTCCTGCGACCCTGCTGTCTTCTTCGGCGCTCGCCACTCGCAAGGGCTGACGAAGGCGCGAGACATAGATCTGAAAAGCTACAATAAAAATTGCCCAGGCCGCAAGAATCAATCCGAGCGTATGATTTCTTAAATAAACTATACTTATAGCGCCAGCAACAAAGATTGTGGTCGGGAAGAAATTCATGATGATCGAGTCGAGTATGGTTTCGAAAGCATGCGAGAATTTTGAGACTCTTCTTGTAAGGGTGCCGGTGAATTGGGAAATAAAGAAGCGGTGCGAATGCCTAAGCAGATAATCGAACGCGCTTTCCATTAGCTCGGCCATTACTTTGGATTCTATGTACATTAGGCTGAAGATATGGATTCTTCTTGATATCCATCCAAAAAAAGAAATCATTCCGATGGAGAGTATGATCGAAATTAAAGATTCATATGCCGCGCTCGTGGAATTTTGCAAAGCGAGCACGTTGAAAAACCGCTTTAAATAAACCGGAACAGTTAGGTCGGCTGTTTGTATGCCAATTGTGCCGAGTATCATTAAAATCAAAAGCACCGGATGCCTTACGGCGTGTCTCATATATACCCGAAGCACCGCCATTGGGCGGCTGTATTTTTTAGGATTTCCAGGCATGAATTACACAATAACATTTCAGCTATGTATAAACAATTATTGTTTTAATTCGTTAAAAAAGTTAATATTTAATAACTTACATTTCCAAATATGGAAAAGCGGGAAGAAATAGAGGCCGTATATCTTGATATAAATAAAGAAGAAATTGAGAAAGAGCTTCGCGCTATTGGAGCGGAAAAAACAGGCGATATTTTTTATCGCCACTCTTCCTATGATTATCCTGATTTAAGGCTCGATAAAGACAACAGCTGGATCAGGCTTCGCGACGAAGGGGATAAAATTATTCTGGCTTTTAAAAAGCGTCTCGGCGTAACTTCGCAGGACGGAAGTACGAATGACGAGGGGATGGAGGAGATAGAACTTGAAGTTTCAAGTTATGAAGAGACCGCGCATTTTTTAAAAAAAATCGGAATGGTTGAAAAACATGAAGCGGAGAAAAAGCGTTCGCGCTGGCAAAAGGGGGAGATAACTTTTGATATTGATACGTGGCCTTCGATCCCGACCCTTCTTGAAATTGAAGGGCCAAGTTGGGATGAAATAGACAACGCCGCGAGGCTTTTGAATCTTAACCCTGAAGCTAAAAAAGTTTGTTCGGTGAATCAAATATATAAAATTTACGGACTGGACGTGGACGATTATTTAAAAATAAGTTTTGGTGGTTTAATTAAGAAAAATAGCAAAAAATTAAATGAACAATAAAAAATTCATTTTTAATTTACCAAAGATTTATGAACAACAATAATCAACAAAAACTTGCAAAACTGCTCGTGCTTGATGAGCTTTTTGATTTAACGCTTTATCGCAGGCTCTACATGGTCGCGGATCAAAACGTCCGCCCGATTTTAGGCATGTTGATTCCCATTGAGGAAAAACATCTCGCGCATTGGCAGAATTTTTTCAATCTTAAAATTAATGAACTGGATTTTGTAAGGAGGATAAAGCTCGCCATTTTAGTTTTTATTTGCAGAATTTTTGGCGTCACGGCGATCCATTTGATTTTGGAGGCAATCGAAGTTTACGGGGTAAGAAAATATCTGTCGTTGTGGGAAGCTCATCAGGGAACTTCTTTGGGAGAGGCGACAAAGGCGATTCTTATTGATGAGTTCGAGCACGAAGATAAAATTGTCGCCAAGATAGCGGAAAGAAAAATTAATCCCGAACGGATCAGGAACATTTTTTTGGGGTTTAATGATGGGTCTGTTGAAATTTTGGGAGCGGTCAGCGGATTTTTTGCCGCGTTTCAGGATGCGGCTTCCGTATTGATCGCCGGTTTCACAGTTGCGGTGGCGGGCGCGATTTCCATGGCCGCTGGGGGTTTTGCGTCTTCAAGTTCAGCCGAAGAAATATCGCGAACAGAGCATGAGAAAAAAGATTTTTTAGCGGGCACGCGCGCGAAGCACGAAATAAGAGAAATGCCTTTTCGATCCGCGGTTATCGTCGGCATAAGCTATTTTATTGGAGCAATGACGCCGATTTTTCCGGTTCTGCTTGGCGCGAAAAATGTTTGGTCTTCTATTGTTGTATCGGGCATCGCGATTATTTTGGTTTCTTTTGTCCTTTCTTTTTTATCCGGCATGAGAATAATGAGGCGCGTTTTAATGAATCTTTTGATTATAGCGGCGGCGGTTGGAATTTCTTATTCCATCGGCCTTTTGGCCAAAAACTGGTGGGGGATTTCGATTTAGGACTAGACACTGCTCGGCGATAAAAAATTGACTTTTATTACGTTTTTTTGGACAAGGATTTTCCATTTTATTCACCTTAAAGTCTTTCAAAAAAATTAAGAGTTTAATATAATCAAAATTGGGGAAACAAAAGAGCTTTACGCTCGATGTTTTTCAATTATTCTAAAATTTCAGGAAAGGTGTTTGTAAAATTTTTTGGTTTGTTTGTTATTTGCGCGGCGTTTTGGTTTCCAAGCGCCGCTTTTGCTTCAGAGCCGCAGATTAATTATGTGACCCACTGGGGTTATTTAACGATTTACGACGGCGACACTGTAACAAGAACTGCTTTTCAAAATATTAATAACTTATGGGCATTTAATTTTAATTGGCCCAATTCCGTACCTTACTTAAGCGGTTTTATGGGAATTTTTCGCGGATCATTTGGAAATACCATCGGCAATGTTTCCGGATCTGATTACGCGTCGAATTATGAAGGTTGGGACGCCGGGACATGGACTATATACAAAGAGTTAAATATGCCTGTCGCGGATATTGATACGCCGTCGGGAGAATATACTTTTTTAATCGCTGAATCAAACGGCGATATGCATAATGACATTGTAGATTGGTTTATTTCCTGAGGGATTTCAGGACGAGCTCCTTTGCGTTATGCAATTTTAAAATTCAATTATATTGCCGAGGATACAGTTGAAAATTTGTCGGCGCTTGACCATCTTATCTTCGCCCACGTAGATATTGAAAGCGGAGTAACTGTTAACTCAAAAGATTTTTCAGGCCTTCCCTACTTGTCTTATTTTTTCCCGTGGCCGAGAGATGTTTGGTGGGATCGCGGAATACTTGCGCTTTTTTAGAGGCCGATTTGGAGATATTGAGGGCGGAGAATTGTCCGAAGGAAAAAATTACAATATGATTTTGAATCACTGGGAGATTCGAGAAGATCCTTATGTTAATGCTATTTCATATGAGATCCCGCAGTTATATGAGGCCACCTCTTCAGTATATACGGCGATGATTGCGGAAAGAGATCCCAAATGGGTTGGAAGGTCTTTTGAAGATTACGAGTTGCGCTGGTTTCAAAGCGGCGGAACGGAAGGGGTGCCTCCGAAAGCTTATTCTTTTCTCGAATTTTATTTGCAAAATGACGCGAATAACGTGGCGCCTTTGCTTGAATTGGGTTTTGTAAATCCGGAAAAAGGCTACCCGGACAAAACTTTTTTTACGTTCACGGTTCGGTATACGGATTCTGATAATGACGCGCCCGAGTTTGTAAATTTAAAAATCGGGGCGCTTGCAAACGCGATGGAGGTTAATAATGGAGCCATTCCGATGTTTACGCGCGAGGTATAATTGACGAATCCCCGCAAATCATAAATGGATATAATGTTTATAAAAAATTTGAGGAGTTTATGGATATGGAAGTCGTGGGCGCAGGTATTATAAATGAGTGGAAAGCTCTGCCTTATGACTGGAGATTTGATTTGGAGGAGATTTTGGCCGGAGGAAAGGTTGTCGGGTCCGCGGGAGGTCTTGAAAATATTTCATATATTGAGGCGACTTCAACGCCCTATATTTTTGAAGAATTGGCGAGGCTTGCGAAATCATCAAATTCCGGAAAATTAACAATTATTGCGCATTCAAACGGAGGTCTTCTCGCAAAATATCTGCTTAAAGAGATTGAGGACGAAACCCATCCGTACCATTGGCTTTTGGATAAAATTGACAAGGTGATTCTTGTCGCGGTTCCGCAAATCGGTACTCCTGCGGCAGTTGAAGGGCTTTTGCACGGGGATGAGCCCCAGCTTGGCGCGAATGTCGGGCCGGTAGATTGGGGTTTTATAGTTGATGAAGAGAGAGCGCGAGAACTTGTTGAAAATATGAAGAGCGCGTATAATCTCTTGCCTTCGGAAAGATATTTTGATTTTGTAGAGAGTCCCATTGTTGAATTTAATGAGAACTCTTCGGACGCTTATGATTTTCGGAATTTATACGGCGAGAAAATAGATACCTTTGAGGAGCTTCAAGACTTTTTGCTGGGCGATCCGCAGTCGGGAACAGGACGATTTGAACCTGCGGCAAATGATGAGGAATCGCTGAATGTTTTGAAGCCTTATTTTCTTTCAGGCGCAAAATTAAAGCACGATGATATTGATAATTGGACTGCCCCGGAGAATATAGAAGTAATTCAGATTGCAGGATGGGGGATTAAAACTCTTCGCGGAATCGAATATTCTTGCGGCAATTTTTGCGCGTCTTTATCAACTTTGGACAGGGATATTTTAAAAACTCACGAAGGAGACGGGACGGTTGTTTTGCCGAGCGCGGTGGCAATGAGTACATCAACTCCCAATGTGGAGAGGTATTATGTGAATATAAGGCATCATAATCTGGAAGGCATTTTAGGAGAAAGAAGAAGAAATAGAGATCACGCTAGTATTTTAGAAATTGACCCACTCGACTCTTTTATTAAAAATTTAATTCTTAATAATAAGAACTTAACGACGCACATGACAAGAACAGTCCCGCAGTTAGAAGAGGGTCTGTATGGCCTTGATTACATAATTCATTCTCCCGTTGATATTCATCTTTATGATTCAGAAGGCGGCCATACTGGACTAATTCCAAATTCTTTACCTGATTCTGACTTGCGTGCATATGAGGCGCAATTGCCTAATTCCTATTATTGGGAATATGGAGAAGCGAAATACGCCGGTTCTGACTCAATTGCAACTACCACCGTAAAATTGATAGGAAAAGATTTAGGAACTTTTACATTCGATATTAATGAAACATTAGGGGATGAAATAATAGCTTCCACGACATTTAAAGACATTCCTGTTACAGCCAGCTCAACTTTGCAAATGGGTATAAAGAACATATCTGACTCGACTTTGCTTCAAATGGATGTTGATGGGGATGGCACCACAGATGTCGAAATTTCTCCGGGAGAAGGTGTTACTCCTGAAGAATTAATTGCCATTCTAAAGGGCATTATTAAGACATTTGATCTTCCTAAAAAGAAAGAAAAGGATTTATTGAAAAAAGTGGAAAATATCGAAAAAGAATTATTGAAGGAATACAAAGATGAATACAAAAAGAAAGTAAAAATCGGGAAAGCATTTGATCAACTTATTGAGAAAATTAAAAAATTCGAGAAGAAAAAAATATTATCGAGTACTGAAGCTTTGGACTTAATTGAGTTAATAAAGACAATTAAAAATAATGTGGTACAATAAATTGTATCGTATGAACTATAAAAGGAAAATTTTCTTAATCATTGTGATATCTGCCCTTGCCTTCATTTATGCTGTCGTAGGCCTATGCAAATCAATTCCTACGGGTATGTGTTTGGGTGAATGGGGGGAGTTGGGCCAAGTTGTAGGATTTTATTCTATAGTATTATTTTTACTTTCAATTATTTTTTTCTTTTTAAAAGAGAACGTCTTTCGGTCATGGGTGAAATTTTCTAAATATTATTTACCTGTTGCTTTTATTTTGATTTTATTTACGATTGCTTCTCCTCAATCCGGCGGTTGGGCGAATAGCACATTTGATTCCGAACTCGCTTCGTGGTGGTCAGCTGGTCTTTTCGCGCTGATTTCGATGGGAATTATTGTTTGGAAGTCTTGGAGGCTTCGTCGTCAGAAAGTCTAAATCACGCGCAATCGACTTCATAAAAATTTGTTCATCGTTATCGGGGTATTCGTACGAATTCACGAACAGAAATAGCGGGAAAAACGCTATTTATTCTATCTGAATTGGATGCTATAATTTTTTCATGTCAAGGATTTGCATATCCGATTCGCCTAAGTATTTAGGCAAAAAAATTGAGCTTTATGGGTGGGTTGACGTCAGGCGCGACCACGGGAAGCTTATTTTTTTTGATCTTCGCGACCGTTCCGGCAATGTTCAGCTTGTGGTAACCCCGCAGGATAAGGATCTTCATTCGGAGGCTTCGAAGTTGCGGCCGGAGTGGGTGGTTAAAATATTCGGGGAAGTTAAGGAGCGTCCCAAAGATATGATGAACTCGGACAGTCCGACGGGTTCAATCGAAGTAAAAGTTTCCGGCCTTACGGTTCTCGCGGAAGCGAAAACTCCGCCATTTGATTTGTCGGGTGATGGATACGAGATAAGCGAGGAGGTTCGGATGAAATACCGTTATCTTGATTTGCGAAGGCCGCGGCTTGTGAGAAATTTAACCGAACGCGCGAAAGTCATTAAATTTATGCGCGACTATCTTGTTGACGCGGGTTTTATTGAAATTGAAACTCCGATTTTGGGAAAATCAACGCCTGAAGGCGCGCGTGATTATCTTGTGCCTTCAAGATTAGAGCCGGGCGCTTTTTACGCTTTGCCGCAATCTCCCCAGCAGTATAAACAGCTTTTGATGGTTGCTGGAGTTGAAAAATATTTTCAGATTGTGCGCTGTTTTCGAGATGAAGATACAAGGGGCGATAGACAGCCCGAATTTACCCAGCTTGATATTGAGATGAGCTTTACTGACCGTGAGGAAGTTCTTCATATAATAGAAGACCTTTATCTTAAAATTGTCCGCGCGTTATATCCGGATAAAAAACTTACGCTTTCGGACGACGGTCGGATCCCACGCATGACCTATAAAGAAGTGATGGAAAAATACGCGACAGACAAGCCGGATGTGCGCAAAGATAAAAACGATCCCAATGAGCTGGCGTTTCTTTTTGTTGTGGATTTTCCGGCGTTTGAATGGAAAGAGACAGAGAAGCGCTGGGATTCGACCCATCATCCGTTTACAAAGCCTCAAGTCGCTAATGTTGAAGAATTTTGGAAGGAGTTTAAGGAAAAGCCAGGCGATATGCTTGCCGATCAATACGACTTTGTATTAAACGGTTATGAAATCGGCGGGGGGTCGATTCGCATTCACGATCCAGAACTTTTGAAAGCGGTTTTCCAGGCGCTTGGAAACGATCCCAAGGATGTTGAAATCCAATTCGGGCATATGTTTGAGGCCTTTCAGCATGGGGTTCCGCCGCACGGAGGAATTGCTCCGGGAGTTGATCGCTTTATTATGATCTTGATGAATGAGCCCAATATCCGCGAGGTTATAGCTTTTCCAAAAACAGGCGATGGCCGCGATCTGATGATGTCAGCCCCTTCCGAAGTTTCTGATGCGCAGCTCAAAGAACTTGGCATAGAAATTAAGAAAAAGAAAAAATAGATGAAATATAAATTTAAACTTGACCAGTTCGAGGGGCCGCTTAATTTGCTTCTCGACATGATCGAGTCGCGAAAACTTTCGATCTCTTCCGTTTCGCTTGCGCAAATAACCGATGAATATATAAAGCATATCCGCAAACTTGAAGAATTTCCCAAAGAAGAAGTCGCGGAATTTTTGGTTGTGGCCTCGACTTTAATGCTGATAAAGTCTCGCTCGCTTCTGCCCGGCATTGAACTTTCGGAAGAGGAGGAAAAAGATATATACGATTTGGAGTTCCGCTTGAATTTGTTAAAAAAAATCCGCGAACTTTCGCCGCATATTAAAAAAGCTTGGGCAAAAAATCCCGCTTTTTCCAGGGAAGCGTTTTTTGCGATGGATCTTGGTTTTATTGAGCCGAAAGGAGTTGACGCTAATTTTTTGAAAGAAAGTCTGGCATCTATAATCGCCGCCTTCCCTAAAATTGAAATGTTGCCTGAGAAAACAATCCAAAAAATCATTTCAATCGAGGAGAAAATGCTTGAGCTGGTTTCGCGCTTTTCCGCAAAGCTAAAGGCGGGTTTTCATGAAATTGTGGCATCAAAAAACAAGACCGATGTGATTGTGGGTTTTTTGGCGCTTCTTGAGCTTGTAAAACAAGGGGCTTTTTTGGTGAAGCAAGACGAAAGATTTGGTAATATAGAAATTGAGAAAAAGGACAAATGACAAACTTGGCGCAAAAACTTGAAGCGATTTTATTTTTATCCGGCGAGCCTGTCGGGCTTGGAAAATTATCCACGATTGCGAAGGAAGATAAGGATAAAATTAAAGAGGCGCTTTCGGAACTCTCGGAAGTTCTCCACCCTAGGGGGATTAGGCTTTCGGAAAAAAACGAAGAATATCTTTTGGTAACGGCTCCGGAGCTGGGCAAATTTGTTCAGGAATTCATGAAAGAGGAGCTTGGCGAAGATTTATCAAGAGCGAGCCTTGAGGCGCTTTCTGTTATCATATATAAAGGCCCGATTTCCCGTTCGGAGATTGATTATATTAGAGGCGTCGGCTCTTCATATACTTTAAGGAATTTAATGGTCAGGGGCCTTGTGGAAAGAATCCCAGATGAGAAAGATTCGCGCGTCTGGCTTTATCGGCCGTCTTTTGAATTTCTAAAATATATGGGCATTGAGAAACTAGAAAATCTGCCTCAATATGATGAATTCAGGAAAGAAATAGCCGAATTCGTGAAAAGGCAGGAGGCTGGAGAGAATAACGAAAAAGAACATGAGTAAAGACGACAAAAATTTTATATCAAAATTTGTTTTAGTTTGGCTTTTTTTGATTTCACTTTTTACGTTTAAGGTTCCGGCGCGAAGTTCAGATCAGGGTTTGGCCCAAAACCAAGAAGAAAGAGGCGATGGGAGGGCTCAAGTGATTTTCCCGTTTCAGAACAGGGGAGATAATCAAGACGAAATAAAAAAAGCGGAGGATTTGAAGAGGGGCGTTTTTCTTAGCGCGGATTTCAAAGCTAAAAGCATTTTTGTTTCAGATCTTTCGGGAAAAAAAGTAATTTTTGAAAAAGACTCAATGGCAAAAAGACCGCTTGCAAGCGTAACAAAGCTTCTTACCGCGCTTCTTGCAAAGGAGCGGGTGCCTGATAATTTTTTTATTCCAATTTCGAAAAGAGCGATTTTTGAGGACAATGATGATGGGTTTATCGCGGGAGATCGGTTTAGAAGGGATGATTTGATCTCCTACATGCTGGTAGCTTCTTCAAACGACGCCGCATATGCGCTCGCGGAATATGTGTCAGATCCTGTCGGGGATGCGGGCGTTGGTGTTTCTGGATTTGTTTCTTTAATGAATGAGCGCGGCCTGGAGCTTGGGATGTTTAATTCCGATTTTTCAAATCCGAACGGCCTTGATATGAATTTGGGCGACTTGGGAAAATTTTCAGGAGCGGACGGATCGGCCTTTGATGTCGGTTTATTATTTTCGTATATATATGAAAGATATCCCGATCTTTTGTCGTCTACTCGCGACCGGCAGATTGTAATTCGCTCCGATACCGGCAGAAAAATTTCGGGTTTTAACACGAACAGGGCGCTTGGCTCAATTCCTCAATTAATCGGAGCTAAAACGGGCTATACGGATTTGGCCGGAGGAAATCTGGCGTTTATCTTTGACGCGGGATTTGGCAGGCCTGTGCTTGTTGTAATTTTAGGTTCAACCGAAGAAGGGCGCTTCGAAGATGCAAAAAAAATCACAGACGCAATTTTAAAATATTATCAGTCTGAAGTCGCAAAAGTGGAAAATGGAAACTAGAAAGTATCAGAACTGTCCCGTAAAATCACGAGCGATAGTGAGTAGATTTTACGAGGACCCCGTTATTCTGAGTTCTGCGAAGAATTTTTCGGGGCTACCTCGTGTGATTAACGGGATAAACAAACAAAATGGAAACTAGAAACTGTCAGAATTGTCAGAGCGATTTTAATATCGAGCTGGAGGATTTTAAATTTTACGAAAAGATCGCCGTCCCAGCGCCGACTTTTTGTCCAGAGTGTAGGATGATGCGGCGTTTTTCATGGAGGAATGAGAACTCTTTATATAAAAGTAAGTGCTCAAAAACCTGGGAAGACATTATTACGGGCTTTGCATCCAACTCCGGGATAAAAGTTTACGAGCGGGATATCTGGTGGTCTGATGAATGGGATCCAATAGATTTTGGACAAGACTATGATTTTTCAAAACCGTTTTTCAGCCAATTTGAAGGATTAATGAGGAAAGTTCCTCTTCCTTCTGTTTTCAATGCACGTACTGTTAATTCGCCGTATGCCCAACACACGGGAAATTTCAAAAACGGATATTTAGTTTCTGCTTCCTGGGGAGGAGAAAATGTATCATATGCTTCGCGTGTACACGAATCTAAAGATTCAATGAATGTATTGATGCTCGCAAATTCAGAGCTTTGCTTCGAATGTATATCAGTGAACAAGTCATATAATCTTTTTTATTCACAAAATGCGGATAATTGCGTGGATTCATATTTTCTTTACGAATGCCGAGGATGCTCGAATTGTTTCGGTTGCACTAACTTGCGCAATAAAAACTATTACTTTTTTAATGAACCTTATTCCAAAGAAGAGTACCAGAAAAAAATAAAAGAATTTAATTTAGGAAGTTACTCAAGTACTTTAAGATTGAAAGACAAATTTGAGAATTTAAAGGCGAGTTCGGTCCATAGGCACGCAAACATCGTGAATTCGCAAAATGTATCAGGCGACAATATAACTAACGCTTCGAATTGCAAAAATTGTTTTGATACATCAAAAGATATTAGGGATTCGGCTTATGTGCAAAATGCAATTGGGCCTATGAAAGATAGTTATGATGGTTATGGGGTGGGGGATTCATCGGAGTTTTTGTATGAAGTTTTTGATTCGGGTGTGCAGGGATCCAGATTATGTTTTGGGGCTGTAAATTATGGAGGATACAATGTTTACTATTCTTATATTTGCCACGGTTCCAACAACCTCTTCGCCTGCATAGGCCTAAGAAACAAATCCTACTGCATCCTAAACAAGCAATACACCAAAGAAGAGTACGAAGCCCTTCTGCCTCGTATAATCAAACACATGAACGACATGCCCTATATAGACAAGAAGGGCAGAGTATATAGGTATG
>Ga0208373_1000495_pt1 | contig 67516 bp, 58 predicted proteins | sample RifOxyC2_FD_184036 | JGI IMG/M metagenome (GOLD analysis project Ga0208373, IMG submission 184036) | Soil microbial communities from Rifle, Colorado - Rifle Oxygen_injection C2 (SPAdes) | ecosystem: Environmental > Terrestrial > Deep subsurface > Rock core/Sediment | place: Rifle, Colorado...
ACTGTCTCCTGCTGTTGTCCCACTGTCTCCTGCCGCTGTTCCACTGTCTCCTGCCGCTGTTCCACTTGTGCCAACTGTTGTTGCTCCTCCAGCAGATCCAGTAAAAGCTCTAGGAAAGCCGTGTATCTCATCACTTACAGATGAATAATTACCTTCTGAATCATAAGCAACCAATTTATAATAATAAGTAGTACCATTAATCAAATTTTCATCTACATATTGACTAACAGTCAAATTATTTACAAGCAAAGTCGCGGCAAGAACTTCAAATCCTGAATTTCCAGAACGATATAATTGATAATGATCAAAGTTTTCTTCAGTATTATCATTCCAATTTAAACTTAATTGTGTATCACCTTCTGTTATTACCGCAAACCCAGTTGGCGCAGAAATAGCCACTTGCGCAGTTCCAGCAACTTCACTACTGGCGAGCGATGGATTGCCTGTCTCATCATAAGCAATAACTTTATAAAATAATTCAACATCATTGGTAGCGCCAGTATCAGTATAAGTTGAAGGAGTTAAACTTGTTACTAATCTATTACCTAAAGCTGGAGTAAATCCAGTTATAGTTGATCGATAAACATCATAATGATCAAAATCCTCCTCACTATTATCATTCCAATTCAAAACTAATTGACTATCTCCGGCAGTGATCAAAAGATTAGCCGGTGCTGATGGCGCAGTAGTATCCAAAGGCGTACCTGATCCTTCACTACTAGCTAAAGAACTATTATTATTTACATCAACTGCAATAATTTTATAATAATATGTTACTCCATTAGTAAGTCCTGTATTTGTATATACACTAGTTAATAGATCTGTTGTTATTCTGTTTGCCGCTATAGTCTCTACTCCGCTTGCTGTTGATCTAAAAATGTCATAATGATCAAAATCTTCCTCGCTATTATCATCCCAATTCAAAATTAACTGACTATCTCCCACTGTCACCAAAAGATTTGCCGGCGCTGATGGTGACGTATCATCAATTGGTGTAGCTGAATCTTCATTACTTAAATCAGATTCATTATCCGCAGTATCAAAAGCTGTTACCGCATAATAATAGGTAGTATCATTAACTACTCCTGTATCTGTATAAGCTGAAGATAAAACATCGCTAGCTATTATATTTCCTACACTTTTAGTAACCGGTGTAGTGATTGCTCTATACACATTATAATGATCAAAATCTCCTTCACCATTATCATTCCAATCCAATATAAGTTGAGCATCGCCAACTGTGACATTTAATCCTGTTGGTGCTGATGGCGCTATAAGATCTTGTGGAGTTGCTGAATCTTCTGCGCTTAAATCAGATTCATTTAAAGAAATATCAATAGCACTGATTGCATAATAGTATGTAATTCCATTTGTAACCTCTGTATCTTCATATTCCGATACAATTAAACCACTAGCAATTAAATTACCAACAGCTTTTTCTACAGGCGAACTTATACTCCTATAAACATTATAATCATCTAAATCTAAATCACTATTATCATCCCAATTCAAACTAACCGATCCATCACCAGCATTTGCTGATAAATTACTTGGCGCATCAGGTGATATATTATCAGAAAATATTACCGCTCTACTAGAAACATTAGTACTATTACCAAGAAGATCAGTAACATTAACAACTACATAATTTCCAACTGTAAAAGGCCCAATAATACTAGCTGAGCTTCCTGCTACTATACCTGTATTAATATATGTCTCTGGTTCACCACTACCATCATCATAATAAAAATCAACATAACTGCCATTAGGAAAGCTACCATCAACAGATACTGATAATATAGAAGTATCTCGCGTTACAATACTAGGAGATATTCCTCCAATATTTAAACCTTCATTATCATTGTCAAAAATACTATTAAAACGAACTGTATTTTGAATTGTACCTGAATCAGTACTTATACCTCTATTATTATAAGCAATAATATTTGCCATTTCCGCCCCTTCAGATACACCAATAAAATTACCATTTGATCCTGTACTAATACTAATTTCAATACCATTACCAATATTACCCAAATCAACAACCGTACTTAAACCAATACCAATACGATTCAAAATCACAGTATTACTATCAGAATTAGATCCAATTCCAATACCATACTCATTATTAGCACTAATAGTATTGCCTGTAATAATGTTAGTTGATGCTCCAGTGAAATCAATACCAGCTTCGATATTGCCTTTCGCCAAAGTTCCATCAGAAGATAAACCAATAATATTGCCTTCAATAGTATTATTTTCACCAGAAAGCAAAATACCATCTCCATTATTTCCCGAAATCACATTAATGCCCAAAGAATTATCAGATCCAATTTGATTATAATTACCAGTTAATTCTATTCCTGGCCCATGCGTACCTGCAGATCCGTTAGCTTTCACGGTAGCGCCATCTTCAGCTAAACCAATAATATTAGCTTTAACAATATTGCTATCACCACTAATTATAACTCCCCTTCCAATTCCACTGTTCGAATTACCAGAAATAATATTGCCGGCACCGGCAAGGTCATCGCCAATATAATTACCATCAGAAGCAATAGACATACCAGCGGCGGTATTTTCACCAATAGTACCATCAGGAGTTAATCCAATAATATTTCCATAAATTTTATTATTGGAAATCACATCGCCTTCACCAGGCTCGCTAAAAGATATTCCATATTGATTGCCAACTATATAATTTTCTTCACCATCATTAAGTCCACCAATAATATTATTAGAACCTTGACTAAATATTACACCAGAACTGTTATTGCCGTTAACTGTTATTCCATCAGCCTCTAATCCTATATAATTACCTTTAATGATATTATCATCACCGCCAAAATTTATGCCACTGTTCCCATTATTAATAATAACATTTCTTTCAGCAATTGTATCTCCTCCTATAATATTATCAGAAGAAAGACCATCTATCTTAATTCCATCTCCAGCGCAATTTTCAATAATAAAACCACTAATCGTAACATTATTAGCCGCAGGCGTGCCTCCTATATAAATACAAGCTCCATTTCTAAAATCAACATTAGGAATATCTGGTCCTGTTAAAGTAATATTGCCCTCAGCTGTTGCAGTAATTGATTTCCCAATTGTTAAAGTTTCTAAAAGAGTTATTGTTCCTCCAGAAAGGGATGGATCAAATGCTATGACATCGCCATAGAAAGCCGTTAAAACAGCCTCGCGAAAACTTCCAGCTCCAGAATCATTAAGATTAGTAACAGTTAAAGTGGCCGCACTTCCAAATGGAGAATGTAAAATTGCATAATAAATCGCTATCGCAACAAACAAAACAGTCAAAAATCCTATATAAAGATAAAAAAATCTAGATTTTGACCAATTTTTAATCATAATAAATATATTTTGACTCATTTAATTTAAAATTAAATCTTCAAATTATACCTCAAAAAAGCCTATAAAACAATAGACAAATTATAATTTCTAGAAATTATGCTAGATACTTCTAAAAGCTTAAAAGACTAATATTTCCGGCTTAAGTAACAAAATTAATCCAAGAACAAACATCAAAGCTCCGCCGATAAAATGGGCATATTTGGCATAACGCGTGGTCAAACCAATTTTTTCAAAACTATAAATAGCGATTGCAAAAACAACAAAGTCATCAATCATGTAAAAAAGAATATATAACCATAAATATAATTGTTTCGTGAATCCATTCACCATATTTAAATCTAGAATTTTAGTAAAAGTTTGCGGAATGCCAATAGAACAAGCAAACTCTATAATATTTACTGAAAAAGCCACGCCTAAAATTGCAAAAAAGCTTATCAAAGTTAATTCAGTGGTTGTTATAAATTTTAATCTACTTTGGACTTTTTTCTTTTGCTCAAATCCAATTAGCTTACATACTCCTTGATTTACCCAGGCATCATAAAGAAAATATGTTCCCGCGCCTATGGCAACCAAACCTACTATTGGCGTTACAATATTATCAAGTTTTATGAAATTCCAAGTCGTCAACCAAACATTCATAATCAAATAATACATAATCGTTTCCGCAAGAATAAAAATACCAGCGAGCTCAAACATTTTTTTACGAGACTTAGTTTCAACTAAAAAAGTCAAAAACATAATCAATACCCACATCGCGCAAGGATTAAATCCGTCTACAAATCCCAAAATAACCGACATCGCGGTTAAAGAATATTTACCAATGTCTATAGTCCCAAAGAAAGGCACATCAATTAAATAAGAATGATCTATTTCACAAACCTCATCATCTGCACAAGTCTCCCAAACCTGAGATACAGAACCACTGCCGCCTCTTTTCATATACTCCTCGAACCCATAAGTTTCTTTTCCTTTGCTTTGATCTATCAAAGATATTATTTGCTCCCCTGTTGTTTCTGGAGTGCTAAATCCAACTATGACTGTATTCCCAACGATAGTAATTGGCGTAACTTTACTTAAATTTTCAAATTCGGTTAAGTCGTTAAAAAGTTTTTCATTGGCTTCTTCTTTGATATTTTTATAGGTAATGACAAAATCACTTCTCTGCTTACTTAAATTTTCAAAAAAACTTTCTTCATCAGCACAATGACTACAATTATCACGAACAAAAGCTTCTATATTAACTATACCGCCATCCTCCTGAGCAAAACTCAAAATCGCAAAAACGCTTGATAACGATAATAGCAAAGCAATTAAAACTTTTTTCATTATTTCAAGATTATATTTAAAAAACATCGTCATTTTACATGAATAAATGCAAGAATCAAGGAAGCAACTGTAGTGGAGGCGGTTCGTATGCAATGCTAGCAACAATGCATACAGTAGTACAAGCACCCAACTGTTAAGAACCGCCCCCGCCAAAATCAGTTGGGAACGTCTACTTAAATTTGTCGCTAGCAGTATATATAAATAACCTATTAAATTATCAGACTATAAACAAGTGATTTTAAATATTTTAGATAGCCATATTCTTAAAATGATTTATCATTTAACATTTTTTTAACTTTATTTATTAATAAAAAGATCTCCGGTATTTTGCAAATAAATCCACAAATAAAATAAATTATAATACCAAAAACGATACTAAAAGATAAATTTATTATTTGATTTAAATTTTCTGAATGGAAAACAATAACTTCCTTAATAAAAGGATATAAAAAGAATAAAAAAATTCCCATTAAAATACTGGCTAGTAAAATTTTAAAAATATTTAAAAGTGGTAAAAAATTTCTCAAATTTAATTTTCTTTTAACAAAAATAAAAAGACCTAAAGCGTTAAATACCGAACTTAAACTAATAGCAAAAGCCACCCCAATGACATCCATTGTTAAAATTTTCGTAAATATCCTATAAAAACAGGCGTCTTTGTATCCTGGAAACTATAAAAAACTCTTGCCAGCAAAGGGATCAAAGCTTGAAAAGAAAGCCCTATCAGCAAAAAAGCCAAAGTATTGCCAGTCAAAATCACATCGCTATCCCTAAATTCACCACCACCAAAAATAAAATGGATAAGATCAAAACGTATGATAAATAAGCCAACAGAAGCCGGCACGACTAAAAATAGAATATGAGAAATTGAGGTCTTTAAAGTCTGCGCTACTTCCTCAAATTCTTTTCTACTCGCTAATTCCGCAAAAGTAGAAAATGAAGCAATCGCAAAAGCAATTCCAAAAAGACCCAACGGCAAACTTTGCAAATTAATGGCGTACGGCAAAACTACTGTAGCTCCGTAAGATAAAGTCGTGGCTATACTAAAATTAATTATTAAACTTAATTGATCAACTGAGAGCCCAATGATTCTTGGAACAATTAAATGAAAAAACCTTTTGATATCTTTTGCCTTAAAATCTAAACAAAATTTATATCTAAATCCTAATTTTATCACTTGCGGTAGTTGCACCATCATATGTAAAAAAGCTCCAACTGATACGGAAAAAGCTAAAGCGTAAACGCCATAATTTTTTGCAAAAAATAAAGCACCGCAAATAATGCTTAAATTATAAATTATCGGTGCAATTGAATAAAAAATAAAATTTTTAAAGGTGTTTTGAATTCCTTGAAAAATACTGCTAATTCCAAAAAATATCGGAGACAAAAGCATTATCCTAGTCAAAGAAATCATCAAATCATATCTCTCGCCTGTAAATCCAAGCGCGAATGGCTTAATCAAAAATGGAGCAAAAATAAATACAATTAAAACTATAAAAATTAAAAGAAGAAGCAATATATTCAAAACATTCTGACAGAATTGCCATCCTTCTTTCTCCTTTTTATTAGCAACATATTCAGTAAAAAGAGGAATAAAAGCGCTAGAAATCGCTCCATAAATAAGTAAAGTATAAAGCAAATCCGGAATGCGAAAAGCAGTATGATAAACACCGATATCATTAACGCCAATTCCCTCTGTTCCGAACATCACTCCAAATAAATGATCACGATAAACTCCAAGCAATCTACTCAAAAGCGAAGATAATCCTAATAAAATCGCACCAGAAATAATCTTTTTGGTTGACATTATTGCTTTTTTATAAAAATTATGTTATAATTATACTGTTCTAACTAAAAAATAAAAACAAAAACATTATGATCCTACACAAATTAAACAAACTCTTCAATATTCAGGATAATGAATGGCCTAGAGTTTGCGCAGGATGGACCCTCGGTTTTTTAGCGAGAGTCAGCTACATTATTGCTTGGACGGTTGTAATGGCCATATTTATCAGTCGGCTTGGCGTAAATTCTTTGGTTTTACTTTTTATTCTAAATGCACTCAGCATCATTTTTGGTACTATTATATATAGTGAATTAATTAAAAAATTCTCTACAAAAAAAGTCACTATTGGAACAGGAATAATTGGTGGATTTGCATTTTTAAGTAGTTTTTATCTTGCACAAAATCCTCAATTAGAAACTTTATTTCTTGGACTAATGATCTTGAGCATTTCAGTATTTTTAGCTCAACTTAACATACTTATTAATCTATTTATTGAAGAACTTTTTACTCCTCTTGAAAGCGAAAGGACTTTCCCTGTGATTGAATCATACGAAGTGGCTGGAGGTATTATTGGCGGTCTTCTAATTACTGAATTTGCTGAATTTTTGAATTTAAATTTTTTTATCGCTTTAATAGGCGGAATTTTAATTTTTACCTCATTTTTAATATATTATTTCCACAGATATTCAAAACAATTTCCTTTCCTTGATTTTCATCACCAAAAAATTAAGAAAAAAGATCGAACTTTAAATATCACCAAAACCTGGCAAAAAATAAAAGGAATATCTTTTGTCAAACTTCTTGCGGCAACAATTATTTTACAATTTATTTTATTTACTTTAGTTGAATACCAATTCGCCAAAGGCATTGAATATGAACTTGGACATGAAGAAACAACACCTGAAGAAAATTTAGAATCTTTTAAATTAAAATCTCCTTTTCAAGCAGAACATCTTGCGGCTTCCTTACTTTCCGCAGAATCAAATTCAAAATTAGAGACAAATATACCCATAGAACATGAAGGAAATTCTCATAACGGTTCTCACGAGAATGACATCGCTCACAAACTTGGTCTAGTTATCATGCTAGCGAGTTTAGCGAGCTTATTTGTACAATTATTTTTAGCTAGTAAAATCATCAATAAACTTGGAATTATCAAAACTATGATTTTGCATCCATTGGTTTTGATCATAAACAGCATTTTACTAACTTGGAAATTTGGATTTATTACTGGTAGCAACTTAAAAATAGGTTTTGAAATCACTAATGGACTTTATCTAAATTCATATCATTCGTCATATTATAGTCTAAAAGAACATGATAGAGGCGCAATTAAAGAATTTATGGATGGACTTATGAAGCCAATAGGAATGCTAATCGCAACTTTAATACTTTTTATAAGTTATAAATTTATTCCAGAAAATTTCGCGATTCAAACAATTAATCTAGCTTTGATAATTACTTCAATCGCCATGATGATAATACTTCTCAAAGCCAAACATAAATATACTGATATCTCGCTTCAAAATTTGAAATCACCAGAAGTAGACATGATTACAAAAACTCAAGCCATAGAAATTCTAGCGCAAAATGGACACGCAAATATAACAGAACATTTTATCGCTGAATTACAAAAAAAGGATATTCATGAATCAATCAAAATTAAATTGATAGAAACAATGGGATATATTGATTCTCCCGAAACGCTTTCCATGCTGATTAATTACCTTGACAATAAATCAGACAGAATTAGATTTAACGCCACAAAAGCTTTGAGAATTTTTCATGAAAATAGTAAACAACAAAAAAATGAGCTTGATAAACAAACGCTGATTTCAAAATTAAAAATTAAATTTATCAATGAAAATGATTCTGATATAAAACTAGAAATTATTCATACCCTACTCAAATTAGATGCCAAGAATATTCAAACATTTCTACTTGAAAGTTTAAAAAATTCTGATAATCCAAATTTTATCGCTAGCACCATTGAGGTCTGCCAGCATCTAGGAGATAAGAATTTAAGTCAAAATTTATCGATTTATTTAGAAAGCAAAAATATTAGGATTAAGGCAAATACAATAAGCGCGCTTTGGAACTTACCTGCTTACAAAGATAAAGTTCATGATGAATTTGACAAAATGTTTTGCGAACTAAATAAAGAAATTTTACTTTCCGCTTTTCAAATTGCCGGCGAAGTACATGCCAAAGATAAAATCGTTTTCTTAAAAAATTATTTAAAATCAAACGACATAGAACTTAGATCTTATAGCGCCATTGCCCTTGCTAAACTCGAAGATCACGAAGGAATTGAGCATATTGCAAAATTACTAACTCATGACAACAACGAAGTAGCGTGTAAAATTAAAACCGCGGTACAAAAACTACCTGAAAAAGTCAAAGATTTAATTAACAGAGAACTTTATTTAGAAATCCACAAAAAATCAAACAAATTAATAGAGAACCACAAGCATAAGGAAATCGCCGAATTTCCAAAATACATTCTTTCAAAGTTAAAACAATACTACGAAATCGCTGATCAATTTGAAGAAGCGATGAGAATTGAAAAATTGCTGAAAGCGTGATTCAGGATTCGTTTAATGATTTAAAACTTGCCTAATTTTCTGATTTTTATGAACGTTTAGAACAAGAACTTACAATTTTTGTTTCTTTTATTCCAAGTTGAGATAATCTAGCTCTAATTTCTTTAGCTTCCTCATCACCTTTATAAGATATTCTATATACCCCCATAGGCATTGCATCCTCTAAAGGTTTTATCCAACTTGATGATCCTTTTTCCGGTCGAGTATTATCATCACCACCATTCTTAGAACAAACTAAATCATGTGGTTGTCTTTCAATTTGACTTATATCAACACCAAGATCATTAACTAATTGATTTAAATTATCACGAGGATCAAGTATATGTATTTCTGGTGGCATAATGTAAAAATTTAAAAAGTACAAAGAAAATATATCTTAAAACTTACTTAAGACAATTGTCAATCTCTTTCTCATTCCAATCCTCAAAAATCTATTCATCTTTGAATTTATATTAGATTTGTATTAAGTTTTATTTTTTTGCAATCAACCTTTTCGCATGATCAAAAAATTTATTTGTATCCTGCCCTTGAATTTCATCAATAAATCTATTTAAACCTCTTGTTTTTAATCCAGATATTAAATTTTCGAAAGTAGGATTAGTTCTAAATTTAGCATAAGCTTCATGTTTTAAAATATATTCATCTTCAGGATCTTCTGTACATAAATCAACAGATATCAAATCTATTACTTTCGGAAAAACTTCCTTATCAAAACGCAATTGTATTCTTTCTCTTATCTCAGAATTTAATAAAGCCTGTAAAGGTTCACTTTCGCCTTTCAATTCTTCTTGAACTATCAATGCCCCATATTTATATAATAATCCGAAAACATTGAATTTGGCTAATTGACAACTTTTTACTTCTTTACCAACATATACTTTTTGAACATATGTAGCAGTTGCTTCATGTATAAATACATCCGTTAAAAGCACATTATATGAATTTTCAACTAAATGCCAAAGCTCATGTGCTATATATTCATCAAAAATTTCCGGATTATATGTGGCAAAAGATTGCATGGGTTTATAAATCACAATATTAACATCTGTTTCAAAAGCACCATCAGGAAACTTTTTTCTTAAATCATTTGATAATGATTCAAAATCAACAAAATCTGATACTGCTGATGTACTTATATCTAAATCATACTCCCTTTTATAAAATGCAGATAATATAAACGCTCCAAATATTATTGCTCCTTTAACCATTAACTCAGTATCAATATTAACTTTAGAAAGAGCAGGTATCTTCACACGAGCCAAAAAAGACTCTACTTGTTCAGGCATATCTATACCATCAAATGGCGAATCTTTATCAACATATTTTACTGTTGGCACTTTACTTAAAATAATTCCATTTTTTGTAAACCATTTTAGAACTTTTTCTACAGATTCTCTGGCTCTTCTTTCTATTTCTTCAGATGATAATTGTTGTTCTGGCTCTCTTACTCCATCCGGTGCTAAATCTCCTACTTCAACTCTAGTCATTTTTACTATTTCACCTGGCTTTCTACCAAGTTTTTTAGCCACTTCAAAAGGCAACTGCACCATTTCAAATTTTCTCCATTGACATTCTTTTTTCCCATCTTCCATTATAAAAAAATAAATTTTTTAAACAATCTTGATATTATATCAAAAAACCTAACTTTAAACTACATACTTTCATAAAAAAACTACAAAAATTATCAAAATAGATATCATTGAAATGACTATGATTTAAAACTTGTCTGAATTTAATTAAAAATTCAAACTCACTGAAATCGCTCTTTTCACCTCCATAATTTTTTCTTCCGAAAGCCTACCTAATTTCTTGATCAGCCTTTCTTTATCCATAGTAAAAATTTGATTCAATTTAATAGCTGATTCTTTTAACAGACCTGAATCTTTTTTATCAACTAAAACTGTTACTGGATTTTTATAAAGATTTGTTGTGATTGCAGAAACTATTGTTACAGATGAATATTCGTTTCCAATATCATTTTGAATAATCAAAGCTGGTCTTGTCCCACCTTGTTCAGAACCTCTAGAGGGATCAAAACATGCCAACCAAATTTCTCCATATTTTGGAAACTTTTTTATGTTTTCAGACATTTGTTAATTTAAAGAATATATCAGGAATAGACTTACTGGACAATAATTTTCGTAACGAAATTTCCAGATTTTGAGCGAGGCAAAGTAAAAATTTTGAAGCATATACGATACATATGTTGAAAAATTTTTACAAAGCCGTAACCAAAATATGGAAATTACAGTAGAAATATTATTGTGCAGTAAGTCTAATAATAGAATCAAATTCTTGTGCTATTTTAAGATCGTCACTAGCCATTTCTTGATAACCTTTTTTCATCTCTTCTTTTAAACTAGCTACACGCAAAAATTCCAAAATCTCATCCACACTTTCAGACACGCTTTGACCTTTTTGATCGGCTAAATCCTGCAAAAAACTTTTATTTATCGGTTCAATAGTCACGCTTAACTTTTCTTTTTTAAGATCCTGTACTAGCATAAAAGTATATTTTAATAATATTAATTAATACGATAACATTATACTCTTCGGGAATAGGATTATCAACACCTTCCAAATCACCAAGAATCCCTATAAGATTCCTTTGTTAAAAAATTTCAAAGTTATAATTCATAATTCACGAAGTGCAAACCTCTTCCTTTAATTACGACCTACCAAAATCTTTTATCGCTCAAGACCCTGCTTCCCCTCGCGATCATTCGAAACTCATGATTTTGAATAAAAATTTAAAAACTATTGAACATAAACATTTTTATGATCTGCCTGAAATTTTAAACTCAAATGATGTACTGGTTTTTAACAAATCAATGGTAATTCCAGCTCGGCTTTTTGCTACTGCAAATTCAGAAACTTCAAAACCCTACGAGATTTTTCTATTAAAACAAATCGATCAAAATAATTGGACTGCTTTAGTTAAGCCAGGCAAAAAATTTAAACTAAATAATATTTTTCAAATCTTAGAAAAAGATAAAAAAAGACTTTCAAACACCACCGCTATTGTAAAATCCATAAATTCAGATGGCTCCCGCAACCTGGAATTCACATCTCACCTGCCCGACACAAATGTCATTCCTGTCCGAATTGGACAAGGCGGGCAGGCGGGCGAATCACCTCTATTATATGGTCATCCCCCTCTTCCTCCCTACATCACCAAAAATCAAAATGATTACGAAAACTCATATCAAACCATCTACGCTGATGAGAATGCAAAAGGCTCAGTTGCCGCGCCAACAGCCGGTCTTCATTTCACCGAAGAACTTTTAAAAAAATTAAAAAATAAAAACATTCAAACCGAATTTGTCACTCTTCATGTCGGACTCGGCACTTTTCTCCCTGTCAAAGCTGATAATATAAAAGATCACAAAATGCACTCGGAATGGTTTTCAATAGATAAAGAAACCGCAAAAAGACTTAATTCTGCAAAGAAACAGGGCAAAAGAATCATCGCGATTGGTACAACCTCTGTACGCGTACTTGAGAGCTGTACTGATGAAAATGGAATTTTGAAACCTAAAACTGAAGAAACAAATATTTTCATTTATCCAGGATATAAATTCAAATTTATCAACAGCCTAATCACAAATTTTCATCTGCCAAAAAGTACTCTTCTCATGTTAGTATCAGCCCTCGCCGAAAAAGATTTCATTTTCAAAGCATATAAAGAAGCAATAAAGAAAAAATATCGGTTTTATAGTTTTGGAGATGCGATGATAATCAAATAAACGCTATGGAAATATTTGTAGGGTGCATATATTTGTATGGTGCGCATATTTGTATTTGTAGGGTGCGCAGATCTGCGCACCCTACAAATACAAATATGCTGCGCACCCTACAAATACAAATATGCGCACCTACAAATACAAATATGCGCACCTACAAATACAAATATGCGCACCTACAAATACAAATATGCGCACCTACAAATACAAATATGCGCACCTACAAATACAAATATGCGCACCATACAAATATAAATATACGCACCCTAAATATGCGCACCCTAAATATGCGCACCCTACAAATATTTCTATCAACCATTTTACCATTCAACCAGCATTAAATAGGACTGCACCATATTTTTAAATCAGAAACAAGTCAAAACACTTTAATCTTTACTTCATCTCCTACAAAAAAAACTTATTTTGCTGTATAATAAATAGATTTTATGTTGTATAATAATTTTCGTTATGGATATTAAATTTTTAAAAAAATTCATTTCTTTCTTTCTTTCTGTATCCTTAATTTCAGGTCTATCTTTCACGAACGCTTTCGCAAAAAATGGCAATATTGTTTGTTATGACACGATTTCTGGACTTGGTTCTTTCCTTGAAATAGAGTCAAATCCAAATGAAAATGGAATTGTAACTTTAACTAAACCAGATAACAGCAAAGTGATTTTGATCGAACAAACTGATATAAAAGGCTTAATCTATACAGAAATTGATCCGTTTCATTTAGAAAAAACTGGGAAATATACTATTAGTTATCAAGACACAGCCTATAAACAATATTTAAGCTGTGGTTTTGAAATTTATCCAGGCGAGCCCGACTATAATAATTCTGATTTGCGTGTTGAAGGCTCAACTGTAGCCATAGCCAATGGTCAAGACGAAATAAATTTAAAAATTCAAATACTTGATAAAAATTCAAACCCAATTCCTGATTATTCAGTAAATTTAATTCCCAGCCGAAAATCAGACAGCGTAACTTTCAAAGATTTTTCAACTGATGGAAATGGGATTATCAGAGCAGGAATCAAATCAACCGAATCTGGTAAATCAAATATCGCTGTATTTGATCCTTTAAAGAATCAAATTTTTCAAGAACGACTGGAAGTGGTTTTTATTGATAGTTCGAGTGAGACTTCATCTGTAGGAGGTGATTTCGGATATGCAAGCTTATTTAATATTGCCAAAGCCGATCAAGATTATGGCACTGCCACTAAATTTAAAATAGAAGGCTTGGAAGAAGAAGTCTTAGCTGGTGAGACTGTAAACCTTACTGTTACTATTCAAGATCAAGATGATAATACTGTTTTAAGTTATCTTGGAGAAATTTTATTTTCAACAACAGATGAAATTGCCACGATCCCACAAGAACCATATAAATTTAAAGATACTGATCTTGGGGCGCATACTTTTAACTTAGCTTTTACTTTTTTCACCCCAGGAACACAAACTTTAACTATAAATGATATTAATAACTATAGCCTCAAAACAAGCGTTGAATTTTCAGTAAAGAATAAGAGCAGTTCTGATACGAATCTAACTAAAAGCGAAAGTAATAAAACGCAAACAAATTCAGAAATTACCCTAACCAGTCCAAAAGCTGGAACATATACAGGATCTATAACTTTTAGTGGCACTGGACCAAAAGAAAGCACAATAGAAATTTACGTTAATAATAATTTATTAGATGAAACCACTAGCGATGATAACGGAAAATTTTCAAAAACCCTCTCTTTTGAAAATGGTTTATATACAATTTTTGTCAAAGCAGACAACGCTCAATCAGAAGAAATCAGTTTCAAAATTGATACATCAGCGGCTAAGGTAGAAGAAATTAAAGTCAGTCCGGAAAATATTAAAAGTGGCGATACGATGTTTATTACTGTATTTAGCGAACCTTATCTTGCGCAAGTTTCAGTAATTATCAATGACAAAATCACTGATTTAGCTGAGGACAGTGATCACACCGGAGAATACAGCGTAAAACTTCAAGCTCCAACAAACGGAGGAGAATATAATGTCGATGTTATTTTGGTGGATCAATTAGGTCAAGAAGGTATATATAATGCAGTAGCTACTTTGAAAGTTGCTGAACCCGAACCAGAAAGTCCTCTTGATACTGAAACTAAATCAGAAAATCTTATTGACCAAAATAATTTAGAAAATTCAATTAGCGAACCTGCGCCTGAACCTAAACTGGAAGATTTAGATAATTTAACGTATCCAAATCAAGTTACAGGTTTAGAAGTAACGAATATTGAAGCTAATAAAATAACTCTCAGCTGGGAAGTGGCTGAAAGCAATGCTGAAGATAAATTTATAAAAAACTACAAAATTTATTATGGAACGCAAGCTGATAATTTAAACTTCACTGTTGACACGTTCGATAGTTATACGAGCTGGTATATACCTAATCTCGAGAATGAAATTGTTTATTATTTTGCTGTTACCGCCGTTGATTCAGAAAATTTAGAAAGTGAAATTCCAAGCCAGATCGTCAGCGCCACTCCGACTCAGATTTTTAATTCAGAAAATTTTCATGCCAGCGCCGACGACTCAATTGAACAATCATTTTCAGACGAACTTGAAATTGAAAAAAGCGAAGAAATTATTGAAGAAAAAATTAATTTTGAAGAACAAGGTGTTGAAAATGTACCCGAATCTGGTCCAAGCTCTCTTATCATCATATTGACCACACTGCTATTAACTGATATTTATATACGTGTAAGAAAAAAATTTGTAAAATTATAAAACTTTTTGTTTTATATACTCCTGCGCTTTTAGATATTCAAATATAAAATACTTTCTAAACTTTTTTAACTTATGAAACCTATTTTTATAATTTCTCTAGTCCTAAACATCCTATTCTTAGGATTACTTTTCATTTATCTGTTTACTCCAATTTTAGATTACCCAGTAGTTCAAACTAGTCTACCTAGATTATGTGAGTACGCAAAAGAAAATGATAAATTTGAAAACCGTGTCCAACAAGGCCTCTGCGCATTCATAAAAAACAATCCCAATTTTGAAAATTAATTTCCTTTTTCCTAAACCTTCATGCCAATAAACAATTTTCTATTAAACGCAATAAATATATTTTTTCAAATTTTAAGCTTTGCGATTATTGCCAGAGTAATAATTTCTTGGCTTCGAACACCGATTTCAGGTCCAATAATGAAAATTCTGATTGATACTACGGAACCAATTTTAGATCTAGCTAAAAAAATCACTCCTCGAATAGGCATGCTAGATTTCTCAGCAGTTGTAGCTTTAATAGGACTAGATGTGATTAGGTGGATTTTGATAAGCATTCTTGCATCTTAGAGATGCTCCACTGGAGCATCTCTTTTTTACAAAAACCTAAAATTTAAGATCGTGCTAAAACTCTATAACACCTCTACAAAAACTCTAGTAACATTTAAGCCACTGCAAAAAAATAAAGTTTCCATGTATCTTTGCGGTCCAACTGTTTATGATAATGCTCATCTTGGCCATGGTCGCTCTGCCTGTGCTTTTGATGTTATTCGACGATATTTAATTTATAAAGGCTATGAGGTTATTTTTATTTCCAATTATACCGATATTGATGACAAAATGATTAAAAGAGCTAATGAAGAAAAAATAACTGTTAAAGAATTAGCTGACAAAATTATTCCTGAATACGAAAAAGATTATTCTGCTTTAAATATTTTGAAACCAAACAAACAACCAAAAGCAACTGAACATATTGAAACTATGATCAAAATGGTAAAAGCTTTGGAAGAAAAAGGTGTGGCTTATGAACTAACTGATGGTGTTTATTTTGACATTACAAAATTCTCTAACTATGGCAAATTATCAGGACAAAATTTAGAAGAGCTTCAAGCTGGTGCGAGAATTACCAAAGATGAAAAGAAAAAAAATCCCCAAGATTTTGTATTATGGAAGAAATCAAAAGAAAATGAACCTTCATGGGATAGTCCCTTCGGCGCTGGTCGTCCTGGCTGGCATATAGAATGTAGCGCTATGAATTTCGATATCTTCGGAGAGACAATTGACATCCATGGAGGCGGACTTGATTTAATTTTTCCTCATCATGAATGTGAAATCGCACAAAGCGAAAGTTATACTGGCAAAACTTTTGTTAAATACTGGCTCCATAATGGATTTGTGAAAGTGGATAATGAAAAAATGAGCAAATCACTTGGAAATTTTTTCTTACTTAAAGATATTTTCAAAAAATATGATCCATTAGTTGTTAGATATCTACTTATCTCTCAACATTACAGAAATCCAATTGATTTTTCAGACACCGTACTAAATCAAGCAAAAAATTCCCTCAAACGAATTCAGGAATTTGTATTTAGACTAGACAATTACAAAAACTATTCAGCCCAAAGTTTCGTAAACCTTCAACAAATTTTAAATTCCGGAAAAGAAAATTTTGAGAAATATATGGATAATGATTTCGATACTTCCGGAGCTCTTTCTGCACTTTTTGAATTAATAAAAGAAGTTAATAAATTAATTGACGAACAAAAACTTACACAAAATGATATCAAGGAAATTAAAAATTTAACCAAAAAATTTGATTCTGTATTTGGAATTCTAAAAACTACAGCTGATGAAAAATTACCTGAAGAAATCACAAATTTAATCAAAGAAAGAGAAAAATATCGCCAAGAAAAAAACTGGACAAAAGCCGATGAAATTAGAAATGAATTATTGAAAAAAGGCTATGAAATTGAAGACAGCTCTGAAGGAACAAAATGTAGAAAAATTTAATTATCAATAGTTAATGGCCTGCCATCCGTAGCTCGTAACGAAGTGGAGAGCGTAGGATGGTGCCCTCGACAGGAATCGAACCTGTATTTATCCCTTAGGAGAGGATTGTTCTATCCATTGAACTACGAGAACATATTTACAAGCCCTTATTCAAAATCACGATCTCTGATTTATCAATTGGCAACGCTGATTTACTAATTTCATACTCATTCAAAGCTTCTGGTATTGAACCAAATTCTTTTGCAAAGTTACTTAAATTTTCAAGGTCATATTCAAAAGGAATAACTATCCTAGGATCAATATCTTCAAAAATATCATGAGCTTTTTTTGCGTCCAAAGTATCAGGCCCATTTCCTATAGAAATTAACAAAACATCAATATCGCCAATTTTTTCCAAAACATCATCATTCAAAATCTCTGAAACTCCTTTCAAAAAACAAATACTAATATCATCAATAGTAAACCTATAAATAACAAAATCTTTCCCCAAAACCGGAACGCCTATGATAGGAACTGAACTTATTTCATACTCGCCAGGCCAATCACAAACTTTTGAATTTGCAAAAACTACATCTTTTGATTCTTTACTCAAAAGGACAATATCAGTTTTTAAATCATTACTAGGATTCAAAGCAAGCGAAACTTTCTTGCCATTAAAAATAAATTGAGATCCGCCATTATATTTTATTTTCATAATAATTTAGTTAAAAGGTTTAATACCTAAAACAGCTTAAACTAATTTTGCAAAAAAATAAATTTGATTTACAATCCTTATGCGATAATTTAACAATTTAATAATTTCATATGATCAAAATCTCCAAAATTCATGCTCGTGAAATTTTAGATTCGCGCGGCAATCCAACAGTTGAAGTAGAAATTCAAGCTAATGACGGTTCATTTGGTAAAGCAATTGTCCCAAGCGGAGCATCAACTGGAGTGCATGAAGCAATCGAACTTCGAGATAATGACAAAAATCGATATTTTGGAAAAGGTGTTTTAAAAGCTGTTTCTAATATCAATAACGAAATTAATCAAAAATTAAAAGGCTTTGAAATTACTGATCAGAAAAAACTTGATAAAACTTTAATTGAATTAGATGGAACTGAAAACAAAGGTCGTCTTGGAGCAAATGCGATTTTAGGTGTATCTCTTGCCAATGCCTACTGCGCGGCTAACTCTCAAAACAAAGATTTATTTGCATATTTAAATCCAACAGCCAAATTACTTCCAACGCCAATGATGAATATAATGAATGGCGGAGCTCATGCCGATAGCGGACTTGATATTCAAGAATTTATGATCGCGCCAATTGGAGCAAAAAATTTCAAAGAAGCTCTTAGAATGGGAGCGGAAATTTTTCATAATCTTAAAAAAATTCTTAAAACTAATAATTTAGGTATAGGCGTAGGCGATGAAGGAGGTTTTGCCCCAAATCTACCAAATAACGAAGAAGCTCTAGATTTAATCCTAGAAGCAATTAAAAAAGCTGGATACAAAGCTGGAAAAGATATCGTTCTTGCGCTTGATGTCGCGGCTTCTGAATTTTTTGAGAATGGCAAATATAAATTCAAAGTTAATGGAAAAGAAAAGCAACTTACTAGTACTGAAATGATTGAATTTTACAAAAATTTAGTCAAAAAATATCCGATTGTATCCATTGAAGATCCGCTTAATGAAGATGACTGGACCGGTTGGACAGAAATGAACAAAGCTCTTGGGCAAAAAATTCAAATTGTTACTGATGATTTTACCGTTACCAATACTAAAAGGTTAAAAAGAGCTATTGATGAAAAATGTGGCAATGCAATTTTGATCAAATTAAATCAAATTGGCACGCTAACTGAAACAATTTCAGCTATTGAAATGGCCAAAAAAGCCAAATGGAACTGCATAGTTTCGCATCGATCAGGAGAGACTGAAGACACAACAATTTCTGATTTCGCAGTGGCTATGGGAACAGGTCAAATCAAAACCGGTTCGCTTTGCCGAACAGATAGAATCGCGAAATATAATCAACTGCTTAGAATCGAAGAAAAACTCGGAAAAAAAGCGATTTATAAGGGGAAATTTTTCTAAACTTAATTTTTAAGCCATTCCTCATAATTAATTTTTACACCAGAAATCTGTGCAAATCCTGATAAAAAAACAGGATATGATAATGTAATTATATTATCATTATCTCCTGGATCTATAACAGATACCGTATCATCATGATGATCAAGCTTAATAACTGAATACGCATGTTGACGTATTAATTGTACTTCTTTACTATTCACATCAGTTACTGAAATAAATTCACTTTGTTGCTCTCGTTTACGAGGAGTATTTGTGGTTGCGATATCATAACGAGGATCGAACTGATTAAAAAACTGAATAACATCCAAAACTTCTTGGGAATGTTGCGATGACTCATCATCAACATCTGGTAAAAACCTCGTTGCCTGATTATATGCTCGAGTATTTAAAGGATTATGAAATTTGTTTTCTCCTTCTGTAATTAATTCTTTTTCTATATATTTTTTACCGAGTAAATCAATTAACACATGATGTCCGAATCCTCCTTTAATTTCTGATCGATCTGCTTTTCCATATTTTGATATTAATAAAGCCGCTTCCAAAATTTTATATCCTTTCCCTCCGCCAACACTTTCATCGCCTTTTCTATCATCTCCATCTCCTGAAAGATCTTTTTCTTTAACTGTTATCCATTTCCCATTTGGATCAAGCAGTGGGATTCTGACCTCCCAATAGTCTGTTTTTTGCAATCCAAGCCATTTTCTTTCTATATTAACTTTCATTGCATTTCGAATGATAAAATCAAAATGTGGAAAATATGATAAACTTTTAAAAGCCGCAACTAAAAAACAATTCGGAAATTTTAACTGAAAAACAGAATCTTCTTCTAGAAATAATCTTTCAAAATTATCAGCGGATAAAGGGGCGAACTCAAGTAAACTACTTTTTTGATCCAAAAATTCTCGATACGGTTTTTCTCTCGCGTCTTTTCGTTGTTGTTCGGCTAATCGTTCTTCTTCTCTCTTTTTACCTACTTGTTCTTGATGCGCAGATCGAATAACAGAAACTAAATCATTAGGAAATGGTAAAGATTTCAAGCGAATGAACTCTGAATTATAAATTATATTAGATATATCTTCATCGTTTAATCCTTCTTTATTAAGCAAATTAGAATTCTGAGCTAATAGCAGTGAGGCTAATTCCTGATATATCGTCTGAATTTCATTACGATATCCAGTCTTCAAACTTGGATCAGTTTCAAATTCATGTAATCTGTTAAGTTCCATAGTCCTGAATATCAATCCTCTAATTCTTGTGTCCGAACGTGTATATATAGGACCAATTTCCGGACTCTCTCTCCACACGTATCGGAATATCGATCTCAATCCATACTGCATACGTAATTTTTCAATTTCCGAATAAAGTTCATTATCTTCAAAAGCTAAATTTTGCAAAGTAATATTCAAATATTTAAGCCTAACCCATTCTCTTATAATGCTCATCATCATAAGATGATTATCTAACGGTATTCCAAAAGAAGTCATTATTGTTTCAACCCTATTTATAGAAATATGAGATGGTAAATTTGGCGTTAAATCTAAAATATTTGTAGCCACCACCGCCTCATCATAAAGAACACGGCAATCTGTAGATTTATATGCTCTAGACAATGAATTAACATAATCCGAAATAAATCTCTGAGCTCCAATTTCCGCTCTATCTCCCTCTCTGCTCATTATTATATTTAATAAAATATTTCAACTAAAATCTTTATATTATATCAAATTTAAAAATTAAACTCAAAAGATTTTAAGGAAATTTTAATTACCCAGATTTTTTTATTTTTGAAAAGTTAATTTTGAAATTTTTCTTATTTTCACTCTTTTTCAAAGAGCTTTTTTTTGATATAATTTCAAGATACACTAAACCACCTAAAAAATTCAGTATCAAAAAACTTTCTTCTTTATCCTTTTTCTTTTATCCTCAAATGAAAACTAAAACAAAATCTTCTTCCAAAACAACTCAGCATATTTTCGATGATTCTACAGATAAACTCGAACAACAATATGAAAAAGCTGAAAATTATGCTGATAAAACCTTATCAGCTCTTTATGGTATGCAGGTACTTGACGATGAAATAAATATTAATGTCAGTTTAGATGATTTGAATCAAAATGATGAGGAATATAATTATAATGATTGGAATTAAGCAGAAAGTATCCTAGTCCCAAAGAAACAGCATCCAACGCAACTAAAAACTCCAAATTTTCTATTTCGCCACCAGAAACAACGGCTCCAGTTGTTGTTATGGCTACGAAAAGCAACAAAACCATCCCTACAAAAATTTTTACCCAGCCACTCAGACTATATCTGCCAATAAAATATTTCAAAATCCCTCGTAAATTAAGAGGCGTCTCTTTATTTGGTTCTTCACTATGATTCCAATAAATGAATAAAATTTTCCACATCACAAAAACCTGTAAATAAGATAAAATCACAAAATAACTACCGCTAAATAACCAAAAATTATAAAATCCATGCAAAACAATAGCTAAAATCAATCCTTTCCCCTTTATCCTTTTTCCTTTGTCCTTTATCCTTTCAAATTTCGCGCATCCAATATAATACCCCATAATTCCTGATACCAGCGCATGCAAAGGTACAGCAGTAAAAGCACGAACAATTCCAATTCCATACCCATTTTGCAAAACATATAAAATATTTTCAAAAGTCGCAAAACCTAAACTAGCCACAATCGCATAAATAATTCCATCAGTTACTTGGCTAAAAGCTGGATTCTTAAAAGGTACTTGCAAAATTAACTTATATTTCAAAAATTCTTCTACCAAACCAGCCACTAAAAAAGCATTAAAAAAAGCACCCTTAAACCCTAATTTCCCTAAAAACATTTCAATAGCAATTGCTGGCAAAATCAATAAAACTCCATATAAAAACACTTTCAAGATTAATTTCTTAGGCTCAGGTTCTTTATCTTTACAATAAAAGAAAATCAACAAAACTATGCCAGGAAAAATTGAAATTGTTAGAAGTAAGATAGTGTGGAACATAGAAATTTAATTTTCAAATTCTGCATCTTTGCTAATTTTACTTTCTTCTGGTAATTTTTGCCCTTGATATTTTGCACACTTTTTTTTGTTATAAGGCACTTCAGCTGGACTAGTCATTGTTTCAAAAGCGAGCTGTCCAATTCTCATTCCTGGATAAAGCGCCAAAGGCATTCTATTAATATTTGAAATCTCCAAAGTTACCGTACCCTCAAATCCAGGATCAATAAATCCAGCAGTTGAATGGATTATTAAACCTATCCGTCCCAAAGAACTTCGTCCCTCGCATCTAGCCACTAAATTATCCGGTAATTTCAAAGTTTCCATAGTAACGCCTAAAACAAATTCACCAGGCTGAATAATTATCGCTTTGCCATCTTTAATCTCTACTAAATCAGTAATTTCCTTGAAGCTATCCATTTTTCTAGGATCCAAAACCGCGATATCCGCATGTTTATAAAATTTAAAAAATTTCCCCAACCGCACATCAACACTTGATGGTCCAATATAAGGCTCGTAATTCTCGCTACTATCATAACGAATCTCAATTTCGCCAGTTTGTAATTTAACACGAATATCTTTATCAGAAAGGATCATTATAAAAAAATACCAAATTAAAAAATCTAACAACTTAAGATTACAATTAAAAAACAAACTTTTCTAGAAGAAAATTAAGAGTTTATATGAAAACCATTATATTGAGACATTTTTGGAAATATCACGTCAAACAACTCTTTTCGATCTTTAGAACTTACCACATTATGATAACGATAATAATTCTTTAAAAGCCATTTGAATCGACTCATCTTACTTGCATTTATTGCCGAATCTGCTTCATCTAATGTTGTGATTCCCGACGACTCACCAAATTCTACCACTTCCAATCCTTGAGCTATCCACACTCCCTTATTAATAGCAAAATCAGCCCTATGACAAAAATTCACCACACGCATTCCTTCTGTCACGCAAACATGATAATCACCTAATAATTTTTTACTAAACTCAGGATTAGGATTATCAAACATGATTTTCTCTGTCTCAGACAAAAATTGACCAAAAGAAGAGCTATTTGGAACCGGCGTATTTATACAAATTACATATTTTCCAATTTGAATTGCCGTTAATCCGCCTATGCTATGTCCGAACACCCAAACATTCTCAGAACTTAATTTTGAATCAGAACAAAATTGATCCATAGCGCATTTTGCAAATTCTCCCCTTTCTGCTAAAGAATAAAAGTCTAAATCATTATCAGTTTTAACAATTTCATCAAAATCAACTATACAAATCGGCACACCACTGATCCATAAACGAGTCGCTAATTCACGAAGAACTATTGTATTTTCAAAATTTGTTCCATGTCCATGAATAAGCACTGCTCCAATTTGCTTGCGACAATTATTTACAGGTCTAATAATATAACAACGTTTTTTATCATCTGTTTGCGTTAAATATCTTCGATCTAATAACGATTCACTTTCTTGACCTTCTAAACTAGAAAATGCATCCATGCAATAAATTGAGAATATGACAAAAGGATTAAATCCTATCAAAAAAACAGATTATGTAAACATAATTTCTCCTTTCTCCCATTTTCTTTCTACTTTATCCTAATAATTTCCCCGCCAACCCTACGTATGTTGCTGGAGTCAGCTTCAAAAGCCTTTCTTTATCTTTTTTTGGAATTTCCAAACTTTCTATAAATTTCTTAAATTCTTTTTCAGATACTTTTTTGCCTCTAGTGAATTCTTTTAATTTTTCATAAGGTTTTTCAACTCCATGTTTTCTCATTACCGTCTGAATCGGTTCAGCTAATATTTCCCAATTATCATTTAAATCATCAAGCAAAGCTTTTTGATTAATTTCTAATTTAGAAAGACCTTTAAATAAACTTTTATAAGCCAATAAACAATAGCCAAAAGCTGAACCAATATTTCTTTCAACTGTTGAATCTGTTAAATCTCTTTGCATTCTGGAAATTGGTAATTTTTCTGACAAATGAGTTAAAAAAGCATTAGCCAAACCTAAATTTCCCTCGCTATTTTCAAAATCAATCGGATTAACTTTGTGAGGCATAGTTGATGATCCAACTTCTCCGACTTTTACTTTTTGTCTAAAATATTTAAAAGAAACATATGTCCAGATATCGCGATTAAAATCTATCAAGATCGTGTTAACTCTCCTAAAGCAATCAAAAATTTCTGCCATAAAATCATGAGGCTCAATTTGCGTGGTGTACAAATTTGGAATTAAACCTAAACTAGAAATAAATTTTTCTGACGCTTTTACCCAATCAATTTCCGGATAAGCTGTAACGTGAGCATTGTAATTACCACTCGCTCCATTAATTTTACCTAAAATTTCAATTGAAACTAAATTCTCAATTTGTCTTTGCAAACGTTGCCCAACATTAAAAAATTCTTTACCCATCGTTGTCGGACTAGCTGGCTGTCCATGCGTATGAGCCAGCATCGGTATATTTTTATATTCAAGCGCTTGTTTATAAATTTCATCCAAAATAATTTCTAATTGATCAACCAAAGTCTCTTCCAAAGCATCATGAATCATTAAAGCGTAAGATAAATTATTAATATCTTCAGAAGTACAAGCGAAATGCACAAATTCAGCCATATCATTACATTTAATTTTGGCTAAATTTTCTTTAAGATAATATTCAACAGATTTCACATCATGATTAGTGGTTTTTTCAATCTCTTTAATTTTCAAAGCCTCATTTTCATCAAAATCTTCATAAATTTTCTTTAATTTTTTTATTTCTGCTGGTGAAAATTTTCTAGTTTTTTCAAGTTTCAAATCATTACAAATAAAAATCAGCCATTCAATTTCCGTATAAACACGATAATAAATCAAAGCCGCCTCAGAAAAAAAATTACTTAAATCCTCAACTTTGCTTTGATAACGACCATCTAAAGGTGACAGAGCAGTAATAGACATTTTTATAATTTTAAATTTTAAATTATTTTTTTAACAAACTTAAAACTATTTTTATGTTACCTTTTTTTCTTTCCATCTTTCAACCAAAAAATCTCTTCCCCTCTCCAAAAATCCTCCTTATAATACCCCCGTAACTTTTTTCTTTTTTCTTAAATCATGTCTGAAACTTGGAGCATCTTCGATGTTATCGGCCCAGTCATGATCGGACCTTCAAGTTCTCATACTGCTGGGGCTTGCTTCATTGGTCTGATGGCGAGACAAATTTTTGGCGAAGAACCAAAAGAAGTAAAAATCAAACTTCATGGATCTTACGGTGAAGTTTATAAAGGTCATGGAACTGATATCGCGATACTAGCCGGCCTACTCAATATTCAGCCTCACGAGTCCATTCTCGCGCAATCAATGGAAATTGCTAAAAAAAAGAAAATTAAATTTGAATTTGAAAGTTGTAATCTCGGATCAAACTTACACCCAAATACAGCTTTAATAAAAATGATCGCAAAAGATAAAAAAATGTATGTGCAAGGAGAATCAATCGGAGGAGGCAAATGTAAAATTACGGAAATAGATAAAGCAATAGTTTCAATTGGACCGGAAATGTCTTGTTTGCTCGTTAAATATGATAATAAAAATAATATCTTAACGGATATTATCAATATTGTTACTAAAAGAAATTTTCACATCAATCAAATAGACACTCCTGTTTATAAAGATGTAACACTAGCTGTAATCATGGTACGCGAACATTTTGAAAATGATATCTTAAATGATATCAAAAAACTTCCAGGTGTGATCTTTACTTCATACATAAATCACATCTCTCATTACAACCAAAACTACGATTAAAACTTACATTAATAAATTTTTTTCTTTGTCCTTTTTCCTAAACTAATGAGCAAACAATTTTTCTCAGCAAAAAAATTAATAAAATTAACAAACGAGGATAAATGCTCCATTCCCACAATGGTGCTAAAAGCCGAAAGCGAACTTACGGGCAGAACTGAAGACGAAATCAAAAAAAACATGGCGCAAAGATTAGAACTAATGAGAAAATCCATAAATTTTGGTTTAAAAGGTAAAAAATCTTTAAGCGGAATGCTCTATGATGAAGGGAAAAAAATGTATGAAAAAATAAATGATAAAAATATGGTTGGCAATAAAATGATTTTAAGAGCGGTAAGTTACGCTTTATCCATCATGAATTGCAATGCTAGCTTGGGACGAATAGTCGCCGCTCCAACTGCTGGATCCTCAGGAGTCCTGCCTGGAATAATATTTGCTTATTTAGAAGAAAAAAAAGCACCACTTGATTTAGGAGTTGAAGCTTTGCTTACAGCTTCTGGAATAGGATTAATTATTGCCAATAAAGCCACTTTTTCAGCCGCAAAAGCGGGCTGTCAGGCCGAAATTGGCGTATCATCAGCAATGGCCGCCTCCGCGCTTTCTTATATGCGTGGCATGTCAGTAGAACAATGCGTGGATTCAGCTGGGCTAGCCCTCAAAAATTTTCTCGGACTAGCTTGTGATCCAGTTGCCGGACTAGTAGAAGTACCCTGCGCCAAACGAAATGCTTTTGCCGTAAGTCATGCTTTTATGGCCAGCGATATGGTTTATGCGGGAATTAAAAGCGTTATTCCTTTTGATGAAATTGTCATGGCTATGAATGATGTAGGCAGATCAATGTCCACAAGAATAAAAGAAACTGCCCAATGCGGACTAGCTATGACTAAGACCGGAAAAAAATTAAAAGAAAAAATCTTTAACAAATAACGAAACATTCGCATCCATCGCAAATTAAATCATTGTAGAGAGAAAAAAGACGTGGCATTAATTATAATGCACCTAAAATCTTTTAATGATCGAAAACAAGCACGATAATAAAATATTTCTCTACCTCCCAATTGATCAAAAAAAAGCATTTTTCTTAAAAAGAATTCCTGGCAGAATAGAAATCATCGAAGAATTCCCCAATTTTAAACAAAAAATAATTGATCTTTTAAAAAATTGCTTATAAAAATAGAAATAATAATTTTGTAGGGTGCGCAGATCTGCGCACCCTACCCTACAAAATTATTATTTCTATAAACAACTTAAATCATGTATCTAAAAATCAATCAAAGCGCCATTTCTTTAAAAGAAGCTTCAACCTTTTTTCAAAGATTTCTGGGCCTTTCCTACAAACGAAACTCAAAATTTGCTCTGCTTTTTAAAAACACAAAATGCGTCCACACCTTTGGCATGTTTTTTCAAATCCACCTTCTTTGCTTAAATCAAAATTTTGAAATCATAAAAATCAAAACCAATTTAAAACCTTTTCGCATCTTTATCGCCCCAAAAGGAACAAAACACATCATCGAGATTCCAAGCAATTTAATCAAATTTGACAACAAAAATTCAAAATTAAAGATTGATTTACAAAACTGAATTCTTTAACATAAGGAAAAGATTGAAAAAACTTTTTTCTTTTTATTTTCTACTTTTTTTTAATATGTTTTTCACAGACGATAATTTCCAAACAGAGGTTCTAAATCAAAAAGGCATACCTGTACTTGTAGATTTCTATGCTGACTGGTGCGGTCCATGCCAAATGCTTTCTCCAATTATCGATGAACTTGCGGAAGAATTAAAAGGCAAAATCAAAATGGGAAAAGTAAATGTAGATGAATCAGGAGAAATCGCCGCAAAATACAATGTACGTAGCATCCCAAAATTAATAATCGTCAAAGACGGCACCGTAGTTGAAGAAATGGTTGGGTTCCAAAGCAAAGAAGTGCTTAAAGAAAAACTGGAAAAACATATTTAGAAGCCATAAACAAAAAGATTATAAAAAATTTCTTCGATTTTGTTTTGCAAAATTAGTTATTTTTTGGTAAAATATTAAGATTTAATCTTTAATCTTTTTAATTATGTTTGAAACAAAAAATCAACAATGTGTTGAAAGTTCTGATATTTATGAAAATACCTTGAATGGAATAAATGAGCTTACAAAAGAGCTAGAAGATTTAAACAAGCAAGAATATAATAGAATAAATGAAAATGCTGAGAAAGGATTAACATTGTTTTGTAGTACAGAAACTGACGAATGCTATACCGCAAAGAAAGGGAAAAAAGAAACTGATGGAGCGCCTGGAGGAGAAAGAACATATGGATACGTAAGAGATCAAGTCAGATCAAAAGCCTTAGAAGCGTATAGAAAAAGATTTACAGATCAGTATGTCGCAGAGGCTATAACTGACCTTGAGACACAAATACTTCGTCAACTCCTTGGCGAAAATCTTTTAAATAAAATAGAAAAAAATTCAGGAAAAATTGCTAATGATCGAAATATATTAACTGAAAAGGAACAGGATTTATTACTTACTGCTCAAAACAAATTAGGAGGAGCCTTTTTTAAGGCTAGTAATGGCTATGATGAGACTCAATTAACTGAATTCTTAACTTCCAAAACTCAGGTAGATCCAAAAACGCCAAAAGGTTTTATTAAGCTAACGCTTACAAATAGCGGTGAAGGAAGCCCTTCGAATGGTATTGTTAGAGAAATGGGAGATTATGAATATGGCGATTCTAATTACGAAAGAGGTCTACTTTTACTTTATTTAAAAGAACTTATTAATTTAAAAAGAGAAATAAGCTGTGAAAGACAAATAACTCAAGCCGAAAAAGAATAAAAACGAATAAAATAACAATTTAAAAATAAATTTCAAAATAATTTCGGTCTTTCCACCTTCGTCATTCTACCGCCGAATTTCTCTGCTTCTTTAAGAGCTATTTTATCAACCATCTCGTTGTAAAGATTTCCATTGTGCGCTTTCACCCAGTGCCATGAAATCTTAAAGGTTTTTTTTCGTAAATCTATCAAAAGCAAATCTAAAATATTCCATAAATCTAAATTTTTTTTCCGTTTCCAATTCTCATTCATAGTGCTGATAAGCAATCTTGAATCAGAATAGATTTTTAATTCTGCATCCTCAAATTCTAAATCAGTCAAAATATATTTCAAGCCCTCAATCACCGCTTGAATTTCCATTCTATTATTAGTAGTTTCAGCCTCCCCACCTGAATCTTTTTTAAAAATTTTTCCATTTTCCAAAAACACAAATCCCCAACCGCCAGGTCCAGGGTTCCCAATACAACTACCGTCAGTATATAGATTCAAATTCATAAAAATAAATTTACAAATCAATCTTACCTTTATCCAACAAAAAAACAAATCTTCCCTCAACCTGAATTTTTCATGAATTTTTCGTTGTAAATCTGTTAAAAATCGAAAGTTTTTTCCAAAAGCCACTAGACAGACTTTTTAACCAATGATGAAATTAAATATTGAATAAGATAATAAGTAATTAGTAATGAGTAATTAGGCTCTATTTTAATTATTAATTTTCTATTTATGAATAATTGTTTAGTGAAAAATTTTTATGATTTAGAAGTTTGGAAAGAAGCTCATAAATTAATTTTGGAAATATATAAAATAATCAAAACATTTCCAAAAGAGGAACGATTTGGAATTATTGAACAATTAAGAAGAGCAGGCACTTCAATCACTGCAAATATAGCAGAAGGATTTGGCAGATATCATTTTAAAGATAAAATTAAATTCTATTATCAATCACGTGGATCGTTACTTGAAGTGCAAAATTTTTTACTATTAAGTAAAGATTTAGGTTACATAAATACAGAAAAATATAATGAATGTGAAAAGAAAATTGATGGCATAAAAAAACTAACAAACGGTTTAATAAACTCAATATCAAAACAAATAAACTAATTACCAATTCCCAATTACCCATTACCCATTACCAATTACCCATGCCCAATTACCAATTACCCATTACCAATTCCCAATTACCCATTACCAATTCCCAATTACCCATTACCAATTCCCAATTACCCATTACCAATTCCCAATTACCCATGCCCAAACCCCCTGCTCAAGCCCTCATCGAATTTGCCATAACCCTCCCAATTCTAATTCTTATTGCTATTGGAATCATTAGTATCGGATACATGCTAACAGCGCAACAAATTATTACACACGCGGCCAAAGAAGGAGCTCGAATCGGCGCTCAAACAAATGATAATGCTCAAATTAACGGAACAATAGAAGCAATCATTAAATCATTCGATTCAGATCTAACCAGAACAAAAATCAACATTGATCCACAAGATCAAAATAGCCCTGATCGTCAAAGAGGAAACACTTTATCCGTAGAAATTACCTATGAAATCCCCTTCCAAATTCCAATATTTTCCGAAAATACCCTAAAAGTAAACGCCAAATCTTTGGCAAGGATTGAATATGAATAGTAAATAATAATAAGTAAAATGCTACAATCAAAAAATTATCATCCTCCAGCTACAATTCTCGTTCTCATTGCCATGACCATCGCTATGTTTTTGCTTATTACAGCCTTGGCAATTGATGCTGGACGAATACTTGTAATAAAAACAAAACTGCAATCAATAGCTGATCAAAGCGTTAATGCTGGAGCTTCAATTATCGGAGATCTAATTTTAACTGCCGCGACAAATCATCAAAACGCCGATCCTAAGTTAAATACCATTAATGATCCTTTGCAATTAATTACTGAGCAAGATATTCAAAATATTTTAAACAGCGAATCAGAAATAATTAAAGAAACAGAAAAATATCTCAATTTAAATTCTCAAAATAGCAATATTGAAATTCAAAATTACCAAATCATTTATCCATATAATTACATAACAGGCGATTCAAAACTTTTTGTAAAAATAATAATTGAACATAGAAAAGATTTGATATTTGGGAAATTAATTAGAGAAGATTTTGTAGATCTAAAAATAGAATCCGTAAGCGCCATGCAAATTAGAGAATAGAATCTCAAAAATCTTCTCCATCCAGTTTAAATGATCCTTTAATTATTAATTACCAATTACCAACTTGCCCGTCCGTAGTAAAACGAAGGCGGGTTACCAATTACCAATTTTTTCAAATGTTCTCAAAAAAAATATATTACCTTTTCCTAAGTTTTTTCACTCTAACGATTGCCGCACTACTTCTTTTTCATTGGATAAGCCAATTTGAAAGCGAAAAAGACTGGATAAAAGTTGTAGTAACGAATAGAAATATTACCGAGGCTATTCAAATTTCTGAACAAGACATCACGCTTAAATCTTTTCCAAAAACTCTTTTGAATAATGAGGTTTTTTATGAATCAAAAACTTTACTTGGATTAACTTTAACAAAATCTATTCCCAAAGGAGCCATTATTTATCAAAGAGATGTTTTTGAAAATATTGATCCTGACTCGCTCTCATTAAAACTTTCCAAAGATAAAAAAGCTTTCACTTTTGATGAAAATTGGCTTGCGTCAAAGACTTTAGCCAAAACAAATGACAAAACAGATATCATTATTGCTAAAGAAAATGTGGATTTAAATCAAAACGATTTCATAATTAAAAACGCAAAAATCATTAATATTTCAGAAACAAAAAATGCAAATAAATTAATCACTCTTGAACTAACTGATCAAGAAATACGAACTCTGATGTATGCGAAAGTAAACGATTTTTCAATCCAGCTCCTCATCCGTACAGATGCTCCGCTGGAGCATCTCTTTTAATATAAATGGAGCATCTCTTTTAATATAAATGAAGCATCTCCTTTAATTCAAATGGAGCATCTTTTAGCACAAATGCTCCGCTGGAGCATCTCCTTTAATATAAATGGAGCATCTCTTTTAATTCTAATAAACATGATAGGAAACCAACAAATAACTGATATCATTCAAATTTTTCTTTCAAATCTGAAAACAACAGAAAATTTAAATGAGCCTGAAATAAAATTCGAACTCCAAAAAATTATTAATCAAAAAAATTCCCATCTTTCACAAAAACAAAACGATATTTTAATGCAAAAAATTCTTGATCAACTTCTTGGTCTTGGCGTGCTTGAAGAATTTTTACGCGATGATGAAATTTCTGAAATTATGGTGAATGGAAAAGACAAAATTTTTATTGAAAAAAATGGTTGTATTGAAAAAACAAATTTAATTTTTCAATCTGATGATGAACTTTTAAAAATTATTCAAAAAATCGTTTCCAAAGTCGGCAGAAGAATAGATGCCTCAAGCCCAATGGTCGATGCTAGGCTTCATGATGGATCAAGGATAAATGCTATCATTGAACCTTTAAGTTTAATCGGACCAGTATTGACAATCAGAAAATTCCCAAAAGAAATTTTTACATTTGATAAACTTATTGAATTTGAAACTGCAAATTTAGAAATTAAAACTTTTTTAGAAAAAGCAGTTAGCGAAAAACAAAATATCTTAATTTCAGGCGGAACCGGATCAGGCAAAACAAGCACTTTAAATGCGCTATCAAATTTCATTCCAGAAAACGAAAGAATTATTACTATTGAAGATTCAGCAGAAATAAAAATTAATCATCCTCATTTAATTCAACTTGAAGCCAGACCACCAAATATTGAAGGCAAAGGGGAAATAACTATTAGGAATCTTGTCAAAAATGCGCTTAGAATGCGGCCAGATAGAATCATCATTGGCGAAGTTAGAGGCGCTGAAGCGCTCGACATGCTTCAGGCAATGAATACCGGACACAAAGGTTCTCTCACTACCATTCATGCCAACTCAGCCTTAGAGGCACTTTACAGACTCGAAACGATGACGCTCATGTCAGATGTCAAACTACCTTTAAATGTCATCCGCACTCAAATAATTCAAGGCCTAGATTTAATCATCCAACAACAAAGATTTTCGAACGGAAAAAGAAAAATAATTTCAATTTCAAAAATAGATAAAAATGAAAAAGATTATAAATTAATTCATTATTAAAAAAATGCTCTATTCCAAATATCCTTTCTTAATAGCATCTCTCATCGCTCTAATTTTTTTAGGAAAAACTTTGGCAATTTTCCAGGCTAAAGAAAATATAAAAATATTCATTACAAAATCTATAATTTTTTTTAAAAATTTCCTTCAAAAATCATATAAATACTCCACTCAAGCATCTCTTTATATCTCCAATTCAAAAACTAAAGTCAGCAAAGAAATTGAAAAACAACTTCCTTCAATGTTTGACGCAATCGCTGATGCCCTTCGAGCTGGATACAGCCTACAACAATCGCTAGGAATTATTAACAGCGAAATAGAAGAACCTTTAAAACATTCTCTGCAAAAAATTTTCCTGAAAATGGAATATAATATTTCGCTTAAAGAAACTCTTAAAGTTTTTGAAGAAGAGATCCCGCTAGAAGATGTTAAACTTTTTGTAAATGCAATATTGTTGCAAGAAAAAATTGGCGGAAACTTAGCTATAGCTTTAAATCATATTTCACATTCTGTTAGAGAAAGATTAAAAATTGAACGAGACCTGAAATCATACACCTCACAAGGAAAACTTTCTGGAATTATCATGGTAGCGCTCGCGCCATTATCTATGCTTATTTTTCAAAAATTAAGTCCTGGCTATATTTCTCCAATGTTCGAAACAAACTTAGGCCTATTTTTATTAATAATTGCTTTAATTTTAGAAATCATCGGCTTTTTCTGGATCAAAAAAATTCTTAAATTCAAAATCTTTTAATCTTATGCCAATAAAAATTTTTTTAAAACTCATCAGAAAAAACTTTTTCAAACCAGGATTTATTTTAGAAGCGCTAAATTCTGAAACAAAAATCAAAACTATTTTAGCTTCTGCTAATTATCCGCATGATTTAAATATTAATGACATCATGCATTTACAAAAATTTGGACTCTCTATTTGCGAAATTTACGCGCTGATAAGATACTTAATCATTGGAGGGATTTTAAATAATATTTTCTTATATCTTTTTTTATCAACCCTAACTTTTTACATCCCTATCTTTTATTTAAAAACCAAAGCTTTCAAAAGACAAAAAATTTTTGAAAAACAATTACCAAATATTATCGACTTATTAATCCTTGCGATACAAGGCGGATTAAATCTAGAATATGCGATTGAACATATCGGACTAACAGTAAAAAATGTTTGCGGCGAAGAATTTTTAAAAATTTCAAACGAAATTAAATTCGGCATTTCTTTAAATTCCGCTTTAGAAAATTTACTAAACAGAATCAAAAGCTCCGACTTAAATCGTTTTATTACCCTTCTCAAACAATCAAAAAATCTAGGCGTATCATTGTCAACCTCGCTAAAAATTCAAGCCGAAATAATCAGAACAATAAAAAGACAAACTGCGGAAGAACTCGCAAGAACCGCCTCAATCAAAATCATGGCTCCACTTATCCTCTGCATTTTTCCCGCACTGTTAATAATCTACCTCGCTCCAGGGATAATACAATTTTTAAAAATAAGCTAAGGAGCCGTAACGAAATAACTTTCATATCTAAGACACATTAAGCATTCATCTTTGAATTTTCTTCAATCGTGAAATTCTCACTGTAGCTTGGCTACACTTCCAATTTCACTCAATCAGAAAAATCAAATCTGAACGCTTTCTGAAGTCTTATCTATATAAGTTATTTCGTTACGGCTCCTAAAATTTAATTATTATATTCATAAATAATCCAAAAATTCTTCTTTCGCTTTTTTAGCAAAATAAGTAATTTCACCTATACTTATAGATTCGCGTTCAGATTTTAAATATATACAAAGAGGAACTAATATTTGCTTTGCTAATTTAACATAAACATATGATCGAAAAGCTCCTGATTTGCCTTTATTCATATCACTACTTGAAATTCTAATTTTATAAATACCCTTGCCGATATGAACAGCACTTTCTACATTAAAAACTCTAAGGCAATCCAAAATATCTCTTTTTACAGATTTAAATTTTTTCTCAAGTTTATTAATTTGAGATAAAAAATGGCCTGAGAATAAAATTTGCATTTTAAGAAAGTCCTAATTGTTCTTCCGCAGAAGGTATTTTTTTTGGATCAATTTTATCTACAACGTTAGACAACTCATCAATCGCTCTTCCAAATTCATGTAATTGTTTCATCTTATAGTATTTCACTAAAAAACTAAAAGTAGATGCCCTATTACCTAAACCTTCCGACTCCTTAATATCATCAAATTCATCAACTATTACTTGAGACACCTTAATAGGAAGAATTTTTTTCGTATCATTTCGATGTAAAGTAAGCATACTTAATAGATTAAAAACTATACTTAGTATATATTAAGTATATATAGATGTCAATTCAACAACTTCAATAATTTTTCTTTTACCTTACTCGGATTGGCTTTACCTTTTGATTTTTGCATAACTTGTCCTACAAAAAATCCGATTATTGATTCCTTACCGCTTTTGTATTGCGCCAAAGGTCCAGGGTTTTGAGAAATTACTTCCTTACACCATATCTCTAAATCAGCTTCATTGTCACTATCAGCAAAACCTTGCTCTTTTATCACCTGTTCTGCGTTTTTTCCTTCCTGATACATTATTTCGAAAACCTGCTTTCCTATATTATTAGTTATTTCACCTTTGGAAATTCTGGAAACTAAATCAGCCAAATTTTCCACACTTATTTTTAAATTCCTAAAATCTAAATTAGTCTCATCTTCTGCTTTCATTAAGCCAATTAAATTAGTAGTAATATATGAACATGATCTTTTTGGATCGCCTGAAATTTTCACTACTTTTTCATAAAAATTTGCTAAAAAAGGATCATCAGTCAAAATCCTAGCGTCATTTTCCGAAATTCCATATTCCTTCAAAAATCTGATTTTTCTCAAACTTGGTAATTCTGGAAGTTCAAGCCGTAATTTTTCTACAAAATCTTTTTCAGTATAAATTGGTGGCAAATCAGGTTCTGGGAAATACCGATAATCATTCGCTTCTTCTTTTGTCCTTTGAGAAATTGTTATTTGCTTAACATCATCAAAACCTCTAGTTTCTTGAATAACTTTTCCACCGCTTTCCAGTACCTCAATCTGTCTTTTAAATTCATATTCAATCGCTTTTTCTAAAGATCGAAAAGAGTTCAAATTCTTAACTTCAGCTCTCGTTCCCAATTTAGTTTCGCCTTGTTTACGAATTGAGACGTTGGCATCAAATCTCATCCCGCCTTTTTCCATATCACATTCAGCCGCGCCAACATAACGCAAAATTTTCTGCAATTCCTGCGCATACAAACTAGCTTCTTTAGCTGATCTAATATCAGGTTCAGAAACTACCTCCATCAAAGGCGTGCCACAACGATTAAAATCACACAAAGTCCCGGAAGCAGTGTGAGTTAATTTTCCGGCATCTTCCTCCAAATGAAGACGTGTTATTCCTATCCTTTTTTTCTCTCCATCAACATCAATATCAACATATCCATTTTTTGAAACTGGTTCATCATACTGTGAAATCTGAAAAGCTTTTGGCAAATCAGGATAAAAATAATTTTTTCGATCAAATTTAGACTTGGCAGGAATCTCGCAATTAAGTGCCAAAGCCGCTTTGATTCCTTTTATCAAAGCCTCTTCATTCAAAACAGGAAGCATTCCAGGAAAACCAGTACAAATGGGACAAACATGACAATTAGGCGGTTTGCCAAAAAATTCATTATTGCAGGAACAAAACATCTTAGATTTAGTAGCAATTCTAGCATGAATTTCTAACCCAACAACAAGTTCATAATTTGACATATTTTTTTTAAAAAGGATCTTAGACGAAATTATTTTAATATTTTTAATAAATAAGTTCAATTGATTTCTCAACGACAAAACATTAATCTAAAAGCTGATAATCTCTAAACTTAAATTCATGTTGAAATTCAAAAATTTTCTGCTCCTTTTCGTTATTTTTCTTTTAACTGTTCAATTAACTTTTGCAAAAACAGAAAAAACGCCTGAACAATTATTCCCAAATGATGTGAAAATTTACTTCAATTTAAAAATTAATAAAAATAGCGAACTTTCCAAAAAAACCTTAGAAATAGTCTCGGATTTTTATAAGGGACAATTTGATTTAAAAGATCCAAAAGAAAAAACTATTTTCGATCTCATTATTAATAATTTTTTAGGAAACAGTATCACTATAGCTTTAAACGGTAATTTAAATAATTTTGAAACTACCAATATTTATTCAGCGGCAAAAATAAATTCTTCTGATTTTTCAAAATTAGTATTTTTATTAAAAAATGAAGATCAAACAATAGAATTAAATTCTTATGATTTCCCTGTCTATACCAATACCTACAAAAACACATTTATCACAAAAATTGATGATTACATTTATATGACCAATAACGAAACTGGGATTAAAAAAATCATGCAATTGTACAAAAATAAAAGTCTTGGATTTAATCAAAATATCGAATTTCAAAATGCAATTTCAAAACTTAACCCTCAAAATCCCATTGCCACTATCTATTTCACTAATGAAGGATATAAATACGCTTTAAATTGGCTGGAGGAAGAAAGTTTTTCAGCATTACCAGCAAATTTAATCGAATTAACGGAAGCGACAAAATCATATACTTTGATTTTAGATGAAATCGGCTCTCGGATTTATGAAATTTCCAGCCAAATGGAATTAAATTCCACCAAAGCTAATCAAAGCGATATCAGGTTAGATAAAGCGGTAGCGCCAATTACTTTATACAAAATTCTGCCAAGCAAATATTTGAGCCTCTATTTTGAAACTCATGATTTAAAAGAGCAATTAAGTTTGATTAGCGACCTACCTGAAATTAATAATTTCAATCTTGAAATTGACCAAATGATAGAAAATTTAAGCCAAGAATTAAATCTAGAAAAATCTGTAATTAGCGAAGTTGTAGATGTTTTCAAAAACTTAAATCAAAATCTTGCTTTTACTATTCATAGTAATGCAAAAGAAATTTATCCAGAGATAACTTTTATCGCAAAACTATCATCAACTTATAAAAATCAAATCTCAAATAATATAGAAGCGATTAAAAATACAGCAACAGAATATTTGGATGGACTTCAAGCTTCTGGTTTTATTAATTATGAATGTAATTATATTAAAAATAATGAAGATGCATATTTCGATTTAAAGCTAACAATAATATCTACTGAACAAGTTCTTAATTTTACGTTCGGTCTTGTTGATGGAAATTTAGTTTTATCAAATTATGCCAATATTGCTGATGAGATAAAAAATGGCCAATCAAATTTAGCCGATGATAAAGATTTCACCATGAGAATAAACACTTCAAAGGATTCAGCAGGAAAATTTTATTTAAACTTTGAAAATACCGTTGAATATTTAAACGCTCTCAAAACTTTTTTAGAAAACAGCTATTATTTTGATGCTGTAGAATTGCAAACTTTCATTGATATTTTAAAAAATATTTCTTTTATCACTATGAATAATTCAGCAGAAAAATATCAGACAACCTCAAAAATTAGATTTGAATTTAAAGACCAAGGACTCATCAATATCATAGATCAAATTAAAGAATTTTATGAATCTCAAATGGAAAAATGGAATGATTATAATTACGAAACTTATGAGGATTCTACCGATACAAGTAGTGTATATATAAATGAAGCTATCCCACAATCCAAATCAATATTATTAATTTGGGAGTCGGCCTATGATGATTCGGAAATTACTGGATACAAAATCTATTACGGTCAAAACCCAACTGAATATGAAAATATAAAAGAAGTAGGTAATCAAAACTCAACCAGAATTACTGGCCTTGAAACAGGCAAAACTTATTATTTTGCAATAAAAACAATTGATAATGCCGGAAATGAAAGCGAAGGTTATAGTCTTGAAGTGAGCGCAATTCCGTATTAATAAAAAAATCCGCCCTGCCCCTTCCCCAATCGAGTCGAGGACAAGCCTTTTTATATTTTTGGTTTTAAATTTATCTTTGATTATATTTAAATAAATTAATTTTCTTTAAATAAAGGAGGGAATCTAAAAAAAAATCTTTTATCTTTTTATAAACTTGATAAAAATATTTCAATACTTTGCTGTTTGTTAATTTAAGTATTCTTAAATTAACTATTTCTCACCTTTTATAAGGTCATCATTATCATTCATATTAAATCAAAATTTAAAAAGCAGGAATTTCACTCATAGATCCCCTCCTTTATTTTTTCAGTGTTAATTTTTTAGGAATTCAAAGACAAATCTTAGAATAATAACGTAAAAGGAGGGACAGGGTGGATTCAGTTCATTGCAACCAAATTTTCTATTTTTCTTCAAATTGTTTTCTGTTTGATTCAATTTAAATTCGTTTTTATTGAGCTTGCCTAGAAACCTGATTACGATCTTCAGCTGAAGAAGTTAAAGAAGGGGCATCACTACTTATTCCCTGAGTAGCTGTAGGTAGTAAAAATTGAGCTTGTCCTGTTCCTCCTTGTTCCAAATCAGCCATTTCCTTTTCTGTTGCAAGAACTGCCTGTAATTTAATGATTAAATCAGCAATATTGTTAGTAGCTTGTTGTTGTGCAAATGAAACCATCCTTTTTTGATTAGAGATTTGATCTATTAAAGATTTGATTCTTATATATTGTCTTAATCTTTCCAATAAAAGATCAGGATTGCTTATTCCTTTTAACTCACTTAATGAGCTATTCCATTGAGCTACTACTTGATCCGCAGGAAATCCTGCGAATTCATCACGAAATTGTCTTTCAATTTTTATTTTACAATTTGCTTCAGCTCTTCTTTTTTCAGTAGATTGCCTCTGACTCATAAAAACAGCAGACATAAACCCTAATGTTAATGGAAGAACTGCTTCTGTGAACGTTAGAGAAATTAAAGTTGATTGATAGGCAATTTGAAAAAGAAGATTAATAACACTTAGTATTATTATACCAAGGTTTATCTCACCCCTAAGATTAAAAGACCTCATTAATCTATCTTCCATCTCATCTCGCGCCTCATCTCTTATTGCACCCCTTAAATCACCAGGCGTCTGCTCAATATAATTTAGGTTTAGAAGACGTGATAAATTAGCTTGATGATTTTGATTTATTATATCTTTTAGGAATTGAGGTAAGAATTGAGTTGTCATACTTGTTAACATTCCATCATATTTTTCTTGTAAATCTTCATTTTCATCCAAATATTCTTCTATCATACGAATAGCACGTATTAAATCTGAAAAATGTGAGCTTTCGTCAAGTTGAGGAATGCTATCTCTTTTTCCATCTGAATCTAAAAGTGAAGTAATTGACGTCCTTGTATCGTGATAAATAGCAATTAGTTTGGCTGGGATTTCAAACGTTGCATAGAAATTAAGCAATATTTTAAATGCTTCAATTTGCTCTTGATCTGGTTGTTGACATTCACCTATATTCATAATTTTTTTATCAAAATTTACGAGAGAGAAAAATAGCTTAGCATGTTTTCAAAATAAGTCAAGAGCAAAAAACGTAACTGCTTACAGAGCAACTCACATCCCCCCAGCCCTTTTCTCTATACACTAGAGAGAAGGACGATTTTTTTCATAGACTCTTCTATATCATTAATTTCCCCTTCATTCTCAACCACAAAATCAGGTTTTAAAAATTCTAAATCTGAGTGAAATTGATGTAGATTTTCTGTCCCCAAATTTGCTCGAGAATTTTTAACTAAAATCCATTTAGAAATTAAATCATTAATTTTCGCATCTCTTCGATAAACTGTGATTTCAATGCACACTAAATCATTTTTAATTTGATTTAAAATTTCTTTGACCTCATGCAAAACCAAAGGATGAATAAACATTTCCAAAATCCTTAATTTTTGTTCATTATTAAAAACCGTTTTTCGTAATTTCTTTCTATTAACAGCGCCATCTTTTTGCAAAAAATCTGGACCGAAAAAAGCTTCGATTTTTTGAGTACCAAGAGCATTTGGTTCATAAAGCTTATGCACAATTTCATCCAAATTAATATAAAAAAATCCTCTCTGCTCCAAAATTTTCGCAACCGTACTTTTACCAACGCCTGAAAAACCGACAATTCCAAAAATTTTCATAAATTATAAATTTAACGAATCACCCGCCCAACATAAATGTCATTCCTGTCCGAATTGGACAAGGCGGGCAGGCAGGCGAACTCCAAGTTTTTTCATCTCTTTTTCCAAAATTCCCATAAAATGCGTAATCTGTTCTTCTTTAATATAGGCATCATTAGTTAAATCCAAACTCCACTGTCTTTGAGCTTTTAATTCCATAAAATCTTCAAATTGATTTTGCGCAGATTCGATTTTTTCATCTAAATCGCCTTTATATTTTTTCCTATTTAGAACAAATTCCAACATATTCCAAAACTGCTTAATACCATTGATTCGATCTTTTTGAATGATAGTTTTTGCTTTTTCTAAATTATATTTCACAAACTCATTATCATCATCATTAAGCATTAATTTATTTCTTGATCTCAAAATTATTATTAAAATTATAATATTTAAAAACAATAAGAATCCGACAACTAATAAAAATAAATTAGAACTAATCATAAATAAAAAATTTACCAAGACAAAAACAATGTATCATAAAATTTTATTCATATATATATATTAAAATTTTAATCTTTTTTCCTTATGTGTTAATATTTATTTAATTAATATTTTTAATTTTTTAAAAAACATGAAAAAGTTTATCAGTTTTTTTCTGATAATTTCACTTTTAACAACATATATTCCAATTGTTAGCGCCGAAGATTTAGGAGGTGCGATGGCCTTGACTGGATTCCAGCCTGCAAGCGATAATATTATTGATATCAATCAAAATTCCGAATTAGAAAAAAATCAAACTGAAAACGATTTTCAACAATTTGATGGTTCTTATGAGACAAATTTATTTACTGGTGCGGCAACTTATAAATATCCAATTAAGCTTCCTCAATACAGAAAAAATTTAGTCCCTGAAATCGCTTTAGTTTATTCAAGTCAAAATGCTAAACAGGATTCAATTGTTGGCTATGGATGGGATTTAAATTGGGCAAGTATAAAAAGAAAACAGGAAGCTGGCATTGAAACTTTATATAATAAAAATTTATTTACTGCAGAAATTTTTGGAAAAACTATTGATTTAGTGCCGTATAATTTAAGCGATGGCAAACACGGAGAATATAAAGCTCAATATGAAAATTCTCCTTTTTGGAAATATTTTTATAATAATAACGAAAGTTGGACTATAATAAATCAAGATGGCACGAAATATCAATTTGGCTTACAATCAAGCGCTAAAGAATATGATCCTGATAATAACGCAAAAATTTACGAATGGTTTATAGAGGAAATAATTGATACAAATACATCAGTAATACAATTTAGTTACACAAAAAATAATAATAAAATATATCCCTCAGCCATTACCTACGGACCGATAATTGTTTCTTTTGAATATGAAACTAGATCTGATACGTTTATTCAATATAATACAGGATTTGCTATCACTACAAATTTAAGACTTAATAAAATTACAGTTAAAGTTGCTGATGAAATATCAAAACAACAAAATATGATTTGGGATTTGGATTATATTTCTGGAGATAACGTCAAAAGATCTCTTCTTCAAAAAATTACTCAATCAGGAACTAATTTAGATCAAGAAACTATAAATTTGGAACCTGTTATTTTTGAGTACACTGAAAGAGAAGAAGCAGGATTTAAATTTAATCAATATAAATTTCCAAATTCATTTACAAAAAATGATCGTGATTTAGGGGTGCGAATGTTTGATATAAATAGCGATGGTTTTGATGATTTTGTTAGAGCCTATTATGAGAAAGATATTTACACCAGTCCTACTGTTCCTATAAGTGAAATTTATTTAAATAATAAAGATTTAACTTGGATTAAAAATGATAATTGGATTTTGCAAGAAGGTTTTGTTTATAACACAGATATTAGCAGTTATCCTGTTACAGCAACTAATATGAATCTCATAGATATAGATAATGATAGTTTAATAGATGTTGCAGAAGGCAATCCTTTTCGAAACACAGGAATGTCAGTGTATTTTAATACCGGAAATCAATTGAAAGATAAACCGGGATGGGCGACGATTGAAGGAAAATCTACAAGTAATAATGGAGTTGATACTGGCTTACGTTTTGTTGATATTAATTCAGATGGATACCCTGATATTATCAAATCTTATTTAAAAACAGCCTGTGGGAATGGAACACAAGATACATGGGTAAAAGAAAATTATTTTAACAATCCGGAAATTAAAAATTTTGAAACAAGTACTTTATATCAGTCCCCTGAAATGTTTGTATGGAATTGGTGTGGCGATACTGCTTTTGATAAAGGTGTGCGATTTGTTGACGTAAATTCCGATGGTTTAATTGATATGATTGGTTCATTATTAGATTTTCGTGACATAACAAATTTGTCAGATGAACAGTGGTACAGCAATTTTGTCTATTTTAATGATGGGAAAGGCGGTTTTATCAAAAGCTCTTGGCGTGTTCCTGTAGCTATTGTTTATACACAAACAGGAGTTGCTATACCTAATGAATTTAAAACTTATACGAACCTTGATGAAATCACTAAACCAAACCCAAATGAAGGCGGCCTTGATGCTGGCGTCAGATTAATGGATCTAAATGGTGATGGTTTAGTAGATATACTTAAATCAGATGGACTTTGGAAAGATTTAGAATCAGATTTAAATTCTTATATGGGAATAAGTATTGATTATGAGGATAGCGCAGTTTATCTAAATAATGGAGTTAGTGGATGGGATAAAGTTAGCGATATATATGGTTATCCACTATTTACTGATACCTGGGCTCATGACGCAAAACACCGACTAACAGATGTTAATGGTGATTCATTAACTGATATTGCTTATAGTTTTGAAGAAGAAAACTCCAGAGGTATTTATTTAAATCAATCAAAACCTTCTGATTTACTTACTAAAATAACAAGTGCTTTTGGTGGAAGTACTGAAATTAGTTATAAAAACTCATCAATCGATAACAATATGCCTTTTAATCATCAAGTAGTAGATAAGATAAAAATAGATAATGGTTTAGACGATATTTATCTTACAAATTATCAATATGAAAACGGTAAATATCTAAAATATAGTACTTATAAAACTGAATTCGCAGGCTTTGAAAAAGTTATTGTTAATTATGAAAATAGCAGTGAGATATTCAAATTTGATCAAGGAGATAACAATTATGGACAAAAAGGAAAATTAAAATACAAAAAAATTCTCGATAGTGAAAAAAATATTTTAAAGCAAGAAGATTATGTGTGGGAAACAAAAGATTTGGGCTCTAATGCATTTTTTACATATCTTAAACAAAAAATTGATTTGAGTTTTGATGGTCAAGAAACTCACAAAGATCAAGCTATTGAATATAAATATGATCTAAACACTGGAAATTTAATAGAAGAAAAAAATCTAGGAGAAGTTATCGCAAGTCCTGCAGGACAAGAATATAATTCTTCCTATTCTGAAAGTACTAATCTAATTGCTTATTATAAATTTAATGAAGGTCAGGGCACTGTTACTTACGACTCAACAGAAAGAGGCCATTCAATGTATTTCAATGGTCTTTCTGGATGGAACACGGGATATGAAGGCTATGGCGGGGATGTTGACTGGAGTTATGAATTTATTGAAACGTATGATAATAATGATGATTTCGATCTTAGTGATACCTATACTATCTCATTTTGGATCAAACTTGATAATCCCCAGTATAATAATTATCCAGTTTTAATTGCTAAATATGATTTGTATACTGGAAAAAACTCAGATGAATCTTATAGACTTATGTTGCATGGTGATAAATTGGAATGGTGGATTATGAAAAACGACTTAGATTTAGATATTTTATCTGCAAGTGGATCAGTACCATTTGGGCAATGGGTTCATATAGCTGTTATTTCGGACGGTGAATATGTTAATTTATATGTTAACAATAAAATAGATGCAAATTATATGCCAGCACTCGATCCTAATAATAGTAAAACAGCGGTAGTTATAGGAGCTCAAAAAGGAGATAAAGGCGGGATTAGCACTACTAATTTTTTACAAGCAGTAATTGATGAGCTTCGTTTTTATAAAGACAGAGCTTATGAATGGCCAAAAGATTTAATGGATACTGATTTAACTGATCACAACATTTTACAAACATTTGAAACTGAAAATACGATAACTGATTACCTGCCTGGAGATGAGATAAAAAAAACTTATGAATACAACATTGATCAAAGCAATTGGATAATTACTATAGATAAAGAGACTTTATATAATGCGAATGAAACCAAAACTGCCTCTACAGATTATTCATATGATAGTAAAGGAAATCTTATATCCAACTCTCAATGGTTAAATACAGAAAATCGTTTTCTAACAACAAATTTTACACTTAATAGCTATGGTTTAGTAACTGCTGAAACAAACCCCAAAGGTTATGTAACAAATATTACCTATGATTCTTACAACCTTTACCCAACACAAATTACTAATCCCTTAAATCAAAAAATTTATTATAAATATGACTATCTAAACGGAAAAATTTTAAGTGAAACTAATGTCAATAATTATACTACAGAATATACTTATGATGGATTTGGTCGTCTTATTAAAGAATATTATCCAAATCCAGAAACTGGTGAAAAAACTTTAGTTTTAAATACTACGTTTTATGACAATATTTTCCCAAATTTTTCCAAAACTAATAAAATAGTAAATGGAATCTCTGTTGAATCTCGTCTATACGCAGATGGTTTTGGAAAATTAATTCAAAAATGGAATTCCGCTGAGAATTCTGGATTTAATATTATAGATTTTTGGTACGATGAATTTAATAATCTGTTAAAAAGAACTTTGCCATATACAGACTATATTTCTTCTTTTAATTCTCGCAATAATGATTTTGCAACAATAAATTACAGTTATGATGGATTAAATAGACTTTTAAGTGAAATTTGGCCAATTGGAAACGTCACTCATAGTTATAGTCATTGGAAAGAGACTGTAATAGATGCCAATTCCCACAAAAAAGAATATTTTTATGATGCTTATCATCGGCCAATTCAAATTAATGAAGTCAATGGAGCAAATATTTATCAAACAAAATATAATTTTGATTCTCTTGGGAATCTTACAAAAATAATTGATGCAAAAGAAAACATTAAAAATTTTACTTATGATTCTCTTTCTCGAAAATTAAATCAGGAAGATTTACACACATCATCATCAACTAACTTTGGGAAATGGCTATATACTTATGATGATAACAACAATCTAATCACTCAAATTGATCCTAAAAATCAGACTATTTTTTGGATTTATGATGAACTTAACCGAATTAAAAGCGAAGATTGGAATAAGGATGGAAATATTGATATTGAATTTAAATATGATAATGCTGAAAATGGAATAGGCTTAATTTCAGAAATTATAAAAAATGATCTTACAACAAAATATAAATATGATGCTTTGGGAAATATTAAAGAAGAAGATAAAAAGATCGACAATGTAAATTATATAACAAAAAGTAATTATGATATATTAAAACGCATTAAAGAAATTATATATCTAAATAATACATTAAAAATTAGTTACGAATATAATTCAGCTGGCGAAATAAACACTATCATAAAAGATAATTTAACAGCGATTGTTACTAACATTGATTATTCTGCAATTAAACAAATAAGTTATTTAGAATATGCAAATGGCACTCAAACTACAAATACTTACGATCCAAATCAAAATTATAGGTTAATTAATAAAATTAGCACAGGTATATATTATGATATAGATGATGATAATGATGGAGCAACTAACGCTATTGATCATTGTCCAAATACACCAGTAGGTATCAATGTTAATGGTGTAGGATGTCCTATGACCGAAGAAGATTCTGATGGCGATCAAATCTCTAACGAAAATGATAATTGCCCAAATAGCTATAATTCAGGTCAAGAAGATAGTGATCGTGATGGAATTGGAGATCCATGTGATTCTAATATTGATGGTGACGGTTTCAATGAATCATATATTGATGAAAATGGTGTTTATCATAGTCTTGACTGTAATGACACAAATTCAGCTATTACAGTAGCTGATGATAAAACTTGTGATGGTGATTCTGATGGCGCTGTTGATATTACTGCAGGAGGTACAGATTGTAATGATAACAATACTGCGGAATGGAGGATTGGCAATTTTTATTTAGATAGCGATGTTGATTCTTATGGCTCAGGTGATTTAGTGTCAGTATGTTATGGCAATACCATTTCAACAAACTATGTAACAAATAATACCGATAACTGCCCAAATAATTATAATCCTGACCAATTAGATAGTAATAATAATGGTGTAGGTGATGTTTGTGAAATAGTAAAGAAAAAAGAAAGAAAAAAATTCCAAGAAAAACTTCCTAAACAAAATCAAGAAAAAAATAAAAACAGTAAAAAAACAAGTTGGATAAACTTTTTTATTCCTTTTATTCACGCTTCAACTAACACATCTGATATTCAAAATTTAACTTATGTATACGACCAAGTTGGTAATATTATAGAAATTCAAGATAATTCGGTAACGCCAACAGCCAAAAACATGATTTATGATTATGATGATTTGGATCGTTTAATAAGTGCACAAAGCCAAGGATTAGCTGATGGAGATTATACTAGAACTTATACTTATGATGAAATTGGTAATATGACATACAAATCTGATCTAGGGACAATGTCGTATTTAAGCACTGGTGATCCTACCCCAAACGCTATAACAAATCTTCCTCAAGCAACTTTTACTTATGATAAAAACGGAAATCTTACAAATGATGGTCAAAAATCATATAATTGGAATATAAAAAATCAATTAATAAACAGTGGAGATATTAATTTCTCTTATGATCAATATGGAAATAAAATTAAATCAGAAAATACTAAAACAGGTGAAAAGATAATTTATGTAAATAAATACTTTGAAATGCGAAATGGTCTCCCCATTTATTATATTTTACTAAATAATCTGCGAATAGCCTCAATAGAAAATGAAAATATCAGCTACTATCATCACGATCATCTTGGTGGAACTAATCTTATAACTGATCAAAATGGTTATGTAACTCAAGTCTTGGATTATTTCCCTTATGGAACGCAATTAATAAATGAGAAATTAGGGAATACTGAATCCAAATATTCTTTTACTGGTAAAGAATTAGATGAAGATTTGGATCTATATTATTTTGAAGCAAGATATTATAATCATAAAATCGGAAGATTTATGAGTCAGGATCCATATCATTTCATGCTGGATTTTAGAATCGAAGATATTGAAAAGTTAGAAGAAAGTCAAAAAATAGAAAAAATCAAAGCCCAGCAACAAATAATGAATTTTTTAAAAGACCCTCAAAAATGGAATAGTTATACTTACGTAGAAAATAACCCAATTAAATACATTGATCCATTAGGATTATGGAATGGCGGTGATATTGAAGAAATGATAGATATTGCCATAGAAATTGGAATAGATTTAGGAGCAACAATGAGTGCAATTGGTGGAGCATATGGTTTTATAAAATGGGGAAATACAGGTGAAAAACTTCTAATACTTGGAATCTTAACTAATAATCAAAAAATCATAGAAATAGGAAAAGAAATGGAAAAAAATGCCGATGAAATCATTCCAAAACTCTTAGATTTAGCAGAAGCAGGATTAAAAGATTTAAAAGGAGAAGATTACAATAATGTTAAAAATTGGATTAATGATATCCAACATGATTATGAGATTGATGATTAATTTAGCACATTCCCTTTATCAACCCCATTCTCAAAGCCACCCCATTTTTTACCTGCTCAAAATATTTCGCTCTTGGATCCGAATCAAATTCAGGAAGAAGCTCACCGAATCTAGGTAAAGGCGCTATCACAATCATATCTTTTTTGGCTTTCTTCATGATTTTATTTCCAATTTGATAAAAAGTCCGATATTTTTCAAATTCCTCTCTGTTTTCAAATCTTTCCTGTTGAATTCTTGTATCAGACAAAACATCAAAATCAGAAATTACGCTTTCCAAATCTTCCGTCTCTTCATATTCGCAATCATAATCTTTCAACATATTCAAATAAACTTCCGGCATTCTCAAAGCATTTGGCGAAACGAGAATAAATTTTGGTTTAAAAAATTTCAAAAGTTGCAGTTGTGCATGAACAACTCGGCTATTTTTTAGATCTCCAATCATTCCAATAGTTAAATTGCCAAAAGCTTTTTCAAAATTTTCAAATTTCCGCCATTTCCAAATCGTATATATATCTAAAAGTCCTTGAGTCGGATGATCCCCCGCCCCATCACCAGCATTAATAACCGGCGCAGATGACCCTTTTGTAAACTCAGCTACTGCTCCTTGTTGATGATGCCTCATTGCGATAATATCCACAAAACAAGAAATTGTTCTAGCGGTATCTTCCAAAGTTTCTCCTTTGGTAATAGAAGAACTCTGCCCCATAGAAAAATTTGAAATTACCTGTCCGCCTAATTTCAACATCGCCGTTTCAAAACTAAAACGAGTTCTAGTTGATGGTTCCCAAAAAAGAGTAGCCAAAATTTTGCCTTTCATAATTTGATTTCCACCTTTTTCAAAAATTCCTTCCATATTCCGACTTTCCTCAAATAAAAACCTCAAAACCTCAGGATTAAATTGATTAGTTTCAAGGAGGTGTTTAAAAGGCAATTGCATTTTTAGCGAATTAACAGGTTAAACATTGCGGAGAATACCCTTTTCATTATAAATATTTGAAGGCATAATGTAAATAGAGGTTAATTATATAAAAAATGTTTTCTTCTATCAAATCCGCCATTTCCGATCTCAAATCTGGTAAAATGATTATTGTTGTTGATGATGAAGACCGAGAGAACGAAGGCGATCTAATTATGGCTGGAGAAAAAGTCAGCAAAGAGGCCATTAATTTCATGGCTCGCGAAGGACGCGGACTAATCTGCGCTCCAATAGACGAAAAAATTGCGCAAAGATTAAAACTTGATCCAATGGTAAGTAAAAATACCGATCAAAAAAGAACCAATTTCAGCGTATCAATTGATGTAAAAAAAGCCACAACAACAGGAATTTCAGCTTCAGACAGGACTAAAACAATTACCGCCTTAACAGGAAATAGTGCGAAAGCAGATGATTTTTCACGTCCAGGCCATATTTTCCCAATCATTGCTAGAAATGGAGGCGTTCTTGTCCGAGCCGGCCATACTGAAGCCGCTGTTGATTTATGCAAACTCGCAGGACTAAGACCAGTTGGGGTTATTTGCGAGATTACCAAGGAAGATGGCGAAATGGCTAGACTTCGTGATTTAGAAAATTTTGCCAAAAAACATAATCTTAAAATTATTTCTATCAAAGATTTAATTGAATATAGAAATAAAAAAGAAACATTAATACAAGAAGAAGTAGAAATTCCTTTTCCGACAAAATTTGGAAATTTTAGACTTATTGGTTATTCAAATTCAATTGATAATAAAGAGCATTTAGCAATTATAAAAGGAAACATCAAAGGCAAAAAAAACGTCTTGGTTCGAGTCCATTCAGAATGTTTGACTGGAGACTGCTTCGGATCAATGAGATGCGATTGTCGAGCACAACTAGAACTTGCTTTACAAACAATTGAAAAAAAAGGCTTAGGAATTCTTCTTTATATGCGCCAAGAAGGAAGAGGTATTGGACTTTTGAATAAATTGAAAGCTTATGCCCTGCAAGACAAAGGTTATGATACGGTGCAAGCAAATGAAATGCTTGGATTCAAAGCTGATTTAAGAACCTACGGCATTGGCGCGCAAATTCTTGCTGATCTTAAGCTTTCCACTATCAAATTAATGACAAATAATCCCACAAAAGTAGTAGGACTTGAAGGTTACGGAATAAAAATCACGGAAAGAATTCCAATAGAAATCAAAGCCAATCACAAAAACAAAAATTATTTAAAAACCAAGAAAGAAAAACTGGGACATTTGCTAAATGGGATTTAAAAATCAACAGTAAGTTTTTTAGTCATTTCATCTATAGATCCTTTAGCTATTTCATCTATTTTAGATTGTATGAGCTCCCTAGCGTGAGACATATCGTCTTTTTGATTATTATATTCCGGCGGAAAATTTTCTTCTATAAGTGCCAATTCTCCTCTGTTATTTTTAACAGCATCAATCATTGTATTAGAAACACCTAAATCGTGTAATTCCTCTGTTCCTAAATGAGAAGCAAATGACAAATCGCCAATAAGCTCATTTAATCCATCTACCAAATCACCCTCATCATTTTTTATTTTTTGCATATTTTTTTCCATATTTTTATCAACTCCAGCTAAAAGCTTAGGATCATCAACTTCCTGAATTAAACGAATCAATATATCAACCTGTGACTTAATATCAATATTCAATTCTCTATAAAAGTCAGCATATTCATTTAGCTTAGTTTCTATATTTTTTCGTAAAATTTTAATAGAACTTAATTTATCAACAGCATTTAATTTTTCTGTTGTTATTTGTCTCATGTAATCAGTCATTTCTCCGTCAGCAAACCATACATACTTTGACTGATCATCTTTTTTGAAATGATAAGAATTAGAAAAACTAGTCACTTCATAGCCTTCAAATTTATAGCCTTTTTCTTGCAAACTTTCCACATTATAAGCGGCTTTAATATAAGCTTTTTTATTGTCAGGCTTGTATACAAAATTTTTCAATATTTTATCAGCATTTTTTAAATCTTTTTCTTGTAAAGACTGCTCTAATTTACGTCGCTCTGTAATTTTATCTTGTTGAATACTTTCAACAAAATCTGAAGAAACACCAATCTCACGTAAAATTTTCGTATCAAATTCATAAGCAAGCGCATATAACCATCCATCAACATCACCTGAATTTTCTTCATATTTATACTCAAAAGAATCATATAAATAATCCATGGTATCCTGATCCTCAATTCTATTTAAAAGTTTAACGAAAATTTCTTTTTTCTTAGGATCACAATCAGGAAATTGCTCATTAAACATATCAATAATATCCTGTTTATCTTGTTTCAAAATTTCAGATTGTAGTGGGATTTTTTGAACTTCTTTATTAGATGACATATAAAAATTTTATTTTAATTACAATAAATCATGATATTTTATCACAAATCCTTTCAAATTCCAAGAAAATAATCAGAAAAATAGTATGAAAATAAAGATTATTTATAAATATCTCCTCTAAATCCAATATCATAAATTATATTCACTTCTTCTTTTTTTTCAAAAATTATTCTAATTTTACCAACTCGGCAACGATAAAAAATATTAGTTCCTTTTAAAGCTTTAATATCTAAATTTTTTAAATCATTTTTTACAATCTTTTCAAGGTAATTAATTACTTTTAATCTCAAATTAATTGGCAATTTTTGCAAAAATTTAAGATAATTTTCCATTCATTTTTTTTAATTTCTTTAAAAGTTCTCCTGCCTCAATCCCAGTAGGAAAATTAAGCCCAAAATTATCATCACTTAATTCATAATAATTAACTTTGACCAAAGGTTTAATCAACAAACCTTGCGCTGTTTCTTCAGCAATAAAATTATCAGTATCATATTTATCTCGCCAAAATTTTGGTAAAGTAATTTGTCCTTTTCCAAATAATTTCAAAGGCACAATCGTATCCATAGAGATAAAGTTATATTTTCTAGAAAGTATAGAATTTCTATACTAATTTTAACATACAAAAAAACCAGAATCAACAAAAAATTATAATTCCCCTTTAAGCAAATTTATTATTTCATTTATAACACTTTTTTTTAAGCTTGCGACTTTTTTCTTTACTAAACCTTTGTATAAAATAGTAATTTTCGTATATTTTACATATGATTTAACTGGTAAAATTCCATTTTTTAAATCTTTACTTTCTAAAACGGACTCTGCCAGTCCTGATTTTTGAGAACTAATTGCCAGCAAAATTAAATCCTGAGAACTATATTTTGAATAAATTACTAAAGCCGGTCTAGTTTTAACAGAGCTTAAATCCGTAAATGGGAATGGAACTAAAACAATATCGCCTTTTTCAAAGTTCATAATTTAAAAATTATTTATAAAATTTTTGATATATATCATCTTTTTCATTATTCCAAAAATCAAAAGACTTATTCGCTAATTTACCAAAATCTTGTAATTCATCTTCAATGTCATTCTCTAAAATTTCGATCTTAATCGGTTTTAACATAATCACATTATCTTTTTTTTCAAAAACACAATATTTAGAGATGTCTTGGCGAAATTCTTTTGGAATAGTGATTTGTCCTTTTGATGAAATCGTTACAATATTCATAAATAAAAATGTAAAAAAGTAAAATTATTTTACAATAAAATTGTATATTATTACAAAAATTTTAGCAATCCTTCCCAATCTCTAAAAATTCCCCTAAAATAATTTTGCAGATCTCTTTAACTTTTTTCTTTATCCTCTTTTTTAAAATGAACCTCCACGAACAATTCATGCTTGAGGCTATCAAACTTGCGGAGGAAGGAGCTGGTTTCACATCCCCAAATCCTATGGTAGGAGCGATTATTACCAAACAAGAAAAAGGCAAAATTAAAATTATTGGCAAAGGCTATCATAAAAAATTTGGACATCCTCATGCAGAAATTGAAGCAATTAGGAACGCTACAGAAGACCTTCAAGGCGCAACCATGTATGTCAATCTTGAACCTTGCTGTCACACTGACAAAACTCCTCCTTGCACCAAAGAAATAATTAAATCAGGCATTAAAGAAATTTTTGTAGGCCTAAAAGATCCAAATCCGCTAGTTGCCGGAAAGGGGATTATTGAACTAGAAAAGGCAAATATTCGCGTCCATACAGGCATCCTTGAAAAAGAGTGTCAAAAATTAAACGAGATTTTCATTAAATGGATCACTAAACATCAACCTTTTATTTTACTAAAAACCGTCTGCACTCTTGATGGGAAAATTGCTTTGCAAAAAGATACCAAAACAACGCTAGTAAGTGAAGCTTCATGGCAAAAAGTTCATAAACTAAGGCAATTTTATGAGGCAATACTTGTTGGGATTGATACTGTCCTAATTGACGATCCAAAACTAACCTGCAGATTAAATAAAAAACAAATACATCACCCAAAAAGAATTATTCTTGATAGCAACTTAAGAATTCCTTTAACTGCGGCATTGCTAAAAGAACCCGGTCAAACAATCATTTGTTGCACTTCAAAAGCCGATATTGATAAAAAAATCAAACTAGCGAAATTAAATAATGTTCAAGTTTTAGAAATTTCACAAAATTCTGCTGGCAAAATTGATTTAAATGAACTGATTAAAACTCTAGCAGGCAAAAATATTGGAAGCATTATGATCGAAGGTGGCGGAACAATAAACAGCGCTTTTCTTAATACCGGATTAATTGATAAAATTAATTTAATTTACAGTCCAAAAATATCAGGAATTTCAACCGCCCCATCAGTTTTTGCCGATCAAATCCCAAATCAAATAAAATTTAAAGACATTCAAACCGTTATGTGCGACGAGGATTTATGGTGGGAAGGATATTTGAAATGATAAAAAACGAATCGCAAATTACGCTTAAAAAATATTATTTTTCGCACCATACCTTTCTAAAATTACAGCCATTTCATTTGGATATGTTTTTTGAAGCCATCCTTGACTTCCTAAAACATAAGCTAAATCATCTTGAAAAGCCCCTTTATCAATATCATCAAATTCTTTTATTTGTATTAAACTAGCAATTAATACTACTTCACCATAAGGGCTCACACCTCTTTCGCTTTCACCTTCAAAAATTTTATCAGCCGCCTCCCTAAATAATCCTTTTCTATAAAATTGATTTGCGCAACAATCTATAAAAAAATTGTCTTTTGGTTTCGTATCTGACTTCATCTTTTCAATATACCTATCCATCCCTGCATTAACATCGCCATCTAACATTTTATATTCTCTTGCGAATTCATATAATCCTTTCATGCCTCTATCATCTAATAATTCAAAATAAAAATCTACTGCTCTTTCATTATCTCCAATTTTAACATAATAATCCGCAATAAAAAGACAAGTAGCCGAATAAGATTTCGATCCTTGGTTCTTTTTTTCTCTACACCATCTTTCTAATTGAGCTATTTGTTGAGCTTCTGTAATTAGACCTATTTCACGCATTTTCGCTATATTAAAAAGGAATCTTTCTGATGAATAATCTAAATTTCCATTTTCATCCCTATCCGCCCAAGTAGCATCAATAACTAAAGTATCCACCCCACCAGATCGATTTACTGTATAAAAAGTATTCCATAAATGCTTATCTACTATTTGTTTTCTTAATACTGGAGAATGATAACTATTTATACGAGCGCAATAAGTATTTGCCAACTGACTACTTTGAGCTTCTTGCATGTCTTTTAAAACTTGAAAAACACCTTTAACGGCGTCACCATAATTTCTACATACCCCTTCTTTAACAAAAAACATTTGATCAATAGGCATATTATCAATTTTTTTTACTAATTCTTGTAATAAACTAGGGTTAGCTATATATTTCGCTCTTTGCGCTTCAGGTAATTCGTTTAAATATTTAGAATCTATAATTACATGGCCTTCAGCATCCACACCGCCAAACGCGCCTTGGAGATATGAAAATTCTAATCTTCGCATTGTAATCTTTGAAGCCAAGATAATAGCTTCTTTTGGCGATAGATGATAAATATCTTTAATACCAGTTTCTTTTAAAATATTAGGATTAAATTCAAGAAATTTTAAAACCCAATTTTTTAAACGACCTAAGTCTGTTGCTTCCAAATTTGCCGCAGAATCAATATCGTCATTCACCCATAATTTTTGTAAATCATCAGCAACGACAATACGTTGGGGAGATGTCAATGGATTATAATCTTCTAATGTCGAAAAACGAACAATGTTTCGATCATTAGTTGTAATTTCAATAATTGGTTCAGTATTCTTTGTCGTTTCAGGCTTTGAAGATGAACTCAAGTTTTTTGGTAATTTTAATATTTGTCCTACTTTTATAACATCGCTTTTCAAACCATTAATTTCTTTTATTTTTCGATAAAGCCTCCAATCACCATAAAGTTTTTGAGCAATTTTTGACAAAGTATCGCCTTTCTTCACTTCATATCTGTTTATATCACCTTCTTTACTCCCAGAAACTTGCTGAGTGTTTTCAGAATTACCTAAATTATTCAGCAATTCTTTTTCTAATTGTCTTTTACTTACCTGTTGTGTTAACAATAATTCATCTACCAACGTATCAACTAAATCCTCGTCAACATTCGATTTCCCGAATGAAAATGCTAATGCCACAACATAAAGAGCCGTTGTAGTTACAGTACTATCTTTATATTCTAACATTTTTTTATTATATTTTCCTGCTTTTCTCTCAAACTCTGTATTATTTCCCACAGTGACTTTTCCATCAAAATCACGACGTCTATTACCCAAAACATTCCCAAAATTTCTCTCCATTTTTGATAAGAGATCAATCGCTTTATTATATAAATCAACAATATCTTTAGCTGATGATAATTTATTTCTGAGCGTATCAGCTGTTTCTAATTTTACGCTATTTGAAAATGTTTCGGCATTTACCATATTTAAAGATTATCTAATAATTTTTCCATATTTTTTTCTTCCTCTTCTTTATCTTGATCCTCATTATGATCTAAAAATAATTTCCTAGATTTCGCGTCCAAAGATTTTATATCAATAAATAACTGACCTAATTCTTCTTCTTTTTCTTTTCTGAATTCAGCAATTTTTTTCGGATCATTTGAAGTCAACAAAAAATATAACTGATTCTTATCTTCATCAGTCATTTTATCTAAATAATCAACAAAAAATTGCACTAATTTTTCCCTATCTTTAAATTTTGTTTTTAAAAGTTTCAAAATCTCCTGATTTTTATCCATATTTAATTCAAATTATATCTTTATATTTTATCATAAAAATCAATATCTTCATAAACAAATTCGATTTTTTGATCATTTTTTAACTTTTTTCATTTTTCATTGTCCATTTTATCTGTCTTCTGCTATATTTAAGTCCCGAAAGGGGTTTTCATATTTTTTTTCTTTTTTTAAAAAATCTAAATGGAGCCTCAACAAGCACAAATATTAGATGGGAAATTAGTTGCAGAGCATACTTTGCAGAAAATAATGCATGAAGTTGAGGGGCTTAAATCAAAAAATATCTGTCCAAAATTAAGCATTATTCTTGTAGGAGAAAATCCCGCTAGCATTTCTTATATTCGACAAAAACGAAAATCATGTGAAAAAGTCGGCATTATTGATGATCAAATAAATTTTTCGGAAACAATATCGGAAAAAGAACTTTTAAATAAAATCAAAGAATTAAACAAAGATAATTCTGTTCATGGGATTCTAGTTCAGCTTCCTCTTCCAAAACATATTAATGAAAGAAAAATTATTGAAGCGATAAATCCAGTCAAAGATGTTGATGGCTTCCATCCTGTTAATATCGGAAAAATGTTTTTAGGTAAAGATTATGAAGAACTGTCTCCTTGCACTCCAAGCGGAATAATTAAAATTCTTGAATATTATAAAATTGATGTAGTCGGTAAAGAAATCACCATTGTTGGTAGAAGTAATATAGTTGGCAAACCAGTTTCAACCATGCTTACCAACAGAAGCGCGACTGTAACAACTTGCCATTCAAAAACTAAAGATTTAAAATTTCACACTTCAAGAGCGGATATCTTAATTGTAGCTATTGGCAGAGCTAATTTTATTACCGCCGACATGGTAAAAGAAGGCGCAATAGTTATCGATGTCGGCATGAATCGTGTTGAAGATCCAAATTCAAAAACAAACTACCGATTAACTGGCGATGTGGATTTCGAAAATATCGTTAAAAAAGCAAAAGCCATCACTCCCGCTCCAGGAGGATGTGGTCCAATGACAGTTGCCTGTTTAATAGAGAATACCATCAAAGCAACCAAAATATTAAATTCCATAATCTAAAATTTATTTAAATGTGTGGAATAATAGGCATTACGGCTCATAATCCTGTTGTACAAGATATGTACGATGGCCTGATCATGCTCCAACATCGTGGCCAAGACGCGGCAGGCATTATGACTTATGACATGACTCAATTCCATTTACATAAAGGCGATGGACTTTTACGGGATATTTTCAATGAAAGAAATATTGCTAAATTAAAAGGTAATTTTGGTATCGGCCATGTTAGATATCCAACTGCTGGCGTATATTCAAGCGAAGAATCCCAACCTTTTCTTACCACCTGTCCGTTTGGTATCGCTCTCGTGCACAATGGCAACGTTACTAATATCAAACAACTGAAAAAAGAAATTATCAAAGACAATATCAGATATTTAAATACCAAATCTGATTCTGAATTAATTTTGAATATTTTAGCTGATGAAATTTTAAAAATAAAAAAATTATCCCTAAAGCCAAATGATTTTTTTAAAGCTTTAACTAATTTATACCAAAGAGTTAAAGGCGCTTACTCAGTAATTGGAATGATTGCCGACCATGGCTTATTTGCATTTAGAGATCCTTACGCAATTAGACCGTTAATCCTTGGAGAAAAAAATGCCCTAACCGGGAAAGAATACTGCCTAGCTTCCGAAAGTGTTGCTTTTGACTGTTTAGGATTTAAAAAAGTCAGAGATATCAAGGCTGGCGAAGGTATATTTATAGATTTAGACCACAACTTATTTCAAAAACAATGCGCTGAACCAAAGTGGAATCCGTGTATATTTGAATATGTATATTTAGCACGGCCTGATTCGATGATAGACGACATTAGCGTTTATAAAGCCAGATACAGAATGGGGCAAAAACTAGCGGAGAAAATTAAAAAGGCTAATATCGAAATCGACACAGTTATTCCAGTTCCAGATAGTTCAAGAAGCGCGGCTCTAGGGCTTTCTGACGCTCTTGGAATTAAATATCGTGAAGGACTAGTAAAAAATAGATATATCGGCAGAACTTTTATTATGGCTGGCCAAAAAGTACGCAAAAAATCAGTCAGATACAAATTAAATCCAATTGAACTAGAGATTAGAAATCGAAATATTTTGATTGTTGATGATAGCATTGTCCGAGGAAATACTTCAAAAAAAATTATTGAAATGATTAGAGAAACCGGCGCAAAAAAAGTCTATTTTGCCTCAAGCGCTCCAGAAATCAAGCATCCATGCGTATATGGAGTCGACATGCCATCGCGCAAAGAATTTATCGCAACAGATTTAAATACTGAAGAAATTGCCAAAGCCATAGGCGCTGATATGGTTTTTTATCAAGATATTGATGATTTAAAAGAAGCGGTAGCTGAAGGAAATAAAAATATTCCTAACTTTTGCATGGCTTGCATGAACGGCAAATATCCAACCCCCGAAGTAACCGAAAAAATGCTAAATGAAGCCGATATCGAAAGAAGTTCAGAAAAACAAAATGCTGAAGATGAAACCTGGGAAAAAGAGGAGCTACAGCCAAAGTTGTTATAAAATCGCTTTTAAAATTTTTCAATATGCCTCGTATTCTTTTAATCGGCAATGGTGGCCGTGAACATGCTCTTGCGGAAACTTTTAAACGCTCGCCTCAAAATCCACAACTATTTACTTTTGCTACTGCCAAAAATCCTGGAATTTTTGAACTCTGCGAAGATTATTTTATCTCTAATAATCTGGCTAATTTTGATGATTTGGAAAATTTTGCGGAAAAAATTAGACCTGATTTTGCTATTATTGGTCCTGAGGATCCAATTGCCAAAGGAATTACAAATTTTTTACAAACTTTAAATATTCCTTGCATTGCTCCTCATCAAGTTAATGCTGACCTCGAAGCTTCAAAGAATTTTACTCGAAATTTACTTGATAAATACAACATTCCTGGAAATCCAAAATACAAAACTTTTAGCAAAAAGGAAGGAATCAAAGAATTTATGGAAGCCTTAAACGGAAATTTTGTTGTTAAATATGATGCTTTGAAGGGAGGAAAAGGCGTAAAAGTTGTTGGTGATCATTTAAATGGTATAAAAGACGGTTATGAATATGCTTGTCAATGTATTGATGAATGCGGAAAAGTAGTAATTGAAGAGAAATTAATCGGTGAGGAATTTAGTTTAATCAGTTTTGTGGATGGCGAAAATGTGGTTGATACACCAGCAGTTCAAGACCACAAAAGAGCTTACGAAAACGACACTGGTCCAAATACTGGCGGCATGGGATCGTATTCAGACACGGACATGAAACTTCCTTTTTTGACTGAACAAAACATAAAAAATGCTCATGAAATCAATGTAAAAGTTACCAAAGCCATCCAAGAAGAAACCTTAGTTCCCTACAAAGGCATTATGTACGGCGGATTTATGGTAACAAAAAATGGTATCAAACTGATCGAATATAACATCCGCTTTGGTGATCCTGAAGCTATGAACATTTTGCCAATTTTGAAAACTGATTTAATTGAAATTTGCCAAGCAATAATTAAAGGCAATTTAGATCAAATTAAAGTTGAATTTGAAAAAAAAGCTACTGTTTGCAAGTATGTAGTTCCTGAAGGATATCCAGATCAAGCCATTAAAGGAGAAAAAATCACGATTGATTATGAAAAAATTCCTAAGAATGTGAAAATTTATTTTGCTTCAGTTGATGGCACGAAAAATGATTTAAAACTTTGTGGCTCAAGAGCAATCGGCGTTACTGGAATTGGCGAAAATTTAGTTGAAGCAGAAAAATTATGTGAAGAAGCAATAAAACATATCAAAGGACCAGTCTTTCACAGAAAAGATATTGGCACTCAAGATTTAGTTTTAAAAAGAGTGAAACATATGAAAGAAATCTAATTATTTACATAATGCCCAAAAATCCATATAATAAAAAAGTATTCTAATAAATTAGATTGTATCTAAACCTTTAATCTAAAAAAATGAAAAAAATTCTTATCACCTTCTTCTTTATCCTTTTTTCTTTATCCTTTTTTCTATTCTTTTCTGGCTGTTTTGGCGAGGAAGAAACACCAACTGCTACTACAGAAGTAAGCGCAGAGGATTTCAAACTTTATGCAGTAGAAGATTTTGCTATTAGATATCCAAAAAATTGGGCGATTCAAACTGAACTAGCTGATGATTTTCCAGAAACCACAATTGTAACTTTCACAGATCCAAATAATGGATATTTTCATACAAATATAAATATTGATAAAAGGACTTTAAAACCTAATTTAGATAACATCAGTTTTGCGCAAGAAATGCTGAATAAACACTCAGGCGATCTAATTAATTTCAAAAAAATTGCTGAACAAAATGTGAAAATAAAAATTAGCGGAACTAGTACTGATGCTATTTTTGCAGTTTTTGAAGGTAAAAATCAGCGCGATGGAGATACTTTCAAATTCATGCAAATATATGCAGTAAAAGGAAGTTTCGGATACACGGCAACAGGAACAATGCTTAACAATGCAGGCGAAGAAATTGATAACAAACTCTCGACTAGTTTGAAAACATTTGAAGTGCAATAATTTCGTGATTTGCCCGCCTGAATGACATTTGTGTCGGGCAGGTGATTCGATTTTTACGAACCACGAATCACGAATCACGAATCACCTCATTTCTATCCGTTTAATTTATTAAAAAATGCTCGTTTTTCTCGAAGTCGAACCAGAAGATATAGCGAAAATACAAAAAATCTTTCCCAAAGCTCAGATTATTTCAAAGCCATTAAACGAAAATGAAATCATTAAAAAATGCCACAACGCTGAAATTCTTTGCGTATTTATTTATTCTCAAATTACAAAAAAGGTTATCAAAAATTTACCAAATTTGAAATTAATTGTTACCCGTAGTGTTGGCTATGATCATATTGATTTAAACGCCGCAAAAGAAAAAGGAATTAAAATTTGCAATGTGCCAGATTATGGTTCTCATGTCATTGCTGAGCATGTTTTCGCTTTGCTTTTGTGCGGACTAAGACATATCAGCGAAGGTGATGACCGTGTAGAAAAAAATCATAAATTTGATTTTCACGGACTGCGCGGCATGGCCTTGAAAGCCAAAACTCTCGGCCTTATCGGCACGGGCAAAATTGGAAAAAATGTCGCACGCATCGCTAGTCTTGGATTTCTTATGAATGTGATTGCTTATGATCCTTATCCAGATGAAGACGCGGCTAGAGAAAATCATTTCCAATATGTTTCGCTTGATAAACTCTTACAAAAATCCGATATTATTTCTCTTCACTGTCCTCTGCTCCCAAACACCAAACACATAATAAATAAAAAAAGTATTGAAAAAATGAAAAACGGGATCGTAATTGTAAATACCTCAAGAGGTGAAATTATTGAAACCAAAGCGCTTCTAACTGGACTTAAATCCAAAAAAATCTCGCATGTTTTCTTAGATGTTTTAGAACACGAAAAAAATCTTGCCGAAAACAAAGAAATTATAAATTTCCCCGAAGTAATCGTAACTCCTCATATTGCTTTTTATGCTGATGATTCCATGAAAAAAATGTATGAAGAAGCTTTTAGCAGTATCAAAAAATTCCTAAAAGGAGAGAAATTAATGCATCAGGTAGAAGGTATATAATTGCTATATTTCAAAATGCCATCTCCAAAAGACATTTACGTTAATTGCGATGAACTTAATAATATAACTAAAGAAAACAAAGCAAATTGGCTTAAAGAAATTAAGCAAGTAGCTAAAGAAATTAAAAAAAATGCTACCGTTCTTCAAGTTGGATGTATGAATGGCGTCAGAATTATAGCGTTACTTAAAGAAAGACCGGATTTACAAATTACTGGCTTAGATATTGAAAAAGAATTTTTGAAAATGGCACGCAAAAATTTTAAAAAATGCCAAATAAAAGCAAAATTAATTCATGGCGATATTACAAAATCGTTGAAAATAAAAAAATTTGATTATGTAATTTGCTTAAACAACACTCTTGGTTATATTCCTGAAGAAGAAAGAGCAATTGAAAATATGAAAAACTTAGGAGAAAAAGTAATAATTTCTGTTTATGGAGAAAAATTTACCAATGAATTAGCAAAAAAATATTTCCAATCTATAAATTTAGAATTGCAAAAAATTAAAAAAAATATCTTTCACACTAAAGAATTTGTTAAAGTAAAAAGATACACCGAAAATGAAGTTAAATCCTGGGGTGGAAAAGTATTTAAAACACCAATTGGATATTTTACGATTATAAGGAGCCGTAACGAAATAACTTTTATAGATAAGGTCTCAGAAAACGTTCAGATTTGATTTTTCTGATTGAGGGGAATTGGAAGTGTAGTTCAACTACAGTGAGAATTTCACGATTGAAGAAAATTCAAAGATGAATGTTTACTGTGCCTTAGATATGAAAGTTATTTCGTTACGGTTCCTAAATTCTTCTCAATCGCCTCTTTAAAACTTTCAAAAGGTAAAGCGCCGACAATTAATTCTCCATTAATCGCAAAACTAGGAGTGCCAGTAACGCCAGCTCCTCGCGCTGACACAAGATCGTCGTCTATTTCATCGCTGTATTTACCTGAATTAAGGCATTCTTCAAATTTATTCGATTTTAAACCAATATTATCAGCTAATTTCTTAAAAACTGATACCGCATTTGAATTACCGCTCCATTCTGCCTGTCTCAAAAATACCAAATCATGCATTTCCCAATATTTTTTTGGATTTTGATCTAAAGCGCAATTCACAGCATAAGCCGCTTGTTTTGCTTGAGCATGAAAAGAAAGTGGCACATCTCTAAAAATCAATTTTACCTTACCAGTTTTAATATATTCTTCTTCAATCTGTGGCAAAGCTCCAGTTACAAATCTTTCGCAATAAGGACATTGAAAATCGCTATACTCAATAATAGTTACCGGAGCATCTAAATCCCCTAAAACAGGATCCTGATTTTCATCAACACTAGTTTCAAATTCTTTATATTTCTTCTGAATTTCTTTAATTTGTTGTTTATTAGCAAGTGCCTCCTCATCAGAAAAATAATTTAGCGCCTGAATTAAAACAACTCCAATAAATATACCAGCAAAAACTAAAGTGCTAATCATCCAAGGATTAGCTTTTTTATTAAAAATGTTCATAAAAAAAATTTATTAAATTAAATTCTTAATTCCTAATTTTAATTTGCAATAGCAAATTTTTGGTGCCCAAGGCGGGAATCGAACCCGCACTCGCTTTTGGCAAACAGGATTTTAAGTCCTGCGCGTCTACCAATTCCGCCACCTGGGCAAAGCTCAAATCTGATAAAATTTATTCAAATTTTTTCAGATTTGTTCTCCGCTCCACATATTTCTTAAGAAATCTGTTCCGCTACGAACCGCTTTTACTCGCAGCTTTCTCACCTGGGCATACCTCCCTAATTCTTTACCTTACCCTTATAATCTTAATTCTTAAAAATTTACATTCAACGAACTTATCACTTTTTTTGAAATTCAGATTAAGATTAAGATTAAGAATTAAGGAAAATTTACTAATGTAAATTTTGGAGGCGACGGTCAGAATCGAACTGACGAATGATGGTTTTGCAAACCACTGCCTTAGCCACTTGGCTACGTCGCCAGTTTAGCAGAAAAAAATTAACATATACTAGGATTATTTTCAAGATAAAGCTCCGACTCCTGTCCCATACTCTCCTCCCTTCGGAACAATCATCGCAACTCCATATAATTTTCCAACTTCAAGAATAATATCAGTTATTTCTTTAAATCTAATTAATTTCCCTATCAAAACCACTTTTTTTACCTTTTCAGCTTTAGCCGCAAAAACAATATTTGTGCCAATTGCTTGACCGATCAAATTAACTATTCCAGCCGCTAAATCTTCTTTTTTAGAATTCACATTTCTGGCCAATTTACCCAGATTTGAAGCAGTATTATTTGCTGAAACGATCCCGATCCCTGACCCAATAATCTCACCAACGCTCAAATCAACTTTTCTCTTATCTCCTTTTGCAAACATTTTTCGTAATTTCAAAATATCAGTTTCATCAATTAATTCTTTGCATAAACCAAGAAAAGTCCCACCACCAATTCCAGTACCACCAATATGATTAATTTTTAATTTTTCCCGCCAGAACTTCGGGCTGGCATTTTTCATTTTACATTTAACGATGCACGTTCCTGTACCCATACTTACCACTAAAAATTCCTTCTCTTTTTCTAAAAATTTCTTCGCTAAAAAATATCCACCCCTGCCTATCGCCTTTATTTCATTTATTTTCTCAATTTGAATATCATTAATTTTATCCTCAAAATTTCTACTTTTTCCTCCAGTAACAAAAATTTTCTCTATGCCTTGCAAAGATATTTTTAATTCATTTAAAAACTTTTTAATAGAATTGATGGAGCTATGATCTTTTGTTTCAAAACTTTTTATCTGTACCACTTTATCATCTTTCCAAAAAACAACATCCACAGTAGAAGCCCCAAAATCTAAAGATAAATATTTTTTAGAATTTAACATATTTGTATATCTAATACGTTGACTAACAAAATTAAACAATCATAATAGTAAAAAAGCAAGCATTGTTCAAAGTTTTCATTTTCCAAAATTTAACAAAACCCATAGAATATCATCCAGTTAGAATTCTATCCTAAAATAATTTAAAATTTAAAATTTTTCAAAATGTCTATAACCTTTGCAATTATCATTAGTATTATTGGAATGCTATATGCTATTTTATTAATTAAACAAATTTTAAAAAAGAATAGCGGTACGCAAAAAATGCAAGAGATCGCCTCTGCTATTGAAGAAGGAGCAATGGCTTTTATACACCGTGAATACAAAACTATCGCGATATTTGCCGTAATAATTTTTTTACTAATAGGATTCGGACTTCCAGAGGGGCAATATCATGTTGGACTTTTAACTGCTATTTCATTTTTAATAGGAGCGTTATTATCAGCTCTTGCTGGTTACATTGGCATGAAAACAGCTCTTAAAACAAATGTAAGAACCACTCAAGGAGCGAAAAATAGTTTACAGGAAGCGTTATCAATTGCTGTAAAAGGCGGCGAAGTAAGCGGATTGAGTATTTCCAGCCTTGGACTTCTTGGACTTGCTCTTCTTTATTTTATTTTTCAAAAAAAGATGGGGATCCCCGTTGAGATCACAATGCAGATATTAATTGGTCTTGCGTTTGGCTCCTCTCTCATTTCTCTTTTTGCCAGAGTCGCAGGCGGAATTTACACCAAAGCGGCTGATGTTGGCGCTGATTTAGTTGGAAAAATTGAAGCTGGAATTCCAGAAGATGATCCTAGAAATCCTGGAGTAATTGCTGATAATGTTGGTGATAATGTCGGTGATTGCGCTGGAATGGCCGCCGATCTTTTTGAAACATATGTCGTTACTTCAATTGCTTCGATGTTGATTGGCGTAACTCTTTACAATCAAATCGGAGAAAATGGCATTATTTTTCCACTAATTATCGGCAGTATTTCAATAATTGCAGGAATGATTGCTACATTTTTTATTAAAATAGGAAGAGATCAAAAAATTATGAGGGCTTTATATAAAGGAATTTTTGTAAATGCGATTCTGTCTGCAATTGGATTTTATATTGCTGTTAAATATTTATTTAATGGCGATATTTATATTTTTTCAGCCACAATTGTGGGACTTGTTATCACTGGACTTATCTTCGTAGCAACTGAATATTATACTTCAACTCATTTCGGACCAGTACAGCGAATTGCCAAAGCTTCCGAAACAGGTGCGGGAACAAATATCATTATCGGGCTTGGCGAAGGAATGTTAAGCGTATTGCCAATACTTATTATAATTATTACTGGAATAATTTTTGCTTATATTTTCGGAGAAAAATCTCTGCTTCAAAATGGCATTTATGGAATTTCCATTGCCGGCGTATCACTCCTTTCAATGGCTGGAATGATTGTTACTTTAGATACTTATGGACCTATCACAGATAATGCAGG